>Ga0180432_10010251_pt1 | contig 11272 bp, 12 predicted proteins | sample SS_ome_10_FD_132414 | JGI IMG/M metagenome (GOLD analysis project Ga0180432, IMG submission 132414) | Hypersaline lake sediment archaeal communities from the Salton Sea, California, USA - SS_1_MS_2 metaG | ecosystem: Environmental > Aquatic > Non-marine Saline and Alkaline > Hypersaline >... | reverse complement strand
AGGGCGCTTTCGACCGGCGGCCAGAGGGTGTCGTCCAGGAGGGTGAGGGTGAAGCGGAGGGTGCCGTTGCGCCGGTGCAGGGGGGCGACGGTGAAGGGTTTGGGGCCGGGGAGGTTGTGGACGAGTCCGGCCAGGTGGGGGTCGGCGGTGTGGAGCCAGGTGTAAAGGGCGCCTTGGAGGGCGCGGTGGGGGGTGGGGGGGAAGGGGGCCGCCGGTTTGGTTAGGAGGGGGAGTGTGATTTGGTAGGGCATTAGTTATCCTCTAGATTATACCTTGTGCTTTTAACCACAACTCGACGACGGCGAGTATGAAGGTGCTAACCGTGACGGTGGTGATGATTATCTCTTTGTGGGCAGTCAGCTGTTGGAGGATACCCACCTCGTCTTGTTGGGCTACATCTTTTAACTTGCGCTGGGCGTAATCATTGGAGATGCTTTCATTCATCAGTCTACGCAGGCTTTCCCGACTCTTGTCGTCCAAGGCGCCAGCGGTGTACAGAATAGAGAGCACGCGATCCCAGATGGCCTTTTGGCCAGCCAGATCGATCTTGCCGATAGGCATTTTTTTGGTAGGGTCATCTTGTGTGATCCACTCGATCCCGTCGCGCCACTCGGCAACCAATTCAAGCAATTCCTCCGCTCTGGCTATGGTCAATCCTGCAGGTACATAGTAAGACAGGGCTTTGAACATCGCAGGACCTTCTCCCACCAGCCGTTCGGCCGTCCAATTTGCCGACACTTGCCCGGATCTGCGGTATTTTTCTGCATCCTTGATCAAATCCGAGAGGTCCAGGAAGGGCAATGACACCAGACTCCACGCGTTTTTGCCCTTGATCGTTGGGTTGACGTAACAGTTGTCTGGATCGGGTCTGACTCGCATGGGGTCGGCTCCCCATCGCTCTATCTCCTCGTCGACCCACAGATGATACAGGTGGTGGGCGCGGTATATCTGCGCGGCCAGCGCAGCCAGCGCACCCATGCCGCTGCGCCCGCCGGTCACGGCAACGTGTACGGTTTGACCTGATCGCTGGGCTCGGTCTATATATAGTCCCATCCGTGCGGCAAAGGAGCCACTCGTACCTCCAACGCGATCACAAAGTTCTTCGGCGTCAATGTAGCAAGCTTTGTAAGCCACGTCATTCACTTTTCGGAAGAGGGTGTTGAGAATGGCGGCTGCATTCCGCACACCCTGATGGGCGGTGCCCACAGTAATGATCTGATTGGCTTTGATGTTCTTTTGCTCAAGGGCAAAGTACACGCCGCTGACCGCTCCTGGCGAGAATCCCAGGGGAGAAATAAGCACGTGTTCGGTCATTTTTTCTCCTTTTTTGGCTTGATCTTGTTTTTGTCCCACGGCACGACGCCTACCAACCGGGTCATCACAACGACGCCGCGGCGCGCATAGTCCTGGCCCAAAAGGGTCACCCGTTGTGGTGGCTGGTCGTCACACTGGATAGGGTAGGCCAGATAGCGAGGCACACGAGCCTCCGACCAGGTGGGCCTTTCTGGCGATGATGCCTTGTCGTGGATACCGTAGAGTGTCATGACTCGCAGTGTGCCTACCACCGTCGGTGGTGAACTCCCGTTGGGCTCAGTCCAGGTTATTTCCTCTGGCAGCGCAGACTCGGAAAGTCCCCGTAAGCGAAAAGTTTCTCCCTCGCGCCACCAGTCTATCTCCAAGTCAGGGCCAAAGGCACGCCCGTGCTCCCATCGCTCCAGTCCAACACCAGGACGGTTACCATCCTTGGGTGAGCCCAACGGCTCACCCTCTAGCAGATCTGCTATCGTACCCAGGCCTGTGTCGGCCATCCGCTCGGCATAGGCCCACTGCAGATTGGAATGGGCCAGCACCTGGCGTAGCGTGTCCAGACTGATCTCACGCGCTGTGCGGACGATCAATGTCTTTTGTTTTTTCTCCGTCCGTACCTCATTCATCGCTGTTCCTTTTCAGACCGGCTTCGCACAAAAAGGCATTGAGCCACTCAGTTGCTCTGCTCGTGCCGTCTTCCACCATGCTACCTGGCCGTGAGGCGGGATCGTCAGGGAAAAGGTCCTCCACCAGGGTGTCCCGAGCGAGCCATTGGCTCTTGGACCAGTCGATCCTTAATTTACACCATCCCAGGCCACGAGAGCGCGCACCGCCTAGCGGAATCTGTCCCTGTTGAAAAGCCAACAACCCCAACCAGGCCAAACCCAATTCGGCATCGCTAGCGTTTTCGACGACAAGCTGGAGGTCGAAGGGCGTTCCGGCAGGGACGACTTCGTAGGTGTACTTGCGCTTGGGGGCGGCGCTTCCCTTGTCGCGATCGATGGCCACGCCATCTCGCACATCGGGGCGTGTCAGACCGTCCCATGCGGGGCCAACGGTTAGGTCTTTGATCAAGACCTTGCCTGCCAGCCAGGGCGCACCAAAGACTCGACACGTCCGGCAACTTAGAATGCGTAGTGCGTCATCTAATGACTTGCCGGCAACCTGGGCTGCACGCCCGTCGAGGATCTCGGGCCAATCGTCAGGGGGTGTCGTCTTGAGGCGACTGACGGCAGCTGTGGTAAGGCAAAGTGGGGGTGGCACTGTTTCTTCATCACGTGGCACCGAGATGCAGGCCAGGTTCTTTGCCCGTTGGTCAGGGATGCCTCGCAACAACGTCTCGGTGGCGGCACGCCAGGCCCCTTTGAAGCTGCTGCCGGGGATGTAAGGCCGGCCATCCACCGTTTTGATCACCACCTGGTCGGCAGTGGCTTCGACCTGGGTATCCCGCCCCACGCCGAGGCGCAGACCTGTGTACAACTCGAGGGTACCATGCAACACAAGGCGTGAGTAGAAGGCGCTCATGTCCAACAGATGATCATTCCTCATTGCTCTCCTCCCACTTGCTACATACCACCTGATACCAGCGCTCCAGGTAGGCTGCGTAGCGCTGTACCAGCGCCAGCCAGACCATGCCTAGCCATTGTTCTGCTCGTGCCGGATCAAGTGTATCAGCAATGGTTTGTGCGTCCTCCTTGAGTTCATTCAGATCGGTGAGGATATCGTCAGCGAGACCTGACTCGCGCCATTCTGAGACTCGCGCTTGTTGATAGCGTAACCAACTGGTCACGTGTTCTACTCCGTAGCCGGTTTGCGTTTGACGCAAAAATCCCCTGACTTGATCAGATTTTAAATTGGTGGTTTTGACTTTTTGTGCGGTAGCCTTGGCTAGATCGAACAGATCATTGTTTTTGTCCTCAATTTTGTAACGCAAAGCGGGGGCATACTTTGAGATCATTGTTCACTTCCTCCAACCAGCATAGTGAAATGGCGCGCAGACGGTCAGTTGGCCATAGCCCCGCTCGCGTTGCTCGCCGATGCCAGCCCATTCGAGGGCGATTAGCCGGTCAACAAGGTCTGTTTCTGTCATCGTCTTGGGTAGTAGATAGTAAAGGTAAACTGCGCCGCTCTTGATTGCCTGCCGGGTACGTCGGGGTAACTCAGCGCCTGCATCCCAGCCACCTACCACCGTCGTCCGTGCCCAGGCCCGCAGGGGGCAGGCATCCTCCAATCCGACAGACAACAGATCGGGCCAGAGGGAGGGTGTGCCATCTGAGGCCCCAAAGATGGCTGGCGCGCGTAGTGTCAGGCTGAAAAACCGACCAGGGAGGTGGGTGGATACACGGGTGTCCGTGCGATGATACTGTTCCAGGTTTATACGAAATTGATAGTTCATTTCGTCAAGGCGATCAGTCACCTGGGGCAATTCGGGCGGAATGTCTACACTGATCTCTACCAGACCCATTCCCCGCGACCGGCCTCGGCCAATGCTAAAATCGTTCGTCCGACCATCCAGGGTGAGAGCGGTTTCCAAGTCGGCGGCGTAGGCATCATCGTAAATCAAGCGGCCTCGGAATTCTGCTCCCGGTTCATCGATTGTTTCTAAGGTGAAGAGCAAGGCATCCTCTGCTACTCCGCGTGCCCGGTTGATGCCTACGTGAGTTGCACGGGAGACCATGAGATGGTGAGTTGGCGCAGGGATAGTATCATTGATGATGTAATACCCTTTTGCTGATTCTATGCTCTCCTGACAGTCAGGATGCGGACAGTGGGGATCATAAGGCTTTTCCAGCATAGCCCATTCTTCTCCCAACTCTGGTAGCAGAGTTGCACGATTGGGAAACCAGGGATCGCTGACTAGATCGTAGATGGCTTGCTCGACCAGAGTGTCAAAAACGCCGTGACCTTTTGGGTTCTTGACAGTCTTGTAGCCTGGGCGATGTTTGCAAGTACGCGCCGTTGCGGGGAAGGGATAGGCCCATCGGTCGGGCTGGGCTGGATACGCATTGCCAAAGCAAGGAGGGTTAACGGTGCCAAAGACGCGCCAGAAGGCAGATTGTTCTTCTTCTGGGCAACTGGCATGGTCACGGGCGTAGGCATAACCGTCCGGCAGGGCGTTGAGCAGGCGAGCCGCCACCGCGCCCCGCAGCACAGACCCAGAGATATAGTCGGCCGTTTGCTCATAGTTGCCAGCACCACTTTGGTCACCTAACAGCAACGGAGATTTGAGGCGCACTGTGAGCTGGCGAATCTGTTCTGTCATATCGATGCCTCCTGTGGATCCATGTCCGGGATGTTTGAAGGCCGAAACTTTTCTAGAGCAGCCCGCAGTCCGGCGGGGGTGTCTAATCCTTCGGTGCCAGGGCCAGAGATCTCGAACTCAACGCGGAACCAACCCAGGCCGCCGCTCTTGCCTCGCCCCATCGCCGGGATCAGCTTGAGCCCAGCTGAGACGAGGGCTATCTCGGACGGATGCAGGTCACCCACCAGTTGACCTCGAAAGAGGAGGTCGGTACCTGGTTCGAACAATTCTGTTGTGTAGAGCAAAGTGTCCTCGGCCACACCCCGGCGACGCGAGAGAGCTACGCCGCTACGTTGCGTTGTTCGGGGTGGGTTCCGTCGCGCTTGCAGTCGCTTGATCAGCCAATCGGGACCAATCAGATTCAGGCGGGCAAAACGCAATCGACCAGGGAGCCAGGGTGAGCCAAAGATGCGGCACACAGGGCAAAAGTCACCGTCGATAGGACACATTTCCTTGTGGGTCACACAGACCCGGGCGTTCAAGGCGGCAGCTATTTGCTCTACTGTATGGCGCAACCGGCCTTTGAATGCCGAAGCTGGAACGTAGGGCCAGCCTTTATGATCCTTAATTATGGCTCGATCGGCCAGCGTGCCTTGCTGCGCCCCGGAGCCAATGTTGAGCGGCGTTTGAAAGGTGAGCGTCACCTCAATCGTGGTCATGAGACTGCTCCTTTGTAACAGACACAAAATCGTACAGTTCGGCAATGTCCCACAGGGCTGTCTGGTGGCTATAGCGGTCATTGCACAGCTTTTGCCAGGGGATAGGGTCTATTTCACGGCAGCCTTGGACAAGGGCCAGGGCGGCGTCCAGCCGCTGGAAATGTCCTTCTGTATCCCTGGCGCGCTGGTACTCGTAAAACAGCGATGACTCGCGGCGGCCCTGTAGGAGCGATTCGGCCAGCAGGTGCATCTGGCCGGGGGGAAAGGGAGGGGTATGAGCACGCAGTGCCTGCAATTTTTTCCATAGTTTGGACAACACGTCGGCTGGATAGGGCCGGCCTAGCAAGCGCAGGTCTTTGTCACCCGCCAGCAGTGTGTAAGGGTAGTACCCTCGCAGTTTGGCAAGGGTGCGGTCGAGCATGTCGGCTGATTTGAAGATGTGAAAGTCAATATAGCCAATCTCGGCTTCGGCGTTTTTGCGAGCTTCCTTGGCCTCGCGGGCCAGGTCTTTGGCCAAGTCGCGCAGTACGCGCACCGGGTTGTGGTCGTCGGCAATGACGACACCACCGGAGAGGGTGCAAAGCTTGCCAGTGTCACGACGAAGCAATTGGGCTTTTTTGAAACCTGTTGAAATGGCGGCTGCCAGGGGCAAGGCCACGTCACCCGGCACGATAAGCCACACGTCGTCGCCACCGATGGTGATGATCTCGAAGGGATGAATGCATACCCATTTGCCAGGAGAAGGTCCTTCCCCAACTTCGGCGCGGGTCTCGCTGGCCTGCACGCGAGCCGGTTGCAGATAATTAGCCAGCGCAGTCATAACTGCTTGTTCGGTAGTCTCTTTCAATTGCCTGCTGAACTTGTTAAAGGTATTGGCGGGAGTCAACTGGAAGAACAGATCACCCAGGTTGTCGCCGTCGAGGTGGATGAATCCGACGTAACCCTTTTTGGCCTGGCTGGCCTGGCCCAATTCCAACAAGTCTTGAGGAAGTTGTCTTGGTGGAACCTGGTCTGTTTTGCCAGGCAGAGGAAAAGGGGGAAAGGGTTTGTGTCCATTATAGTATTTCTTGGCCAGTTTGGAGTGAGCATTTTGGGGATGCTCATTGAGGAATTGCTGGAAACGACGGAACCAGGCATTGCGTCCCTCATAGGCACGCTTGTCGTCGCAGACTTTGCACAATGGCCAGTCGTCAAAAGAGACGCGTGGATCCGCTGGACGGAGGTGACATGAGCGACAGCGCACGGCGTGTGACAACACTTCGTAAAATGGGACTGCTGATTTGTTCTCCTTGCGTCGACGCAACCATCCACCGGCCCAGCGCGTCAGGCCACCGAAGCCGCCGTTGGGGTATCCTAGGATCACCATATCGGTGGTGACTGGCCGCCAGTCGGCAGTGATGGTGGCTGCACCTGTCTCGGCGGGGTATTTGGTCTCAATCTTGTCCCTGAGATCGTCTAAAGTGGCTGGTAGGTGAGGCACCAAGGCTAGCAGACTTCCGCCGCCGGCGTAAATAACGCAGCGGGGATGAAATCGTTCACCCACCAAAATTTTTATTTGATCGTTTTTGTCATCAAGCTGTCGGCTGGCGCCGCGCACTTCAGGTAGCTTGGCCGACTCGAAGACATAGTCCTGGACGCGGTCAGCGTCGGCAGCCAGGAGGGCCAGCCCGCCCAAGCCATCCACATCGGCCGTTGGCTTCTGACCTTCGAGTAGGGGTTCGAGCACGTGTATTCGCCATTGTTCAACGTTCATAGGAAATCCCTTCATTCGGGCTGCACGTCTTGACTCTGGGGACGACCCTTGGGTCCGGTACCCATAACAAAGCTGACTTGTTGACCTTCGCACAGAACCTGGCCGTCAGCTACCTGGCAGAGGTGAACAAAGACATCGTTGCTACCGTCGTGAGGTGTAATGAAGCCATACTTTTTGGCGGGATTAAACCATCTGACTGTGCCAGTGCGTCTTTTGCCCTCTCTATCGGGCCGATCTTGCACAATTGGCAATTGACTGACTTGGTGAGATGGCTTCTCTGTTTTATAGAATTGCACCAGGCGAAAGGCCCATCCAAGAACTCGCAGGGCATCATCTTCGGTCATCAATTCAGGTCGTTTTAACATCTCGCCGATCTTTTGGCTCATTTTTTGGTAGTAAGTACGAGTCTTGCTGCTGCGCTGGAATAAATGTGGATGGTTACTACGCGTGCGCAGCATTTGTAAGAATCTATCCCGATTCCGAGCCGCACGATAGTACTCCAAGGACTTTTTTAGCTCGCCAGCGTCGCTTTCAGTAGTGAATAGATGCCACGCCAATTCATCGGCCAATTCAATCACACGCTCATCCGAGAGTCTCATAACTTTTGCTCCAATTTAATAACTTTGATCTTGTCCGCCGGGACACGAGTCTTGAGGTGGATAGTGCCAATTGTGGGTCAACACATCCCAGCCAGGTTGGTGAATCAAATCTTCATCGTACGCTGCGTCTACATACTTTTGGAGATTTGTCACGTTTTTAGACTTGGAATCATACGTACTCCAGGTGGTCTGGATGTCAAAGTATTCCAAGCTAATCGAGTTGACCTGAAACGTCCCCAGTGAAAGAGGTTTACCACCGCCAAGTTTGAGGGCAAAGGTTTTTGTCGCCGAGCATCCTAATGCCATCAGCAACAGCCCCAACTCGCCCGCTGTCAAATTGCTAAATTGGATTTGTAACCTAAAGGTGGATTTTTCATCGCAAACCTCAATCGGCTCATATCTTCCTTCAGTTTTGGGCTGCGGTATGCCGATTTTGAAAAATTTGCGGCCCAAAGGTTCTGTCTGGCTTCGATCTCGGAAGTATAACTTGTAACCTGTGCGTTTTCGCGGCAAAGCCTGGCTATAAGATGGTTGGGGACTATAGAGAGGCATTCGAGCGAAAACGCTACCTCCGCCAGCCTCTTGCACGGCGTCAGTAAAGTTTACGTTGCCCAAGTAGCCTCCTTTGCTGCTGCCACTACCGATACCTCCAAAGATACGACAGGCAGGACAAAGATTGTTATTCTCCAGATCCTGCGTTGTGTCTACCTGACACCGATGATGTTCGGCCGATATATTGATGACATTTACCCTTTTGTGTCTCCCGGGTTGCTTATTTATGCTAAACTGTGGGCAGGAGTACGAAATAGCTTCGACAATGCTGCGCAGCACGCCTTTCAGACTGCTGGCAGGGATAGCTCGACGGTCGTTGGTGCGAAAATGAGCTGCAATGAGGGGAGGGTTGTTTGTTGAGTTTATGTCTCCGTGTCGGGACAGGTCTGCCCAGGTGACAATCTGTCCACTGGCTATGTGAATTGGGCTGCGCGCCACAATCACACCGCCAATCTGACCACTTAACCTGTCGATTTGATAGGAGGCATGACTGGCCGGAGCCGTTTCACTAAATGTCTGGGGCAAGGGTGTATAGAAATAAGGCTTGTCACTCAAATTAGCATGTCCATAGCGTCTTACCATCACACACTTCCTTCCAGCCTGATGGCTGCTTTCCAGGCGGGGATGCAGGTTTTCCACACCTCCTCAATCTGTTCTCCTAAAGCTGTCAGTGTCCATTCTCCCCAGTCGTCTTTGTGTAAGGCCATAGCCGCTGGCAGGCTTCTGCTTATGTCTTGATCAATCGAGGTGTAGCCAAAAGCCATACCATCTTTTGGCACATAGCCATATTCTTTGGCTTTTTTATTGTTCAGCAGCAAGGCCACACCGCCTAGCTTGTTGGGGATGGTGGTGGCTACCTCTATCATTTTTTCTGATAAGCGCGCGTAGCGGACAGATAATTTTTCAAATGTCACTGTTACGTGGCCCAGTCCCCGGCTCTTACCAAAACCAACCCCGACCCGTCCCAGCTTTAGGTCGCGCAGGGCCAATGCCAGAAGTCCCAACTGGGCAATTGTAAAATTGCGGATGGCGATTTTGGTCTTGAACTCGCCCGTGGTGACTACCTCCATCTGGAAGGGGCCGACAGCCACCGAGCCGAAGACACGATCAATGGCCACGCCATTGCGCTCCTCGGTACGCGGCTCGATCATACGCTGACGTTCCTCGTAGGTCAATCTTTTTCTGTCCCACTCTGTTTTTGTTTTTGGATAGCGAGCTTCGTATTCCTCGACGGTTAGGGGATAGGCATCAGCGGTGCGCACCCTCCCGGCCAAAAGGGTATTGCCGAACATCTGACAGATGAAGCAAGAATGGGCGTGAACATAGTCGCCATCGTGTTCTTGATTGAGTTGGTGCAGGTCAACGCAGGATTTGCCTTTGACGACCGGATTGCAACTGCGGCCCTGGCCGATTGTACGAACGATGCGCTCGCAGTGACTGCGGATGACGCCTTTGAGAGAGGGTCCAGGCAGATAAACCATGCGCTGACCGTTTCGCCACGTGCGTACGAACTCCATGTCAGGCCGGGTTGGGTCGGCGCCTGTATCGCCGGCCTTGATCAAAATCGGTCCGTCAGGCACGATGGTAAAATAGAGGATCGCTTCGTTCAACAGTTGCTTATGCATCTTACGCTCTCTTTCCCTTCAGCTCGGCCTGGAAAGCATCTACCCAAGGTTTTGCTTCCTCGTTGCCGATTTCTTGACCAGTCTCTATCCCGCTGAGAAGGTCTATCAAGGCTGTGGCACCTCGGATGAAGCGTACCTGCCGATTCTCCAGCCTGATCCAACCCAGGCCTCGGCTGGTAAAGCCGCCGAGAGCCACATCACCGCGTTCCAATGCCCGGAGGCCCAGCCACAACAATCCTCGTTGCCAGGGTATCAGATTCTCGGATACAATGTGAAGTTTGAAGCGGGTGCCAGCCGGTACCACCTCGTAGTCGTACAGCCGCCCTTCGCTGACTGTGCCCTTGTCCCGGTCAATAGCTACACCGTCGCGTACTTGAAACTGACCAAACCACTCTTTGGTTAGAACTGGCAAATCGCGTACTCGTACGGGCGAGGCTAGCCATGGGGAACCAAAGGTCTGGCAAACAAGACATAACATTTCAACTACGGCCTGAGCCAAACCCGCATCGTTTTTCTCGTAGTGCTTTTTGAGAATTCGCATATCGTCGGTGTCAAGACAATGGTCAGTCTTGGCATCGCTGGTGGGATCGCAGGCGCAACGTTTGGGGTCAGCATCAGGCGGTGCCATGCCGCGCGTCAGGGCTTCCAGGTAGCTGCGCAATGCTCCCTTGAGGCTGCTGCCCGGGATGTAAGGCTGATTCAGGTTGTTGCGTATCACTGGCAATTCGGTGCCGGCGACCTCAGCGCCACGACCGATGCCTATATGCAAGGGAGTCTCGAGTACAATGTAGCCCTCCACAAACAGGCGATTCTTGAATGTGTCGAACATCTTATACCTCCTGACCTGCCCGACGCAAGTTCTCCCATGCGTTTTTCAGGTTGCTGTTGCCATAGACAAAGGCACGGTTGAGGTAACCCAGATAATGGCGCATCAATTCATAGTGCACCCGATGGGCCACAATGTCTGGCAGGTCGGGATACTGATGGCGCAAGGTCTGCAACACTTTTTGGGCCTGCTGATAAACGATGCCTGTTTGTGATTCAATCTGCTTGATTACCTGTTTGCCGAACTCATTGTGTTGCCAGGCTAGTCTGGTTTGGCTACGTCCCAGTTGGTAGCGGATGAAATTTGCCACCACTGCCACGCTATGGCTTTCCTCGGCCACGTTGAGGACGTTACGGATTTGGTTCTTGTCCATCTTGGCTTTTTCGAGTAACGCTGCGTCGGCATTGGAAGCACGGACGACGGCATCCATGCATCGTCGAAGGGTAGTCTGTAGTGCTAATTCCCATTGAATTGTAGATTGATTCATTGGGCACTCCTTGTATTCAGAACATAACCGCTGTCGCAGGAACAAAAAAACCGCAGCTCTTTCCCTTGATAGGGAAACGCTGCGGTCTCATGTCTCACACATGCGGCTCACGGCCGGCCATTCTTTTTCTCAATTAAAAGTCATTTTCCGGCGGGCCATTGT
>Ga0180432_10010250_pt1 | contig 11272 bp, 10 predicted proteins | sample SS_ome_10_FD_132414 | JGI IMG/M metagenome (GOLD analysis project Ga0180432, IMG submission 132414) | Hypersaline lake sediment archaeal communities from the Salton Sea, California, USA - SS_1_MS_2 metaG | ecosystem: Environmental > Aquatic > Non-marine Saline and Alkaline > Hypersaline >... | reverse complement strand
GCCAACCGATCAAATATCCGCAGCCAATGCCCGCTTAAGTTCTTCTGCGCTAACTCGTTTGTCTTCCATGACTTATCTCCTTCTGCAAGAGGTTTGTAAGTCATTGTAAAAAAAGGGTTAACATCGCGCCAGTAAAAAAAACTCACACACTGCCGGTTTGTAAGCCTTTGCTGCAAAAGACCTTACGCTCGTCCAGACTCCGGCCCCCTTACCTCCAGGTCCGACAACATCGCAAAGTCCTCACTCAACGCCCGCCCCCGTGTTGTCAAATAGTCGCCCACCATCGCGCTCGACGCCCCCGCATAGAACATCCAGCTCTGCATATCCCGCAACACGCTTGTCCGCCCGCCTGCCACTTTGATCTGACGATCCGGCAGCACAAATCGCAACATCGCCACGCTAGCCAACGCCTCCAGCGGACGCAACGCCGGCTGCTCCCCCAAAGGCGTCCCCTTCACCGCATGCAAAAAATTCACCGGAACCGAATCCACCCCCAGCTCCCGCAATTCAAACGCCAAAGACACGCGATCCTCTAACCCCTCCCCCATACCCAGAATCCCCCCACAGCACACCTGCATCCCCGCTGCCTGTGCCGCACGCACCGTCGCCAGACGCTGCTCGTAACTGTGCGTTGTCACCACACGCCCAAAGAACTCTCGCGACGTCTCCAAATTATGGTTATACCGCCGCACCCCCATGGAATAAAGCCGCCGTGCCTGCTCCTCCGTCAAACACCCCAGACACCCACAGCACCCAGGCTGACCCGACTCCGCCAATTTCTCAAACACCGGCCTGAGCCGCTCGATCTCCTCGTCGGTCACCACCCCCCCGCTCGTCACAATCCCGAACGAATCCACCCCTGCTGCCCCTGCCCGTACCGCCGCCTCGAGCAAGGCCTCTACCCCGCTCACCTGGGGCTCTACCCCCGTGCAATAACGCGACGATTGCGCACAGAACGCACAGTCCTCACCGCACAACGCCGTACGCGCTGACGCAATACCGCACAAGTGAACCCGCTCCCCCATGAACGCGCACCGAATCCGATTGGCCCAATGAAAAAGGTCGTACCGTTCAAGCCCCTCCATCTGCAACAGATACAGTGCCTCCCCAGGCGTGATCGCACCACCTGCCAGTACCCTTCTTGCCAGCTCACCGACCCGAGATGACATCCGCTGCTCACTCAATACCGACGACCTCTGGGCCGACGCCCGCGTCCCCGCGACGGCCTCGTCGCCTCGTTAGGCCGGACCTGCCCCTCTTGCCCCGGAGCCAACCCCTCGTCCATTCCCTGCTGAGAAAAAAGATCCGCCAGGTTCAACGTCGATAACGGCACAATATTCCCACGACGCTCCACCCCATAAAGAAAAAGCTGACCCAGGTTCATATCACCCACCCACAGCACGTCCGTGTTCGAATCGTATTTGCCCGTCATCAACACGTACCGGCCCTTCTCGACCACCGTCGCACCCTCGGCCGACTCCACGCCCCAGAACATCTCAAACGCCAGCACTGTCGCCAGCGTCAACGCCGTAAACAACAGAAAACCAATGACTGCATTTCTCGAAATCATCGCTCTTTCCTCGTATGCCCCACCGCCGACTCGATTCCGTGTTTCTTTCACCGCTTGTCCCACGCCGCTCGCTCTTACGCACCCCAACGCCTTATGGCGCTGCCCCCGCACCCGGCGCTCCCGGTGCAGCTCCCGGCCCAGGTTGCGGACCAAACATCGAAGGCGGCCGTACCGTTGGTATTTCCACTATGGTCCCCGGCACGAAACCCTGATTACGGTCAAAGTACACGTTCGTCAGTTCCCCCGTACCCAACTTCACCACCCACAGCGTGTCTTGATCCGACCGTATCGCCCCCGGAATCATCATGTACCCACTGCCACGCAACGCACCGCTCACCTGAGCACGCGCCGCGGGCGGACTCACCTGCGTCAACACCAACGCCGTTGCCAATATCACATTCACCACCAGCAGCACAACGATCGTCCTGTCTCTCAGACCAGACATAAGCTATCCTCCCGCAACAAAACATCACTTCGCCCGCACCGCCACAACTCACGCTGCCCCCTGCCCCCCAGGAGTCTGTCACCCCGACTCACTCAAGATGGTATCGCTTGGCGCTCTTGAAACCTACCGCCACGATGCCCGCCGAAAGTAACACACCTACCAGCCAGGGCGCTCCCGCCCACCCCTTACGCTCCGGACCGGACGCCGCAGGAGTCCCACGACGCGACGGACGCTGTGCCGACGCCGTATCACTGCCCCAAATGCACAAAAGCCCCACCGCCAGTACCAACGCCGCCAACAACTTGCTGCGAATCATCATGCCACCTTCTCGCTAGGCCTTACAAAACCCTATCTTCCAAACCCGCCTTATTATACCGCCCCGCCGCCCTCGTGCAAGTCACTTGAAACCCTTTTGCTCGCCCTGAGGTTGCCTTCTCACCCAAAGGCCGCTAATATTGGTCTCCGAGGCCGACCAGGACCCTCTCGCCCACGGATAAAGGCTCTGCCATGAACCAGCAAACGCCACGCCAACCCCAATCAGGCCCCCAGCGACCTGCCCCCGACTTCTCACAAGGCCTCGACTGGCTCAACACCTCGGCCCCCCTCAAGCTCGCCCACGTCGCCGGCAAAATCATCCTCCTCAACTTCTGGACTTCCTGCTCGGTCAAAGGCCACCACGTCTTGGCCCAACTCCAAACCCTTCAGACCGACTTCCCCTCCGAACTGCTCCTCATCGGCATTCACTCCCCCAAGTATCCTGCCCAACAACGCAGCACCCACCTCCTCAGCACCCTCCTGCGATATAACATCACCTACCCTGTCCTTAATGACCGCGACTTGGTCATGTGCAGCCGCTACGGCGTCCGTACCTGGCCTACCCTTGTCCTCATCGACCCCCACAACCACGTCGTCGGCTCCACCACCGGCAACGATGCTCTACCCACCCTTCGCCAGGCCATCCAGCAGCTCATCAAAAAATTCGACCCCCTCAACCGAATCAACCGCAACCCCGTCTCCCTCCACCTCAAACCTCCCCCCAAAACCAACAGCACCCTTGCCTTCCCCACGGGCCTGCATACCCACCACCACGCCAACCTGCTCTTCATCGCCGACTCAGGCCATCACCGCATCCTCGCCGCCCAGCCCGACACCGGCCACATCACCTGCATCTTCGGCGACGGACAACCCGGCCTCCGCGACGGCCCCGCCGCCCACGCCCGCTTCAACAACCCCCAAGGCCTCGCCCTCGACGAAGACGCCCTCTATATCGCCGATACCGCCAACCACGCCATTCGCCGCCTTGACCTACGCTCTCACTCTGTCGAAACCTTGGCCGGCACAGGGGCCCTCGCTCAAAACTATCCCGCTGCCGGTGCCGCACACAAAACTCCTCTTAGATCCCCTGTCGATCTCACCCTCGTCGACGACCTGCTCTACATCGCCATGACCGGAATGAACCAAATTTGGGTCCTCGACCTCCATACAGAAGAAATCTGGCCCTTCGCCGGCTCCGGCAACGAAGGCGATGCCAACGGCCCCCTCCAAACCGCCGACCTCGCCCAGCCCTGCGGCATTACCGCCGATCACCGCCGACTCTTCCTCGCCGACACCGAAGCCAACGCCATCCGCTCTGCCGACCTCAACCCCGGCGGGCGCACCCATACCCTCGTCGGCGCGGGCCCCAAAAACTTCGGCCACCGCGACGGCCACGGCCGCCACGCCCGCCTCCAACACCCCCGTGCCATCACCCTCTATCAAAACCTGCTCTACGTCGCCGATACCTACAACCACACCATCAAACGCGTCACGCCAAGCAACCGCGACATCGACACCTGCCTCGGCGACGCCTCCCCAGGCCTCATCGACGGCCCCGCCGCCCAGGCCCGCTTCAACGAACCCGCAGGCCTCGCCGCTGCCCACAACACCCTCTACATCGCCGACACCAACAACCACGCCATCCGCACCGCCGACCTCCAATCCGCCACCGTTCAAACCCTCCAACTCCACCTCCCCTGACCTGTCTCGCCCCGCTATCGCATGAGCATGTGCCCACCCCACCTTGTCCTTACCACCACCCCCAAACACCATTGAAGCCCCCCATCTTGATGGGGGGGGGAGACTTTCGACCACATTGCACTTACCTGCCACCCCACACCTCTTCTCACCTCCCCACTTTACACAACAACTCCCCATCCGCCACCCACATCGCAAAGAAAGGCCGCCCCCCCGACCGCTGCCGCAACAAAATCAGAAAAGGCCGATCAAACACAAACTCGCAAGGACGACTCGCTTTCACCACAACCTGAGCACCCGACCTCACAAACGCCCCGCTCCGGTCCAACCGAAACTCGATCCGCTGGAGTGCTGCTTCGATCCACGTAACTTCGCAGCCTGGATTGACTAAGTCTTGCCCCTCCAACTTCGCAAACCGATGCTCCACCTTGAAATGCACATTTGGCACCGCCAGGTAATCATTGGATCCCATCCTTCGTAACCCTTCCTCCGTCGACCATACCGCCATCTTCTCCTCCAAGTAAGCCACCGTCTTCGCCAGCGTCCCCTGCCAATCCACCAGCGCCACGATCACCTGCACCGCCTCCGACGTACGATCCAGATCCAATACGCACTCCAGGACCCCACCTGTCTCGTACCCATCCTCGTCTACCTCGTAATCGGCATAGAGAATCTCAAGCTGCTTTGCCAACCGCTCTGCCACGGCGGGATTGTTGCCCTGGCTCACTCCAAACCCGCTTACTCGCACCGCCTTACCATCCGCACCAGTGAATTCTAACTCACGCTCAAAATAAGGCGTCGCAAACGCTGCCGCCGCCTCCAGATACGCACCCGCTTACCACCCCGCTTCACCGAACCACCCTGGCCCGCCGCACCCGCCGACTCCTGCGCATTATACACCCTGTACCCCCAGTATTACCCCCCCCCCCCACTCTAGCCGCCCGACCCAAGCCACGCAACCATCAATCCTGTCATATCTGGATGTTGAAGCCCCCTACGTCAGTAGGGGGTCCCGCCAGACACCCTGTGCTCCCACCACCCCCACACCAAATGAAGCCCCGCGATCTCATCCCCGCGGCAGACTCCCGACCCACACTCCACACCCGATACCCCACCTCCACAAGCCCACAGCACTGCTGTGGGACAGTCCTCCGCCCACCCCACGCCCCCGTAGCCCCTAAGCCCTACACAACAACTCCCCATCCGCCACCCACATCGCAAAGAAAGCCCGTCCCCGGTGCCCAACCGGGCAACCTCTTCTAACCGCCCTATTCCCGCCCATCCGCGTGGCGAAGGCATCTTGCCCTTGCATAACAATCCCTCGCCGCAGACGACACCTGCCCTTATGTCTTAAGCCTGACCACTTATCCCTCACCCAAAAAGACCCTGTGAATCCCGTCCCGAAATCTTCTCCTGAAATCTGCGAAACTTGCGCAAGCTGCAGTTGCCTTTTCTTCTCTTCTCCCGGTCCTCAACGGTTCTGCGGTGAGTTTTGTCCGTGTTAAAATAGGCAAGCCAGGCAATCTGGGTCCGTGCGCACTCCTGAAAATCACCCCTCAAAAACCCCCTGAAAACGCCCAAAAGTGACCCAAAACGTCCCAACTTCTCCCCAAAACCGGCCAACTTCTTCCAACTTTTTGCCACTTTTTACCCCCCGCTGACCAAAATGCGCTCACCCCAGCTTCCCTATCTTGCCTACCTTACCACGTTTTCAGAAATCTCCACTGACACGATCGCGCTCACCCGTTCTGTCATTACCACGCCACCCGCCTGCTGCTGCCTCAAGCGCCCGCACTCTTCATGGCCGCCCTCAGGGCTGTCCTAACCCAGCAACACGCATCCACGACCAAAACCAAAAAATTGTGTATTGACTATGCCTCCACCTTCATCATAATTGTACCACGCCGCAGGGTGGGGGCTTATACCAAGGGAGCGGTGGGTTGACGTTGAATGCAAAGTGTTGCTAGTTAAGTACTTATAACAGCTAAGGGATAACCCGATGCAAAATGCTGCCATCCAGGTAAACGACCTCCGCCGCAGTTTCGGCCCCATTACCGCCGTCGACGGCATCTCCTTCCAGGTCGAAAAAGGCGAGGTCCTCGGCTTCCTCGGCCCCAACGGCGCCGGAAAAAGCACCGCCATGAAAATGCTCGCCTGCTTCCTCACCCCCGACGCCGGTACCGCCGCCATTTGTGGCCACGACATCCTCGAAAACCCCCTCGCCGTGCGGAAATCCATCGGCTACCTCGCCGAAAACGCACCCGCCTACGACGAAATGACCGTCGCTTCCTTCCTCAAGTTCATCTGTGATGCGCGCAACATCAAGAAGGGCAAGCCTCGACGCGACGCCATTGACCGTGCTGTCCGCCTCTGCTCCATCGAATCCGTCTACCACCAGTCCATCGAAACACTCTCCAAGGGCTACCGGCGCCGGGTCGGCCTTGCCCAGGCCATCATCCACGACCCTGACGTCCTTATCCTTGACGAACCCACGGACGGCCTCGATCCCAACCAGAAGCATGACGTCCGCCAGCTCATCAAGAAGATGGCCAAGGACAAGTGCATCATTCTCTCTACTCACATTCTTGAAGAAGTCGAAGCCGTCTGCTCTCGCATCATCATCATCGCCAAAGGCACCATCCTCGTCGACTCCACCCCGCAAAAACTCAAAGAAAAATACAATGCCTCCCTGGATGAGGTCTTTCGCCGCCTCACTCAGACCAAACAACACAAACCTGATCTCCAAACCTCGAGGAGCGCCACCCTATGAACGGTTTCTGGGCCGTCTGTAAACGTGAACTGAAAGGATACTTCGTCACACCCGTGGCCTACGTATTCCTGGTCATCTTCCTCTTCGCCGCAGGCTACCTCACCTTCAGCCGTGGACGATTTTTCGAAGCAAGGCAAGCCGACATGCGTGTCTTCTTCAACTACCTGCCTATGCTCTTCGTCTTCATGGTCCCCGCAGCAGCGATGCGACTCTGGTCGGAGGAACGACGCTCGGGCTCCATCGAACTGCTTTTCACCCTGCCTATCACCGTTACCCAGGCAGTCCTCGGCAAATTCGCCGCTGCCTGGATCTTCCTTGGCATCGCCCTGGCCCTGACCTTTCCCATGCCCCTTACCGTTGCCTACCTGGGCAACCCCGACACGGGCCTGATCATCGCAGGCTACCTCGCCAGCTTTCTCATGGCTGGTGCTTACCTTGCTGTGGGCATGTTCTTTTCGGCCCTCTCGAAGAACCAGGTTATCAGCTTCATCCTTGCAGTCGTCGGCTGCTCCATTCTCGTCTCTCTGGGCCTGCCCAGCACGATGAACTACTTCGCCAATTTCCTGCCCGCTTCCCTGACCACGGGGCTCGAAACCCTCAGCTTCCAATCTCATTTTGATTCCATGCAACGTGGCGTGATCGCCCTTGCCGACATTGCTTACTTCATCCTGCTCATCGTTGGCTGGATCGTCGCCTCTGGTATCATGCTCACCGAAAGGAAGGCCGCCTGATGAACCGTACATTCCGTGCTTCCCTCGCCGTCATCTTCGTCGGCATTATCACCTTCAGTGGCATCGTCATCACCCAGAGCATCGGCAAGTCTGTACGTGCCGACATCACCGAACAAAAAATCTACACCCTCTCCGACGGCACCAGAAACATCCTCGCCCGCCTGCAGCAACCGCTCGAGATTCAACTCTTCTATGGCAAGACCGCTGCCACCAAGGCCCCTGACCAAATCAAGTTCTTCAACAATTACTACTACTTCGTCAAGGCTCTGCTCGAAGAGTACGAACGCGCCGCCAACGGCATGGTCAAACTTACTGTCGTCGACCCGCGTCCCTTTTCCGAGGACGAAGCCGAAGCCCTTCGTGCCAACCTCCGTTCGTTTCCCATCACCGAAGACGAGAACTTTTTCTTCGGCCTCGTGCTCAAGACGCAGTTTGGCGTCGTCAAGAGCATTCCCTTTTTCTCGCCCGACCGGCAGAACTTTGTCGAATACGACATCAGCTATCTTGTTGATACCGCCATCCGGCGCACCAAGAGCCGCATCGGCGTCTTGAGCTCCCTGCCGGTGATGGGTGATGCCGCCAGCCCCTACATGCAGCAGATGATGCTTGCCCAAGGCAAGCGCCCCAAGCCCGCCTGGACCGTCATCGGACAGCTTCGCCAGCAGTACGAAGTCGAAACCGTCCAAACCGACATTCAGCAGGTCCCCGACAATATTGACATCCTCCTCGTCGTCCACCCGAAGGATCTCCCCGAAAAGACCCTGTGGGCCATCGACCAGTTTGTTCTCAACGGCGGGCCGACCATTGTCCTGGTCGACCCCTACGCGGTTGTCGATATGCCCAGCCCCCAGCAGCGCATGACGCAACAGATGAGCTCCACCAGCTCCAATCTCGAACCGCTGCTGACAACCTGGGGCCTCGAAATGCCCGCCGACACCTTTGCCGGCGACCTCTCTCTTGCCCTCAAAGCCGCCATGCGCCAGGGGCAACGCATGCAGAAGATCATCGGCTTCATGGAGCTGCGTGACTCCTGCTTCAACCAGGACCGCGTTATGACCGGCGACCTCCATCGTGTCCGGCTGCTCTTCCCCGGTGTTCTCAAGGAACTCGACCTCGAGCAGCCTGCCGCCACCGATGAGTCGGCCGACGCCCCCGCAGCTGGTGCCTTCCAGCGTACCGCCTTGCTCCAGACCACCAACCGAGGCAACACCTGGAACGCTGCTCCGTTTGAACTGCAGATGACCGACCCCTCCGAGGCCATGAAGAAATTCATCCCCGGTTCCGAGCCCGTCCCGATGGCCTACATGGTCACGGGCAAGCTGCCCTCGGCCTTTCCCAACGGTATCGATGTCAAAAGCGACGCCGACCCCAACGCCACCCATCTCACGGGGCTGGCCGCGGCCGAAAAGGATTGCATGGTGGTTGTCTTTGCCGATGTGGACTTCATCACGGACATCGTCGCCTACGAACGCAGCATGTTTGGCTCGGCCGTCGTCGGTGACAACAGCGCCATGCTCATGAACGCGATCGAAGACATCTCCGGTTCCAGCGACCTGATCGCCATCCGCTCCCGCGGCAACTACCAGCGCCCCTTTCACGTCGTTGATGAAATCGAAGCAAAGGCCGAAAAAGCCACCGCTGACCGCGTCAACGAAATTCAAGCCAAGATCAACGGGTTTGCTCAGGAACTCCAGACTCTGCAGGCCTCGGCCAAGCAGGGCGAAGAGGGTGTCCTCCAGTCCGCCACCCTCAAGAAGATACAAGACATCCAAATCGAACAACGGAAAACGCAGGCCCAGCTCCGACAGGTCAACCGTGACCGCCTTGTCGATATCGAGCACCTTGGCGGCCGACTCGCCAACATGAACATGCTCCTTACCCCTGCTATCATCCTGGTCATTGCCATTCTGCTCGGCATCCGACGTGGTGCGCGACGACGACACTACATAAGCCACGCCAGCGACGCCTGAGAGCTGCCAACGTAGGATGGGCACCTTGCTGCCCATGCTGAAAAAAGTTTACATTTTGCACTTTGATTTTTGCCTTCTGTAGGTGATACGGAGTCTTCACATGAGCAACCGTCAACTGACGACCCTCGGTATCGTAGCCGCCCTCGCATTGGCATGGGCCATCATCCAGACCCAACTGTCCCACCGGCGTTCTCCGCAGGCTGGTGGACCCAGTTACCTTATTCAGGGGCTCGACACCGACGCCGTCGCCCAGATCCAGCTCGGCAAGGCCAACGATGCCTCCGCCCTCACGCGTAAGGGCAAGAGTTTCGTTGCCAGCAATCGCAACGACTACCCCGCCCAGACCGACAAGATCAACGAGCTCTTCCGCAAATGTCTTGAAGTCCAGGTTTCCGGCCGTCTCGTTACGGAAAACCCTGCCAACCATGAAGACTTGGGCGTCACGGAAGCACAAGCTCGCAACGTCGTTCGTTTCCTCAAACGTGCCGACGGCGAAAACGCGAAAGACCCCTACCAGCTCATTACCGGTCTTGTCATTGGCGAGCGCAATGCTGAGGCCGGCGGCTCCTATGTCCGGCTCATCGACAGCGACAAGGTGTACCTCGCCCTCGACGTGCCCTACCTGCAGTCCGCCGCCACCGACTACATCGACAAACAGCTCACCAAGGTCGACAAGAACAACATCCTTCGCGTCAGCGTCAAGAGTGCCGATGACGCCTACACTCTGCAGAAGGACGGCGCCGGCGTCACCTGCCTTACGGAAATCCCTGCTGACAAAAAGCAGAAAGAATACGACGTCGATCGTGTTTTCGAAGCGCTTAGCAGCCTCTCCTTCAGCGACGTCAAGTCGGCCCAGGACAGCGAGCTTCAGGATCTCGCCTTCGACGCTGCCTACGCCTGCGAACTCAAAGATTCGACCATCTACACCGCCCGCATTGCTGAAAAAGATGGCAAATCCTACCTGAGCATCGACGCCGAATTTATGGACACCACCCCCGTCACTGTTGAACGAGGCGGCAACGAATCCGAAGAAGAACTCAAGAAGAAGGAAGCAAAACTGCTCGCTCAGGAAGCTGCTGCTATCTTCTCGCAGAAACACAAGCCCTGGCTGTACGAACTTGCCTCCTATCAGGCCGGCAACCTCACCAAGAAACAAGGCGACCTCCTCGAAGACAAACCCAAACCCGAACCGGAAGAAACAGCCGCCGAAGAATCCAGGGATACACCTGCCGAACAACCAGCCCCGTAAAGCCTCGCGATCTCATCGCGGGGTCAGCCCTTCGAGTGCATTGCTTCCCCGTGGCTACATCCAGCTCATCGCCCCCGCACGCCCTCGCTGCCCTCTACTTCGCAAAAACCTGCATATAGAAATACTGCCTCACCTCGAACAACTGCGCTGGGTTCATACCGACGGCCGCTTGCAATTCCTCCGGCGAAAACCGCAACGCCATCGCTGGCCCAAACCCCGTCTCCTCCTTCTTGATCTCCACCACCGCCAGCCGTCCCCCATTCCTCAACAATCGCTTGGCCTCCTTAACAAACCCCTCCATCTGCTCCTGCCCAAACCCGTGCACCACCGTACACAAGTAAATCAAATCTACGCTCGCCGCGGCCAGCTTGGTCTCTGCCGTGATATCCCCCACAAACGCCTCGATGACTGATCCGGCTGTCTCCTTCCGTAGCGTCTCAACAGCCACCTCGTCCGGATCCAGCGCATACACGTTACCCCCAGGCCCCACCAACTTGGCCAATTCCTTGGCCATATAGCCATTG
>Ga0180432_10010249_pt1 | contig 11272 bp, 8 predicted proteins | sample SS_ome_10_FD_132414 | JGI IMG/M metagenome (GOLD analysis project Ga0180432, IMG submission 132414) | Hypersaline lake sediment archaeal communities from the Salton Sea, California, USA - SS_1_MS_2 metaG | ecosystem: Environmental > Aquatic > Non-marine Saline and Alkaline > Hypersaline >... | reverse complement strand
TCACCCGGGCGGTGAACGAAAACCGCGGGGAACACCGCTTCGGCGGGGGGCGCGACGACGACTGCGACCCGCACGTCATCGACATCCTGGGGAAAAACCAGCACGAAGTGCTGAAGGCGTATAAATGCGGGCAGCCCGCCGAACTGCCGATGGTCTATCCATGAAGCGCGTCTTGCCCGTCGCCGTGGTTTTGCTGCTGGGCACCGCCGCCGGAGCCGAAACCTCCAACTTCGACCTTTCCGGCAAGATCTACACCAAGTGGCTGTACCGCAACAACGCCTCCATGGGGACTTTGAGCTACGGCAACCCCTTCTGGACCGAGAACTTCTCCGGCGACAACGGGGTGGGCACCGAGTTCGAGCTGGTGATCAAGGGGAAGGTGTCCGACATGGTCCAGGCGGGGGTGCGGATCAAGTCCCGCTTCGGGTCGACCTGGCACGACTTCTGGGAAGTGGGAAACCTGCGCTACGAGAACCCCAACACCTCGGGCGAGAGCCTGGGGATGGATCACGCCGAGTACATGAAGCTGCGCGGCTACTGGGTAAAGCTCAACGATCCCCTGCCGGGGATCGGCTACATCCAGGTGGGCTCCTCGGACCTTTCCCAGTTCAACGCCTGGACGGTGGGCAAGATCCGCTACATCGACCGCGACAACGCCAAGGGGATCTTCCTCCACGGCGAGCCCGCCGACGACCATTTTAAATTTGACCTGGGCGTGATCGCTTTACCCAAGCTGTGGGTGGGGCCCAGCTGGTCCACCGGCCTGGGCGAGGACACCTACCCCGACTCCCAGGTGGTCGCCCCTTTCTGGACCGAGGACTGGGCCTATGCATTGAAACTCTCCACCCGGCCGCTGGACTGGCTGAATCTCTCCCTGGTGGGGATGGTCAGCCTGGACTACGAGACCGACCTGACCGATCCCGACGCCGCCGGCACGCTCAATCCCGCCGATCCCAACTACTGCCTGGCTCACCCCGACGACGCCGAGCGCTGCACCGATCACTCGGTGGACCTGAAAAGCCGTTACACCAACGCGGTGATCACGTTAGAGGGCGAGGCCGAGCCGCAGGATGACTTTCTGATCAGCTTCGTCGGCGGGTGGAGCGGCAGTTATATCAACGAAGACTATGCTTCCAATGGCGTGGCGCTGAACCAGGGTGTGTTTCCCATGGTCTACGGCGACGTATCCGACGTGGCCGCGGTGGTCCAGCTCTCGCTGCTGGACGCCTTCGGGGCCGAGGACCTGACCGTCAAGGCCGAGGGCTTCTACATCGGCGAGCACTGGACCTCCACCTTCGGCGCGCGCCGGGAGGACGACGTGCTGCTGACCGACGGGCTGATCGAGGGCGGGCAGCTGCCCACTTTGAACCTGGCCAACGAGTTCATGGATTTCGACGAGCCCTTCTACGAATCCTGCATCGGCTGGCAGGGCGGCACCCTGCTGGTCGAGTACCTGATCGGCGAGCTGACCTTGAAGCTGGAGGGGACTTTCATCGGCTACAACACCAACAAGCAGAACCGCCGGGTGTACGACTGCGACGACTGCACTGGCGAGGCGGTCTATCCCTCCTTCCTGCATTCCGACGGATACACCGACGTGGACCTGTGGGACTACGCCAACCCCAAGTCGATCGACCGCGGCCGCGACCCCCGCAGCGTTTTTCGCGAGGACCAGCAGCGCTTCACCGTGGTGGGGGTGCTGTGGGCGAGCTACCTGCTGGACGTGGGAGCCGGCCTGGAGATCTCGCTGAAGTTCAAACAGATCATGGACCGCGACGAGCGCAGCACCGCCTCGGGGGATCCCATGGCGATGAACGACGACTACCGCGGGGACATCTCCATCGGGCGGCTGTCCTTGGCCTACCCGATCACCGACGCCATCAAGGTGCGCCTGGGGGCGCAGTTCGATTGGTGGGACGAGGAGAACCGCGACGGCAGCGCCTCCATGGGCTACGCCTGGTACCAGACCACCAAGGTGAAGCCGTTTCTGCTTTTGACCTTCAACTTCGGCGGCGCCGCGCTGCGCTACTACATCGAGTACCTCTACAAGGACCAGTGGCGCGGGGATCGCGACCCGGAGCAGTTCTGGGGGGTGATTCGCTCCAAGGCCGCTCTGGAAGTGGCCTGGTGAGGAGACCAGCGATGACCAGAATAACAGCGATACTGGCCCTGCTGGTTTTCACCGCCTGCGGATTCGAGGGATTTTTAGGTTTGGCCACCAGCGAGAACCATCCCACGCCGGATGCGGGCGCCACCGAAGAACCGAAGCCGGCGGTGGTTACCGGCACGGTGCCCGCCGCCAGCATCCCCGGCCTGGACGCGCGCGACCTGGAGTTCTACTCGGGAGCCGGCGTCAAGCTGTCGCCGGCTGTAGCCGTCGCTGGCGAGCAGTTCACCGCCACGTTCCCTGCCGGGGAACGCTATGTTGGTATGGTGGTCGTAGTCCAAAGGGGCACCGTGGCCCTGCGCGCCCTGGTGCCCGCGGCGCCCGACGGAGAAACCACCTCGGCCGGCGACTTCGACGGGATAGACAACCGCGAGACCGCCGCCTGCCTGCTGGTCGAGGGCCAGGCCTCCGCCGCTCAAAGGAGCCTTTCGTCTTATCCGGCCGACACACTGCAGACCGCCATGGACGAAGTCGCCGGCCTGTCGGCCTCCGGAGATGTCCAGGTCTTCTACGATATGGTGTCGGCCATTACCGCCTGCACCGACTGCGACCGGGGCAGCGCCCCGCGCTTTAGGGCCCCGGTGCTCACCGCCGGCTACCAGGCCATCGAGAGCGCTTTGCACCCCGACTTCATCCTCAACAACCCGGTCGACTACGACGGCGACAACGACGACGAGGACACCACCGCCGAGTTCGACGCCGCCATGGCCGCGGCGCTTTCGGCCTTCGAGTTCAAGGCCTGCTACTGCGACGAGCAGAACTACTTCGCCGCCTGCGGCTACGGCCAGCCCATGATCCAGGTGGTGTTCGCCGTCGACTTCTCAGAAGGCACCAAGGACGGCAACTGCGATCCCATCGACCGTTTCCTGTGGGCCGAGGACCAGCCCGGCGCCGGTATGTTCATCGCCGCCGGCCTGCATCCCGAAAGTCCCATAACCGACGAGACCTACAACCAGCTGCTGGGCGCCTGGGTGCCCAACAAGATCCCCATGTACGACGACGGCACCCACGGGGACGACAAGGCCGGCGATTCGGTATACAGCGTCGCCTTCATCCTGCCGGTGGGAACCCGGATCGGTTACAAGTACACCTGGGGCCGGGCGGGGGACAACTGGGGGGGGACCGAGGAGTGGCCCGGCAACCGGCGCCTGCTGGAGGTGGCCGACGTCAACGGCGACCATATCGTGGCCCGCTATGACAACTTTGCCGACGAGGCCACCAACAAGGACGTGATGAACCGTCTGCTGCCCAAGAACGGCGGGACGGGCTCCATCGACTGGGAGACCGACGCCAACTCCGACGGGGTGCCGGATGCGCGGGAGCGTATGGTGGATACGGATGGTGATTGCTTTCTAAACGCCTGGTGGACGCCCACCGGCGTGCTGGCTTTGACAACACCCTGTCAATGAGAGGAGAACGATCATGCGGGGGACCCTGACGCTTGCTGTTTTGCTGCTGGTCTTTACCGCCCCACCGGTTCTCGCCGAGGAGGACGACGACTGGGACGAGTCCCGCTGGGAAGAGTTGGACGAGCCCAAGAAGGACATCTCCGGGGAACTGCCCATGCTGATGGGGCCGCACACGCTGCCCGCCGGCAGCTTCGGGTTGCGGCTCTCGGGCGGCTTGATGTTCACCTCTTTCGGGGCGCAGATTGGGCTGCTCGACCGGCTGGACTTGATCGTGGACGCCTACGCCCCCTGGGAGGACCTGGGCAACACCTGGATGGTCGGCGGAGGCGCCAAGGTTAACCTGCACGGGCGCCACAGCACCTTCGCCTACGCGTTCACCCTGAAGGCCTACGGAATATTCTACAGCGACGTCACCGGAGCGGTCGCCGAGCTTCCCGAGGGAGTGGCCCTGTGGCCATCGTTCATGATCGGCATGAAGATCAAGGAGGGTTGCTTCTACGGGGAGATCGGACCCTTTTTTTTCGTGCACAACACCTCCCAGTCGACCAACACGTACGTCTTCCAGGGGGTTCCGGCGCATTTCGGCGGCGAGATCTACATCACCGACACGATCCACGTCTTCATCAACGTTGACATCATCTTCTCCGGCTATTTCGGCGTCTTCACCATGGATCTCACCGGCCCCTTCAATACCATCGAGGCCGGGGTGATCTTGGTACTCTGAACCTGTGACCCAAGTTCACACTGCGGAAATTCCATTTTGGAAGTCTATTATTGGATGTCGGTTACCGGGGTCTTCCCCGTTGGCAGTCCTATTTCACCGGAATTGCAGCAATCCTGAATATCATCGGGCGGGTGGCACGTCTCTTGCGAGTAGGTAGCCACAGAACCGTTTTTGTGATGGAATGAATTCCGACCCGATGAGGTGACCCATGTTTCCCAAGCGATTGTCTTATTTGATGATTTTTGTGTTCGTCCTGATTCCCCTGTCGGTCTCGGCCGGGGGGACCCATTTTCTGGTGGAGCCCTACACCGGAGTGACCTTCAACGCGGGGTACACGAAAGAGGACGCGGTGGGACTGGAAACCGGGGCGGTGTTGGCGGTGGGCGGCAAGTTCAAGGGCTTCCCCCCGCGTTTCTATTTGTATCTCAAGGCCTCCCAGTCCTTCTTCGGCTCCGACGACGTCTTCGTTGACGAACGGCAGTCCACCGGCTGCGTCCGCCGCTCGTACACCGGGGTGGTCGGCGGGCTGCGCACGGTCATCCCGCTGTTCGGGTACCTGCGGCTGAATCTGGAGGTGGGGGCCGGGACCATGTTCTCCCAGAACAAGTACATCGAGAGCGGCCGTAAGCTGGCCGAGTATGAAGAGAACCTCACCGTGGTGGACTTCGGCGCCGGTCTGAACCTGCGCCTGTACCGCTGGCTGTCGGTGGGCATCATGTACGACTACCGCTTCGTGGCCGAGGACGAGTACGGCGACATGATCACCACCATCCTGGGCGGCAGCGTGACCGACGCCGAGCTGGGCTGGAGCAGCGTAACCGCCACTTTGGGGTTTCATTTCTGATGAACGGGCGCTACTTCATCCTGGTTCTTATAATGGGAATGAGCTTCCCGGCGCTAGCGGGCATCGACGCCCCGGGAAGCATCCATTTCCACTGGCTGGCCGAGGGGGAAACCGTCCTGGAGGAATACCCCGACCTGCCGCCGGACGCCGAGCGCTTCCGCGGGCGGGCCTACTTCAACTCGGACGCCTCGAACTTCGGTTCCAACGGCGTGCTGATCTGGGGCGGCTTCGATCTGGTGGGGCCCGCCGGCCGGGGATACGGGATGCTGCTTTTAGACCTGGATCTGACCATGGCTCCGCTGGACGGCGAGACCCCCATGCCCCACGGGGCCATACGGGCCGAGTACCTGGAAACCTGGGAAGACGAACTGCTTTTCGAGGGCGAGGCCATCGTGGGGGACGTGTGGATAATAGACGTTCTCTTCCATCAGGACGACGAGGGGGCGGTGGAGGGCGACTTCGCCTTCATATTCGCCGATCCCACCGGAGCGGATCCCGGCTGCCGGGTCTTCTTGGACGGGCAGTTCTTCACCGATCCCTCCCCGGGCAAGCTGCGCGACAAGTACCACGTGCCGGATACCCACGGCGACGCCACTTACATAGACACCAGCTGCAGCGGGGACATCTACTATGTAGACGATCCCCAGGGCTGCGACTGCGGCGGTGAGGACCCCGACGCCTCCGGCGGCTGCGAGGGCGACACCGCCGACGGCTCCGATTGCAGCGGTTGCGAGGGGGACGCCGGCGGCTGCGACGGCGGCGGCTGCGACGGCGGCGGCGGGGGCTGCGAGGGCGATGTGGGCGGGGGCTGCAGCGGCGGAGGCGGCGGCAGTTGCGGTGGCGGCGGTGGAGGTGGGGCTTGCGCCGGCGGCGGTGGCGGGGCTTGTGCGGCGGCAACCGCAGGAGTGCGGGCCCGCGGGGCTCCGTTGCGGGGGGTTATGAAATTCTTTCCGGAGATCGTGGTGCTGATGTTTATTGGGGGGATGCGGAGAAGGCTTAGAGGCTGACAGGCCGGACGCGGACGCGGACGCGTAACTTTATTTCTCTTCCAGGATTGTCACGCCTTCGGGCGGGATGGACTTGCCGCGCCAGAGGATTTTCTTGTCGGCGCGGGATTCGCAGGCCAGGTAGCGTTCGGGAGGGCCTTTGTAGATGGCCACCTTCCAGTCGTCGCCCACCGGGAGTGGATCTGCGTCGCGCTTATAGGCGCCTTCCTCGCGGTTGATCTCCTGCGGGAAGGGATCGTCGCCTTCGATCTCTCCCTGGCCGGGGAAATACCGGGCCTCGGAAAGATCCTTGTTGAAGCTCAACCGGGCGGGGGCGTCTTCGCCCTCCAGGCTGCACCAGAAGAAGAGCGTGTCCAGGGGGACGCGGGAGATTACGTTGAAAGTCCGGCCCAGGATGGTGATCACGTCGCCGGAGCGCATGTCCACCGGCTTGAGGTTGCGCCTTTTGCCTGCGGGAAGGCCGGTTTCCTTGCGCACGCGCATGCGCAGGAGGATGGCGGCACCGATCAGCACCGCGAAGATGACGAATAATATAATTAACAGCGGCAGAAGGTTAGAGGCCGTCTTGGCTACCTGTTCTCCCATGGCGCCAGCATACCTTTACGAATCGGAAAGTTGCAAGATCCAAAAAGCCTTGCTCCAAGAGGATCAGCGCGTTAGTATGGCGCCAACCGGATAGCGGGAAGGGACGCGCCGATGGCTATGCCTGCCATCTACCAGATCCTGCAGGATCATCTGGTCTCTGGGAGCATCGGTCCGGGGGAGGAGATCGGTATACGGGCCGATCAAATGCTTACCCAGGACGGGACCGGGACCATGGTTTTCCTGCATCTGGGCAAGCTTCAAAAGCCGCGCCTGAGGGGCAAGCTGGCTATCTGCTACGTCGACCACAACACCCTGGGCGAGGGCCCCGAGAACGCCGACGATCACCGGTTTTTACAAACCGCCTGTGCCCACTTCAAGCTGCTTTTCTCCAGGCCGGGCAACGGAATCGGCCACCAGGTCCACCTGGAGCGTTTTGCCGTCCCCGGACAACTATTGCTGGGTGCCGACAGCCACGTGACCACCCTGGGCGGGTTGGGCATGCTGGCCATAGGCACCGGCGGGCTGGAGTTGGCGGTGGCCCTGACCGGCGCGCCGCATTACTTCGTCTGCCCGGCGATCACCCGGGTGCTGCTCCGCGGCCGGCTAAGACCCTGGTGCACCGCCAAGGACGTCATTCTGCACATCATCGGCAGGCTGGCGTCGCGCAACAACGTGGGCACCGCCCTGGAATACGGGGGACCCGGAGTGGCTACGCTCAGCGTGGCCCAGCGGGCCACCATCGCCAACATGGGCGCGGAGCTGGGCGTGACTACCTCCCTGTTCCCCTCCGACGAGGTGACCCGCGCTTTCCTGGCGGCCCAGGCGCGCGCGCGCAGCTTCCACCGGGTCCGGGCGCCCAAGAAGGCCGAGTACGCCGACGAAATCGAGGTGGAACTGGGCCGGGTGGTTCCCATGGTGGCTCTGCCCCACAGCCCCGAGAAGGTGGTTCCAGTGCGCGAGGCCGGCGGTATCGAGGTGCAACAGGTGGCGGTGGGTAGCTGCACCAACGGGGCCTATCACGATCTGGCCAAGGTGGCCCTGATACTCCGGCAGAAACGGGTGCATCCCGACGTCAGCCTGGTGGTGGCGCCGGCCACCCGGCAGGTGCTGCGTACGCTCATGGAGCGCGGCTATCTCAAGGACATCGTTTCTGCTGGTGCGCGGGTGGCCGAGAGCGTGTGCGGATTCTGCATCGGCAACGGGCAGGCCCCCGGCAGCGGATCGGTGAGCGTGCGCACCAGCAGCCGCAACTACCTGGGGCGCTGCGGAACCCCGGATGCGGATGTTTACCTGGCAAGCCCCGAGACCGCCGCGGCCACCGCCCTGCGCGGGGTGCTCACCGATCCCCGGGATCTGAAGCGCCCGGCGCCGCGGCCCAAGGTTCCCCGCCGGTTCCCCGTCGAAGACTCGATGATCATCACGCCCCCCAAGAAGGGCAAGGTCGAGGTGGCGCGTGGACCCAACATCGTTGATCCTCCAATCAACAAGAAGCTGCCTCCCAGCCTGAGGGGGCGGCTGGTGTTGAAGCTCAAAGACAGCATCACCACCGACGACATCCTCCCGGCGGGCCGGTGGCTCAAGTACCGTTCCAACGTCCCGGAGTATTCCCGGCATACCTTCCGGCTCGTCGATCCCAAGTTCGTGGCCCGGGCGGAGAAGAACAAGAAGAAATCGCTGGCCAACATCATCGTGGCCGGCGAGAGCTACGGCGAGGGCTCCAGCCGCGAGCACGCGGCCATGTGTCCGCGCTTTCTCGGCGTGCAGGTGATCATCGCCAAGAGCTTCGAACGCATCCACGTATCCAACCTGATCAACCACGGCATAGTTCCGCTCCAGTTCATGGATTCCAAATCCTACGGGAGGCTGGAGCAAGGCGATGATCTGGAAGTGCCCTGGATCCTGAACGAGCTCAAGCGCTCCAGCGTGGTGAGCGTACGCAGCCCCGAGAAGGGCTACGAGTTCAAGGTGAAGCACGGCCTCACCCGCCGCCAGGTGGACATCCTGATAGAAGGCGGCCTGCTCAACTACGTGGCCTCCCGTTGAAACGTAAGTCGTAGTCGTAGTCGATCTACCGAATCTCCATCCCTTTGCGCTCTTTTCTCCACTCGCGGGTCTTGGGATCCCAGGAGCGGCGCACCAGGATGGCGCGGCCCAGGAGCGATTCCACCGGCACCGGACCGAAGACGGTGGAGTCGATGGCGTCGATGCGGTTGTCCCCCAGCAGGATCACCTGGCCGGCTTCGGCCTTCAGGCGCGCGGTGCGCCGGCTCGCGGGATCGGGATCGAAGAGCAGGTTGTATTTCAACGGGCCGCTCTCTTCCTCCACCCGCAGAACCGCCTGATCGATCCAGGTTCCCTCGGGGGTCTTGCGGTGGAAGGTCTCCTCCTGCAGGTCCCGGCGGGAGACTTTCTCCCCGCTGAGCAGCGCCCGGGTGGGGGTGAGCTCCAGGACATCCTCCTCCAGCCCGGCCACACGCAGGATCCTCACGGTGGTTCCGTCGGCCGGATCGACGGCGGCCACCACGGTCCCGCGGGTTAGATCTTCCAGCGCGGCCGAGCGCCGGTCCACCAGGATCCAGTCGCCGGGCAACAGGGTAGGGGCCATGCCGTCGGCCAGCAGGGGATAAGTGGCCAGAACGCCGGAGCGGGTGTACTTCCACAGGCTCCAGTTGGGCAGCGCCGAGCAGAGGATCCAGACCAGCAGGTAGAAGTACCACAGGTTGTACCCGCGCAGCTTGTAGCCCTCTTTGAGCTTTCGGGCTGCAAGGCCGGCGTGCGCGCCCGAGGCCGCCCAGACCAGCAGGATGGCGATCAGCATGGCCGGGTAGGCCGTGCTGAGCTCCAGAGCGCCGGTTCCGAAACCGAGAAGAAAAACCGTCCATCCCAGGAAGGAAAGCAGCCAGAACAACGGCGCCAGGGCCAGCCTTCCGCAGTAGAGGTGCCCCAGCCCCGGCATGGCCAGGCTGAGCAATACGGCTACGAGTACAGATCTGCGCTTCTCCATGCCGACAGGCTATGCAACCGTATTTGCAAAGTCAATTCCCGCAAGCTATCTTATCCAACCGTCACGCCCACAAGTCAGTCGAGCGTACATGAATCAGTTTGGAGCAATCGGTTTTCCGCTGTTATTGGTGTCCGCCACCGAGATTCTGCTGGGCTTCTTGCTCCTGTTGCGCAACCCCCGCAAGGATCCGGCGATGACCTCGGCCGCGCTGCTGGCCTTTTTCTCGGCCGCTTACGCCCTCTCCGCAGGCATCGGCTACGTGCGTGCCTCGGTGGGGCTGTCCTACGACTTGTTCCTGCGCATTTGCTGGGTGGGCTGGCTGGGCATAGCCGCCGGCCTGCAGTTCATCTACTACATGAAGGGCTCCGGGCGTACGGCGCGGATAGTGGGCTGGGTGCTGTACCCCGTGATGACCGCCGTTCTGGGCCTGTGCATCTTCACCGATCTGGTGGAGGCGGGTGCGGAATCCCTGCTGCCCTTTGTAGATCGGGCCACTCCCCTGGAGAATCCCCTGCGGCTTGCGTTCGGGCTCATGCTTTTCTGGGCGCTGGTGGAGTTGGTTCGGCTGCGGCGCCTGCTGGTGGGCGTAAAGAAGGCACAGTTGAATTACTTCCTGCTGGGAATGATCATCTACGCACTCTTCGCCGGGACCACAGCCGGCATCCTGCAGCTTTTCGGCGGGATGGGCTTCGACCCCGCCCTGGCCTCGTACTTCAGCCTGCCCTTCGTGGCGCTGACCTTCTACGCCATAACCCGCTACCGGCTGTTCGACATCCAGATCGTAATCTCCCGGGCGGTTGCCGCGGTGATCGTGTTCGTGGTGCTGGGGGCGGTGCACATCGCCGTGTTCAGGCTGCTGGAGCCCGCCACCGGCTCCACCCTGGCCCTGCTAATCGCCCTGATGCTGATCGGCGTGTTGATATTCGAGACGCCGCTGAGCCACCGGATGCGCGACTTGATGAACCGCCTGATCGTAGGCAGGAAGTACGACTACCAGCAGATCCTCAAAGACTCAACCCGGGCGATGATCACCATCCTGGAGCTGGACGAGCTGCTGGTCTACATTACCGACGTCATCAAGAAGAGTCTCCGGGTGGAGCAGGTCTGCGTCTTCACCCGGGAGGAGGGCGGGGGCTACCGCCTGCGCATCAGCGACGGCGTCCGCGACAGGGTCGGCGAGGATTTCGTGCTGGTAAACGGTGCCATCAGCTGGATCAAGCAGACCGGCAGAACGCTGATCAAGGAGGAGCACGATCGCCGGTCCGGCGGAGAGCCACGATCGGTTTCGGACGACCTGGAAACCCTGGGAGCCGAGCTGGTGATTCCCATGTTCTACAAGGGTGAGATGAAGGGGGCCCTGACCCTGGGGCCCAAGGGAAACCGGGAGCCTTACGTTCTCTCCGACATCGAGCTGCTGGAATCCCTGTCGGCTCAGGCGGCCATCGCCATGGAAAACGCCCAGCTTTACGAGGCGGCGGTGCGCGACAGTCTCACCGGGCTGTTCCACCACCGTTATTTCAAGCTGCGCATCC
>Ga0180432_10010247_pt1 | contig 11273 bp, 9 predicted proteins | sample SS_ome_10_FD_132414 | JGI IMG/M metagenome (GOLD analysis project Ga0180432, IMG submission 132414) | Hypersaline lake sediment archaeal communities from the Salton Sea, California, USA - SS_1_MS_2 metaG | ecosystem: Environmental > Aquatic > Non-marine Saline and Alkaline > Hypersaline >... | reverse complement strand
TTCACGGACCTTTTTTCGTTTCTTTCCAGCCATGCTGGAAATTATGCGCGCCCGCGCAATCAGCGCAATACCACCTGCGTGGGGTGCGGCTCAATGCGCAAATTCCGTGCCGAACAGGATTGGGACAGGCCAGCAGCGGCCGGCCCCCGTAATTCTACGTTTGACAAAGCACGAGGAGCCTGAGGCCATGCGTAAATGTACAGTGCCGATACTGATCGGGCTTCTCTCTTTTTCGGCCCCGCTATATGCCGACGAGCTTGTCGACAACGGAGCCATGGAAATACCCTTTCGGGAGGGAATCGCCCGGGGATGGCACAAGAACTGCTACGGCAAAAACACGGCGGTCTTCTCACCCGGCAAGCCGCACTCCGGCAAGACGTCGCAAAAGGTCGAGTGCACGTCGTTCGAGAGCGGCGCCGTGCAGTTCTTCTGCCCGATGAAGCTCACTGCCGGCAAACACTACAAGGTGTCGCTCTGGCTGCGGGCGGAAGAAGGAGTAGGCACGGTGGGGATCTCAATTCGCCAGGGTCCGCACCCGTACACCAAGTATCTGGCCACGACGTTCGAGGCCGGTGAAGACTGGGAACAAGTGACCTTCGAAGGCGTCATCGCCCAAGCCGACAAGTCAGCCGGGCTGTTCATCTATTTTCATCCCGACGGCCCCGGTACGCTTTGGGTAGATGACGTATCCGTGGTCGAGAACGAACCGCAAGCAGTAGAGCTGCCGCTACCGAAGGGAAACGTTGTTGCCAACGCCAGCTTCGAGTTGGCCCTGGACCGCCATTGGCGGGCGCGGCCCGTTCGCCCCTCTTGCGACACGCAAAACCCGCACCACGGCCAACGAAGCCTGCGGTGGGAACTCGACGTCAGCGCAAGCCAGCTCGTGTCGGGCCCGATCGAGTTCGGCGGTCGCAACGAACCGTTCACCCTTGCCCTGGCGGTTCGGGCGGAAGGAGAAGCCCGGGTGGTGGCGGCGGTCCGGTCGGCAATGACGATCGGCGGTGCCAAGAATCTGCTCCGTGTGGAGGGACGGCCAAAAGCGGATTGGGACGTCCTCCGCACCACCGGACCGCTCCCGTCGAGCGCCAATGGAGCATATTGCCTGACTGTCCATGTTCGGGCGCCCAAGAAGGCCACCGTGTGGATCGATGCCCTGCGCCTCGAGCCGGGCCAGGGATCCGAGCCGCCACGATGCCGCCGGCAGATCGAGGCGTCGCTGGCCTGTCCAAAGCTGGCGCATATTCATCGCATAGGACAGCCCGTACAACTCGAAGTTCGGGCATTTAACGACGGCGACGGGCCCAAGGAGCCCGAGCTCATCTGCCGCGTGACCGACTACCACCAACGCCCGGTGGCCGAGGTGCCGGTCGCGATCCGGCTGGAGCCGCGCCGTGCCGGCCAGACAAGTGTTTCATTGCCGCTGAAGAAGACGGGCGTCTACCTGGCCGAACTGGTGGAAGGAGACGAGGTGCTTAGTGAGTTGTCGCTAAGTGTGTTGCCGGAAATCGCTCCGGTGCCCGCCGAGAAATCGGTCGTGGGCGGCCATTTCCGTCTCGACGAATTTCACATGAAAGTGGCCAACGCGATGGGAATCAAGTGGACCCGGATTCACGATTGCTCCAGCATCACTCATTGGAAAACGGTCGAGCCGGAGCAAGGCAAGTTCGTCTGGTTCGACGACGAGGTCCGCACGGTCCGCCGCCATGGTGTGCAGATCCTGGGCGAGTTCCTCCGGGTGCCCAAATGGGCAAGCTCGGCCGACGATGACGTCCAAGGCGGTAACGTCCATCTTTGCCCGCCGCGCAGCCTTGACGAATTCGGCACTTATGTCCGCGCGGTTGTGGATCACTATGAGAACGACATCCGACATTGGGAGATCTGGAACGAGCCGTATCACCGGGGCTTCTGGCAGGGCACGCCCGAACAGTACGCCGAAATGGCCAGGGTGGCCGCCCGCGAAACCAGGGCGGCCGATCCGGAAGCAGTCGTCGTGGCTCCTTGTGCGTATCCTGGCGCTGAAGAGTGGGTCGAGCGAGTTCTGAAGGCGGGCGGCATTGCCGGCGCCGACGTCTTTTCCTACCACGGCTATGGCGTTCTCCAGCCAAACGGCTACCAGCGGGTGCGCGGCTGGGCCGCGCACGGCCGGCAGAGCGCCCGGCCGATCTGGAATACGGAGACCGGGGTCACGTCGCGGACGTTCTACCGCCACATCCCCGACAAGTTCGTCGATAGCTACACCCGCTGGATTCAGCCGCTACCCTACGACGTGGCAGCCGAGAACTGCGCGCGACTGTTCATTCTCGCGTTGGCGGGCGGCGCCGAACGGTATTTCCAGTATTGGTGCGTCTACGAGGAGTCTCTTCTGCCGCGCCTGGGTGCGATGACCATCTTCGAGTACGACACGTCGCTGCGGCCAATGGCCGTCGCCTACGCGGTGGCAGCCAGTTTGTTGGACGGCACGCGAGGCCGGGGATGGATCGAAATACCCGGCCCGGTCCTGGCCAATCTGCTCGAAGACGACCAACGCCTGATCGCCGTACTCTGGCGGCGCGGCGGACGCCGCGGTCGTCGCATAGCCGTCGGGTTTAACCCGGTGAAACTCGACGCCCGAAACATGATGGGCAACCCCATGAACTTGAACTCGCGTGGTTCCGGCTTCGACGTTGTCCTGAGTGCCGAGCCGCTTTACTTGATTGTCCCGGCTGCCGAGGGGGATGCGCTTGTCGCGGCTTTACGCAAAGCGGAGAAGATCCGCTGATAACGTGCGACATGAAAGCGTGGCGCGGGAGCAGTCGCAGGCCGGGCTAAGAACGTGTTTTGAGATTAGTACGATGGCTCTCCGAAGCCGTCGCCGCATTCGTCCCTTGGCGTAAATCGACGGGCTCGGAGGCCCATCGTACAAGATTCCGTTGGTCCGCGAAGAATTGCAAAACACGGGCCAAGACAGTCCGGACACCGCCCGCCTACTTCGTGTTCACGTAGGTGTATACCTTGGAGTAGATCGGCAGGTGTCGGTAGTAGACTTCGAGCATGTAGATGGACAGACAAGTGACCATGAGTCGTCCACCGTGGGCTTCCCACTGATCGCGCGTCGGGCGAAGCGGATCCCAACTGCCGGCCTCACGGCCCTTTTTGACCTGCTGCTCAGGTACGGCCTGTCGCATCACTTTGTTCCAACGCTTCCAGTATTCTCCGCCCATGTGATGGGCCACTTGGGTGGCATAGTACCAGCAGTAGACGTTCCGCTTGTACTCGAAGTTGACCAGATTATCCTGTTGTGTGATGTAGTCCACCCCGTCGATGAGCCGCTCGTCATCGTGAGCCCAACCGAGATACTGGCGGCAAAGCAGGGCTTCGGCGGTCATGGTAAGTGTTGGTTCCTGGCCGCGCTGGTAGGGGTAGCGTGTACCACCTTCGCGGCCGACCTTATCCAGGAACCGTTCCACCCGGCGAAAGTGGTCTTCCGGAACTTCCAGCTTCGCCATCTTTGCACTCTGTAAGGCCATGACGATCCAGCCGGTGACCGACACATCGCTGTCCATGGCCGGGCTGTACCTCCATCCACCCTCGCTACTCTGGGAACGAAGACAATACTGCACCGCCCGCTCAGCCGGTTCGCGATACTTCTCGTCTTTCGTCATCCCGTACAGCTCGCAAAGAGCAATAGTGCACTGGCCCTGCGTGTAAAAACGGTGGTGGAAGGGCCCTTCGTGGAAAAAGCTGCCGTCGCCGTCCTGTTCCTTAATGAGCCAGTTCCAGCCGTTGATTACGTTCTTCTTGAACTTGCCGCTTTGGTGGGTGCTGCCGTTGCCTTGGAAGGCCAACAGGGCCATGGCGGTGGCGGCGGGCGGGTTCTCGTCGGTGGCTCCGTTGCGGTAGGGTCCGACAAGGCTCCACGAGCCGTCGCGCCTCTGGTTCTTCGCCAACCACTGCAACCCTCGCTGCACGGCGGCTTCCGTAGTGGCATTACCGCCGTATCGCCCCAAAAGCGATTTCTTCATTCCTTCGCTGCGACCGTCCAGGGCAAGGCCGATCTGATTCGCCTTGATCTTGCTCGTTGCCGTGGTACCGTCGATCTGGATTTCCATATCGGGCGGTGCCGCAAAGGGATCCTCGACCGGGGGAAGATTGTCCGGCGTGAGTACCGGCTCTTCCAGCATGTCCTTGTCGGTGCCCGCCAAAGGCGAATCAAACTCCAATTGATCTCCCAGCTTCTCAGCATAGATCGCCTTCAGGTGGATCTGCCGCTCGGGCCGCATGGCGATCACCAATAACCCCAGGATGATCAATAAGGTCATGTGGAATGCGGCACTGATCAGCCAGGGAGGCGAATACTTCAGGGCAAGCGCAGTGATTTCTTCCTCGGGTTCCTCCTGCCGCTCACGGATTTGGGCGGCCGTTGCCGCGCGTTGCACCGGTACCGGCCGGGCTCCGGCCGGCTGCGTGGGCCTTGCCGGCTGTTGGACAGGCGCGGCCGCCTGCCCCTGAGGCAGCGGGCGGTTTGGGGTGACAGGCTGACCTTGGGGGTACTGTTGTCCTTGAGGAACGGGTTGGCCTTGGGGCAATGGCTGGCTCTGCGGGATAGGTTGAGCCTGTGGATACGGCTGGTTTGGCTGGACTGGCTGCGCCTGGGGGACCGGCGGTTGCCCAGGTCGCCCCCCTGATTGCCCATAGGGATTCGGACCCGCCATCAATTGGCCTCCTCCGTCAGGCTGTTCCGCAATACACCGATGCTACCCCATAACTGTCACAGCCGCGAACGCTGCATATCTAAAATGAGCCACTATCTACCAAGTCTACCAGGAACGATAGCCAGCGCCAACAAAAGTCGCGTAATCCGACCCGCAACCGCGGAAAAAACGCTATCCCCGTAACCGAGCGGGGAACATTTTTGCCGGCCCATTGCATCCACATCATATCACCGAATCGGCCGGGCGACCTCGGATTATTCCGAACTCTCCCCATAAGGCAGGTTTTGACTCACGCCGCCGGCCGGCGCGAGCCGACCTCGCCAAACGCTACCCAAAAAAGGCTGGCCCCCCTCTCGACGTCGGTCGAAATGATGTTAGAATGACCCGTGTTCTCACGCCATGATCGGTCGATGTATCCACGGCATTAACGCCAATGGAACGTCATGAAAGCGACGCGGGGTGGAGCAGTCCGGTAGCTCGCGAGGCTCATAACCTCGAGGTCGCAGGTTCGAATCCTGTCCCCGCCACTAATAATTCCCGGAGGAGGTCGATAACCTCCGAGAAACTCGCATTTTCCCGGACTTCTACGGGGGTCCGGGTTTTTTCATGCGCGTCGCTGCGGGCTGCTGCGTCCCCCGTTTATCCCCAGTTTGTCCCCCGGCCGCTGCCCGAAAGTGGTCCTCGGTGACCGTCAGGTAGTGCTTGCGGGCCACGTTGGGCGTGTTGCCCAGCCACTTGCAGACGACGTAGGTCGGGTAGGTCTGCTCCAGTTCCGTTTGCCGGCTGGCCCGGAGGTTCTGAAACGGCTTGCCCCCCCTCCACGCCGGCCCTGGCGATGATCTTCTTGAAGGTGGTCCCGAGTTTCTTGTCGGGCTTCCCTACCAGCATCGGCACCACCCACTGCTCGCCCTCGTCGGCCGCGTCCCAGGCCTCCTGGAGGTACGGGCGTAGCTCGGGGAAGATCGGCACGATGCGGCTGGTCTTGCCGTAGCGGGCCGTTTTAGGGCTGGTCACGGTCAGCCGGCCCACCGGAGCTCGCGAGCCATAGCGAACGGCCGAAATACGGCCACCGCCCAGATCTTCGGCAGTCATGCTCTTGAGCACGTCGTTGATTTCTTCCACGTGGAATTCGAGTTCGAGCGTGGCGTTGCCCTCGACTTCAGCCCGATGCTCGAAGAACCCCACCCCGGAACGGAACAGCACAAGTTGCTTCAGCGGCGGGCGATGCACCTTTTCAGGCTTCGGAGTGGGGCGCTGTGCCGGCGTTTGTCTGGCAGCGCAAGCCACAGCGAAAGCCGCGACCGCGCATACTGCTTGCGCAGCTTCGGCGTGCTGCCGCATGATCCGCGCTCGCGGTCCAACTGCCATGCCTGCGGACAAGAGTGCCTATCCTGCCGCAGACCACTGCTGCACGGCATTCGTCAACGTAGCCAACCAACCGCGTTCTGCGCTGTTGACGCGCATCGATGTCCGCCTCTCGGTATCGCTTAGCGGCTGCCGCGAGTGGAGTTGATGGTCGAGCACCGCCAGGCCCGCTTCGGACGCGTCGGCGTCCGTCGCCTCCCGCTGGGATATTCGGTTCCGGAGTATCGCCTCATCGACATAGAAGTCGAGTACAAGGAACGGCACTTCCAGTCGGGAAGCTGCGTCGGCGAATATCGTGCGTTGATCTCGGGCCAGAAATGCCGCGTCGACGATCACTGTGAAGCCAGCAGCCAGGATCCTCTCGGCCAGCTCGGCCAGTCGCCCATAACACCTTCGCGTGGCTTGCGGCGAATAGAGCCCTTCGTTCAACTCCGATTCGGTATGGACAAGCGGGTCGAGGCCGAAAAGTCGTTTGCGTTCCACGTCCGAGCGGATTCGTATGGCTCCCAGGGCCTCCACCAGTCGCTCGCTACCCGTAGTTTTGCCACTGCCCGAGACGCCGTGGGTGATGATCAGCTTCGGTGATGGGGCCGAGCTGTAGCGGTCGGCCAGACGGACGTAGCCGCACAGCTCGTCTTGAAGGCGTTGGCGCTTGCGGTCGTCGATGCCTTTTTGGCCCAGGCGGATTCCGGCGACCTTGGCTCGGACCAAAGCCCGGTACGTAAGGTAATACGGCATCACCGCCAACCCTGCATAGTCGCCGGTGATCTCCAGGTACCCGTTGAGTGCCCGTCGGGCGAAGTCGGCCCGGCCGCGGTCTTCCAGGTCCATCACCAGGAAGGCCAATTCGCTCTGGACGTCGATCCATCGGAGGTCTTCGTTGAATTCGATGGCATCGAAGATGGACACGGAGTCGTTCCACAAGATCATGTTTCCCAAGTGCATGTCTCCGTGGCACTCGCGGACAAAACCATCTCGTTTGCGGCTGGCGAAGTCTTGCTCCCGGGCCTGGAATTGCTGTCGGCTCCATTGCCTGAGGCGTTTGAACTGTGCTGTAATCCGGTCGTCCCGAGCACGGTCTGGGAAGTCCTCGAAGTTGGCCTCCATCGGCTTGCGCACGGCTTCGGGAGTGCCGAAGCCCCGGCCGTCAACGTCTACCTCGACGCGCCCGTGGAAATCGGCGATTTGCCGTACCAGGGCATCGATGTGTTTGACGGCAAGCTCGTCTCTTTGAAGCACACGGCCCAACAGAGCGTCTTGCGGAAACCGCTTCATTTTGACCGCGTATTCGATTGGCTTGCCGTGGTTGTCGAGTGTCGGCGCCTCCGGAGTCCCGTAGATCGGCACGACGCCAAGATACAACTCCGGCGCCAGTCGACGATTGACACGAAGTTCCTCACGACAGAAATGCCGCCGTCTTTCCAGCGCCGAGAAATCGGCAAAGCCCAAGTCGACCGGTTTCTTGATCTTGTAGGCGTGCGGGCCGGCCAACAGGACCCAGGACATGTGTGTCTGGAGTGTCTGGGCCTCCGCCGCCTCTTCGCCGAGTACGGCTGGGTCTTCGAGTGATCGGATCAGACTTCGTGCCGATTCGGGAATCATCAGTAGCATTTCTGTAGCAAAACAAGTGCCAGAGACCAGGAAAACAACTGTTGGCATCATGATTGCACCCGGGCAACACATCTACCCGGATGGAGACGCCGAGAAGCGTCTCGCATGCCGCAGCCACTCCCACCACGAGGCATGCCTCAACGCCGAGTCATCAGGCCGCAACAAATGTCGTCTGTCCGATCGCGTACGAGCCACGATGCCTCCGTTAGGCCGGACGGCCGCAACCGTACAAAACTCGTCGATGTGGTACGCCTAGTCTTCGCCATGTGGGGCAGAGCGGATTTGTTTCGCCCGTGGCTCAGGACGATTCAAGTGCTTTCGGACGCGTTAGACTATTTGATCGCCGGGTTGGAACTGATGCATGATAGTTGGCCCTTCCCTCATCCAGTGGCACACGCCAATAGGTCAAGACCTCTCGCCCGGGGCTGTAAACGAAAGTTCATGCCACTTCGATATCGTTAAACAGTTGCCGGGCCCCAATCACACGCAGGGCTGCAACCTGTGCCAGTTGCTTCTGATAGTAACTCGCAACCCGCCCCCTCAGCCTCACATTTCCCTCTGAAGTTGTCACTTCCAGTCGATCCAAGGAGAAGCGGCCGGTTGCCGCAATCGCCCGAATGACCATCTCAATTACGCAGCCGTCCTCGCCAATGTCGGAAGACTCTGCGGCTTGAACCGGTCGCTTCGTTTCCTGCATCTTCACTTACCCTTGCTGCTGTCAGGCAACAGTCCGCGGCGTGAACTGGTGGTTCAGAGCGATGAAGTACAACCAATCACGATTGCATCCGATGCCGAGCCCCGCTGTGCAATCCGTGTACCGAACCCAGCCAATAGAGACCGGTGCGGCGGACACGTCTCTTTCGGAGACGTACCCACACAGCTCGTCCAAGTCAGAATACAGTCAAGTTCGCCTGCCCGCGCCCCATCGCGCAAACAAGACATGCTCGCGGTGGTCGCAAGACCAGTGCCAACATCGGCAGTCCTTCCAGCGGGATGCTGGATCCAGGCACGTCGGCATGGACGAGAACAGGCGTCATCACTTTCTTTAAGGTTTCACGTCGATGTGGTTGACCATCTACTGATGCCCTGTGGGCAATCCACGGGCACCGGGAAACATGTTCATGAGGCCCAACCTCAGCACTGTGCAAACAGGATACCAAGCTGGGACTTGCCCCAGGTTCGCTAAGCTGCGCAGAAAACACGGCAGGGACGGCGATTGCTGTTGTTGATGCGACATCAGCTCAGTGGACGCACCGACTGTTCACGACCAGTTCCAAAACCAAAACCAGTAGTCCTCGATCAGTTGGAAGGTGGGGCCTGTCTCATCGATATCCAGCTCGATCACAGGCAGTTCGACGAGGTGTTCACAGTTGCGGGCAACGCAAAACACGCCCAAGAAGTGTCCATTATGATAGACCTTTGGATCAAGCAGGCGGATGACGTCGCAGGCGTATACGGGCTCATCAAAGGGCCCCACCCTTTGAGGGTAGAAAGCGGCAAAAGGAAGCGACAAGTGTTGCGTCAGATATCTATAGTAGCTGTGGAGCGGATCGTCATCGACGCCAGGCAAGTCGCCGTCGCGTTTCACGCCCAGTGCCTTCTTTATTCGCTGCGTCTGGGATTGTTCTGGCTTCATGGTCGCGGTCGGTGGCAGGCGTCCGCCAAAATGGCCGCGCGGTGCGACATTCCGTCGCCTTCTGTGGTGGTCTCGGCCACGGCGACTCCCTAGCCCGGCTTTTCTCACACTGCTGTTGCACCAAGGACGAACGGTCTTCTTCTCTGCAATCGGCAGACAGGTCTACCAGCGGGCGCTAACCGGGTCAGTGGCAACCAGCCTTCACGGCCACGTCTTCCGCGCGTCTTGCAGACGGCGCCGACAGCGGCCTTCATAGTGGCACCGGTCGCCAGGCTCGCGTCGGCAAGAATCACGCTCCGGCCGCGCATGCCGCCCGTTGCGGCACAGCTTTTTCGGACGGCGCACTTCGGTATCAGCGCCGAATGCGCTGGATTGCACATCCAAGCGTTCCTTCGAGCGCCCCTTTTTTGCACCGCGAGGCCAGCGTGTGACGGGGCATGTCCGACCGGAAGGCTTGGGCGGCGTGTGTGCGATCGCCCGCAACGTGCTTGCGACAGCCACTGAGGCCGTCAGCAACCCGGCAGCCGGCTACTTCACCTGGATCTTCCTGGTGCGGGCACTCTCGGACTTCTTCATTTCCATATGAAGGACGCCCCCTTCGAGCTTGGCTTCAACTGAATCCGGATCAACAGCACTCGGTAGCCGGAAGGTCCGTTGCAGACGTGTGAAACGCCGCTCCTGGAGAAACGGGCGTCCTTTCGGCGCCTCGCTTGTCCGTTCGGCTTGAATCGACAAAAGATCGTCGTTGATTGATACATCAATCTCCTGGTTCTTGAAGCCCGGCATCTCGGCGTCAACGAGAACCCGATCATCCTCCTCGCTGATGTCAACCGGATAACTGTCACCTGCTGTCTCGGCAGGAGATTGCTCGAACATGCGCTGCATCATCCGTTCAAAAGCATCAAACGGGTCGCTCCATCTTGTGACGGGACGAGGTCGGAATAGTGCGGGGAGTGGCATATCGTTCCTCCTTTCGCTGTGCCCGGCAGGTTCTTTGGCTGCGGACCCGCACGGGCCGGGCTCCGTGCGGATTCGATGCCATTTCGTTCAAACCGTGATGGCCAGGTTGTCACGAACGTCGATGACACCGGCGGTATGGAAGGCTGCATTTCTGGCCGCACGAAGGGCCGGCCAGTTGGGCACCGATCCGCCGAGGGTCACCACACCGTTCGTCACACGCACATCGACGAGTTCAGCGTCAATCAGGACATTCCGTTTCAGGGCGTTGACGATGTCGGTACCGATCGTTTCGTCCGTGATGGTCCGCGTCGGCACGATCGCCAGCCGGTTTTCGACGTCTATTACCCCAGTTACGTCGGCAGCCACGCGCTCGGCATGCTGTTTCTTCCAAAGGCTGTCCACGGATCCCTCCAGCGAAACCACACCGTCGGACACACCAATTGTGATCCGTGAAGCATCAATGTTGGGGTTCCACCGAAGAACGCGGTCGACGTTGTCCCGCAAATCGGTATCGCTAGGTGTGTAGACTGGTGGCCATCGAACCGTCAACTGATCTTCGACGCGTGCGACTCCTGGTATGAGTTCGGCATTCTCGACGGCCGCGGCCCTTGCCCAGTAGCTCGGTACGGACCCCCGCAACACCACGGTGCTGTCGCGGACCTCCACATCGACCTCTGCCGCGTTCACGCGGTCATCCCAAACCAATTGATCGACGACATCCTGTTTGATTTCTTCTTCCACACGAGGCATGATTTCCCTCCTGATCCGATCCCGAATCTCCAAGAGCCCATTGAAAACTCACGTCAGACGTCAACGATCGGGGCGGCTTTCGAGCCGTCCGTCGCGCCGTCGCACGATATTTGCAAGCGTCGTGCAAAAGCGATGCCAGTGACCGCAGTCGCTGCAAGAAGGAGCCTTGCGATTCATGCGAGGCTGGAGCAACAGCCTCCTTCCGCGCCTTGTACAACGAAACGTCAAGAGGACGATTCCCTACTCCGTAAACGCCTCTC
>Ga0180432_10010244_pt1 | contig 11273 bp, 11 predicted proteins | sample SS_ome_10_FD_132414 | JGI IMG/M metagenome (GOLD analysis project Ga0180432, IMG submission 132414) | Hypersaline lake sediment archaeal communities from the Salton Sea, California, USA - SS_1_MS_2 metaG | ecosystem: Environmental > Aquatic > Non-marine Saline and Alkaline > Hypersaline >... | reverse complement strand
CGGAAAGCCGAGATTCCAGGAGTAACGTCCCCCGTCCTTCCTTGACAAGCAAGGGCTAATAAATCCACAATAAGGGCGCGAGAAATAAAACAAACGATGCTGCTCAATACGATTTTTACTATGCCCCAGGCATTGAACGCCCCCCCTAGAGAAGGTCTGCCTTTCTGGCTTTTCTGGCTGCTGGTCTGCGTCATCTTCCTGCTGGTGGCGATTATCTTTCTTCGCGATAAAGAACTGCGCCGACGCGTGGACGGATATTTCCTTCAATTGAAGAAGAGAATGATCAAGTTCCGGCTTAAAGCCAAGCTGAAAAAGGTTGTCCGCAGAAAAGAAGAGCTTCTCATGGAATTGGGGCAAACCACATATCTTCAGCGGCTTCCGGTTCCCAGGGGAGAAAACATCCGCACAGAGCTCGACAAGCTGGAAAGGACTCAACTCCTTCTGCAGCAGGAGCTCAACGATAAGGAATCCCGCATAACCGAACTCAAATCCCGCCTGGGACAAAACGAGCAGGATCTCCATCTCCAAGTCAAGAATCAAAATCGGGAAAAGACGGAAAATCAGGAAAAAATACTGATATTGAAGGAACAAGAGAAAAAAACGGAGATGGAGATTCTGGAACAGCAAAAAATCCTGGTGGAACAAGCTCAAAGATTAAACCGCCGGCGCAAAGAAATTCTCGACCTGAATGATGCCCCGAAATCTTCGGAAGAAGAAACCCGGACGGAACGGAACCGGATCAACGACTCCATGCGGAGGATCCAATCCGAGAAAGAGACGACCAATCTTGAAATCCAGGAACTGCTGTCGAAAAAAATCAAGCTGGCCGATGAAAGCGCTCTCAAGCAGAAGACCCTCTCTGACAACGTGAAATCTTACAAGATCCGGGAAGACAAAGCGCAACGCACCATCCGCGATCTGCACAAAGAGATCAGGGAATGGGAAAAAGGCAGAGACCGCCTTCTGGAAAAAATGGCAAGCCTGAAAAAAAAGCAGCGCCCTCTTTTCGAAAGCCTCGGCATGCTGATCGAAAACGAGCGCATCGACAACAATGAACTGACCGTTTATTATTCACGTATCGATCGCGCGAATACGCGGATTTCCGACATTAAACAGCAGATCGAAGCGCTCACCTGATCTGGGCTATTCATAAAAATCGCCGATATAAATATGAATAAATCAAACAACCAATAATATCGGCGCTTTTTACCCCCAGGGCGAATCAATCTCGCAACATCAACGGCGTTGCAGCTCGTTCGACGTACCTATAATTATTTCCTAATCCTTTTCTTTCGAAGACCGGAGGGAATAAATACAGCCACAGTAATTTTGACGGTATAATCCCATGTCCCGACTCATCTGGACGCTCTTTCGAAAACCGTCTTTTTTTTTAAAATCAGCCTCAAGAAACTCGACATCATACCGAGCTCCAAACATCTTTCCCATGCGATTCATGACAGCGGCCTTTTTCCATGGGCTGAGACTCATGACCGTGGTGAAACCGTCGAAACCGTGTTCCGCGGCGGCCCTGGCGGTCCGCTCCAGGCGCACGGCATAACAGATATCGCAACGAATTCCCTTTTCCGGTTCCCGTTTGTATTTTTCGGTCAGGGCGAACCAGCGCTTCTCATCGGATGACTCAACAATCAACTCGAATCCCAATCGTCGAGCGACCTTGCGGGTTTCCGATAGGCGAAGTCGATATTCCTCTCGGGGATGAATATTCGGATTGAAGAAATATCCGCTGACCTGATACGACTCCGCCAGGAGGCTCATCACATAAAGAGCATCGGGAGCACAACATATATGAACCAGAATCTTTTTCACGCTTGTCTCCTCTGCGCATTATACACCTCGGACCGGGTTCCGAAAAGCATGCTTCGGTGGAGATGATCGTCCCCCCCCCCCGTTTTCGAGAGGACGCCTTGTCATTTGAGCGCCGTCACGGCTATAATGAGCATTCATATATTTAAAACATCCCATGAAACAAGACGATCGCATCCCAAGTTCCCGCAAGCGCGGTAGGAACCGGCTCTCAAAATCATCTGGGAGCTCCGTTCGAGCGGTCGTCTTCGGTGTCGTTCAGGGGGTGGGATTCCGGCCTTTCGTTTACCGGCTGGCTCATGAGTTCAATTATCAAGGCTGGGTCAAAAATGTCGGCTTCGGCGTAGAGATCCGTCTCGAAAGCACGCGACACACGGACTTTCAAGATTTCTTTTCGGCGTTTCATCAACGTAAACCTCCACTGGCACAGATCGAAAGCCTCGATATTCAGGAATCTTCCTGGGAAGGACACGACACATTTTCCATCGAGAAAACCCACGGCGGAGACAGTTTCGTCTTCATCTCACCGGATATATCCATCTGTCACAATTGTCTAAAGGAACTCAACACGCCTTCCGATCGGAGGTACCGCTATCCATTTATCAACTGTACGGACTGCGGACCCCGCTACACCATCGTCACATCGCTTCCCTACGATCGAATCCATACCACCATGAAGGATTTCGATCTTTGTCCCGATTGCAGCCGGGAATACTCCGATCCCCTCGATCGACGCTATCATGCTCAGCCGGTCGCATGCCCTGTCTGCGGACCCCATGTCCGGCTTTTCAATGCCCACACGGGCCGAACCTGGAAGGGAGGGATATCCAGAGCCGCCCAACTCATCAAAAAGGGGAAGATCCTGGCCGTCAAAGGCTTGGGAGGATTCCATCTGGTCGCCGACGCCCATAACCGCAGCGCCATCGCCCGCCTGCGGAAGATCAAAGCCAGAAAGACCAAACCGCTGGCACTGATGGCCAGGGATCTTTCCGTCATCCGGACTTATGCGCACTGCGGTCCGGATGAAACCCGCATGCTCCAATCCCCCCGGCGGCCGATCGTTCTTCTGCGCAAGAAAAAAAGCATTCCCGGCATTGCGCCTCACCTCGAAGAATACGGCTTCATGCTGCCCTATACGCCTCTGCATTATCTTCTGCTGGAAAATATCGATCTGATCGTCGCTACCAGTTCGAATCAAAAAGACTCTCCCATCGTGAAGGACGAATCCGAAGGACTCACGGAGCTGTGCGATTTCATCCTGACCCATAACCGCCCCATCAACATGCGCGCCGACGATTCTCTGATGAAGATGATCGGAGAAAAACCGCTGTTTCTGCGGAGGGCCCGCGGCTATGTTCCTTATCCCCAATCCGTTCCCGAACATCTGCGATCACGGCACCATATCCTGGCCTTGGGCGCTGAACTAAAGGATACGATTTCGATTTACCGCAGCGGCTATGTGATCACCAGCCAATTTCTCGGAGACATGGATGAATATCAAAATTTCGGTTACTTTCAAGAGACGCTCAAACATCTGAAACAGCTTTTTCGTCTGGAACCGGCAGTCGTGGTATCCGATCTGCACCCTGACTTTCATACGACGCGCTTCGCTCAAAGAACCGGCCTCCCTCATCTTCAGGTACAGCATCATTTCGCTCATGTTCTCGCCGTTCTGTTGGAACACCAATTTCCTCCCCGGGAAAAAGTGTTGGGCGTCACGTTTGACGGCTACGGCTACGGGTCAGACGGCGGCGCCTGGGGGGGAGAGTTCCTTATCGCCGACTATGCATCCTTCCATCGATGGGCCCACTTCCGGAATGTCCCGCTTCCCGGAGGCGACCTGGCCGCCAAGCAGCCCTGGCGCATGGCTCTCGCCTACCTGAACGACGCATACGGGGCGAACATCCCCGAACTCAAAGTTCTCGCTCGCATTCCGCCGCACATGCGCCGAGGTGTTCTGGAGATGATACACAAAGATATCCGGACACCGCATGCTTCCAGCTGCGGCCGTCTCTTCGATGCGGTATCTTATCTGACGGGTTTATCTCCGAATCGGGTGGAGTTCGAAGGCGAGGCGCCCATGCGTCTCGAGGCAAAAGCCGATATGCGAATCACGCAGCCTTATCCATTTCAACTGATCCCCATGGACGGAGAATCCGGAATGAAGACGGAGCCGCCCTCCTTACGCGGAAAGCATACAAGTCGGGAAATATCATTCAGTCCCACAATCCGGGCGATCGTGGAAGATATCCGGGAAGAGGTTCCCGCCGCTCTGATCTCCGCGAAATTTCACCACACTCTGGCTCGAACGATATCCACGCTGGCCGTAAAAGCAAGACATGAACACGGCGTGAATTCCGTCGTTCTGACAGGCGGATGCTTTCTCAACCGCAAACTGCGAGAAGCCGTGCAGACGCTGCTGGAAAAAAACCGGATTCGTTTGTTGACACCAAAACTATATTCCCCCAACGACGAATCCATTTCTCTCGGACAAACAGCTTATGCGCTGAACCGGCTCCGCCGGACATCCCCCGGAGATTTATGATAAGGATCCTTGCGTCGATTACTTTATTTTTTCCAAGTTTATCTTTATCCCCCCGGTAAACGAGAGAATAAAGTTAACCAGAATCGCCTGAATGAATCCCAGCAGGCCCAAAAAAATGAAACCGGCGGCGCCGCCCAGGATTCCGAACACGATACCGCCGATAAGATTGCCCTGCCTTTGCTGAAGAAAAAGAGGAAGTGTTTTCACGAACGGATCGAAGACATCCGTAATTCCCGCAAAAACACCCAATACGAGTCCGATCGCCAGACCGAGCCCTCCCATCATCCAGAAAACGGAATACAGATTGAGGGACTTCAAGAGGGTGTTGTATCCGGCGGCGGCATCCGGTTCATCTTGCTCTATAGCCGGAACGGAAGCGTCGATCGAGGAGTGGTTGAGTTCCTTTCTTTCCGTATGCGGGCTTCGATCGCTATCCGCCGCGATTTCGGAAGACTCCATGTCGTCCATCGCACCTCCGCAGTAAACACATTTTTCCGTTTCCAAGCTGTTTTCATATCCGCAGTATATGCACACCGCCTTATGGTCCTTCAGGGAAGGAGGCTTTGATTCTATCCAGTTCTTTCCATCGAAAAAATACCACTTACCTGTTCTCGCTCCGATCGTCCAGCATTTTCCTTGTATATCCCGAATACGCAGTGCCTTCAAACGGTCTTTATACTCACGTTCAGAGATTTTTCTCTGCCGGTAAATCCGCTTGAGTCGATTGAATTCGTCTTCTATTTCTTGAAACTGTTTGTTCATTTTAGAAAAAGAGAATCTCCTCGCCATTTTTGATCGTTCGACCCGGATGCTCAAACAGTTTATTGTACTTAAAAAATTACGAATGAAAAAGCATAAACTCAAATATTGTCCAAGCCATTCTCGATAAGGCGGTTACAACCATAAATTCATCCTTGAAACACCGCTGCTTTAAGGCTTTTAATCCGACTTATTATATAGAGTATATAATTTCTATTTGATGCCTTTATCCCCTTTCAAAATCCACCAATCCTGTAATTTGTTTATTTGCAGCATGTTTTATATTTTATTTATTTACAGCATCTTACAAGGATTGACTATTTATTGTGCAATCTGTCCTATCTCCCATGAATTGAAAATATTTACATTTAAAAGAAGGGGTTTTTCCACAGCTTTTCCACAGATTTTGTGAATTTCTCGAAAAGCCGTGAACGGCCGCGAAGCTTATCCCAACAGTCCCTTGAGAAGCGTTAAAAGATCATACCCTTGCACGGGCCGCGGCGTAAAGGAAAGGATGAAAATCAGAGCGATCAAGACGCCGGTCCACTTCCTTCCCAAAGAGAGCGGAACCGCTGCATCCATAACGGGAGGATGGTTGAGTCCGATAAACGCGATCAATACCGCCCATACGAACCAACCCACCCAGAAGAATATTCCCATAACGATAAACGCGACCAGCATCAATCTTCCGACCGTACGGGATTTTCCTCCAAAAAAGGAATAGAAGATATGACCGCCGTCCAGCTGGCCGACGGGAAACAGATTCAGCGCGGTAACGAGGATTCCAACCCAGCCGGCAAACGCCACGGGATGCAGAGCAAGGTCGAAAGGTTCCGGGATTCCACGAAAGATAATGCTTTCGAATAATTTCAGCAGCAACGGTTCACCAAAGAGAATGGCATTTTCATGAGGAATGGGCGGCACCGGTTTTGAAAGCATCATGCCGATCAAGAGAGCCGGCAAAGCAACGACAAATCCGGCGAGCGGACCGGCGGCGCCGATGTCGAACAACTGCCGCTTCCACATGATCGGAGATTTAATTTTGATGAAGGCCCCCATGGTTCCGATCAATGTAGGAGCCGGTATGAAATAAGGCAAGGTTGCATCGATACGGTAGTATCTGCAGGCAAAATAATGTCCGAATTCATGAAAAAGCAGTATTCCCAGGAGAGAAGCAGCATATATGATACTGAGAGAAATGAGATGCGGATCCTTAAGCAAGCTCATTAGAGAAGGCATGCTCGAATCCACATCGATCGTACCGGCCAGGGTATAGCTGACGCTCCAGGACATGCCCACGAACGCGGCGGACAAGCAGGTAAGAAGAAACAGCAGTCCGTTCAGCCACAATCTTTTTTTTGTAAAGAAGGACGGCCGCGGTTTCCGATGCTGAGGAGGAAAAACGATCTCGTCCGGCATATTAACCTGCCGAAGGGATAAATTGCGGCGATAAGAATAAAGAGGTGTTTATTCGGGGATTTCCCATGCTTATTTCCGCTGCATCACCGCTATTTTATGAATGGGCCGGAAAAAAAAATAGGAGTGATGGACACCACTCCTATTTGATTGTTCGATTTTTAAAATGAAATAATCAGCCGGCCAGTTTGCGGGCTTTCGCTTCCAGCTCTTCCTGCGTTTCCTTATGATCGGGATCAGGCACGCAGGCTTCAACCGGGCAAACCGCGGCGCACTGGGACTCATCAAAATGTCCCACGCATTCCGTGCATTTTTCGGTATCGATTTCGTATCGTTCATCACCCGCCGTGATAGCCTGATTGGGGCATTCCGGTTCGCAAGCGCCGCAGCTTATGCATTCTTCATTGATTAAATAAGCCATCTGTTTCCTCCTCGGAAAAAAATAAGATTTTATTATAGCGCTTTCTGAATGATTTACAAGCGCATCATAGCTTTTATTTTTCCAATTCTTTTATTTTTGCGCCGGCGTCGAATCCGTAATAGGTTTGAGCATAATCCTCTTGAATGGTCTTATAGAGAGCCAGGGCGGCGTCATGATCTCCTTTTTCTTCGAGCGCAAGAGCTTTCTGAAAAAGGATTTTATCCAGCGGATATGATTTCGGTTCTTCTTTTTCGATCCGATCATAGATCGACAGCGCATCATCATACTCCTTGCGTTTCATATGAATTTCCGCCGTGAGGTCGAGGCCCTGATAATAAATCAGATCTCTCTTTCCCTTTTCCAGGTTTTCGAGAGCCGCCAGCGCTTTTTCAAAATCTTCTTTCTCCATCCAGTAAGCGGCCAGCTTCAGATAGGCCACTCGGGCATATTTCCCCTTGTCCGCAATCTGTTCCAGTTCCTGAACTTTTTCCGAATTGTCTTCCAGTTCCGCGCTGATTTCAATGATACTGCCTAAAATCACGCTCTGATTTTTCAGCTGCTCGGCCCGGATCAATCGTCCGGCGGCAAAAATGACGACCAGCAGTACCAACGCACCGGCTGCCAGAACGAATGCCTTCCAGTTATCGTTTACGAAATCAACACTTTTCGCGACAATGGCGATAAAATGATCTTGCTTCAACAGTTTCCGTTCGCGCCCTTTCATTTCGTCTCCTTATACAGTCAGCTAGATGAGGTATTTTTTTATCACACTCCACCAAAAACAGCAAGGTTTCCAATCCTTTCATCAGAATACCGCGTGGACGCTTGTCACACCATCTCCTTCGTCTCTCTCGTTCAAAGAGCACACTATTCCCTCTCCGTCTCCGTCACGGGGACACGATGAAATATCACCCCCCAATTCATCCATGAAGAGGATTGTAGGCGGATATCGATTGTGTCATTCTTTGTTAAACTTGCTGCGCTGGCTGGGCAGGTTTGTCTTAGCTAACCCCTTGCATATTTCCCCCACAGCCAGCCATTTCCATTTTCGTACAGATGGGGTGGGATATCAGCCGGCATCCAAGTCCGTATTCGACTTCGGCTTCCCGGATCTGGTCTTTTCATAGCGGGAATGAAATTCCTTTAAAAATTCCTCGCAGGATTGAAAGCGGTCGGCGATTTCATCCACGATAACCTGATCCGGCCGGTTGGTTCCGGGGTCAAGGATCAGCAAGCGGCGGCCTTTGTGCTCGAGACAATGAATCCTCCCTTTTTGTGAAAGGTCAAAATCCAATTTCTCAATCGTTTGTGTATTGGAATGATTGATCCCCAGTTCTTCGCTTTCGAAGAGCGCGATCATCACGTGCTCAGGCAAATCCGGCAGGTTTTCAGCCTGGTATTTTTCCTTTACCAACAGGATGATTTCCTGCGTTCTCTTCGGGGAATATTCTTCTTGAAAACCCATGTGGCCCCCTTCCATTCTTGATCAAGGGACTCGAGACCGGAATGCGGTTGCACAGGCCCTGTCCTCTGCTTTCATTATTCATCTCCATTCCGAAAAGTAAAGCGCTTAGACTCCCGTCGATATCTGAAACTCTTTTTCAGCTTCCTTTTCAAACTGAAAACCGCCTTTCGTAAAAAGGCGCATGCAGGAGTCCACGACATCCGGATCATAGAGTTCTCCCCGGTTGCGGGAGATTTCCTTGAGAGCTTCATCGATCCCACGTGAAGGGCGATAAGGACGGTGAGATGCCATCGCTTCCACGACATCCGCCACTCCCAGGATGCGGGCTTCCATCAGGATATTCCCGTCGGTCAACCGGTTCGGATATCCCGAGCCGTTCAGGCGTTCATGATGTTGGAGAACGATCTTGGCCACCGGCCATGGGAATTCGATGGCTTTCAGAATATCATATCCCATTTGGGGATGGGTTTTTATGAGGTTGAACTCGATGTTCGACAGTCGGCTCGGTTTGCTGAGTATTTCCGCCGGAACACAGATCTTGCCGATATCGTGGATGATCCCCGCTATCCCTATACCGTCGACGCGATCGGCGGAAAATCCCATCTCCTCCGCAATGGCTCGCGCCAATTCCGCCACCCTGCGTTGGTGACCGGCCGTATAGGGATCCCGGATCTCGACTGTCGATTCCAGGACCTGAATGATCGCTCCGAAGGTCTGCTTCAATTTTTCGAGACTGAGTTTCGCCTCTTTTTCCGCTCTGATGCGTTCTTCCCGGGTATGGAGAGCAACGATCCCGTAAACCAGGTCTTCAGCCAGAGGTTTGAGAAGCTTGATCTCCGAGGCACTGAATCTTTGCGTCTCCTTTGAAAAAATGATCAGAACCCCGAAAGGACGCCCATTCGAGGATAAAGGCAGCGCCGCCATCGAGCCCAACCCGTGCTTCAATACTTCTCCCCGCCAGGATATCACCGTCGGCACCGTGAGAATATTCTTCACGACGACGGGTTTGACGCGTCGGATCGATTCGCCGATGGGATCAAGATCCCTCGATGAAACATCCCAACCGACATGCATGTTCTCCAGGCACCCGGCGGTTTCTCCCTTTCCGGCGTAAGCGACGGGATCGACTGATTTTCTTGCGCCGTTGCCGACGGTTCCCACCCAGACCAGATCATACCCTCCCGTCTTGACCATGACCCGGCAGATCTTCTGCATCAGTTCGGTCTTATTCTTGGCCAGCATCAGGGTTTTGTGGCACTCCTCGATGGTTGCCAACGCACGTTTGACGCGCTGCAGCTCACTTTCGGGCTTGTGGCCGCTTGGCTCCGTTTTCTTTTTCCCATGATCCAACCGGCTTGATCTTCGAGGCTTTCCCTCTCCTTTTACCCGGTTTTCTTTATTATCATCCAAGGCTATCGACTCCTCTCATTTCACGGCCGAGGACGGCCGAAAAAAACTCCTTAGGTTGAGTCGTTCCGGCGGGCCATAAAATTGAAAAAAACCATCATCCTGATCTTTGAATCCATCCTCTCCCTGGTTTTCTCCGTTCCGGCGGACCTGCTCCTGAATACGACGTCAAAATTGGAGGACGCTTACAGCCTCGAGCGATTCGGTGACGGCTGCCGTGAATACATAAAAAACCTTCCCGGTTGTAATGTTTTCAAACGACTCAAAAAGAGATAGGCCAAAGCCATATCCGAATTCAGCGAATCCGGTTTATCGGGAAAAAGCATGAAGGCTTCAAGCCCTTTAGGAATGATGGGGAAAAGTGGCACCCCCTATATGACTTGTTTCGGAACTTAAAAATAGAATTTGAAATCGCCTTAACTACATTGAAATTCTTTATTAACAATTCGAAAATAACTGCATTTTGAAATAACCTTTTTGGAATTTTTTCTTAAGAATTGTGTCGAAGAATAATATGATAGCTTCGTTATCATTTCTTAAATCCTAAAAGAGGACATTGTTTTAACTATCCCTCATCAATGTGCTATCAATAAAGAAGCTTTTCGTCTATTGAGAGTAGCTCCCTTTTGGTCTGAATGGCTTTTCTCATCCCGATGAGTACCCCTATCAAATATATTTGTCCATAAAGTTTAGCTGAACGATTTCCTATAAATAAAAACGATTCAATATATAGCATGTGTGTTTATTGAGAATTGACCTAAGCAATTCACTTGGGTGCTTTTTCTGCACCCTTATCGTTCTAGGTTGGATATTGTAAAGCAAAATATTTTGAGCGCTAATATTCAATTCGCAGATAGCAAATACGACTAAAGAGATGGGTGATGGTGTGGATCAAAGGATTAAGAAAGCTTTAAAATTCATATCAACGAATCTAGATCATAAAATAACATTGCCAGATGTCTGCCAAGTCGTAAATCTCTCATCCTCAAGATTCTGTGAATTATTTAAAAAAGAAACAGGAAATACTCTTGGCAAATTTATTGTTGAAGAAAAGATAAAAAAAGCATGTTGGTTATTGGAAAATAATTCACTGCCAATAAAGCAGATATCTTTTGACTTGGGTTATCGTTATGTATGTAACTTTGACCGTGATTTTAAAAGATTAAAAGGTATCCCCCCTCAAGAATATAGAAATCAGCATCAATGTCATAAAGAATTTCATATTAAAAGAATCAAAAGGGTTGTTTTTTTACACATCGTAAAATTTGCAAACATTTTAGTAAAATTTGCATACCGAAAATAATTGACATGGAAACTGATCCTCTAAATATTAATATTACTGGGTGATTTTCAGTTACTTTATGTCACAGGAGGGGTTTTATGCATGTTTTAAAAATCGTTTTTAGAATGTCTTTAATCTTGTTTGTTGGAATTCT
>Ga0180432_10010243_pt1 | contig 11273 bp, 16 predicted proteins | sample SS_ome_10_FD_132414 | JGI IMG/M metagenome (GOLD analysis project Ga0180432, IMG submission 132414) | Hypersaline lake sediment archaeal communities from the Salton Sea, California, USA - SS_1_MS_2 metaG | ecosystem: Environmental > Aquatic > Non-marine Saline and Alkaline > Hypersaline >... | reverse complement strand
CTTTTATTACATCCATAAAAAATAGTGACTAAGGGATTCCCTTGATAATCCTTTCCCTTTTCTTCCATTAATAATATATCATGATAGGCTATTCTGCTCTTTATAAAATCCTTTACTTCAATACTAGACTTTAGACTCTCTGGTAAATCTTTCAATCTAACGGTTCTTTCCAAAACTATACCAAAGCCAAGTTGAATAACGGCCTCATATAAACCAGGAGTAATAACTCGTACTATCTTAGCCTTTTTTATATACATTATTCCTTCTCTCCTTTCTTGATATAGTTTATCCATTTACCCTTAATCTTAAAACAGTCACTACACTTGATTTTTTCATTTATACAATCCCCATTAAAACATCGTTGATTCTGATTCTTACCGGGGAGTACTGTAAATCTTTTTCTATGATGATCATTTCCATAACTCATCTTTTCTTTCTTCTCCTTTTCTTGGGATTTGGGAGATCGAGATCATATACTGTGCCTTTCTTTAATCTTTCAAGCTCATGTTCTAGAGATAGAATAAACCCTCTACTGACATGCTTCCGCCTTTGTATTAAAGATAGGGTCCAATGTTCTCCCTGAAAAATAGGAACTATTACCTCGGGGTCATAGGTAATATGATGTCGTTGTACTTTCTTTAGTCTTTTCTCCATAGCTCTAGCTCTACTTTTTAACCTAGCCGGAGTATCTGGTTTTAATTTTTTTCTGAGCTGTTTATGCATATTTTCTTATCTCCCAAAATATAGGTCTTTTGTTTAAGTTACCAACGGGGTCTCTATAATAACTCCATTCAACTATACAGGGAGGTTCATCATAGCACTTAGCTTTAACCTCTCTTACAACTTCATTTACGAATACATTACCCTCAACCAACTGAAGCCCTTGGGGTAAAATTAAAGACCTTCTGTTTTTATGGGTATCTAATGATCTAACCAATCCAGGTTCCATAACAAACTCTACTATGATTCTTCCATCCTTTGGCATACCAATAGTTCCAAAGGCTAAAGAATCTCTCCAGTCTAAAAACGGATATAAGATTAAAGTATATCCATTGGAGATACATTCTTCGATTGGCATCAATAAATTTATTTTGGTATAATTATAATAAAATGGACAGCTAAAATCATTAGAACCTTTTTCTGTTCTCATTGATAACTGATGTGCTTTGGTATTCTTTAAATACTCATGAGCTTCTTCCACGTTGTTAGTAACTAGACAGTCAAGAGTATTCAGTCCAAGTTTTTTCATATATTCTATACTCTCGCTCTTTTTCATTAGTAGTTACTCCTTTGTCTAAATTGATTTACAATACTTTTTCTAAAATATATAAGAGTAAAAGCTTCTGCATCCAAACCTAGCTCAATAAATAATTGAATCATGAAATGAACAACATCGGATAGTTCTTCTAGAAAGTGAGTTCTATCCGTAGCCACCTGAGAATTCTTCCAAGCTTTATTACGAAGACAATTACCAGCTTCATAAAGCTCTTCTGTTATGCGATAGATTAAAAGTCTGACTCGCTCCTGTCCTTCAAAGGTGTGCATATCTAAAGGAATATCTGGACAGTGAGCACCATTTGCCTTTTCTATGGGTTGATACTTTTCCTCTAACTCCCTTTGCCTTTTAAATATAGCTTTTAATAAGTCTCCCTCCGGGAGCTCTACATTATTGACATCTTTTATATTCATCGTTTCACCTCCACATAGTGAATACTAATTCCAATTTTTAATATCTTTCTACCTCGTACGAGGTCCTCTAGTTTCTTCAATATAGATTTGTAAGTAACGGGATAGATAATTCCATCATGTTTTCCTTGACAGATAAATGTAAAGTGATCGAATGCTGTTAAGTTTTCCATTAGGTTTCTCCTCCATCGTTTCCCATAAAGATACATCCATCCTTAGGAGTTTTTAACCATTGACCCTTTGTACACATATTCCAATAACCACACATTTTAGGACTACATAAATAATTCATCTCTCTTTTTGGATAGAACATACCCATACGAATTTGTTTAACTACTCTCTCAAATAAGGTTACAAACTCCTCTACTTCTTTAGGAGTTACTGTTTTAGGTCTACTAGTCTCATGCCTTGGATTACTATTTCTTAATAAGTAATCCAGAATAAATTCCTTCGGAGCTTTTCCAAAGTTAGCTTCATAGCCTAACCAATAAGATACTTCTTGAACACTCTTAAATACGTCCATCCAATCAGGAACCTTACTCTTGGTTTTCAGATCCCGGATGGTATTACCTACTACAACCAAGTCTATTTGTCCGGTTAATGTAGCATTAACGGAAGGAAATTCTAAAGAGAAACTCTTTTCTACATATTTAGGTTTTACCTTCTTTGCCAGACTCTGATAATATACAGGAATTACGTTGTATATAGCATTAGTTTTTATTTTATCTGGTCTTTCATAGGAGGCAAACTTAGTTTTCTTTTTCCTAACCTTCCATTCTTCATTAAAAACATCTTGGAGGGTCGAGAGTTTTGCATCCCGACCTCTCCTTAGTTTAAAGAGGTTTTGATGTTCTGCCGTAACGTGTGTACAGGAACCTACGGTAGTGTAGCTCTTTGGAGGAACTACTATACCTTTAAAGTACCTGAACATTGCCTGTGCAGGACATTTCAAAAACATCTTTAGAGCAGATGTTCGAATGGTTAAATGTTTCTCGGGTGGAATCATCCATTCGAGTTTATCCATTATTTCTTCCTCTTTTTCTTTTTAGATTTCTTGGTTTCTTTTTTGGTTTTTCTTTTCTTTTTAGTTTCTTTCTTAGCCTTCTTCTTTTTCTTCTTGGGTTTTACTTTCTCCTCTTCCTCTTCCTCCTCTTCGTCTTCTTCGTCATCATCTTCTTCGTCGTCATCGTCCTCTTCTTCATCCTCTTCCTCTCCTCCTTCCTCGTCATCATCATCCTCATCTCCATCGTCTTCATCATCATCGTCATCATCTCCTTCGGAAGATTCTCCTGTTACTTGCTCTAGCATTTCTTCTACCTCATCATCATCGATCTCTTCTACTAATTCATCTAGTTGATGAAGCTCATCTAGGTTTACATCTCCTAATTCAGAAGGTTTAGGTTTAATCCTGATTTCATACTTAGTATCAAGATTCTGTCCAGTTCTTTCGATAATTAGGTCATGACCTTCTTCGATGTCAGTTATATCCCCCCAATCGGGGTCAGCCATATAACTGAGGATTGTGCTTAGAATCTTCCTAGAAAAACCCCATACCATAATCTTTTTAGATTTTCTATCTAGAATATTAGCATAGAATTTGGTTCTAGGAGCTAATCTCTTAGCAAGTTTGGAGTCTTCCTTTCCAGACTTCTCTAGCTTCTTTATTGCTTTCATTATCACCGGATGAGGTCCAGGAACTGATACATTCTTTCCTTCTCTTTTTAGACCATAATGAAAGCATTCCTCATGGAAGGGATATACTTCATCGTTCCATGGAGGAAGAATGCGAATTTGATTCTTACCTTCAAGGGGTTTAAAATAAACTCCTGAACCAATGGAGGCTAATTTACTTTCAATTAGGTCCATATCGGTTCTGTTTATTTTCTTTGATTTTTTCTTTTTCTTTGACATTATTTCTTACCTCCCTTTTTCTTCTTTTTGTTTTTCTTAGCTTCCTTTTCTTTGCGAGCTTTTCTAGCTAATCTTCTAGCTTTTCTCTTAGCTGCCTTTTCTTCATCAGATTGAGTTTTTCTTTTCTTAGAGGTTTTCTTTTCTACAACTTTAGCTTTCCTCTTTGGTGCCTTTTTCTTTTTGGATTTTTTAACTTTATCAAAGTCCTTAGACTTTCCTAAGATTTTACAAACTGTGGTTCCACATTTAGCACAAGCTCCTTTAGCAGCATCCATTCCATTTGACATCATAGATACTTCTGGGTCTTTTATTACAGTTTTCTTTTTACACCTTACGCAGTACCCTTGTACTTTTTCTTCTGATTTCTTCTTTGGCATTTTTATACCTCCTTTAGTTCGCCCCAGGTTGGACCTACTTTAATGTCCATTCTCATGGGGACTCTTAGTTTAACCGGTGGATTGACTGCTACGTTCCTTAAAATCTTAATAGCTTTTTTGACCTCCTTTCTTGGACTATCAATCATTACTGCATCATGTACGTTTATAATTACTCTGGCTTTTAATCCAGCCTTCTTTAGTCTATAGTGAGTTTCACTACCTACCCACTTAGTTAAATCTCCAGCAGCTCCTTGAATCGGAGCATTAACTCCTTCTCTTTGATTAGCTCTACCTTCCGGTCTATTTGGATTAGTAGCAAAGAAATGTCTTCTTCTACCAAATATATTTTCAGTATATCCAAAGTCTACTACTTTCTGTTTCATTCTTCTTATCCATTTCAAGGCATCAGGGAATTCTTTAAACCATTCAATCTTTAAAGTACCTGCTGTTCTTTTGGAGCATCCTATCTTCTCAGCCAGTCCCTCATCGGATATCAAATATATTATTCCAAAATTTACCTGCTTAGTATATTTTCTCTCTTGTGGGGTTACTTTATCATAAGGCTTTTTAAATACCTTTGCAGCTACCTCTTGATGAATATCTCTTCCTTTTTTGAAGGCTTCAATTAAATTCTTATCTCCACTATAGTGGGCTAATATTCTCAACTCTGCCTGACTATAATCTCCTTGAATAATTCTTCCATTTTTAAATGATGATCTGAACATTAATTTAATATCACCTTCTCTCGGGATCTGTTGAAGGTTGGGTTTAGTACAGCTTAATCTCCCCGTAACGGTACCGCATATTTTATAATTACAATGAACCTTTCCATCGGATTTCATTAGTCCATTTTTAATTAACCCATCTATGTAAGTACCCTTTAGTTTATCTAATCTTCTAAAGTCCAGAAGACTTTGTAGCATATTTTTTATACTTTTCTTAAATCTCATTTTGGCTAATCTCGTCAAAGTATCTTCATCGCAACTGGGAGCATTCTTAGCGGTTCTTTTAATAATGGGTAATTCTAGGTCTTTATATAACTTCTCAGTTAATTGTTTAGGTGAATTGAGATTGATATCTCCAAGAGCTCTCTTTATAGTTTTTTCACATGCCTCTAACCTAGTAGAATATTCTATCTTTAATTTCTCTAGATTTTTCTGATGTATTTTTATTCCTTGATATTCCATATATGCAAGAACTTTTAGGTTCCTCATTTCAAATTTCATTAAGTCCAATAATTCTTCTTTCTTTAACTTAGCCTTAAACACTTTATATAGTTGTAGAGTAGCATCTACATCTCCTCCATTATAAGCTACCCAATCATCTTGTGAAAACTCCTTTCCCTTTTTAGCTTCATCAAATTTCCTTTTCCATTTATCTAGATACTGAGCTATATCAGGAGAGAGCTTTTTTAGAGCTAAATGGTGTAATGTTTTATCGGGATAGTTCTCATCTATTAAATGCATAGCTACTTGAGTATCAAACAGTCTTTTTCTAACTCTTACTCCATACCTCATTAACCATTTAAGATCAAATTTAATATTATGTCCTATCACGAGATCTACCGAATTTAATATTTCTTCAACTGTCTTCATAAATTTAGGACTAGTAGGAAATACATATCCTGAGTTCTCCTTGTTGGTCAATCCCACATATAACATTCCCTCCTTAAGATCAAACATATCCAGTGCTGTAGTCTCAACATCGCATACCATCACTTTGGAGCCTAGCAGCCGTTTTTTGACCTTCGAGAGGTTCTTTGAGGAAACTCTTGTATATTGCCTCTTGCGTTCCAAATTGCCCCTACTTTGCTGGGCAAACTCAGCCTTTTTAAGACCGTCGCAGAGGTCCTGATACAGTAATTTACCATAATAAGGATTCCTTAAGGCTGCGGCCGGATGGTACGTGGGGAGAATAATTCTACCATCCCACTCGATCAATCTACCACGCTCCTTTTTTATGGACATGGTATTTGTATCAAATAATCCCTTTAAGGCTGAGTTACCCAAGGTTACTATGATCTTAGGATTTACTATTTTGATCTCCTTTAATAGATATTTTCTACAAGACCTCATCTCATCCATACTAGGAGTTCTATTTTGAGGAGGTCTACAATGAACTATGTTAGAAATATAAACTCGCTTTCTATTTAATCCTAGTTCATGGAGTATAGTATCAAGTACCTTACCAGCTCTTCCTACGAAAGGTTTTCCACTGTCATCTTCTCTATGCCCGGGAGCCTCTCCTATAAACATGATCTTAGCTTTATCGGAACCAAACCCCGGTAAACATACGAACTCAGCCTCTCTATATAGTTCACAGGATTTACACTTCTTATTTCTAATTTCCTTTAATGATCTAATCATCTAAAGTCACCTGGTTCATTTTGAAAGCATTCCATCTAGGAACCTCTTTTAGTATTAAGTCTCTTTTTTCATCCGGATAGGGATGTTCATAAAATACTTCTCTACATCCAGCTATCATTAAAGCTTTAACACATTGATAACAGGGTTGATGAGTACTGTAAGCTGTTATATACCTGGCATCCTCCTTGTTGATATGGAGCAAAGCATTCATTTCTGCATGTACGGTTCTAATACAATGATCGTCTACTATCAAACAACCTACCCCTTCATCTATACAATGAGGACTATTGGGAGCTGCTCCATTATAGCCACAGGCTATGATTCTTTTATCTTTTACTAATACGGTGCCAACCTTGGCTCTCTCGCAGCTTGAACGGGTAGCTACTACTCTAGCAATTCTCATAAAATATTCTATTCTATTTGGTCTTTTCATTACTAATCCTCCTCATTGTTTTTTATTAATAATAATGGCCATAGAAATAAACAAGCTATAAGGCAGAATATTAACTCTTCAACAGATACTCTTTCATCTTCTCTCCAGCTTCCAATATATGAACAAATAGCTATAACTAAACCCATAAATAAATATCCTATGATCATATCCTGAATCATTTCCATTCTCCTCTTTCTAGATTTAATTTCTTCCAAACAGGACCCTTACCTAATGTTTTAGCAAACTCCTCGATGGCCTGCCAAGCATTCTTTTGATAGTTTCTGGGTTCCATTATAGGTAACCCCCTAAAGTCCTTCTTTTTTAATCCCAGAAGTTTAACATAAACCCGGAGTGAAATAATTGAGAAATACATCGAGGTCAACATGAAGACTACCTTTACCTTCTTAACGGGTAAATTTAATTCTCTTATCATGTTCGCTACCATTACCATATCTGCAGCAAACTTACGAGGAATCTCGGCTGTCTTTGCATGAATGTTAATCTCCCATTCTCCATCCATTCCTCTAATCACATGAAATGAGGATAAGCAACCACCCTTTCCTTTTTTGACTACTTGCATAGTGAAATTCATTCCGGTTACAAAATACCCCTTTGATTTATCTTTTATTATATTCTGAACTATTTTTTTCAATAGGGTAAACCTTTGCTCATCTATATAGGTGTTTCTTAGAGTCTTTAGTTTAGACCCTCTTTTACTATACCCTACTAAATCTAGGATAGCCTTTCCTGTCCAATTTAAAGACCATTCTTCTATTTCAAGAATATTCATTTTAGATATAAATCTACGCTTAGCTATTTCACAATCTATTATCCCTCTATATCGAAAGAAAGCATCTCCTAAGTTTAACCAAAGAGTTGTTGGATTTTTTGCTTTTAAGAATATCATTAAAATACTCCCTTGATGGAATAATCTTTTTTATACGCATGAAGACTACCTACAAAGTGAGTAAAATGCCCGGGATTAATTCCCAGAGTGTGAGCAATATATTGTTGGATATACATAGTTAATGTGATATCATAAATCAGGTGAGTATAAATATCACATGACCTCATAGTATAAATACAATCCAAAGCTGGTACCCCATTCCTTTCTCTTCTTAAGAATTGATAATACATAGAGCAAGGGATTCTAGCTTTTCCACCCAACCTCTCCAGATCCATAAACCAGTCAAAGATACTAATAACCGCCTGTCTGGTATTGGGACGTTCTTCTAGCTCCTTCATTATTTTAGGTAATTGTGTTCGGATTCTTTCATTATAGGTATAAGAAAACTTGCCCTTATGAAGGAACGGTTCCCATACTTCTAGGCGATGAAGGTAAGACTTACCCGGATTCAATAGATCTGAGGATACTCTATCTTCAAACTCCTGAATCACATAGTCGGTATTACCTCCTAAAGATTTAAAATCTTGGAGTAGCCCAACATGGTTTGTAATTTTATAACAATATCCCTGTAGCTCCCTGGTAAGAAAGTCATCATTGTTTTTGATATCTTGATCTTGATAGGATTCTGGGTGAATCAAGGTTCCCATTTCATTTAAATCTCTTTCGATTTCCTTTATGGCTTCTATTAAATTACTAAAAATTCTCATCTCATTTCCTCCTAGTGTTTATTTTTTCTAAAATAGTTTCCGGAGTCATACTCCCGGGATCAGTATCAAGGTCTTCATCCAACAATTTTATTTTAGCTGGAACAGAATAGTTAATAGAATTGTATACTTCTATTGCATATTTTCCAGCATCCGGGTCTAACATAACTGTTACAGTCTTAGCGCAATCCTTGATTTGTTGAATCTGGCCTTGCGTGATTGTTTTTCCTAATAGAGCAATAGCAGGAAATACCTTTGAGACTCTTAAGGCATCGAATACTCCTTCTACTACTACTGCGTGTCCTACGGTTCCTTCAAATGTTTTAAATATTACATTGTCCTTTCCACAAGTAGCGTTTACATATTTAGGTTCTCTATTACCAAAACTTCTCCCAAGAAAATATACTAGAACTCCATCATTGTAAATAGGAATAATAATTCGGTCCTCATATATGCCCGAGGAACAATATCCTATTTTAAAGAAGTCCATCTCTCTTCCGTTAATACCTCTGTTCTTTAAATACCTCCAAGGTATTCCGTGTTTAGGTAATATTGGAAAAACATATTCTTTAGGTAACACTACTTTAGGATTCTTCTTTACTATAAACTTAGGCTCAGGTTCTAAGAATTTAGCTACCTTCTCTCTAAAGCTATCTAGAGGAGTTTCTAGCTTCTCAATCCTTCCTCCAACCTTACATCTATGACAATGAAATACTCCTTTCTTTAAATGTACATAAAATTTATATTTCTGGTTATTACAATATGGACAGGTCTCAAACTTTATTTGATGTGGGTTACCAGTCTTTTTGTAGCTTCCCAATGTTTGAATATTTAGCTTTCCCATTCATTTCTCCTAGGTACATTCTTTCTGTATCTAATTCTAATTTAATAGTTGGATGCCCCGACTTCTTTCTTGATTTAGCGATAAATAGTCTTACTAAACTATCCTCGCATTCTTCTATGGTTTGGCATAGCCCTACTACTACATCTGCTACCTTAACCTTTCCAAATGATTCTGCTACGTCTTTCATTCCTACTATATTTTTGTTAAGTGATTCTCTATTTGTTTGTGAAGCGGTGTACACGGGCACCTGCAACCTCACTGCTAGCCTACGAAGTTCCGTGTAAACTTCCTCAAGCCCAAAACGGGAGTCCTTATAGTTTTTAGTTGGATGAATCAGATCCCCATAATCTATTACAATCATATCAAACTTCTTTTTCATTCTTCCCTGATAGGAAATAATCATTCCATATATATCCTCTACTCTTGGGTTCTCCATGCTCCAATCCTTAATAATAAGATCGCATCCCTTTTTCTTTAGCTTAGCTAATGGATTAACTACTCTCTTAGGATTCTTCTTTATGGATTTAAAGGTTCTACCTGAGATTCTCATATCATATCTTCTAGCAATCTTTCTAGCTGATATCTCAAGAGTAATATGGAGAACCGTCATACCTTGAATTAATCCTCCAACTCCCATGTTGATAAGAGCTGTAGTCTTTCCTCTTCCGGGAGGTCCTAGGAATACTAGTAATTCTCCCGGACACATACCCCCAGTTAATTCTAGATCAAGTTTGGGAATACATGTGGGGATTTTCTTTTCATGTACCTCATCATCTACTCTCTGTTCCGGGTCATCAAAATAACTATACATGTCTTCATCACCTTCAGTAGATAAGGTCATGGCTCTGTCGATATATTCCTTAATGGTTGCTAGGTTGGGGTTAGGGTCATCGAGTATGGTAAGACATTCCGTTATAGCGAGCTTTACCAACTGCCTCTTAGCAAAGTCCTTTATTGTTTCCTCAACTACCTTATTGTCAGTAGTTTTAATTTTTCTTAGTTTCTTAGTTAATTTTAAGCAGGTGGATTTTAAATCTTTGTCCTTTATGTTTTTGGAGAGAAGGAGTTTCATATTGCTTATGATCAGCTTCTTCTTTTTATCATGCTTTTTAAAGAACTCCTCTATGATGTAGAATACTTGCCTTGTTTCCTCGGATGAAAAGAAACCCGGTTGAAGTACGGATCTGTATTTATACCAATTCCTCTTAGACCGTAATATTGAAAGTATCTTTAGTTCTATCTCGTATACTGGGTCCATTGTCTCTTCCTGGTTAGGTTAATAAGAGAGGGGGAAGGAGGCCATCGAGCTCACTTGGAAAGGAGATACCCTATGAGAAGGTAGTTTTCCACTGCCATATTAATAGGCAGACCCTGTGCCTCCTCCTTAACCCTTATTCGTCTTCTTCTTCGTCCCGGTCTACAGGCTTCTTTTTCTTAGAAGAGGCTTTCTTGGCAGGCTTCAAAGCCAACTTCTTTTTCTTGGGCTTTCCCTCCCTGGTATCATTTTTAGATACATAATGTCCCAGATCACGTAGTTCTTTCCTGATTGATCTAGCCTCGGGTGAGGAACCTTCCTTCTTTGCTTTTAACTTTTGTAGCCTAGCTTCCAACTTTTTGATTGTGTTTTTGATTTCTTGTTTACTCATGTTCTCCTCCTTGGGATTATGCTGCATAACGTTTATAGTTTAATTTTCTAAGTTGCTTACGAATTTTGCTTAATTCCTTTTTGCTTTTTGTCTTTTCCTTTAAAGCTAGAAGTCTTTTTACTTCACCTGGAACATCAGCTCCCATCTTTGCTGCTTTTCTTAGTGAAGTTATTTTCTCCTTGTTGCCAGATCCCGTAGTTTGTTTATATAATTTATGTAATGCCTCCTCGTTATTATTCTTCATCTCCTGTTCATACTGTGTTCTAATGGGGATAGGACTTAGAAGTCTAACGTGAGGCCTATCGCGTGGTGACTGCTTTTTAAGATAGTCAATAGTCAGATCACTTTCTATTAGGTTGTAAATCGTTCCATCGATTAACACTACCGTAGTTCTCATAT
>Ga0180432_10010241_pt1 | contig 11276 bp, 15 predicted proteins | sample SS_ome_10_FD_132414 | JGI IMG/M metagenome (GOLD analysis project Ga0180432, IMG submission 132414) | Hypersaline lake sediment archaeal communities from the Salton Sea, California, USA - SS_1_MS_2 metaG | ecosystem: Environmental > Aquatic > Non-marine Saline and Alkaline > Hypersaline >... | reverse complement strand
TTCCACCAGTTTGTGCACCAATCATCGTGTTATCTGTCCCAGTAGTAATACTTGACCCGGCAACGTCACCGATAAACAGATTATTATTTAATGTGTTTACTTCTAGAGGACCACCACCAGTGCTTGAAATGATATCGGCACTTACAAAGTCTCCGATAAACTCGTTAGAGATTTTAAGATCGGGAACGCTCATTTTAGTACCATTTTTTTTCCGTTATTTTTATAACGGAAAAACTGACAGACTTAGCTAGCGACCACTAGAGGGATCATGTACTTGGTTCCACCGACATACACTAGCAACGAATCCCCGCTGTAATTAGCCGGCATGGCCGTAGCATTGCTACCATCGATTGTGGCGGCCTGTGCGTAATTAGATTCGAAGTTGATGCTGTAAGGCGTTACGCTAGCAGCAGTAGGACCGATACAGATAGCTCCTTCGTGGCCAGCGTCAGCAGCGTTGCCAACAGCGATAGCGTGGGGCTGTGTAGCTTGAGCTGTAGCTCCAATAGCAATGCTGTTGGCACCGGTGGCTTGTGCACCTGTTCCAGCCGCACCACCAATTGCGACGGAGTTATCACCAGTAGCCTCAGTATTCTGTCCAACAGCAAATGAGTCTTCACCGGTAGCCAAAGTTTCGCGGCCAATAGCTCCTTCCCCTACCCCAGCACCATCAGAACTACACCTCATACTGTATATTTCATTTTAGTTAACAGTTATCTTTAAAAAATGACAGATTTTGCTGTTAATCGTACACCACTTTTCATAGCTGGTATCACTTTTATTATGGAACTTGGTAGTAAATTACCGTGGCCTATCTCTGGTGCAGTCTCTGCTGGTTTAGCTTCGGGATTGTGGTTAGCATTTTGCGACCAGTTATTCATCTACACAACAGAATCAAAAATAATAAAAACTGAAACACAACCTAAAACTCCCGTTAAAACGTGGAATTGGTGGTGGAAAACAAAAACTAATAAAATAGAATGATGTACCCAGAATATGTAACAATCGTAGTAGGAAATCAAAAGGAAGTTGTAGCATACAGACTCAGTTTTTACGACACTCTATTCACTGTAGGTTTAGTAGCTAGTATACCGGTTGCTCTTGTAAATAAAAGTAAAATACTTCCAGTATTTATCGTATCTGGTTTTGGCTATTTATCACGGAAACTTCATGTGATAAAGGGGTAAAATATAAAGTTTCTTTATATTGTTTAAAGGTTAATGCTTATTCCAGGGCGTCTACCTCCCATTCCCGGGGGTGGGGGAGGTCCTCCATATCTACCGCGCCTGGGATGCAAAAAGCTAAAGAGAATCAGCAGCAAAATAATAAGAAGAACCACGCCAACAATCAACCACACATACCACGGAGCTGACGTAGTATCAGGCGGGGGAGGATCGTCAGTGGCCTTCGCACGGTTTTGTACCATGGTTTCTGCGAGTTTGTCGGCGGTGTCCTCTATCGCTTGTTGTTCTTCTGTGTTAGGCGTAACATACCCCTTACCTGGCAGAACTACAGCATCACTGATCTTTACGGTACCCAGTGCACCATTAGGCGGGTACCCGCCCCAGTCAGCATCTACAAGAGTTAAAGCGTACGTCCCCGTGGCAGCAAAGTAATTAGGCCTGGGATTCGGAAGATTACTAGTAGGCTCTAGCACCGCACGGTACCCTCCGTCATAAATGCCGGAATCAGAGACTTCCACGTACAGAATATTGTCGTTAGCTTTCGCCGTGGATAGCCACTCCAAATTCGGCTGAATATGAACATAAGGAACATACGTGTTACGCCCGCCACTAGTCGTGTTGCCAAAGTCAACGTCCCACTTTAGGATATCAAGTTCGCTCATTTTGTACCTGACAGAAAAAGAGAGGCTTTTAAAAGCCCGTTCTCACAAGAGAAATGGCTTCGCGTAGAAAGGCACGGTACGGTTCTTATAACAGTAACAATTCTAACCAAAGTAACACTCTTGGGATTTACGGTAAAAGTACAGCAGAATCAAGTGCTTACCGCACAGAACAGACTTATGGACAAGCGGGTTCAGCCGCTGCTTTTCAACAGCAACCACAGCATCAGGTACCCCAACAACAACGTCAACTACAACAACGACAACCCCAACAGCCTCCTACTATGCAGACTCCCGAAGAGACTTTCGCTGGAGTTGCTACTGTACTTGACGGCGGTATTATGAATTCGGAGATGTATGAAATCTTCGCTGATTACTTCTCTAACCCTACGCTGGTAAAGGCAAAGGTTGATCCCAATTCCGGAAACTCTATTTATTATGCACACATTCGCAGCCAGACTCGTAGCGGGTATCGGTACCTTGTAGTTATTACTGAGCCATCAGAGTATCGTTTGGGAACACGCATGCAGATGGCAGACCTCGAGTGGATTAGTCTGCAGACTCGTGAAGTCCCTGAACCGATAGCGAATGTGCCAACAGTTATGTACGATATTAAGAGAACTTCTCCTCTAGCAGCTCTTCATGTACAGGCTACAAAACGTGGCCGAGAAGCTACTACCTATCTACCGACATCTGCAAATAATGAGGTAAAGGGACACGGGAGTAAGTATCAGCCTTCTGCCACAGAAGCCGGTGTAGATCCGCGGCTTTTTCCTGTAACAGTTACCATGATCATTACAAACGACGAGCCGTATCAGTACCAGGAACGCGGTACTATGGCAAGCTGTTTGGAGACATATCAGACGATTGTTACGATCCGCCAGTAATCTTGAGTATTCTCTCGGTTTGTATTACAGAAAGAACAGAATTAATGTAACGGCCAAGCCTGTCGTCATCGCACAGATTCCAAAAGACAGACAAGTAAGCTCTAAACCAGTAACAGTAATCATATCGTTAGTATACTCTAAAAGATAGGTATGCTCCATTTTTAAGAAAAGAGTCTTTATTAAAAATGTTTCTAATTGATGGTATGTTTTCTGCAGTAATATGGCTTTTTTCTCAACTGGGAATTCAAGATCCTTATATAGTACAGAACAATGTTATCCTGCTACAAAACGAGCTGTTCCGTCCTATTCCCATTTACAGTCCTATTATCTTACCGAATAATAGTTAAAGAAACGTTTTATGGTTAAAAAAATGGGCTGTCCTTGCTGTAAACCTATGGAACAAGAGCTACCGCTACAAACTCTACCGGAAACACAGAAGATTTCTAATCCTCTGCATGATTATATTTCCAATCCCAAACCTGGAGACATTATAGCCACCTTTGACAGTGGAGAATATATAAGAGTCTCTGACATGTATCAGTCTCATCTTCCAACTATCGACAGATTTAGCGACGAAGATATCATTTGTGTTCTTGCTGTTCTTACGGCAGAAAACCGGTTAGGGGAAACTCTAGATCCATTGTGGACACTTACTAAAACTCGCCGTATCCCCGAACCAGTAGTAAAGGAGAAAATTAAAGAAAAGATGAAACAAATCAAGTAAAAACTATGGCTTCATATAACTGTATATGAAACAAAACTTTACGAGTGTATTATCACACTACACCAAACCGGCGTAGCATCGGAAAGAAGTCATTGGTGGTAAAGCTGTTGAAGCCATCAACACCAGAGTACTGAGCAATCGGTGAAGGGTTCTGGTGAGAATATACTAGAACCAGAGGAGTAGATTCCACCAGAATCACACCAGACCGCGCATGAACCGTAGCAAATGCTACATCGTCTCCATGGTCTTCGCTGACCATTTCAGCTAGATCGTGAAACTTGGGCGCCATTGCATCACACGGAGCGCAGTTATCCTGCCACACATCGACCACAGTCAGCTTGAAGTTATCAAGAAGACTAGCAAATTCCCGCTGAGTACTTACGACAAAAACCGGGGATTCTTCATCACCATCGCCTGCTGTCTGCGACATCATAGTAGCAACAGGGGGAGGACCCTGGCTGGGGAGCTGGGAATGCTTGCGATACGCCATTTTTCTGTTTGTAATCACCCATTTAAACCCTACAATTTTTGGGATAATCTGGGCCTAATAAAGTCAAGAAACCCACCACAACCCTGCCATCTTGCAAGTGGATTATTATTAACGTAGACAATTACTTTAGGCTCATTTATCACAGGATTTTGACTATATATTTCAGTAGGAACTTTTATACATATTGCCCCTTTGGAGTAATTACTTTCCGAAAATCTATGAAATAGATCTGAAAAACTATAATCACGGGGTGATTCGCAAGAAACAAAAACTACAACTGTGCGATTAGCTTCTAGCAAGCCGGTTAGCTCTTGTTGTGTGGTTACAGTAAGTACCATTTTTTCGTATATTTTATATACAAAGTACACTTACAAATTACCCATAAAAACGTCCCGTGTTTCAATCGGAATATTTAGCTCTTGAGCACGACGGGTTTTAGACGACTCTTTTGAGAGATCTTTCACAATTACAGCTGTGGTCTTTTTCGTTACAGACCCAGTTACTTTTCCACCGAGATTTTGAATACGAGTTTCAAGTTCGGAATCGCGGAAACCAGAGAATACGTAACTCCCCGACAAAACAGGTTCTTCAACATTTGTACGGGACTCTACAGCAACCCGTGGGAAAGTAATTACAAGTGCTCCACACCCTGTTGCGGCGGAAACAAATCGCGTAAACTGTTCCAACCCGCCGATAATCTGAATTGCGGATTTTTGAGATATTCCATGGGTACCAGCAAGGCGATTTTGCAGAATTTCCCGATTTTGAGAATTTTTGAAGAGGTCGAGAATGTCTGGTATTTCCGCCGTAATAGCAGCAAACTTCCTCTTACCAAAACCATGAGGGAAATCTGGACTACCCGCCATAACATCTGATAGGTTTACGCCAGACTTCAAAACAGACAAACTTTTCCGAAACCCCTGAATTTTCCGAGTCTGAAACCCTTCCAAATCAGCCAGTGTTTCATCCGTCACACAAAGGAAAGAAAGAATATCACTCACACCACTTTCAACTACTTTTTCTACTGTTCGTTCGCTGATTCCTTTCACTCCACAGCTTTTCAGGAAATGGGTGATTTGCTTCACCAATACGGTAGAATTTACGCCGGTAAACATGTAATCTACGCGGTTTCCGCACCACTCATAATCCACATCAGGAACAGCAGGATTTGAAGGAGTTATTACGCGGACGATATAAGGTATCACTTCATTAGATTTAGTAATCTCAATCTCCGCCCCAGGTCCTATACCATTCTCTGTTACAAACCTGGCATTGTGAGCAGTAGCATGGGTGACGTTACTATCTGCCAAAACAACGGTAGAAAACACTGCCACTGGCTTCAGCTTGTTGTATCGTGAAATTTCCCATTGAACAGATTCTACCGTAACTGCGGTACTAATTGTAGGAGGCTTGTATGCCAAGCTAAAACTCGGATTCCTGTCAGTACACAACGCCATGGGATCCGAGTTTTTATACACAACCAATCCGTCAAGTGTGTACATACTTTGCTGTGTAGAATACCTCTCATAAATTTGCTGAAGGTACTCTACTGTTATCTTCTCTTGTGATATTTCTTCATAAAGCGGTGTAGAAAACCCATGCGATTCTAGCTTAGCCATTTGTTCACTAAACAACCCACGAGAATCCACCATAATCTCAAAGGCTATGAAATGTATGTCGTTTACAACAGAAGGATCCCGGGTTTTTGCGTTTACCACACCATTGACTAAACTTCTAGAGTTGCTAAAATCCTGCGAGTATTTCTCACGGAAAACGTCTTTGGACATAATTAACTCTCCGCGGACATACACAGTACTTTTCCACCGTCGCCACCCTTTCGCCTTTTTCTGGAAAAGTTCGGTAATTTCAAAGCCAGTGCTGTAATCCCCTCGGGTGTACGCCTTAATCGCCCCACGCGGCGGAATCTTAACAACCGCAGCTGTTCCATCAAGTTTCTCGGTTACCAGAAAATTCTCAGTTCCTGTTGTGAATCTGGTAAGAATTCGGGGGTCATCAGTGTACTTAAACTTGTTGGTACCTCCCATGTAAACAGGGAGACTCACACGCGTTTTGTCAGCGGAAGGAAGAACTCCAGTTGACGGGGTTGATCCTGTCAGTTCTGTGTACTCCGCTACTAGCCTATCGTACTCTTCATCGGTTACCAGAGGTTCACCGTTATAGTATGCTTCGTTGTGTACCTGAATTTGTACCAAAAGATCTTGATAACAGTTATTTTCGTTCGCCATTTTCTGGAGAAAATGGCAGTGTTAATCCCCCAATTTTTATGTAGGCCGGTCAGGGTAGAGCCATAAATAGTGTAAGCCTCCGTTGATATAAACAGGAATAGACTCGTCTGCAAGACCTCCAGCACCGCCGGTTCCTGCAGCAAGAGCTGCAGGGCCTATACCAAGCTGTCCAGAAGCATTTACAGTAGCACTTTGACCGAGAATCAGACAGTTACTTATAGCAGCACCACTTACGTCAGCTGCAGCGCCAACAATGGTGTTGTTATCGCCGGAATCTAGAACATCACCAGCTTCCGCACCAATAATTACATTGCTGTTACCAGTTCTAATCGTGTTTGCGGCATCATACCCTATCGCTACATTTCCACCACCAGATGTCATGTTATTTGCGGCTTCATACCCTACAGCTGTATTACCAATTGTACGTGTTGTAGTACTGTCCCTATTGTTATTCAAAGCATTAAAACCAACTGCAGTGTGACCGGAATTTGCAGCATACTCATCTGTGTTAGTCCAGTCTCCCCCCAAACCCATGTTGCTTAAAGACCCACCACCAATAGCTACATTTTCACCTCCATTTACATTAGACCTAAGACTCGCCCAACCAACCGATACATTTCGTGTATCGGTCATTCACTGTAGGATCCGGCACACTTATAAATTCTCTCTGACTACCATCACCTATAGCAATAGATTCGATACAATCTACAGCGTCTTCAAGAGTTTGTGTACCAATCGCAATATTGTCATTTAGGTCATCAGTATCAAGGACTTCTGCACCGAGACTCAACGCATCCCTACCAATCACAATATTCCGCCTTGCTCTGGTAGCACTCTGAAGAGAATTGTGACCAATAACGATATTTTCATCAGAAGTTCCATCATTCCTTAGATTTTCTGCTATTAGGTTGCCAATAAGAATGTTACCGTTGGCATCCTTGATCTCCAATAGATCGGTAGTCATATTCATAGTGCCAATTACAGCGGTTTCTGCCTGAAAAGCGTTATTTACAGAAATCTCAAAATCTGTCATTTTATCACAAGCAAAAAAAAACTTATATTTTAAGCGCGTTCACCAAGAGAAAAATGCGCATAATCTTCTTTCACGCTGGAAAGTGTATGCACGGTCACGACACTCATCAGTTTTCTAGGAATCTCTTTAAGAAACTAACGGCTAAAAACCACGAAGTAATACCTATTATGCCACCAACACGGCGAGTTATTTCCTGTCAACTTATGCGGCTGTCTGGACAAATCACAAAGGGGGTCATGTATGAGGATTTTCTAGGAGATTACAAGCAGTATCTTCTTCTTGTCTTTGATTTTTCCGGTGACGCTCCAGTGATTATAGAAAATCCCAATGACGGCTGGAAGCTTAATAATGGCAGCTTTTTTAACGATTATCTTTCTGATACTGGGAACGACACGCTGCCTGAGGTGATAACCAATACTAATAAAGCGGCAGAACGGCTGAAACAAAACGATAACCCTTTTACGATTCTTAGAGTAAACGGAACGGAATCTGATTATGTGGTGGAAATGGTAGAAAAGTATGCCGAATTTCTAAAGTAATAAAATATAGATAATTGTCTATATTAATCTACATTGCCCAATTATAAAACATGCATTCTCGGAACAAGATTTGCCTATGTGATATTAATCACAACAATCCTACCATTTATCCCTCAGTGACTGCAGCATGCCGCGCACTTGAATGGAAAATTACACAACGGTCTCATGTATGTAGAATTTTGAAGAAATCTGAAGGCCACCCTGCATACTATAGTGGGTATGTATGGGCATATGCCCAGCACACCCCAACTGAACCATTATTTCCTACCGGAAAAATAATAGAAAACACGCCATATATTTTACTTCCTACCGGTGAAATGTATACCTCTTCAACAAACCCGTACACTCTTAAAACTTCCCGTACAACGGCTGAGGGACGTATTTACTACCCAGGTCGAAGCTCAACCGAGAAATTTTTCCTTGACAATCTCATGCAAGAATATTTTCCCGAAGAAATCGACACTCTTCCTGAAGAGACTCTGCAACAACAAGGAATATATGCAGCGGTCAGACAGTACGATCGATCTCATAATCTCCTTTGCGAATATCATAGTATAACTGAAGCAGCTGAAACTACTGGTTGTAGCCGACGTCATATTTCTGAAGTTTGTAGCAAAAAGCTTAAGAGTACTGGTGGTTTTGTATGGACATACTCAGCAGAACCGATACTAGAGCCAATTCAAGCCGCTCCAGTACTACGCTCACGGCAGAAAAAAGTGAAGAAAAATACATCACAACCTACAGAGAATACGTCTATAACAACACAGTCTATTTATTCTACGTTTTCTGTCCCTCCATCAGAAATCGCAGTAGGTGAATGGCGGGATCTTACAGCTATTGTCGAAAAGCAAGGGTATTGGGTCTCTTCTAGGGGCGAAATCTATAGCGAATATAGCCGTAAAAAGTTAAGAGTCAACCATACGAATTATACGACGATAATTATACGGAATCGAGAAGGTAGAGAAAAGGGCTACCAAATCCATAGACTAGTCGCTATGGCATTTATACCGAATCCTGACAGGCTTCCTTACGTTAATCATCGTAACCGTAAAACTACCGAAAACACGGTAGAAAATTTAGAGTGGGTTACAGCCAGCGAAAATACTAAACATTTTCAAAACACGCCTCACCCAGATTCCGCCACGTGTGAAGCTGAACAGCCGATGTTTGATCCCAGTCTACCTTCTCATGTGTCTGAGTGTGGGAATTACACTGTTTATTCTAACGGTGTAATCTGTGACGGTTTTCGAGGGCAACCCATGAGACAATCTTCCATGGGAGCTGGTAACACTGAAGGGTACCTTGTTTGTGCCGGTGACTTTGTCCATCGTCATGTTGCTAAGGCTTTCTGTCAGAAACCTGAAGGGATACCTGAAGAAACTTTAGTAGTGAATCATAAGGACGGAAATAAACGTAATAACACGGCGGAAAATTTAGAGTGGTGTACACAAGCCGAAAATAACCGTCATGCGCGTGAAACCGGTCTTCTGAACGCTTCTCAATTTAACAAGGCAGTTTCACGGTATGATCTTAACGGAAATTTTATCGGTAGCTATCCCTCTATAAATCTAGCCGCAGAGATAACAGAGACATCACGATCAGCTATCTCTGGGGTACTCTCTGGAATATACAAAACCGCGGGAAATTACTACTGGGAATACTACGGTGAAAATAAAGAGTTTCCTATAGTAATTCCCGGTGGAATCGCACTAGAAAATGCGGCTTATATTTATCACGATAAAGAGCTATACTCAGTAAAAACTGGGCGGAAACACAGTAAGTTTTGTACGGAAAACGTTACAGGTAGGAGATATTGGAAAACTGCAAAAACAAAAGGGAATCCTAGAGGAAAATTGTATTTAGATGAATTAGAAGATTATTACGATGATCCGTTATACGATATGCGTAGATTTTTTTGCAGTTTTTTTCGCCGGGGAGTAAAAACAGAAATGTCGATCTCTCTAGAATCAAGTATCAGGACGTGCCGTTTACAAGCTGGTTGGGCTAACCGTATTCAGAGTGATAGGTTCCAGAACCCCAATGCGCTAAGTTGTCCTACCTGGAACGGTTTTGATACCGCTGGTCGCCAGGTATGCGCTGATTCGTTTATGACGAAGCGCCCTGGCTGCAACAGCGCCGATGACCGTATCGTGGTCGAGAACTCGCTGCGCCCGCAGTACATTGAGTACGTCAACCTTGACGCCGCTGGTATCGCTGGTGACGCGCCGGTTCAGTACCCGCACGATGAGTCTAAGCTGCGTAACAGCAAGCTTAACGCTCTTAACAAGGTGACGGGCAACTTTGGCCTTCAGTTCGGCGCTAACGTCGACCCGAAGTGCTCGAACTATCCGTACGCGGATGCCCGCGCTGAGATGGGCAACGTAGCCGCCCATGCTGGTGCCCTGAGCGAGGGGTTCAAGGCCCAACGCATGCGTCGTGCGTCTGGTTTCGGTGGCCAGGCTGACCCCCGGATGGTCCGCCGCCGCTAAACTCCTTTAAAAACCGCCAGTTTTTGTACATATATGTACAAAAGAAGAAATGTTACCAAGGTCATCGTAATCTCCTTTGAAACCAACAAGATTTTATACAAAAAAAAAATTGCAGAGAAATATAGCTAGGGTTTATACTGGAAAAATTACCATGGGTATCTACTATTCTCTTACAGCCGAACAACGTAAGGTTCGCACAGTTGTTCTTAACTGTCTTCTAACAAAAGACTTGGTAGACTATGAAGATATTGAGACAGAGATTAAAGAAAGTTTCTCATATTTTTATCATGACGATAAGATTTGGAAAAGTATCGATTATTTCTACCGTATGCCGATTTGTTTTCGGGCGGCATACATAAAATTAAAATGTTCTAAGTTTATATCAGCTTATTTAATGACTGAATCCGTTCCACTTCGCCTTTGCTTTGATGAAAATACTCCAAACAGTGCATATTCACACTCGACCGGTGGTATGGTTTTTGGTCATCCCACACATATTTTCCTTACGTCTCCGGAGGTACAGTACCGAATTGCAGTCATTATATTACGATTTCTTTCTCTTGAAGGATGGTATAATCAAAATTACCGCAGAGAATATGTCCCCGTGGCAGAAATAGCAAGGTGCGGGTACTTGCTTTCCCAGAAGTATATCCTTGAAGGTCCATGTGAAGATGTTGAGACTTTGGTTTCTGGGAAACACTGGGGGCCTGGGAGGGAAATTCTTGGCGAACTTTATTACGATAAAGAAGAAAGGCGCAAAATCCCTCGGTACATCGCCGAATTTTTGGCAGAAAATGGATATACAAAACACGCACGGGAAATCTACAGCCAGCTATACAGTAACTTTGGGTGTGCTTGCGACTCTGATAGGCTTTACAAACTAAAAGAGACCCCAGTTGTTCCCGAGGGTATTCTTGTAGAATTGTTGTAGAAAAGAATTAAAACCTCAGAGAAAACACTATTTTTATGGGAGAAAACATAACAAACTTTTGTATAAAAATATACAAAAAAAAAAAAGACTAAAT
>Ga0180432_10010240_pt1 | contig 11277 bp, 9 predicted proteins | sample SS_ome_10_FD_132414 | JGI IMG/M metagenome (GOLD analysis project Ga0180432, IMG submission 132414) | Hypersaline lake sediment archaeal communities from the Salton Sea, California, USA - SS_1_MS_2 metaG | ecosystem: Environmental > Aquatic > Non-marine Saline and Alkaline > Hypersaline >... | reverse complement strand
CCGAGGTCTGCGACAGGCATTCTGCCCACTGCGACCGTCGAAAAAGGCCGGGATTTCACGCCTGAACGGGTTTTGCAAGACCTCGGAGGTCTGAGCGCGTGCCAGGCTGAGTAGTTACTTTTTTTCTAGATTCGCTGTAGTGTTCCGCCCAATCTAACATTGTCGCTCTACTGCACCGGGTTGAAATAGTTGTAGGTCGCAGTAGCAATATCGGCGATCAAGGGCGAACTCTCCTCCCATTCCAGCCACTCAGGGCGGTAAAGATAAACGACCAACACAAAATCTCCACCCGGGCTGAGCACGAGAGATGCATCGGCATGAGTATCCCCCGTAAAGCCATGCTTATGCGCCACCACTGTCCCCGGCGGAACCCCAGCCTCGACCATGCTATCAATGCGGTTCTGGGCCAGCCACTCGATCATCTGGCTACATTCATCGGCCGTGAAAGCGCCAGGGTAAGCGACCATCAACGCACCGCCGCCGCGGCTACACTGATAGATCATCTCCAACAACATTCCAATATCCAGCGGCGTGGTCTGCATATAGGGGTCCGGCTCGGTGGTAACATCGGTGCGTGAGTTAGCCTGGGTGACGATGGTCAGCGCCCCCACCTCATCGTAAGGAGCCGCCATGAAGGTGTTGCGCAAGCCCAGGTAATTCACCGAACCGGTTAGATTCTCGGCCCCTCGGTAGCCGTCGCCGCCTCCGATGATGTCGCGCAGGAGCAGGTTGGCCTGGAAATTGCTGCTGGCCACGCCCAGAGTGTTGCTCAACCAATCCGTCACCTCCGGGTCAAGCGGGGCATCCAGGACGCGGTAGGTTTCTTCCAGGACAACTATCTTGAGCACGCTCAGCCCGGCATAAGCGACGCCGGCGTTGATTTCCAACTCGGCCCCGGTTTGCAGGTCCTTGACAAAAATGCCCGGTATCAAACCTGCGTGATCGTCCACGAGCGACTGCAGGAGTTGTTCCAACACGCCTATTTCCAGCGGCGGCGCTTCCTCCGTCCGCACGACCAACTCGACCTGTTGCTCAGCGGCCGAAAGGAGAGCAGCGGCGAGCCGGACGCGAGATCGTTCGATGTCCAACTCGTACCCCGGTTGGCCAGGCCGGAAGGTCAGGCTGGCCGGCAGCGGAACCGGGGGCTGCGGCGGCTGGTCGTATTGCATAGCAACGCGGGCCAGAAATCCAGCGAGCCGCTCTTCCGAAAAGACGACCGCCACCGGAACGTCCACAGGTTCAGACGGGCGGCGTAGAACGTGAGCAATAAAGGCATCCAGCCCGCTGCGAGCAGCCAGCGCCTCATCCAAATTGGCCGCCGTCTCTTCCACGTTGTAACGCAACTCGACGCTATCGGGAGCAAGAGACAGCCCCTGCCCCTGATAGGTGATCTCCAGCGGCTTGGCAAAGGCTACCTCGAGAGCACTGAGCGCCTGCTCGCGCGTCAACCCTTCAACCGCCACTCCGGCCATACTCATCCCGGGCGGCAAAACACGGCTGGCCGAGAGATAGTCAACGTATTGCCACGTCAAAAAGAGCGCGGGGATGGCAATCACAATAACGAGCCAGACGATAACTCCACTTTTACGCCGCAAAGAAATCCCTCCCTAATCCACGTGCGCCAACGATCTTGTGGGCATCTTGCCAATAAAATGGGACAGTGGTTTGGTGAGACAGGCTTTCTGGCCCGTCCGAATGGCAGACTGGAAGATTGAGCCGTCCGCTCCACTTTCCAAGATACCGAGAGGATACGATTATAGCACATGTGCAAGCGCGCGCCAAGTATACGTCTTGCCCCCCACATCCTTTTGCTGTACAATAACGCCAATTGATACAAAACCTGCAATCCCGTGTTCCCACTCTTGAACTCGAATGACACAACCCTGGTTCATCCCCGGCAGACCCACCCCACCCCACGGCCCGCTGGCCCGCTACCGCCCCACCCAACCGGCCGGAGCGGCAGGAGCCTACGTGCGCGCCCTCACCCAGCCCGGCGACCTGATCGTGGATCTGTTCTGCCAGGGGCCGACGGTGGCGCGGGAAACGGTCGCCGCCGGCCGGCGCGCGTTGGGGTTGAGCGTCAACCCCTTGCTCCTCGTCGCCGCGCGACTGGGGTTGAGCCAGCGCGAGCCAGACGCGCTCAACGGCGCCTTCACCCGCCTGGCCGATAGCCTCAAGGGAGACGTCCCCCTGCGCCGCCACCTCGCCTCTTTATACCGCTCCTCCTGCCCCACCTGCGGCGAACCAGGCGACGCCGAATGGTTCGCCTGGGACCGCGACGGAAACTACCCTTTCAGAAAGGCAGTCCATTGCACCACGTGTGGAGGGGCGCAAGAGGGAGCGCCGGACGACGACGACCTCCATCTCGCCCATCGCACCCAACCACGAGGGCTGGCCTACTACTATGCGCTCGACCGCGTAGCCCCACCCGATCACCCGGCGCGGGAACGGGCGGCCGAACTGGTCGAGCTATACACCCCGCGCAACCTCTCCGCCCTGATTGATTTGAGCCGGCGACTGGAAACACTCAAAGCCGACGAGGAAACAAAACTAGCCCTGAGCGCCGCGCTCCTCAACTGCTTCGATGCCGGCAGCAAGCTTGACCCTTACGGCGAGGAGCGTCCCCGCCCCCGCACACTGCGCCCGCCCTCTCTCTACCTGGAGCGCAACGTCTGGCTGCGCTTTGAGGAGGAATTCGCGCGACTATTGGCCGCAGGGACCCCGCCCCCGGTGCGGCAAGCAGATAGCGTCGCCGCGCTGTCGTGGGACAAAGCAGCGGGATACGCGCTGGACGTTCACGCGGCCCGCGACGTGCAGCAGATCATCCGGCCTGGGAGCGTAGCCCTCATCTTTAACGACCCCCCTCGCCCCGACGGGGTCTTTTGGGCGCTTTCGGCGCTATGGGCGGGATGGTTGTGGGACTCGCCGGCGGCGCGCTCTTTGCGCCCCTTCCTACGCCGGCGGCGCTTCGATTGGGAGTGGCACTGGCGCGCCTTGCAGGCAGCGTTGCAGGCAGCCGGGCCGCTGCTTGCCCCCCAGGGCCGCCTGGTCACACTCTTCTCCAGCCCAGACGACGCACTGCTGGAATCAGTCTACCTGGCGACGAGCAGCGCCGGCTACACACTGGAAGGCTGGGGCCACAGCCCCGAAATAGGCCACCGCACGGTCTGTAGCTGGGAGACGCGGGAGATAGGGAGCGAGAGGCAGGAGGCAGGAGGCAAGAGGCAAGTAGAACAGGAATTGATGATCGCGACCGAGAACGCTGTGACGAGCGCCCTGCGGGAGCGCGGAGAGCCGACGGGCTGGTCGCTGCTGCACGCCAGCGCATGCGCGGGACTGGCCCGGTCGGGAGCGTTGGTCAGTGCGGCCGCAATCCCCAAGGAAGAGGTGCCAGTCCTCCCCTTCACCGCCGACGCGGCCCATCGCGCCATCCAATCCGCCCCGCTGGCCCAAGTCGCCGATCAAGTATGGTGGCTGGCGCACCCGGGCCAGGTCGAGCCGCCCCTGGCCGACCGGGTAGACGAACTGGTGTGGAAACTGCTCGTCCAGCGCCCGACCTGGCGACTGGAAGAGTTGATCAACGCAGTCTACGCCCACTTTACCGGCCCCCTCACGCCCGATCTGAAACTGGTGCTGGCCGGCATAGACTCGTACAGCACACCAGAGAATGAGACGCTGCGCTTGCGTCCCGAGGACGACCCGCTGCGGCGAGCAGCCGAGCTCAAGACACTGAAGAGCAACCTGGCAGCCCTGGGAGAGCGACTGGAATTCGAGGTGCAGCAACATCTCGGCTGGGACGTGTGTTGGCTGGAGAAAGAACGGGAAGTGTACGTCTTTGCCATCTCGACCCAGGCGGCCCTGGCCTGTCATCTGCTCGCCAGGCGCGCCGCCAGTGAGGGGGCACAGCGTTGCCTGGTCGTGCCCGGCGGCCGGGCGGGGTTGATCGGCCTTAAACTACAACGCGACCCGCGCCTGGCCCGCGCCGTCGAAGCGGACGGCTGGCAATTCGTCAAGTTCCGCCACCTGCGTCGCCTGCTCGCCGAGGAAGAATTGGACCGTCACGCCCTCAAGACCGTGCTAGGCCTCGACCCCATCGCCGAGCAAGAAGCGGCCCAGATTCCATTGTTTTGAGACGAATCACGAATTTACGAATTTGAGGAGTTCACCGATGAAAAAAGGCTACACAATAATCCTGATCCTTCTGACCACATTGACCCTGTGCTCGCTGGCACTCAACGGCGCGGTCATCCTGGCCCTGCTGCAAGCCAGGCAGATCAGCCTGGGCGTACTGAGCGACACCCGCACCATCGTGACCGACATTGGCGGCGCGACCTTCTCCTACACCCTGGCGGTAGACCAGGAAATCCCCATCAACACCAGCATCCCTTTCAACGAAGAGGTCATTGTGCCCGTCAACACGATCATCCCCATCAACACTACCGTCGTCGTGCCCATTGACGCCGGGTTGCTGGGCGAGTTCGACATCCCGGTACCCATTCAGACCACCATCCCGGTGAACCTGGAGATCGCTGTGCCGATCAGCAAGACGGTGAACATCGCCACCACGGTGCCGTTGAACGTGGACGTGCCGATAGAGATTCCCATCGGCGAGACGCCGCTGCTCGGCTACCTGGAAGAACTGGACGCGGCGCTGGAGCGGCTAGAGATACGATTGGAGCAGCCTTTCGACGGCCAGAACTGATCTAGCCGACCTCGACTGGGCGACGGCCGTATCATCTCAATAAACCGGGGGTAAGCATTCAGGGGGGTGTTTATTTACCACAAAGGACACCAAGAACACAAAGGTAAAGCCACAAATAGCCACAGAACCTGGTAAAAACGTCATAGCTGTGCTGCTTGCTCGGTGTCCTTCGTGCTCTTTGGTTGACAACACGAATGACCTGAACACTTACAACCGGGGTAATGTAAGGCGGAATGGCATTCCGCCCTACTTTTCCCCCAACTTTAACTACTCAGCCTGGCACGCGCTCAGACCTCCGAGGTCTTGCAAAACCCGTTCAGGCGTGAAATCCCGGCCTTTTTCGACGGTCGCAGTGGGCAGAATGCCTGTCACAGACCTCGGAGGTCTTGACCTGAGTAGTAACCCACAAAGGACACCAAGAACACAAAGGTAAAGCCACAAATAGCCACAGAACCTGGTAAAAACGTCATAGCCGTGCTGCTTGCTCGGTGTCCTTCGTGCTCTTTGGTTGACAACACGAATGACCTGAACACTTACAACCGGGGTAAAGGCGGAATGCATTCCGCCCTACTTTTCCCCCAACTTTTTGAGAATAGACCGCTGGCCCACCTTGTCCTCGCCCCCGCTGTTTCTTGCCAAATGAAGGACAGCGCAGGGGTTTTGGGCACTAACCATCGGCGCGGGCCGCACTTGCAATGAGCCGGCGGATCTCCAACGGCTCCCCCTTGGCCGGATCGCGCGCGAGCGTCAGCGCCCCTTGCGCGCACTGGGAGACGCACACACCGCAGCCCATACAAGCAGCGCCGTCCACGATGGCGCCGCCGTCCCCCAGCGCGAGCGCGCCAAATTGGCAAAAGTCAGCGCAGACGCCACAGCCCACGCACAAATCAACGTCCACCCGGGCCGTGTAGCCGGATGAGGCCAGCATCGGGATGCCGTTCCGGTGAGCGTGCATCGCGCCGCAACAGCACTCGCAGCAATTGCAGATGGCGTAAAAGCGATCCAGCATCGCGTCCTTGAAAAAGGCGTGATGGACGTGACCGCGCTCCTCCTCGGCCTGCAAAATGTCCACCGCCTCCTGGGGCGTGATCCAACGGGAGCGGTTGGGGTGATGCTCGGCGACAAAACTGGCGAAAGGCTCGCCAACGACGAGGCAGACGTCGAGCGGCAGGCAGGGGTTGGGACGAGCGACGCGACAGGGGCAATCCAACACGACGATGTGATCGGGATTCTCGAGCACAATGGCGCGAGCGCGGGTGTAGGGGACGATCTTTTCCAGGTCGGTGATGCGGATCTCTTCGTTCACGGTGACCAGTTGAGTGGCGGCGTCGAGCGGCACCACCTTGCCGTGGTAAGTGTCGGCGAAGGTGGCGCGGCCGGGGTCGCCGGGAAACAGCCGGGCCAGCCAACGCACGAGCGGGCCGAGCAATCGGGCCAGCGGGTGCTCCCCGGTCCCGACCCCGATGTAGAGATAGGGCCAGCGAGCGTAGACGTAACCGTGCAGCCAATCAAAGAGCGAGTAACCCGGTGTGCGGCGGGCTTCCTCCACAAATCCCTGGGTCGAAGGTTTAAGCGCCATAGTTTCCTCCATTGCCAAACCCGTGCCGACTGCGCAGGGTCGCGGACAGTTCGCGCAGCAAGCCCAGCACCCGCTCGGCCAGCGGCTCGGTGAGCACACCGCCAGCGCCGCAACTGGGAGTGATCAGCGCCCGGCGCAGCAACAGCTCCCGGTCGAATCCCTTGCGCACCAGGCTCTCCATTCCCTCGTCAAAGCGGACCAGCAGCGAGGGAACAGTCTCGGTCGCGGCCGCCTCTCTATCCAGCGTGGGGACGACGCCCCAACCCAGGCAACCGCCCCTGGCAAAGAAAGCGCGCAACTCGGCGGGATAGAGGGTGATGGCCTGCATGTGGTCGTAGGCGTCAAAGTCGAGAATGTCCAGCTCCGTCTCCATCAACAGCGACCAGTCGGTGTTCTCCTCGCAATGGACGCCGGCCAGCCCGCCCAGGCCGTGGATAGCGGCGACCACCTCGTTTATATCCCGGGTGACATCCTCCCGGCTGACGGTGATAAAGGTCTGCGAGCCAAAGCCCAAGAGAGCTGGCTCGTCGAGGAATATCATCAGCGGGCAGCCAAAGGGTTTCAGTTGGGCCACCTGCCACATTGCCTTCAGCGCCACGGATTTGACGACCACGTCGTGCAGATGGTCGTCGTAATAGGAGCAGCGCTTGTCCTGATCGAGTAGATTGACGCCCAGGGTGAAGGGGCCGGTCACTTGCCCCTTGAGCATCAGCGGCGACGGCCGCTCTGGCAAGCTGGCAACAAACTTTTCAAACCCCGCCGCGTACCGCGCTGAGAGACCAAAGCTGTCGAGCGCGTCCCCGTCCCCCTCCTCGGTCGCGGCCAGGTAACGGGTGTAGAAATCGGTCAATTGATCAACAAAGTCAGGCGCGGCGGTGTCAAAATAAATCCGTTCCTCCTCCTCTTCCAGCACCAACCCCGGCATACCCTCGGTGAACTGGACCATCATATTCTCGTAAAAGACGCGCTTGGGGAACTGCACCCAGGCGGGGAGTTCCGGCGTACTTTCGAACATCAGAGCCGTCCCGCGGGCAACGTCGGCGTGGGGCAGGCTGCCGATGGTGGTAGGCAGACAACGAGGCTCGAAAGTCGGCCGTACCTTTGCATCGTTCACCGCGATCATTCCTCTATCAACCGGGCCAGACCCTCTCTCAATGAAACTCGCGGATCCCATCCCAGCGCCTCCCGCGCCCGGCCGGCGTCGCCCTGCGAAAAGCGCACCTCGCCGGCCCGCGCCGGCCCAAAAGCGGGTGCGAGGCTCACACCCAGCACGTGGTTCAATTCCTCCGCCAATTGCAGGATGCTCGTCTGGGCGCCGCTGGCTACGTTAAAGACAGAGCCGAGAGCTTGCCCGCGCTCGCACGCCAACAGTATGGCCCGGACGACGTCCGTCACGTACACAAAGTCGCGCGTCTGCTTCCCGTCGCCGTAGATGAGCGGGCGCTCGCCCCGGCTCATCCGGTCGGCAAAGATGCTGATGACACCAGAGTAGGGATTGGTAGGGTCCTGACGCGGGCCGTAGACGTTGAAAAAGCGCAACGCCACGGTCGGCAGGCCATAGCTGGCGTGGAAGGCGCCGCAGTAGGCCTCGCCCGCCGCCTTGCTCGCCGCGTAGGGAGAGAGCGGGCGCGGCGGCAACTCCTCCTGCAATGGGAGCGCAGTGTGATCGCCGTAGAGCGCCGTCGTCGAGGCCAGGACGACCCGGCGAACGTCGTTGGCGCGCGCGGCCTCCAGCACGTTCAGTGTGCCGTCCACGTTGACCCGATGGGCGCGCCGGGGGTCTTCCAGCGACGCCTGCACAGAGGCGATGGCCGCCAGGTGGAGCACATAGTCGCATCCGGTCACCGCCTGCCGCGCCACGTTCGGGTCGCTCACGTCCCCCTCGAGTAATTCGATTCGCCCGGCTACGGCGGTCAGGTTCTCCCGCCGGCCGGTGGAAAAATCGTCCAGCACGCGCACGCGCGCGCCACTTTCGATCAACGCTTCGACCAGGTGGGAGCCGATAAAGCCGGCCCCGCCAGTGACCAGGTATAAAGTCATTCCGTATGTTCCTCCAACATTCCTCTGATTCGCGCAGCGACCATCTCGATGGCGACCTCGTTGAAGCCTCCCTCCGGGATGATGACGTTGGCGTACCGCTTGCTCGGTTCGACGAACTCGAGGTGCATCAAGCGCACCGTCGAGAGGTACTGTTCGCAGACCGATCCGACGCTGCGCCCCCGCTCCTCAATATCGCGCTGCAAACGACGGATGAAGCGCACGTCGGCATCGGTATCCACGTAGAGCCTGACGTCGAACAACTCGCGCAACTCTGGCTCGACAAAGACCAGAATGCCTTCGACCAGAGTCACCGGCGCCACATCAACGCGGCGCGTCTGTTGTGTGCGCGTGTGGGTGGTGAAATCATAGATCGGGATTTCGACGGCTCGACCGGCGCGCAGTTCTCTCAGGTGCTCGACCAGCAACTCGGTCTCCAAAGAATTGGGATGGTCGAAATTGACCTGAGCGCGTTGCTGCGGCGAGAGATGGCTGAGGTCACGATAGTAGGCGTCGTGGGGAATGTAGGCGATGTGCTCGGCCCCCACGCGCCGCAGAATTTCGTTCGCCACCGTCGTCTTGCCCGACCCGGTCCCGCCGGCCACCCCTACCAGAATTGATCGCATTTTCCTTTCTCCATCAAGCATCGAGCGGCTGCGTCAAGTCACCACCGTCACGATGAGCGACGAGGCAGCCACTACGGTCAATACAGCGCGCAGGCGCGGGGAGCGGCGCGCGACCAGCCAGACTGCGCCCCAGGCCAGCCACGCTCCCACCAGTCCCCCTTCACCGACGAGGCCTCCCCACCCAGTACCCCGCTGCCACAGGTTGACCAGCGCCACGCCTCCAACCAGCGACGTTAGCAGCACATAGGTCGCAAAGGAGGGCCACTCAACGTGGGGGGACAGGCCCAGGGCCTCCCCCATCGCCCGCGCGCCAAGCCCCCCACAGATGGCGAGCGCCAGGCTCACCAACGATCCGCCCTCGGCGCTCGCAAGCCCGGGCGGCCCCCAAAGGAGAATTCCGGCCAATATCAGGGCCGGGAGGGCGCGAGCGACGCTTTCCCAGGACGAGTAAGAGCGAAGAGTTCCCAATGGAGCAGCCAGGGCCGCCATCAGCGCCAGGCGCGAGGCGGGCACAGAGAGAGTGGGGTCATGCCACCAGGCGAGCAGCGCACCGATCAACAGAAACGCGCCAGCCAGCCAGTTGACGGCCTGCACAGCGCGAAGCAGATCGGGCGTCCGCCGTAACCCTGCCCACACCGCCAACCCCATCACCGTCAGCAGAGCGCCACAGGCCAATCCAGTAAAGACGCCAACAGCCGCCGGCACCTCAGTCCTCCTCACTCTGCGCCAGGTTCGGCGGGAGGTCACCGGCGACTTGGACCCGACCCGCTGCCTCGCGCAGCCAGAGCCGGCGCACGGGCCAAGATACACTTCCCAGCAACCCCACCATCGAGAACAGAATGCCGATGGCGGTAGGCCACAGGCCGGGGTTGAAGACGGCGGTCAATCGCGCATAGGGCGCGGCGACAAATTCCAACGTCACATCGTCCACGGTCAGCTCCATGCCTTCCTCCAGCGCCGCTTCGGTCGCCAAGCGACCAGGCGGACTATGATAGACCTGAACGAGCGCGGAGCCATCGGGCTGCGGGGACAGCCGGACGACAAGTTGAGCTTTTGGGATGGCAAAATACTGATCCTCGGCGAGCTCCACCCTCAGTTGAGTGACCGAGTTGGCCCCGGCAGCTTGCTGGAGCAGCAGAGGGCGCCCGCCAGTGTCGGCGGCGCTGACCTGTACGCCAGGCTCACGCGCTTCGACGAACGCCACGATACCGGGGCTGTGCACTACCCTGCCGGCCCCGTTCCCCAGCGCGACCCATTTTTCGGCGTCGGGCAGCGTGACCCGCTCGCCGCTGTGGACGATCAATCCCTCGGCGCGCCAGCCCCACAGGTGGGTAATGAGCAACCCGGCCAAGAGCAACAGAGCGCCGCCCTGGGCCAGCAAGGGGAACAGCTCGGCCCACGGCCAACGGTCGGCCTGGAAAAGCGGAGGGACGTTCAGCACCCGATAGCGCCGGTCTCGCAGGCCATCCAGCACATCGGTCAGGTTCGTGTCCGCAAGCGCCCTCCAATCTCCCGTTGGCTCGAACATCGCGCTCCCCTGCCGCAATTGAGCGCCGTCCTCCATCAGCCGAAGCAGCAGGCATCCAGCGAGCAAGGCCAGCAATGCACGAAAGGCCAGGGAGCGCGTGATGGTGAACAGTCCCCATGTTTGCAGCGTCGCGGTCGCTTCTCCAAAACGGGCTTGCACGTCAGAAAGCCACTGCGCGTAGGCAATCGGATCTCCCAGCGGCATCTGGGGCAGCCAGGCTATAATGGTCAGCCCGGCAGCGAGGCCCAACAGCAGGATGACGAGCAGGCCGTCGCCAGTCATAACCCGCCAGATAGCTCGCCAGGGATCACGTGGGGTCTGAGAGATCATCACTTGTCTACATTAGAAAGAAAGCCCCTTCTGCGGGGCTTGGCCGTAGAGCCACCCTTGGGACTTGAACCCAAAACCCATCGCTTACGAAGCGATTGCTCTGCCGATTGAGCTAGGGTGGCGCGCAAATTATTATACCAGCATCGCCAAGGGTTGGCAAATTGAACACGGGGCAGAACTAGCTCGAATTTAACGGATGCGGGGCAGTTGCATTTTTTAGATAGTCTATGGTACAATAGAGCCGTTTGAGATATGAACGTTCCCCACGCCGACGACTCTTGACACACCGGTCAGCGTCTGGGAATGGACATCCTTAGTGCAGCGATGCATAAATTCGTTCCGCTTTGCGCCAGCCCGCACCGCGGGCTGATTCTCAGCCATAGAAGAGGCGGCGCTAGGCCCACAAATTGGCCGAAAAGTGCCCTAACACCGGCTCTTTAGGCCGGTGTGAGTGTACGGCAGTCTGCACTTGGTG
>Ga0180432_10010239_pt1 | contig 11277 bp, 9 predicted proteins | sample SS_ome_10_FD_132414 | JGI IMG/M metagenome (GOLD analysis project Ga0180432, IMG submission 132414) | Hypersaline lake sediment archaeal communities from the Salton Sea, California, USA - SS_1_MS_2 metaG | ecosystem: Environmental > Aquatic > Non-marine Saline and Alkaline > Hypersaline >... | reverse complement strand
TTGCGTTGTGGGCCTACAAGGTAGCATGGGCATCTTGCCCATGGACAAAACGCCGTGGAAACGAGTCGCTGGCCTCTGTATTCACGGGCAAGATGCCCGTGCTACGCCCACAACGCAACCGGCTCCCAAGGTGCCGAGGGGACGCAACTCCGGGGCGTTGCGGACTTGCCGGAGATACCGCCGGCATATATGCTTGCTCGTTGGAAGCGGCGTCGGCCCTTCCTGGAGGATGGAGAATCGACATGAAGCGAACACAATTCCTCAGTTGGTGGCTGTTGTCATTTACCGCTCTGGCGTGCGCGAAACCGCCTGTTGTTGCGGTATCTCCCGCAGCCGAGCCCGCTCGGGCGAGGAACGTGACCTTCATCTCCACTTCCGACTGCCATTACAAGGCCTTCGAGGCCGCCAACTGGAACCGCGCCAACCGCGAGACGATCGCGGAGATGAACCGGATATCCTCGCTCACGTGGCCGGCGAAGCTGGGCGGCGGCGCGATCCAGAAGCCAAGAGGCGTTCTCGTCCTGGGCGACTGCATTGACGACGGCGACAAGGTTCGCAACGGCAAGGACTACACCGCCGCGCAGTACAAGGCATTCACCGCCGACTTCGGGCTGGACGGCACGGACGGACTGGTGAAGTACCCCGTCTACGAGGGGTGGGGCAACCACGACGGTCCCCCGGCCGGGGCGGGCAAGAGCAGCGTGTCCTTCCAGGCCGAACTCAAAAAGCGAAACGCCATTCGCAAGGCCAGGGGCTGGCTGGCGGGCCTGTCGGACAACGGCCTGCACTACTCGTGGGACTGGGACGACATTCACTTCGTGCAGTTGAACATCTACCCGGCCGACAGCCAGAACCCCAAGGTCCGCTACAATCCGAACTGGCACAACCCGCAGGGGGCGCTGTCGTTCCTGAAGAAGGACCTGAAGCGATGCGTCGGGACCAGCGGGCGGCCGGTCGTGCTCACGAGCCATTGCGGGTTCGACACGAACTGGTGGCACGCGGATGACTGGAAGGCCGTGTATGAGGCCGTAAAGCCGTACAACGTTGTCCTGTATCTTTACGGCCACACGGGCACGGGCTTTCGCAAGTGGGCCCCGCCCGGGGAAGAGCCTCGTTGGTTATGCGTAAACGACGGCCACACCACGTCGGGGTTCTTCCTCATCCAGTTCCTCGGCGACCGCGTGCGCCTGGCCTATCGCCACAAAGAAGGGCAGAAGGTCACCAGGAACCGTGACGACGGCTCCTACGACCTCCAGTGGAGCGGCCGCTGGGTCTGGCGCTTCCTGATGGACTTGAAGGTACCGTCCGGCCGCCCCGCCAATCAGCCGGCGGCACCGGAGAGCAAGACCGGGCCAAAGACCTGATCGGACAACCGGGGGTGTCTTCTCACGCGCAGCGAACGCGGCGCCCAGGCAGAAAGGACGAAGACCGAAATGAGATCCGTCAGGATCGCCGGATTGCTCCTGATTGCCGCCGTATCCGTCATGGCCGCCGCGGCCGAGCCTTGGCCCGCGGACGTCAAGGGCCATATTGCCGTCAAGCCGGGCGAGCATCCGCGGCTGCTGTTTCGCCGCGGCGACCTTCCTGCGCTGCGCCGGCGGGCCGAAACGCCCCAAGGCGGCGCTATTCTCAAACGCCTGCGCGTCACGCTCAACGGGAGCGACGGGCTGTCCATGCCAAAGAACCTCGGCATGAAGGGCAAGGCTCCCGGCGACGGGTCGGGCAAATTCGCCAAGGACCCCGCCGGCAGGACGTTCACCATTTCGCACGTAGCCGGATACGGCTTCCTCTACCAGATCACCGGCGAGAAGAAATATGCCGACCTCGGTCGAAAGGCGATGGACGCGGCCCTGGCCGGGTACCGCGGGCGCGACAGGCGGTACGCCTTCAAGGCCCCCTGCGGCGCCCTGCGGGCCGGGCCGTCGCTGGGCTGGGGCGCGCTGGGCTACGACCTGTGCCACGACGGCTGGGACGAGGCCTACCGCAAGGGAATCGCCAAGATCATCTGCGACTACAACGAAGGCAGGCACATGAGCCTCGATGAACTCGTCAAGGGCAAGCGGCACTTCCCGGCCAGCAACCACTGGGGCATGCAGGTCGGAGGCGGGGCCATGGCGCTGATGGCCATCACCGGCGATGACGGAGTCGACCAGCACAAGATCGACACACTGATGAAACACAGCGAAAAGTCCATGATCCGCAACGTGACCGAGGGCTTCGGCGACGGGGGATACTTCGCCGAGGGCGACGGCACCGGGTCCATGGCCAGCCATATCGTCTACCTCACCGCCATCCAGGCCTGGAAGACGGCCATGGGCAAGGACTTCATCAGCCCGCGCCCGAACGTGCGGTGGACCGCCCTGAAGTGGTTCCTCCTGACGATTCCCAAGGGCACCGACATGGGCAACCTGCGCAAGGGCTTCCCCGAGCGCGGCGGGTATCCGCACAACATCTGGGCGCGGGGCGACGGTGTCAGCGGGGCCGGGTACTTCTCCATCGGATACGCCGCCGTCACCCCCGCCGAGCGGCAGGGCATCTGGTGGTTCTACCACAAGCACATCAAGGCCTGGGACGCCAAGAACGGCACACCGTGGGATACGATAAGCCCCTACCCGCACCACGCGGTCCTGGCGTGCGTCAACACGCCATTCGGCACCAAGCCGGTCAACCCCGCCGAGTGCATGCCCCGCTGCGTGCGCGACACGAAGCACGGCTTCTACGGCTTCCGCAACCGCTGGCAGGACGAAAACGACATCGTGATCACGCAGTTGGCCCGGCGGACGCGGCACCGATTCCGACACGGCCCGGACCGCGGGATGCAGATCCGGCACCACGGCAAGAAGGAAGCTTGGGGGGCGATTCCCGGCGACGCGTCGCACTGGGCCCCCGCCGCCGACGGCTCGGCCATCATCGCCTCCAGAACGACGTGCGTGGCCATCGATTTCTCCGGCGCCTCGGGCGCCGACGGCATGCTGGTGATGACCGGCCCCGCCTCGCCGAGCGGCGCGACGGTCTCGGCCGGCGGGACGACCTTCAGTTTCAAGTTCCTCACCGCCGGCGCCCCCCCGGCGCCCAAGGCCCAAGGCGACACCGTTGTCGCCGGCAGCCAGAGGGTCTCCTTCAAGGACGGCAAGATCGTCCTGGGCAAGCTGGCCGCCCCCTGGCAGGGCCCGAGCGCCAAGGCTGTCACCGCCGCCGCACAAACGGGTAGCCGGTAGCCGGCTGCCAGTATCCCGCACGAAGGGGTCCAGACCGCCTGCCGGCTGCCCGAGCGCGGGGATGTTTTACAGCGAGTCTCGCCGGATCTCGGCGTTGAGCCACTTGTAGAGTACCTTGAGGCCATCCTTGTCTCGGCCGTCGTCTTCGGCGAGGAGGTTACCGTCGGCATCGAAGAGCAGGATGTGGGGCACGCTGCGTATCTCTGTTCCGTACAGGCTCTTGTAGTCTTTTCCGCCCCACCGGTGCCCGAGGTCCACGATGCGAACGGCCACGTCGGGCCTTATCGCCAGCAGGCGCTTGAGGTGCTTCTTGAGCTTTCGGCACCCCGGGCAGGAATCGGAACTGTAGGCCAGCACGGTCACGTGGGACGGCTCGCAGGCGTCGGCGGGGTCGGGACCGGGCTTGATGACCTCGATGCCCGGTTCACCCTCCACGTCCGGGTCGGGCTCGGCCAGCAGCACGTCCATCGGGTCCGGCGGGGTGGTCCACTGGTAGACGGCCCCCGCCGCTGCGGCCACAAGCAGCACCACCACGAGGATCCTGACACTCATGATCCGGCTCCTTACCACCCCAGATCACAAACGGTTTCCTGCATGGTGAAGTATACGGTTCGACCGGGCCTCTTGCGCGCCGTCCGGCACTCTGGACCTGTCGCCGGCTTGATTGTCAGGCCGGCTGCGGACACAATGCCCGACCGGGCCGATGCCCCAGCGTCGAGCCGCACCCGGCGGAGACCAAACAGAAAGGGTTCGAGATGAAGGTCGTGGCGTTCAACGGCTCCCCGCGCAAGGGGGGCAATACGGAAACCCTGATTCGGACGGTGTTCGAGCCGCTCGAACAGGCCGGTATCGAGACGGAACTGGTCCAGGTCGGCGGCCAGGCCATGCGTGGATGCACCGCCTGCTACACGTGCTTCAAGGAGCAGAACGGCCGCTGCGCGGTGGACGGCGACATGGTCAACGCGTGCATCGAGAAGATGCTGGCGGCCGACGGGATCATCCTGGCCTCGCCGACCTACTTTGCCGACGTGTCGCCGGAACTCAAGGCGCTGATCGACCGCGCGGGGCTGGTGGTGCGCGCGACGGACCACGCGCTGCGGCGGAAGGTCGGGGCGGCGGTGGTGGCGGTGCGCCGCGGGGGCGAGATCCACGCCTTCGACACCATCAACCACTTCTTCCTCATCAGCCAGATGATCGTCCCCGGTTCCATCTACTGGAACATGGGCTTCGGACGCGACAAGGGCGAGGTAACCGACGACGACGAAGGCATCGAGACGATGCGCACCCTCGGGCAGAACTTCGCCTGGCTTCTGGGCAAGCTCGCCGAGGCGTAGCGTGGTTGACTGGTTGATTGGTTAACTCGTTAACTGGTTGACTGGGTGACTGGGAACGACCGAGTGGGCGCGTGCCTCCTAGGACACGGTATGGACCACGAGGGTGTTGGCCGTGCCGGGCTTGCCCAGCGGGCGGCCGGAGACCACGACGATCTTCTGCCCCGCCCGGGCGATGCCCTGGGCGACGGCGAACCGTTCGGCCAGGGCCAGCACCTCGCGCGTGTGCTCCCTGAGTTCGGCCTGGACTGACGCGACACCGTAATACAGGCACATGCGCCGGACGGTGGCCGACTCGGGCGACAGGGCCAGGATCGGACAGGTCAGGCGGCTCTTGGCCAGGATCCGTGCGGTCGTGCCGGAGATCGTGAACGCGGCGACCGCGGCGATGTCCTCGGCGGCGATGATCTCCCTGACCGCCATCGCCAGGGACGAGACCAGCGCCGCCGGCGTATCCGCCACCCGACGGCGAAGGTCCAGGTGCTCGTCGTGGTACGCCTGGATGCTCGAGACGATGTCGTTCATCATGGCCACCGCGCGGACGGGGTACTTCCCGACGGCCGTCTCTCCCGAGAGCATCACCGCGTCGGCGTGGTCGAGGACGGCGTTGGCCACGTCGGAGACCTCGGCGCGGGTCGGCGTCGGGCGGACGGTCATGGACTCGAGCATCTGCGTGGCGATGATGCAGCACTTGCCGGCGTTCTGGCACAAGGCGGCGATCCGCTTCTGGGCGACGGGCACCGCCGGAAGCGCCATCTCCACGCCCAGGTCGCCCCGGGCGACCATGATGGCGTCGGCCGCGTCGACGATCTCCTTGATCTGCGCCAGGGCCTGGGGCTTCTCGATCTTCGCGATGATCTTCGCGTCCGACCCGCCGGCGCCCAGCAGCTCGCGAAGCTCCTGGACGTCCTGCCGGCGCTGCACGAACGACAGGGCCACGTAGTCCACGTCCCGCTCGGCGATCCAGGCCACGTCGTCACGGTCCTTCTCGGTCATGGCCGACAGCGCCAGGTCCATGTCGGGCAGGTTGACGCCCTTGCCGGTTGACAGGATACCCCCGACGGCGACGCGGCAGAGCACCTCGTCCGGCGGGCGCGCTTCGACGACCTCCAGCCGAAGCTTGCCGTCGTCGATCAAGACGATCTGCCCCGCTCCGGCGGCGTCGACCAGCTCGTTCAGGGTCGTCGATATCCTCTCCGCGTTGCCCTCGACGGCCTCCCTCTGGATGATCAGTTCCTGTCCCTCGACCAGCAGGACCGATCCGCCGACGATGGGCCCGGTGCGGATTTTCGGCCCGCACAGGTCGGCCACGACCGCTATGGGTCGGCCGGCTTCGGCCTCGACGCGGCGAACGTCCCGCAGATACGCCTCGCGCTGGGCGGGGTCGCCGTGAGAGAAGTTGATCCTGAAGGCGTCGCACCCGGCGCGGGCGAGCTGGGCGATCTTCTCGGCCGTTTCGCTGGCCGGCCCGATGGTTGCCAGGATCTTCGTGCGGATGATCACGCCGGAATTATACGGCCCGACAGCAACAGATGCACCAACGGGTCTAACGTGCTTGCCATGGCGCCCGTGGTCGGCATAATGGCCACCCCGAGTACTCCAGCCGACAGGAACGGACAAGTGGATGCCCTGATCTTTGATTTCGACGGCGTCATCGTGGATTCCGAACCGATCCACCTGATGGGCTTTCAACGCGTGCTTGCCGAGGCAGGCGTGGACATGACCGAAGCCGACTACTACGGCCGGTACCTCGGATTTGACGACCACGACTGCTTCGAGGCCGTCTCGCGAGACAAAGGCGCGGGCTTCACGGCGGACCGGATCCGGCGGATGACGGCGGCCAAGACGGCGATCGTCAAGGAGGCGCTGGGCCGGTCGGCTCAGGCCCTGCCGGGCGCGGTGGCGCTGATTCGCGCCGCCGCCGAGGCCGGCGTGCCGCTGGCCATCTGCAGCGGGGCGCTGCGCGACGAGATTGCCCTGGCCTCGGCGGCCGTCGGGGTGGGCGAGGCGTTCGAGGTGGTTATCGCCGCCGAGGACGTCGATCGCGGCAAGCCGGACCCGCAGGGGTACCGCCGGGCCGTCGAGGCCTTGTGCGAACGTCTGGCCCGCCCGATCGCCCCGCCCAGGTGCGTTGTCGTGGAAGACTCCCCGGCGGGGATTTCGGCGGCCAAGGCCGCCGGCACGGCCGTCCTGGGCGTGACCACCTCCTACCCGGCCGCCGCCCTGGCCGAGGCCGACCGCATCACGGCCTCGCTGGCCGACGTGACCCTCGCGTCGCTGGCCGAACTGCTCTGACCGGGGTGGCGGTATCAGACGATCCGGCGGTACAGCGCCTCGATCTGGTCGACCATGCGGTTGTGATCGAACGGCTCGATGCATCGCCGGCGCCCGGCGTCGCCGAGCTTGGCGCACAGTTCCGGGCAGCCGGCCAGCGTCTCGATGGCCAGCGCCAGCCCCGCCGTGTCCCCGGGTTCCAGAAGGATGCCCGTGTCCGCGTCGACGATCTCTCGCGCGCCGTCGACGTCGAAGCTCACCACGGGCCCGCCGGCCAGCATCGCCTGGGGCAGCGCCCGGGCCAGGCCCTCGCGGAAGCTGCAGTGGACCAGGATGTCCGTCGCGTGCATGATCGCGGGGATATCCTCGGGCGGAACGAGCCCGGTCAGGTGGAAGCGGTCGGCAAGCTGGTCCCGGGCGATTCGGGCCTCGATCCGCTTTCGCCGGGTCCCGTCGCCCACGAAGCAGAAGTGGATCCGCCTCTCGTCGATCCGGGCGGCGGCGTCCAGGATGTGTTCGTGGCCTTTCAGTTCGGCCAGGCGCGAGACCTGGGTGACGAGCACGTCGTCGTCGGCCAGGCCCATGGCGCGGCGGTACTCATCGGCCCTCGGCGGGCGGCGCAGGAACGGCCCGACCTCCATGCCGCTGCGAATGGTCGTGTACTGTCCGGGCCGGCCCACGCCGGCCAGAAGGGCCTGGGTGGTCATGGCGTCGGCGACGGAGACGATCGCGTCGGTTCGCCCGGCGGCTCGCTTTTCCAGGGCGATGTACAGCCCGTTACGCCACCACGACTGATACCTGTGGAACGCCAGCCCGTGCACGGTGTGGACGATTCTGATGCCCCCGACGGCGGCGGCGGCCTTGCGGGCGAGGATGCCGGCCTTGGACGAGTGCGAGTGCATGATCTCCGGGCGAATCTCGTCGAGCATCCGGACGAGGCGCCTGTAGGCCCGGCGGTCTCGACCCGGGGCGATCGGGCGGCAGAGGGGGTCGATTTCGACGTAGCGGTATTCGCCGGCCTGTACGCGGGTGACCAGTTGGCCCTCGGGGCCGGTCGTCGGCCCCGAGAGGAGCGTCACCTCGTGCCCGCGCGCGTGCAGGCCCTCGCAAGTCAGGATCGTGTTCTCCTGCGCCCCGCCCACGATCAGCCGCGTGATGACGTGACATATTCTCATCGCGTCACATCGTCCCGAGGCGCCCGGCGGGAGTCAAGGGGTGAACGGCAGGGGATAGGGTGTAGGGTGTAGGGCGTAGGGTGTAGGGCGTAGGGTGTAGGGGTTTCCCATTGCCCGTTGTTCATCGCGCGGCCAATTGGATATTGGAAATTGGCAATTGGAAATCCCTTCAGCGATAATCCGGCTATGGACGCGACGGACGCCACGGATCGGCACGAGCAGCATCGCTTCTTTCGGGGGGCGGCCGTCATTGCATCCCTGACCATGCTTTCGCGGGTGTTCGGGCTGGTGCGCGACGCGGCGATCGGGGCCATGGGCGCCACGCACATGATGGGCGCCTTCCGGGTGGCGTTCTCGATTCCGAATCTCTTCAGGCGCCTCTTCGGGGAGGGGGCGGTCTCCATCGCGTTCGTGCCGGTCTTCACCGAGGTCAGCCAGGCCGACGGCTGGGACAGGGCCCGGGGCGTGCTGGCCAACGCCGCCGGGCTCCTGGCGGTGCTGCTGGGGGGCATCGTGGTCGTCGGTGAACTGGGCCTGCTGGGCTGGCTTCTGCTCTGGCCGGGCGGCGCCGAGCAGACGCTCCTGCTGAAGCTGACCATGATCGTCCTGCCGTTCATGTTCACCGTCTGCCTGCTGGCTTTGGGCGCCGCGGCGCTCAACTGCCGAAAGCACTTCGCGTATCCGGCCTTCGCGCCGATCCTGCTGAACGTCTTCATGATCGCCGCGGCGTTTGTGGCCCACGCGTGCTTCGACGGCGCCAGCGAGGGCGGACTGGTCCTTCTGGCCGCGTCGGTCGCGGTCGCGGGGGTGGTGCAGCTCGTCGGGGTGGTGTGGCTTCTCGGCCGGCTGGGGCTGGCGGCCCGGCCGACGCTCAGGCCCGTGCTCGGACCGGTCAGGCGGATCGGCGCGCTGACGCTGCCCATGCTCCTGCCGATCAGCATCCTCCAGTTCAGCGCGTTTTTCGACCGGCTGTACATTCACGCCATCGCCGAGCGCCCGGGCGCGACGACGCTGGAGGTGTTCGGCCTGTGCCTGAGACGGCCCGTCGGGGAGGGCGTGGTCACGTGGTTCGACTGCGCCAACAGGCTGTACCAGTACCCGATGGGCATCCTGGGGATTTCGCTGGCGACGGCGATCTTCCCGCTCTTCTCGCGCTACGCCGCCGACGACGACGTTGGGGGCCTTCGGCGGACCGCCAACCGCGCCATCCGCTGGAGCCTGTTCATGGGCGTCCCGTCGGGCGTGGCGCTGTTCTTTCTGGCCGAGCCGATCGTCGCGGTGATCTTCCGCCACGGCCGGTTCACCTCGCACGACGTGCTGCGGACGGCCTTCATCCTCCGAATGTACTGCCTGGGCATGTGGGCGTATTTCTGCAACCACATCCTGCTGCGGGCGTTCTTCTCGCAGAAGGACGTTCGCACGCCGCTGTGGACGGCGTGCATCCTGGCCGGGGTGAACCTGATGATGGTCGTCACGCTGGTCTTCACGCCGCTGGCCGGGGGGGCGCTGGGGCTGGCCACGGCCACCACGTCGTCAATCAATACCCTTGTGCTGACGTTCATCCTCCGCCGGCGCTGGGGTCGCCTGGGCCTCAGGAGCATCCTGGCGTCGCTGGGGCGGATCGTGCCGGCCGCCTGCGCCATGGGCGGGGTGCTGGCGCTGGCCTGTCATCTGCTCGTGGGCCCGGTCGACCGGGCCGGCAACACGCAGGCCGTCGTGGCGCTGCTGGTCGCCATTCCGGCGGGCGCGGCGGTCTTCCTGGGCCTGGCGCGCCTCCTGCGGGCGCCCGAGCTGGGCGAACTGCGGGCCACCCTGCGAAAGAGGTGATCGCTTAACTGGTTGACTAGTTGACTGGTTAATTGGTTAACTGGTACTGAGCCGGGCGGGCCGGCCGAAAGACACTGCTATGCCATACCAGAAACCATTGCCGCCACAGTACGACGGGATGACGGACGCGGAGTTGGCCGATCGCATCGCCCGGCGCAAGGATGACCTGGGCCCGAGCCTGTGCATTCTCGGGCACCACTACCAGCGCGACGAGGTGATCCGGTTTGCCGACTTCACCGGCGACAGCCTGAAACTCTCGCAACTCGCCGCCTCGCAGGACCAGGCCAGGCACATCGTGTTCTGCGGCGTGCACTTCATGGCCGAGTCGGCCGATATCCTCTCGGACGACGACAAGGGCGTGTACCTGCCGAACATGCGTGCGGGCTGCCCGATGGCGGACATGGCCGACGACCAGGCGGTCGCGGCGGCGCTCGTCGAGATCGGCACGATGAGCGACGGGCCGGTCGTGCCGATTTCGTACGTCAACTCGTCGGCGACGGTCAAGGCCCTGACCGGGCGGGCCGGTGGGGCGTGCTGCACGTCGAGCAACGTGCGCAACGTCTTCGCCTGGGCCCTTGCCCCGCGGTCGGCCGGGGGGGGCGGCGCAAAGCGAATCCTCGCCGTGCCCGACCAGCACCTGGCGAGGAACACCGCCCTGGCCATGGGGTATGCGCCGGAGGCGCTGGCCATGTACGATCCGGCCCTGCCCGCCGGCGGGCTGACGGGCGACGACGTCGCGCGGGCGACGGTCGTCCTCTGGAAGGGCCACTGCTACGTTCACCAACTCTTCACGGCCGAGCACGTCCGGGCCGCCAGGCAGGAGCATCCCGCCATCAGGGTGATCGTGCACCCCGAGTGCCCGCGGGAGGTGGTGGCCCTGGCCGACGCGTCGGGCAGCACGGAGCAGATCATCCGCGCCGTGGCCTCGGGCCAGGACCAGGACCGCTGGGCCATCGGAACCGAAAGCCACCTCGTCCATCGCCTCGCGCGCCGACACGAGCGGATGGTCATCCGCGTCCTGTCCGAGGGGGCGGCCCACTGCGCGCAGATGGCCCGCATCGACCTTAGGCACCTGCTGTGGGTGCTGGACAATCTCGCCGAAGGTATTCCCGTAAACCAGGTTACGGTCCCTGCAGACGTGGCTGCCGACGCCCGAACGGCCCTGCAGCGGATGATCGACATCAAGGCCGTGGACGGCCTGACGCCGACAGGTTGACCGCCGGGGGCACGACGGGGCAGCCCGCGGCCGAGTCCTGCGTGCATGCCTCTGCTGTAGAACCACTTGCATCTCCGCCGAGCCAGGTTGCACAGACTGCGTAGTCTAGCTAATACTGCAGCGCCACTTATTCATAGGTCACCGGGTATGCAAGAGTTCAACCGGTCGACGTTGATTCCCAGGCTTCGGAGTCGTCGGACTTTTGTTCGTGTATGGCAAATGCGAGCACATCGGTT
>Ga0180432_10010238_pt1 | contig 11277 bp, 16 predicted proteins | sample SS_ome_10_FD_132414 | JGI IMG/M metagenome (GOLD analysis project Ga0180432, IMG submission 132414) | Hypersaline lake sediment archaeal communities from the Salton Sea, California, USA - SS_1_MS_2 metaG | ecosystem: Environmental > Aquatic > Non-marine Saline and Alkaline > Hypersaline >... | reverse complement strand
TATGCTTGTCTATCAGCTTGTCTTAAACCTTCTACAAGATTTTCTCCCGTTCCCTTAATGTCACAAATCTCTAAACCTTTCTTTCTGGAACGCTTAACCAAATAATCGTGTTCCTCATCCGTCAACCTTACCTCAACGATGCAATCCTTTTGCTGTTCCGGTCTATCCCTAACAACAGAATCTCCTTTAAGACCTTTTGTGGTTTCATCAAACAAACACCAACACAAAGATTCACCAACAACAGTAGTCTTACCAACACCATTTGAATCAAATACCTCACCTTTTCCAGTTACCAAGGTAAACCCTTTATGAACTTCATAAGCTACCTCGTCAACAGAACCAAAATCTTTTATCCTTACTTCCTTCAACCGTCCTTTAAAAATAGACTTAACCAAACTAAGCTTATCATCAAGAATATCTTTTATCATTTCCAGATATTCATTAGGCTTTCCTTTTAAAACCAACCACTCATGTAAAATCTCATTAAAGTCAGTAGCTTGAATCCTTTCTTCAAACTTCTGTGGTTGAATTACCGCTATCACCCTTTCGTTATCTATCTTCTTATCGCTATGTAAAACCCTGTAGTAATTTTTATCCTTACGAACCAAAGCTGGATTCTCAACAGTAAGAAATCTTGGAGAATCAATTTCAATAAACTCGGCTGTATTAGCATCTGTATCTACAATCCAAATTCCTCGGTCTCCAATATCTCCAAAGTTCAAATGGCATAACGCACCAATTACAAAACAATTCTCACTCAGTACTTGCATTTGGTGCACATGACCAAAAGCTACAAACTTATTATTCTCCGATAACGTTTTCCAATCCACTCCTTCTGTAAACGTATAATTTCCAACCTTACAGTTTACTGGAGTCTTATGAACCACTACAAGGTCATACCCTTTTACCAAATCATAGTTGATAGGCTCATGGAAATGAATAAACTTAACATTCGGCAAGTCGACAACGTTCCTCGACAGCCTAGATATGATATTTGAAATTGCGTGTCCATCTTTCGGGTCTCTTCTAACAACAGTATCATGATTTCCAGTTCCAGTAATTAAAGGTTGTTCAATTCTCTGGAGAACGTACACTAAAGCATTAGCGACCTCGTTACTAATTACGCCAACACTATGAACCCAATCCGCACCATGAACAAAATAATCTACATTCTGTTCTCTCGCAATTTCAGTAGCCTTCATAAACGAATCCACTTGCTCCTGTAATCTACAGGACCAACCCCACTTCGGGTCTATTTCAGTTCCAAATGTTTTCCAATTATGAAAATGGCTATCACTAATTATTCCAAATCTCATTTTCCACCTTTCACCGCATCATGATTTTCTCTGTCATAAAATAAAAGGGCTGCGAAGAAACAAAATACTCCAGTAAAAAATAGCTTCCAACGAACCACATCAATCCAGATACACATAAACCATAAAAGTAACCATACACATACCAAAAATCCCGCTATAAAATTTGCCGTGGAATATTTCATCTCTTTACAAAATCCTCTACCCTAAATCTCGAATACTTCCCTGCGGAATAAACACTTAACACTTTTACAACAGCGCTAGCAGAATCCAAATCCAAAATGTACTCTTCCACTTGAAAAATATTCTCTTCCTTATTTAATACATGAACTACACGTAACCGTTTCTTAACGTATTTGGTCATTTGCATTCCATGCAAAACAATTGGATACCTATCAACAGGTTTACCATCCGTGTCAACAACAATTGCCGAGTTATCTCCTGTGATATATGCCAATGCTAAATAAACAGCATCTCCAAAATACTTTAACAAAGAAAAAACTGTTCCATCTTTTAAGCCTGACCAATCCAAAGGTAAATCCAAAACAATTCTCTCATCAGATTCATACTGGAGGTTCTCTTCAACCAGCTTTTCAAACTGTTCAGGAATCTTATCGAATCGCTTCTTCTTAAATGTAACCTCAATCATGAAGTTATCAATTACAGACATCTGTTCTCCTTTGTTACTTCTCATTGAATGCGCCATCAAACCGAGCTCCTAACATTAATTCTAAGAACTCCATTGGAGTAGAAACCCGGTCGCTTTTAACCTTGTGATTATACGGTCTGTCAACAAGAACGATGTTATCGTAACTCTCAAAGAACGGATAATCCTCAATCAGGATACCATCAAACTTCTTAATAATTTCAATCTTGTCCTTTGGTTTGTACACATAAATTACTGGCGTTCCTGGAAACCTATCTGCTAACCACTTCTCAGTATAAGGTCTCCACTCATCCGGCTGCGAAGTTAAAAACTTAAATGAACGTGGTCCTGCTAAATTAGACCACTCCTGTAATGCTTTACAATATTCTGTTTCAGGTGTGTCCACGAGAAGAGTATCTCTATGTAAAGTGACGTAGTCAAGAAAAGGCATGCCATCAACTTCCTTTGCCCAACCACCATCATGGTCTTTCCCTAGAACAGCTGTTTCCAAATCGCGGACAACACCATCCACGTCTACAAATACTGGCTTCATAATGTCCTCACAAATTATTCAACCGAGGCTGAACATGTCGGGCAGCGACATTCTTTATTATCAAATGCCATAATATCATCCCGCATCGCCAACGCTTGGTATCGGATTGGCGTTAAAGTTCTGTTAACCGCAAACGTTATATCATTGATAACGTCAAACCAAGTTAACTCTTTTAAATCAATACGCTCTGTCCATGACTTCCAAAACCTGTTCAAATAAGATTTTGGATAATCCCGAAGAGCCACACTAATCTCTCTGCACATCCCAACCTTCTGGCTAGATTTTTCTGATAACCAACCAGCCAAAGAAATCGCTCGGTCCAGAAACTCCCGATTAACTCTAAAGTCCTGACCTTCCATAAGGTTCATTCTTTCCGTAAGACCATTTGTACAAACCAAACGGTTAATTCCAGGAGCGACGCTAACCTTTCCGTTCACATGAATAAACAAACCACAATCAACAAAATCCCCTTCCTGAACTTCTTTACGCTCTCTGGTATTTAAGAACTGGACTTCCAAGTTCTTACCATCAGTTCCAATAACTGTTCGGTCATAAGGAAAGGAACCATTGATATCCGTAATAACCTTATTCAGGTCTACTCGGTCATCCGTGGACTCTTCCGTTGTAGTAACCTTGCTCCGTAAATATACCGTCTCATCTTCCGTGTCTGCCATTTCCACTATAATACGTGGTCTAGCCGTGTGCATCCAGTACTTTGTTAAGGCATCTTTGATTCCAGCATGGTCTTCGTTATCATACAAAATCTTACCGTACTGACCAAGAGGACTTAACAATCTGCGCAAATCAAACTCAAACGTTACATCATCCAACGGAACATCCACCTTAAGAGATTCCGCCCTCCAAGGTATGTCCAATACCCGCTCAACAGGAACTGTTTCCACCTTTACACCATTTAACTGCTTTTCTGTCTTCATCCAATTTACCATCTTGTTCCTCCTTTTACCTTATAAACTAAGACCATCTCTTATTCTTTACTCTTTTTTGATTCTGGATATACTTGTGCAAACTGCTTCTCCAACAATTTTATACTTTCAAACAGGTCTTCAAGTTTCTTTAAATCCACTTTTAAATATCCAGCATTGGCTACAGCAACGGTTATCTCTGCGGCTAACAACCGACATTGCTCACTGGATAGCCCAGTCTTCTCTCTCAAGACTTTGTGGATTTCGCTAAACATTTACCAAACCGTCCTCTTCGGCAATTACCTGTTCGTAAATTCCAACTAAGTCTCCAAGCGGAACATTCCCATCAATGTCAACACCGTACTCCTTACAATAAAAAAGCATCTGCATAAAACTTTGAGCCATTTCTAATTCTTTTCTAGTCATATCATCTCCTAGATTTCATTAAATCTGCTAACATTTCTTTATGTGATGTTTTCGCCAATCTAATAGTATAACCATTCCGGAGGTAATCGTTTACAACCCTAATAAAATCATCAGCCTCATCCGGAAACGTATAACTCTGAAACTCCTCACCAGGAACCCCTTTCTCAGAGATATACAAAGCAATCATTACTTTATGCCGGCGGTTCATGTTCCCAAGGAAAAACAATCCACTCCTCCTTCTTGCACAACTTCATTACAATAACCCCATGAACAATATTTGGCATCTCTTTCGAAACAAGAACAAAAGGAAATACCGTCGCACCCAAATCCTGTTCTAAATATTTCATCGTCGTCTTTAAAGTTTCTCCGGTATCAAAAATATCATCAACCAAAAAGATATTTTTATTCTTCAATTTCTTTGGCAAATTCAACGGTTTGAATACCATCTTTTTCTTATGATGAGTTTCGGTATAACTCTTCGCCTCAACAAGGTATAAAGGTTTCTTCAAAACGTGGCTAGCCAATACCGCAGCAGGTAATCCACCTTTACTAATGCCAACGACAACATCAATGTTAAGGTGCATTCTCTCAAACCACTCCCTAGCTTCCTCAAGGATATCCCAATGCAAGTACGTTTTCTTCATTATATTCCTCTTTCTCCTGGTCCAAATACCTCAACATGTAATCTTGGAGAATACCTAATTCTATTCATCACACAAAACTTCCAAACTTCTTTTCGGACTTCCTCGTCCACTTTAGCATCTCCAGAAGTATGCGGCATAAGAACAGTCGCATAACTTAACATGTCCATGCCAATTGTTTTCATATCGGTTACTACTTTAATATCAAATTCCGAATCGAAGAAATCTGATTTGGTTAATATCCCCGATACCTTTTTAGCTACCTCAGCTGTCTTTGGAGAACAACATACATAATTAAATATGCTGAGGTTCGATGGATTAACCGTTCCGCTAGCAATTAAATCTCCATTCGTTTCAATATGATGTACCGCAAAGGGGTCTCCTCTATGCAACAAAAAGTCTTCCAAAGAAACAAACTGTAATAGAGGTTCACCACCTGTCCATACAATAGTTTCCGGTAAATATTTATCTACCTCAGCATTAAGCTCCTCGAAGTAAATATCCCTGCCAATCTCGTGGTACTTTGTATCACACCATTCACATGTTCTTGTGCATCCGCACAAACGAATAAACAGAGCCGGTGTCCCACAATATTTACCTTCACCTTGAACACCAAAAAAGATTTCGGATACCTTTAATTTACTCATGTGCTTCTCCACTCGTCTTCCGCCCAAGCGTGGTCGCTTTCATATAGCCTTACCTTAATTGAACTAAATAGCTCCAACTCTCTGAGCTTATCAACAAAATAACCAACAAGGTTTTCCGCTGTTGGTAACTTTACCGTGTCATTAATCAAGTTGTGGTCAAGACCGTCAATAATGTCTTTTAAAACATTAAAGTTAACAATCATTCCAGACTTCTCATCCACGTTTCCAACAACTTCAAAGTGAACATCCCATGTATGTCCGTGCAAATTACAGCATTTCCCGTACATCCCTTGGTTCCACTCTTTGTCACACTCAGGATTTCCCAATATGTGTGCAGCACTAAACTTTCTTGAATAACCTATTTTCATATTATCCTCCTTTAATCTTCTCTCACAATATAAAAAATGCTAGACAACATTTCATTTAATCCTGAAATGCTCCTTCTAACAAAAGCTCTTCCAGGTCTGTACCCTAACTTCTGTAACATCCATATGTAGCAGTCTAATCTATTCGCCATCAAATCCGCCAACTCTTCCATTCCTCTCTTCGATGCTTCTACTGAAAATATTGCAAAGAATCTAGCGTTCGCAAAAATCTCTTCTTTAGTAGGTACCTCTTCCTTCACTACGTGGCACTCATAAAATTCCCGCATCATATAATCTTCTTCAGAAAATTTCTGGTAACTAATCGGCTGTCTTGGTTCCCGTCGCATTCACTTCCCTGTATTCTTTTATAGCTTTTAAAGTCGTCTCACAACGTTGTAAATTGTATTCCCCACTAAGACACGCTTCTTCGTACTCCAAAAGCATCTCTTGGTTATAAAAATCTAACTCAATACCATTATTCCATAAAGCCACCCATTTCCTAAAACAACAATTACATTTACCACAATAAACAGTATCCTCGCTGCTGTAACAGGAGACTGTATTCAATAATGGAAATCTGTCTCCACCACTTTCTAAAAACCATTCAACAATATCATGCTTCGTCATATCCTAGAATGGAGAGAAAATCTTAACCGGAGTTCGACTAATTTCCGTTAAATGTTTAGACCATAAATCAAACACATCTTCATTCTTATCCTCAACCACATCATCCTTCAATCCACAAATACAAACATTCGGTCCATACTTTGCTGAGGCGACCATTGCTAAAAATAAGTTCCTGTATGGAACAAATGCTTTCTCTCCAATTTCAAATCTACCTAACCACGACAAGGAATCGTCTACAGTAATGTTTTCCCTACCGTTTACTATTAATTCCCGAGCATACTTTAATTCTTTTCCAGAGTATCTAGAACCAAGATTAAAATACACTCCATATATCTTTCTTGAACTTAACTCAGACTGTGTTATTAGGTAGTGCAATCCTAGAAAACTATCTATCCCGCCACTGTAACAAATAACAATATCTCCATCAACTAAACCTAAATCTTTTACTTTAGTAGGTTCCATGTCTCCCCCTTAAAGGACTCCGGTTAGAACTGGTTACTTAAGTTACATTCTAACTTTCAGGCGTCACGTCTTCGCCCCCAGAACTGGAGCCGCATATCTTACTTAAAATCTCTTCCATACCTTCTTCCAAATCAGACTTCCGCATCTTCTTATCGCCAAAGACTTCTGGTGCTGTATACCAACCACCATGCTGTTCAACAATTCCCTGCTGTTGAAGAACATCAACAAATCCAGAATACTTATCAACGCCCCTATCAAAATACATATCAAATGTTACACGCTTAAATGGTGGTGCAACTTTATTCTTTGTTACCGTTACCCTCACCTCGTGTCCAGTCGGTCCTTCAGAGCTACCATGTGCTTTCCCTCTTCCCAAATCCAATCTAACAGAAGCCGCAAACTTAATTCCACTCCCACCAGGTGTGGTTGTTTTCGGTCCGTACATCTGCCCTATGACTGCTGTAACGTGATTACTACAAATGTATAGGACATTATCCTTCATAAACCTCGTCGCCAAAACTCTTAGTGCCGCCCTAACCAACTGTGCCTTAGTCATATCCCTCTTGCTATTTAACTCGGGAATTGAGCCATCATCCTCTTGAATATTCTCCGCTCCGCCACGTTCATGTGTTGTAGATACCATCGCCAAACTATCCAAACAAATCAAAATTGGAGTATCCTTATCGTGCGCCCTAACCTTTTGAATAAAATTTGAAACTCTCTTAAAATGCCCTTCAACAGTTTCAGACGTAGAATAATACAAAGCATCAGGGTCAGCCCCAACACTCTGGGCAAAGAACTTATCCAGTGCGTTTTCCGAATCATCTAAATAAACATACCAACCCATCTGCTGTGCTTGTGCTATCGCTTGAGTTATCAATAACGTCTTTCCAGCTGAAGGGTCTCCATACATCTCAATGATTCTTCCTTGTGGATAACCACCACCTGTTAGCTTTCCGCTAATCGCATAATCCAAAGAAGCAGAACCAGTTGGTAACCACCCTCGAATTGGAATGTCCACCATTCTGCCTATACCAATACCACTTAATTCACTATCAATAGTCTTTGCCATTAGTCTGCTCCTGTCCTTTCGTAGTTATGAATAACCGTTAGCCCTTTCTCTTCAATTTCAGCAAGAAGCTCTCGCATTCTTTCTTCCTCAAAGGATTGGGCTAACGGTTTTTGACCAAAACCAGAAACAATCTGTTTACCACATTTCGGACATCTCCATAAATCGGCACTATGTATTTTATATACCTCTTTATTATCCCGGTACATTTCCTTCACATAAATACCGGCTATCTCCATCCGAAATTCGGTTTCACATTCTACACAGATTGGCTTCATAACTCTCCTTACAACTTTAATGTCGCATCTCGGCACTCAGCCTTTGATGCACAACCTTTACACTTATCCAACCTCGGAGAATACTCTAAACCAAAACACTTTGGTTGCTCTTCTTCCTTCTCCTCAGGTGGATTCGGATTAACCGGCTCTGTTTCCTTTGGCGCTGTAGCCGCAGGTGCCGGAGCGGCTTTAGCTGGTTCAGCTTTCTGAGTGGATTCCTTACTGGAATCTTTATCCTTATCTTTATCCTTCTTGATAGGCTCAGGAACTGTTCCATTCCGGTAATGCTCCACAATAGACAAATAGAAAGCATCATCTTCTACATCCGGAATTCTGTCTTGAAGTTTATCCAAAACCTCATCCCAATTATCCGGAAGCAATTCAGTAACATCGCTTCTGTCAGGAACAGGAGCTACTGAATACGGATTTACTTGTCCACGCTTATTTGCAGGAACAATATCCTTCTGGATAATAATGTCTCTACCAGTCTTCGTATCAAAAAGACTATCTCCCCAAGCAGGGTCAACAACAAACTTCAGAATCTCGTCATAAATAAACGGACCAGATTCGAAAGGCTTAATTTGACCCGAATCATAATCAAGCACATTATACAGATGGATTTTGGACGGCATATACTTCTTTGCCTGTTTCCTGTCCGTAAATGATTCTGCATAATCACAAATCGGACATTTCTGCCCAGCGCTTTTCTTACAAACAACCCTCTTGTACCCATCCACGTCAAATACATAATAGTGTACAAAATAAGTGAATGCAAAATCATTGTCTCCATCCTTGGAGAAGAACTTCAAACTTCTCGGCAAAACTCTTACAACATTCCGCTTTCCTTCTTCCAACCCAAAGTATAGGGTATTTCCCTTCTTTGCGTTTTCCGCTTTTTCCTTCAACTTGTCGGTATTTAAACCCATTTCTCCCTCCTTGTTCTTTACCCTTTTCTACCGGATTAACCGTTTTGTCTGGGGCTTTGTTATGAACGTTGACTTTCTTGTTTATACAAAGTTGACAGCTGGATTAAAACGGAATCCAGTTTCGCCAACGAATTTAAGACTGCCTTCAACTTACCCGCAGTATAACTGAGGTTGATTACATGACGCTTCGCCTTCATATACTCGGGGTCTTTAGCAATACTCATCTTTACAACCCTAGCCAACTCATTTCCTTTAAGCTTACTCTCTGACCGGTACTTATCCTCTAAGCGGGCATAACACGTCTCCAGCTCAAATTCCGCTTCAGACTCAGACTTAACAACAGCTTCCCTAATAGCCCCAACCCAAGCAAAATCCGCTGGATACTTTAAAAGGTGCTCTCTAATCTGGGTGTAATCTAATGTAAGCAATTCCATAGGGTCGACAACAAACTTCTGACCGTCAATATCCACTAGAATTCTCTCTATTTCTTTCAATTTAAAACCCATGCTACTCACCTCCTCACACTATAAACAGACAACCTCTCTTAAAAATTACTATTTTTTTAATTCTTTCATGCTACCCCAATTCTGACCTGTCTTTATGTCTAAAATAAACGGAACCTTTAACCATTTACAAGCGTCATCCACATGTTTTCCTGCAGAATACACAATTTGAATTACCTCTTCCAAATAGTCATTCCTAACAACAAGCATACACTGGTCATGAACTGTTAACGCGAACTTACACTTATCAAAATCCACAGTATCCCAAATATATCGCATTGCTATCAAGTTACAATCCGATGCCGGAGACTGAACCGGAGTATTCAACGCCTGCCTAATCAAGTGACCAGTAGATGATTCCTTTAACGGTCTACGTCTGTTAAATACCGTTGTTACTAACCTGGTTCCAGAATAAATATCCTTTTTAACCCTATCATGCCAATCCGCAATTCCAAAATACTTATCAAAATATGCTTGTCTAAACTTCTGTGCTTCACTATCTGTCAATATAACACCAAAGGTACTTTTCGCATAAGCCTTAAACCCTTGCCAAGACTGACCATAAATAAATCCAAAGTTAACCGCTTTCGCAGTCTGTCTTTCCTTCTTCGTAACACTCTCTTGTGGTATATTTAAGACAGCACTAGCTGTAAGACTATGCAAATCCGCTCCTTCATTGTATGCTTTAATCATAATCGGCTCTGGTGCTATTGATGCCACAACACGTAACTCAATCTGGGAGGCATCTGCTTCTAGTAATGTCCAACCTTCCGGGGCCACAAACATTGTTTTAATTCTACCATCCCTTGGAACTTGTTGAAGATTCGGACCGGAAGAACTTAACCTTCCAGTTTCAGTTCCAATTAAAGAAAAATGCCCTCTTAATCTTCCATCAGAATGAACCTTCTTGGATAAACCATCAATGTACGTTCCAAGAAGTTTCCACAGCTCCCTTAGCTTTAACATATTGTCACAAAAGAATATTAAATCCTCGTGACGCTCAAGCTCTGACCACTCTTGATATGTCTTTAAAGCCGCCTCATCCGTTGATACAGCGCCAGTTTTCGTCGTTGACCTAACTCCTTTCGGAGCTTTTTCTAACCATTTTTCTAACAACACTTGAAGCTGTTGTGTGCTTCCCCAATTTCTTTCTCCAAATCTTTCCGACAACTCAGTATCCAAAATGTCTATCTGTGCAACAAGCCTTTCCCTAACCCGCTTCATTTCCTCTAAGTCAACACCAATTCCCGTATATTCCATCTCACTAATTACATTAATAGCAGGGAATACAACATTCTCAGCCAACTTCATTAACCTCTTCTCTTTACACTTTTCCTTATTCACATGGTACAAATTCAAAGTATTAATAATATCTTCCGCATTGTATAAATACAAATCCTCAAATTCATCTGGGCTCTCCGGATGCAACAATAAGGATGACCAACGAAAACCATTCTCTACAGCAACCCTCTTTAACCTGTATGACCCCTTTCCCTTGCTAGAATCCAGCATATGTTCCATTATCATAGCATCCGCTAATCTTAATTCTCTCGGACACAACCCATTTACAACAAGCAAATTGTAATCAAACTGGGCATTGAATCCAATATACAACTTATCCTTAAACTGGAACACTCGTTTTACAAACTCCTTATTCTCGGAATACTTTCCAACAACCGGTATAACATAGGCATTATTCTTAGTTGCAACACCAACAACATTTAACACAGCATCCAACTCCAAACCACTCGTTTCAATATCAAATGAAATCTCTTCGGCATTTAAAATATCCGCAAGGCAAGCATTCCTATCCTTCTCGGTTAACACAACAGAAAACTTTGGTTTATACCCTCTAAGAAAAGCATCACCAAAAAACTTCAAATCATCTTTAAACTTCT
>Ga0180432_10010237_pt1 | contig 11278 bp, 7 predicted proteins | sample SS_ome_10_FD_132414 | JGI IMG/M metagenome (GOLD analysis project Ga0180432, IMG submission 132414) | Hypersaline lake sediment archaeal communities from the Salton Sea, California, USA - SS_1_MS_2 metaG | ecosystem: Environmental > Aquatic > Non-marine Saline and Alkaline > Hypersaline >... | reverse complement strand
GGCGAATACACCCTGGATATTATCATCTCCTGCGAAAACGGTAAAGGCGATACCAGGCGAATAAAACTGGTCTCACCACACGACTGGGAGGAGCTGCAAGCGGAGCCGGTTAACCGGTGAACGATACTGCCTCCTCATCGGCACCGTTAGAATAAACCCCTATGAGCTGCTGAAACGACCTGAGCCACCGGAATAGAGCCTTGCGCCGCTGACATACGACAACACCAAGCCTGGATGTTTACTCTATCGTCACCACATTCAGCGACCAAAACCTATTGACAAAACGAAACATGGGCATTAAGATATGCAAAAATAGCAAAACGATATATCAGGATATATCTTTTCTTACTGGAGCCAGCCATGTTTAATATGAACCGGTGGCACCGTCCCCCGCCGAGACATCACGGGGAACGACCCTTCCAAAAAGGAGACCTCAAATATATTATCCTTGACCTTATCCAGGAAAAACCGAGCTATGGCTATGATATTATTCGCGCCCTTGAAGAGCGCTCCGGCGGACTATATACGCCCAGTCCGGGGGCAGTATACCCCACCCTCCAGATGCTCGAAGAAATGGGCTATCTCAGTGCCACCAACCAGGATGAGAAGCGGGTCTACACCATCACCGATGAAGGCCGCCGCTTCCTGACCGAAAACAGGAATTTTGCCGACCAAATAAAGAAACAGTTGCGACATTGCTGGAACCCGGAAAATATCGGCGACGTAACCGAAACAATGGCTGAGTTCGGTAACCTGGGGCGATTGATTGACCAGCGCATCCAGCACCTGGATCCGGAAAAGAACCGGAAAATTCGAGAAATCATCTCCCGCGCCTACCGCGAAATCGAGGAAACAACCGACCGCGAGAATCCATGAAAAACCTGCTGAGACTGTCAGTTTTCGTGCGGAAATACTGGCGACATCTTTTCCTGGCATTCGTCTGCCTGATCGCCACCACCGTATTCGGCCTGGCTGTCCCGTGGTTCATCCGGGAAGCCATCGATACCGTGATGATCCGGGGGGAGTACAGCTTCCTTATCGTGGCGGCAGGGGCGGTGGTAATAGCCAGTGCCCTGCGGGGCCTGTTTGCCTTCGGTAATCAGTACCTGGCTGAAGTCACCTCACAAAGAACCGTGTATGATATCAGGAACACCCTTTACGACCGGCTGCAACGGCTGAGTTTTGCCTACCACGACCAGACCCAGACGGGCCAGCTAATGTCGCGGGCTACTATCGACGTGGAAGCGGTACGCATGTTCCTCGGCAGGGGCTTATTGAGTATCGCCGAGACGGCGGTCATGTTCATCGGCATTACTGTTATTCTGGTGCTGATGAACTGGCCGCTGGCGCTGTTCTGCACGGTCTTTATGGTATTAATCGGTTTTCGGGCAGTCATTGTTGCCCGTATTCTCCGTCCCATCTGGCTCAAGGTTCAGGAGCTCCTGGGAGTCCTGAGCACCATACTCGAGGAAAATCTCACCGGGGTACGAATCGTGAAGGCATTCTCCAGTCAGGGGGTTGAAAGTCATAAATTCTCAACCCAGAGCCGGTTGCTTTACGATGAGCAAATCAATGCCGCCCGTAAAGTAGCCTTCAATATGCCCTTGATGGCATTCCTGGTCAGCCTGCCTACCGCCCTTATCCTGTGGTACGGTGGCCGGCAGGTGGTAGCCGGGGGCCTCACCATAGGCGAGCTGTCACAGTTTATCCTCTATCTGGGAATGCTGACCATGCCGGTCCGCCGACTGGGGATGGTGACCGCGCTGGCTTCCCGGGCGATATCAGCCGGACAGCGCATCCTGGAAATACTGGACACCAAATCCGCAATAGAAGAGAAGCCCGGAGCCGTTGAACTCGACCGCGTGGAAGGGCGGGTTTCCTTCGACAATGTCAGCTTCGGCTATGATTCATCACACCCGGTACTGAAGAATGTCAGTTTCACGGCACAACCGGGGCAATTGGTGGCGCTGGTGGGCAGTCTGGGTAGTGGCAAAAGCACCATTGCCCACCTTGTCCCCAGGTTCTATGACGTCACGGAGGGTGCTATCAGCATTGACAGTAGCGATGTCCGTGATTTGACCCTCGTGTCTCTCCGCAAGAATGTGGGCATAGTCCAGCAGGATATCTTTCTTTTCTCAGCCACAATCCGGGATAACATCGCTTACGGAGCCATTCACGCGGACATGAAACACATAGAGGATGCCGCCGCAGCCGCCCACCTTCACAATTTCATCCAGAGCCTGCCCGGCGGCTATGATACCTGGGTGGGAGAACGGGGCATCACCCTTTCCGGCGGCGAGAAACAGCGACTCGCCATCGCCCGCACCCTGCTCAAAGACCCGCGTGTCCTTATACTCGATGACTCTATGTCCAGTGTTGATGCCAAAACCGAGCGTCTTATCCGCAGCGCCCTGGCCAATCTGGTCAAGGGACGCACGACCTTTATTATCACCCACCGCCTCTCAATAATCCAGAACGCCGACCTCATTCTGATGATGGACGATGGCAGGATAGTAGAGCAGGGGAAGCATGAGGAACTCATGGCGAAACGGAGCCTCTACTCCCAGATATACCAATCACAACTCACTGCAGACCTGTATTCCGGCGAGGAGTTTGCTGAGGAGTAGTTATGTTTCACGGACCACCCGGTCAAGGCGGGCCAATGGGCCGACTCGGTAGCGCCCTCGACGATGAGATAACCGCCAAGGTGTACGGTCGAGGCGTGATTACACGACTGCCCAGATACCTGGCGCCGGTCAAAACATGGTTGGGGCTGGGAGCCCTGGGGATGGTGTTGCGTTCCCTGGGCATGCTGGCGCTGCCCTACCTGGTTGGTGTAGCTACAGACAGTTATATCCAGACCGGTGACCTCAGCGGTCTCAATAGTATCGTGCTCATATTTGTCGCTGCGGCACTTGCCATCTGGGCCGGACAGTATATGGAAACGCTCTACCTGTCCTACGCCGGCCAGTCGGTGCTCTACCGGATGCGGACCGAGTTGTTCGACCATCTCCAGAAGCTGTCCATGAGCTTTTTCGACCGCAGTCAGGTGGGCAGGATCATGTCCCGCGTGCAGAATGACGTGCAGCAACTCCAGCAGCTGCTTACCAGAGGCATTCTTAATCTCTTTACCAGTTTCCTGACCCTGATTGGAATCGCCGTGGTCATGTTAACCATGAATACCCGGCTGGCACTGCTCACCCTCACCGTGGTGCCGGTTCTGGCCATAGCCGTGTTCATATGGCAGAAGTATGCCCGCCGGGCGTTCACCAGGGTGCGACGGGCCATTGCCATAGTCAACGCCCAGCTTCAGGAAGATATATCCGGAGTGCGGGTCGTCCAGAGCCTGTCCCGCGAAGAGGTAAACTTCGAGCGCTTTGATGATGTGAATCGAAGGAACCTGAATGTCAATATCAGTGCCGAACGCGTAGCGGCAGTGATGCGGCCCCTGGTGCAGATCCTGACCGCCATTGGCATGGCTCTGGTCATTTTCTTCGGCGGCAGCCAGGTACTGGCCGGGACAATGGGCATCGGTGTTCTGGTGAGCTTCGTGCTGTATATCCAGCGTTTCTTTGAACCCATAATCGAACTGGCTATGGAATATACCGAACTCCAGAGAGCCACGGCTTCGGCGTCACGCATCTTTGAGCTGCTTGATGTCGAGCCGGTGATAACCGACAGCCCGCAGGCAATTGAGATGCCAGCGGCAAAAGGAGGGGTCAGCTTTAACCAGGTCAGCTTCAGCTACAAGCCCGGCATTCCGGTACTGAAAGGAATCGGCCTTACCATCAACCCCGGGGAAACGGTGGCGATAGTGGGGCAGACCGGTGCCGGTAAAAGCAGCATGGTGAACCTCATCGCTCGTTTCTACGACATCGATGACGGAGCGGTAACCCTGGATGCCCATGATGTCGGCTCGGTTACCCAGCAGTCTTTACGGAGACAGCTCGGCATTGTCCCCCAGGACCCCTTCCTCTTCTCCGGCACTATCGAAGACAACATCCGCTACGGACACGATGAAATCGGTCACGACCAGATTGTCAGGACAGCCAAAGCGGTGGGGGCTCATGAGTTTATCTCCCGGATGGAACACGGCTACAATACCCCGGTCGGCGAACGGGGACATAACCTCAGTGCCGGGCAACGCCAGTTCATCTGCCTCACCCGGGCACTGCTCGCCGACCCGCCCATACTGATACTGGATGAAGCTACTTCCAGCGTGGATACCAATACCGAGCGACTGATGCAGAAGTCCCTGCGTCACCTCGCCAGCAAACGCACCTGCATCATTATTGCCCACCGGCTTTCCACAGTGACCAGTGCTGACCGCATTATCTTCCTGGACAAGGGGGAAATCGTTGAGGCCGGCTCCCACCGGGAGCTTATGGCAAACCAGGGCCAGTACTACCAGATGTATCAGGCATTGACGGCGCCAGACCAAGCGTGACCAAACCAGGCTGGCATCCCATCCCTTACCTGTCTTTTAATTATACCAATACTGTTCTCGCCGTTATTACTTCAACTTATCGAGGGTAACGGTAAAAGGACCGGAAAAGAAAACGGGATTACTACCTGCCGACTAATCGAGTGCACAATCAATGGCAGCCAATCATGAGTCTGCTGATACCTTCAATAACCACACGTCAACGCTACCAGCTCCATAGGACTCTGTCTCACCGGATATGATATAGCCCCCATCCGCTGTCTGCTGAACCGATAGTCCGGAATCCCGTTGCTCGCCACCATATGTTTTATCCCACACCTTGTTACCGGCGGAGTCTGTTTTTATTAACCACACATCAGCGTCACCGGCTCCGTAGGACTCCGTCTCACCGGATATGATATAACCCCCATCCGCTGTTTGCTGAACCGATAGTCCGGAATCCCGTTGCTCGCCGCCATATGTTTTATCCCATAGTACATAGCCAGCTCTATCCGTTTTTATTAGCCACACATCAGCATTACCAGCCCCGTAGGATTTCGTTTCGCCGGATATGATATAGCCTCCATCCGATGTCGGCTGGACCGAATGAGCATAATCATAATCTTCGCCGCCAAACGTCCGTTCCCATATCTTATCGCCATCGGCATCCGTTTTTATCAGCCAGATATCAATACCGGTTTTATAAGACCTGGCATCGCTCACTATTATATAACCGCCGTCCGATGTCGGCTGCACTGCCGAGACCGCTTTATCACTGTCTCCATAAAAAGTCTGGTACCATAGTTGCCTGCCAAAGGAATCTGTCTTTATCAACCATATTTCCGGCCCGGCAGAGGCTACAACCGCGCCGGCGATAATGTAGCCTTTGTCGGTTGTCTGTTGAACTGACCAGCCCCACTCAGGAATCCCGCCGCCAAAGGTCTGGCTCCACGTTTTTTGACCGCTCGGGTCTATTTTAACCAGCCAGACATCGGAAGAACCAAATCCATACGATTGGGTTTCGCCAACGATAATATAACCCCCATCCATGGTGATTTGAACGGAAAAGCCGTTGTCTATTTTATCACCACCATAGTTCTGTTCCCACAGCTTATTGCCACTGGCATCGGTCTGAATAAGATAAACATCACTAAGTCCCGACCCAAAGGAACGGGTAGACCCACCAATCACGTAGCCTCCGTCAGCCGTTTGCCGAACGGAACGAGCGCCATCGGCAGCTTCACCACCGAATGTTTTGGACCATTCCAGTACCGGCCCCGTCTCGGGCGGCGGGGCGAAATAGGCAACAATATGCGTATCTGATTCCATGGTAAATTCAATAGAGACCGAAGTTCCGGCGGCATCGCCTCCCCAATGATCAAATACATAGCCTGCAACAGGTTCAGCAGTTAAAACTACTGCCGTTCCGGTTTCAAAAGAACCCTCACCCGGAGTTATAACCCCTGAGCCATCCGGTTCTACAGCGGTGGTCAACGCATAGGTGGGGGCAGCAATAGTAACCTGCCAGGGTTCCGACCAGCCGGATAATGCCCCGTTGCTATCGATTGCTCTTACCTTGATGAAGTAGGCCCCCGGACTATCCCAGGCATGGGATTCGCTGCCACTTACACCTGAGCCTGAAAATCCGGTTTCTGAAGTACTGCCGTCATTCCAGTCAAAGACATACTTTACCTCGTCACCATCAGCATCAGTGGATGACGTGAAATAGGTATACGCGATTCCAGGTTGTCCCGATGCCGAGCCTGAGTTTATGACCGGTGTATCCGGCGGCTGGTTAACCGGGGGTGCCGGTGCCGGTGCGGGTTCCGGTGCGGGGGCCGGTGTTGGCGGCGGAGGTGCTTCAGTTAAACACCCCGTCACGGCACCAGCCAGTACCAGTATCATAAACATTACACTTACAATCACCTTTGGCATATCGTATGACGCCTCTCTTTCAAGATTGCATAAATAATACTGTGGCACCAGAGGATTGTCAACCTACCAACGGGAAAGCTTGGTTTCAACGAAAAAACACCGGCGATAACGTTAGTCCGGGGGACAAAATAGCCAGACCGCCGTTACTGGACTGGGCCACTATAATGGCCGAAGAATAACAGTATGACGCCATACTGGATAGTGCTGCAATTGACATTCGGAATAGACCGTCCCTCTTTTGCTCACCATATACACTCCTGAACTCTTTACGGCGATTAAGATTGACCGAGTATCGCTAATACCGGCTAACTGCCATAGCGAAGCTCAGCACCCGGAAGCCGACCAATGTAATTACCTGCTTAGCTTTGTTTTACTACATTGTTAATAACTTTAACCCAAAATTTTGCCTTTTTTACCATCTTTTAACCAACGATGGTTTAAAATATTTATAGCAGTGAGCAGTCCGGGTCAGGGAAAAGGGACCGCAAAAGCTGAGACACAGCCGACAATATTAAGGGTGTATAACTCTCTCAGTACGGTCACCACTCAGCCGGAAACACCGCCCGCCCTGATATATTGCCGGTCCAAGCTACCAGATAAACGAATGACACCCGGGTAATAATCAAGACGAACCAAAATCCAGCACGGGTCGCCCTGTATGTGGCACCAGACTGCCGGATAATGCTGCTGTTTAGGGAGGCGCAAAAATGGTTACGGGAAAAGGGTCCACCGGTCAAGAAAAGGTAATTACAACTGCCTGTGCTAGCCATTGCGGTGGAGCCTGCATACTGAGAGTACATACTAGAGACGGGGTAATCTCCAGAATTGAGACTGACAACGGCAAGGAACCGCAGTTAAGGGCTTGCCTGAGAGGTCGTGCCTACCGGCAACGAGTATATGACCCTGACCGCCTTAAATTCCCGATGAAGAGGACAGGAGAACGTGGTGAAGGTAAATTTGAGCGGATCTCATGGTCAGAAGCCCTGGACACGATTGTCAGTGAGCTAAACCGGGTCAGGAGCACATACGGACCATCGTCACTCTTTTTTGTATCCGGGGGAGCGGACCACATGCACCTGCATAGCGCTGCTGTAATCGGAGATTTACTGGCTATGACCGGTGGTTATACCCCCCAGTGGGGCATTCACTCCTTTGAGGGAGGTTTATTTGCGTCTCTGGCTACATATGGCACGCTATCTTCCCGCAATAATCTGGATGACCTCCTCAATTCACGCCTGATAGTAATGTGGGGGATGGATCCAACCACCACTATACATGAGACTAATTGCAGCTGGTATCTGGTCCGGGCCAAGGAGTCAGGGGCCAGGATTATCTCGGTGGACCCGAGATATACCAACTCTACTGCGACCCTCGCCCACCGGTGGATACCCATTATACCGGGTACTGATGCGGCGATGCTGGTTGCCATGGCGTATGTAATTATCAGAGAGAATCTTCACCACCAGGACTTTCTTGATACCTATACTGTGGGGTTTGACACGTTTCAGGACTATGTTTTGGGAGTGGATGATGGCATCCCCAAGACGCCAGAGTGGGCGGAGGGTATCACCGGGGTGGCTGCGGATACTATAAAGAACCTGGCTATAGAATATGCCACTACCAGCCCGGCAGCATTGATAGGTGGGATCGCGCCCGGCCGTACCGCCTACGGAGAGCAATATCACCGGCTGATTAAGGTCCTGGCGGCAATGACGGCTAACATTGGCATTCATGGAGGATGGGCGGGGAGGTCTTTCGTACCCAGACCCCCATTCGGCTCATTTGACTTTAAAATAGGCGGGCTCCCCAGAAGTGTTAACCCGGTTGAGTCCGGGGTTCCGCCTCGTAAGGACGGCTTGCCCACCTTACAGGGCTCTGACAATAGTGCCCGGATACACCTTTCTCAGATAGGTGACGCCATTCTCAAGGGAAGAGACGGCGGTTACCCCGCTGATATCAAAATGCTGTTCGCCATGCACCTTAATCCGGTAAACCAGGAGCCCAACACCAATAAGATAGTCCAAGCCTTCAAGAAACTGGAATGTATTGTCGTCGCGGAACAGTGCCTGACAGCCACCGCCAAGTTTGCCGATATTTTGCTGCCGGTGTCCACCTATATGGAGAGAAACGACATAGTGGCACAGGGAGCTATACCATGGTATGGCTTTGTAAAGAAGATTATTGAGCCGCTATATGAGTCCAAAGCACCATTTGAGATATGCCAGGAGCTTGCAACTAGGCTGGGAGTTACCGTGTACAGCGAGAAGACAGAGGACGAATGGCTGAGAGCGATGATAGAGGAAAGCTATATTCCCGACTACGAAACCTTCAAGAAGGAAGCCAAATACATGGTAGGGTTTCCCGAACCTTATGTTGCCTTTAAAAAGCAAATTGAAGACCCGGTAGATAACCCTTTCCCCACATCATCAGGAAAGATTGAAATCTACTCTCAACGACTGGCTGAAATGAATGACCCGGGGCTTCCGCCAATCCCCAAGTATATTGAGCCATGGGAGAGCCGTAATGATTCTCTGGCAAAGAAATATCCTCTGCAGATGGTTACTACTCACTTCAAGAGGCGGGCACACTCCCAGTTTGACCGTGTTCCCTGGCTGACCGAGCTCCTGCCACAAGCTCTATCCATTAACCCCGCTGATGCCGAAGCCAGAGGTATCAACAATGGCGATATGGTAAGTATCTTTAACGACCGGGGAAAGATGGTCATTCCAGCTACGGTAACCGAAAGGATTATGCCCGGAGTGGTCGACCTGCCTCAGGGGGCATGGTATAACCCCGACGAGCAGGGGGTAGATAGGGGAGGATGTACCAATGTTTTAACCAGGGATACCCGCTCCCCGGGCGGTGCTTTTCCCTACAATACCTGCTTGGTCCAGGTTCAAAAAGTGTAAGGAGCATAGGCAATGCAATCAGGTTTTTATTTTGACCAGTCAAGATGCTCAGGGTGCTTCACCTGTGTCGTAGCCTGTAAGGACTGGCATAACATACCGCCGGGACCGGTCTCTTTGATACGGGTTACCACCATCGAGCAGGGGAAATACCCCAATCTTTCCGTCGATTTTTTGGTGAATGCTTGCTATCACTGTCTGGAACCACCGTGTATTCCGGCTTGCCCGGTCGGGGCAATTATCAAACGCAAAGAGGATGGGATAGTAATTGTGGACGGAGAGTCTTGCCTCGGCGCAAGCTGCGGTGCCTGCCGGGAAGCCTGCCCCTATGATGCCCCACAATTCGGGCCGGAGCCTGACGCTATAATGCAGAAGTGCGATTTATGTCTGCACAGATTGGAAAACGGTGAAAAACCTGTCTGCGTAGAGTCATGCCCCATGCGAGCTTTGGATGTTGGCCCTTTGCATGAACTTGAGGCTAAGTACGGAAAAACCAAAGAGATAACCGGCTTTATTTTTAATGAAGCCAGCCAGCCATCGGCAGTTTTCAAAGCTAAAGATCAATAGCCATATTCAGAATACCCATGTTTGGGGTCAGGTTAAAATTCAGACAGCTCTCAATCTGGAGACAAATAAGCCACCACATGGGTAACGCCGGCTTTATTTTCGGGTTCATCTGCCCCGGAATTTGATACTATCAGACCTCAAGCACGTCTATTTCTACACTATAAGTCGTAAGACTTTGCTCAGTCCAGCAGACGATTCCCGGACAGCGCACTCAGCGATAAAGCTATTGTTCTATTTTAACTGCCCTGCCCTGTTGGCTTGATTCGACAATAGCATTAATAACCCTTACCATCTGCAGTCCGTTCTGACCGGTTATATCGGGCTCGGAATTACCGGCTATCCACCGGTTGAAATCCTCTCTTTCACGAACATAATTCATTGACCCGGGGTCATCAGCCGGAAAACTCATGGCGAGATTAATGGAGTCGCCCTCTACCCGGAGTTCACCCTCAAGAGCCATACCTACCGTTCCTTTACAGGTAATCTTAGCCTTGTCGCCGTATAACACCGCATCATTATCCGAGCGGGGCACAACTATGCCGCAGAGCATTGTGCCATATGTCCCATTGGCAAATTTAATCATAACGCAAGCCATTTCCTCCAGGGGGCGTCGCGAAGGTTCGGCATTGGTCATGGAGAACACTTCGGTGACCTCGGTATCCATCAGATAGCGAAGCAGGTCAATAGCATGAATTCCCTGACCGACCAGAGCCCCGGCACCCGCCATCTTGGGGTCGCTCCGCCACCCCTCCATGGTTATGTGGGAACGGCCGAACTGCGCTTTGGCCACGTTTATTACCCCAACCTGACCGGACTGAATGTAGCGACGGGCTTCTATATGAGCCGGGTGATAACGGTTCTGAAAACCCACGCACAGCTTGACCCGGTTCCTGTTGCAAGCCTCTATCATGGACTCGCATTCAGGCACAGTGAGCGCCATCGGCTTTTCGCAGAATACATGCTTGCCTGCATCCGCTGCCTGTACGGTCTGCTCGGCATGAAGATGGTTGGGTGTCGCAATATACAGGACATCAAGTTCAGGGTCCGCCAGCATCTTCTCCAGTGATGTGTATACTCGCTCAATGCCATTCCGTGCCGCATAACTCTGCGCCCGCTCATTATCAATATCGCAGACCGCAACAAACTTAGTGGTAGAATTTTCACCAAGGACAGGACTCACAATATGCTCCGCGTGTAAGCCGGTTCCAATAATTCCCCATCCCAGTTTTTTCATGGGTACCTCCAAATTCTATTAAATAGGCTCAGGGTCAATTACCACCCACAGGTCTGGTATCAATAGGTTGAGTACCGGTCAGGTTTTATGTTCCGTATACCAGTTTACCCTCCTAAAGGCCGCAATGCTGCCGGTAATTTTCTTCGTATGTGGGGGCATAAGGCGGCTTCAGCCAGTAATCAAAGGGTAGCTCGCTGACCTTTACCTCACCAT
>Ga0180432_10010236_pt1 | contig 11279 bp, 9 predicted proteins | sample SS_ome_10_FD_132414 | JGI IMG/M metagenome (GOLD analysis project Ga0180432, IMG submission 132414) | Hypersaline lake sediment archaeal communities from the Salton Sea, California, USA - SS_1_MS_2 metaG | ecosystem: Environmental > Aquatic > Non-marine Saline and Alkaline > Hypersaline >... | reverse complement strand
TGATTGATTTGAAGCTGTTGGTAACCTGACTTTTAATCAGAATTAGTTCGATCAGCGGGGGGTGCATCACATAAACCCCGAAAAAGGATGCCTCATACCGACATGCAGCTTCGGATCGCGCTGACCATGATCCCGGATATCGGTCCTGTTACCGCAAAAAAGCTCATCTCCCACCTGGGATCGGTGAATGCCATTTTTTCCGAAAGCCGGGAGAGCCTCATGCGTATCCGCGGGATCGGTCCCCGGCTATCCGGGGCCATCACTTCCTCACGCTTGCTTGAAGCTGCAAAACGGGAAGAAGCGTTTGTTGCCAGACACCACATTGCCGTCAGCTATTATAAGGATCCCGGTTATCCCCGTCGCCTGAAACACTGCTTGGATGGCCCCATCCTGCTATATACCCACGGAAAACCAGTGCTTAATGAAAAGCGGATCCTGAGTGTGGTCGGTACCCGGAAAGCCACTTCCTACGGAAAGGAGATTTGCCGGGAACTGATCAGGGGACTTGCCGCCATGTTCAGTGACCTGGTGATCGTGAGCGGGCTCGCTTACGGCATAGATGTCATTGCCCATAAAGCCGCACTGGAAAACGGATTGCCCACCATTGCGGTGCTTGGTCACGGACTCTCCACCATCTATCCGTCTTCACACCGTGAAACGGCAAAAAAGATCAGCAGGCAGGGTGCCCTGGTCACCGATTTTCATTCGGGGGTGGGACCCGAGCGCAATAATTTCCTGCGAAGGAACCGGATCATCGCGGGACTGTCCGACGCCACCCTGGTGATCGAATCGGGTGAGAAGGGGGGTGCATTGATCACGGCCGATTTGGCAGATTCATATGACAGGGATGTGATGGCTGTCCCCGGCAGGATTGATGATCCCAGATCAATGGGATGCAACAACCTGATCAAGCGTAACATGGCGGCACTTGTCACCTCTCCTTCAGACATTGCCTACCTGTTGAACTGGCAGGAAGAGGTATCTTCACGGAAGCTGCCGCCTTTTCCGGAGGAATCCCTCACATCGCTGGAAAAAAGGATCCTTTCCCTGATCAGCCAGTTCCCTGAAAGCACCCCTGAAACCATCAGCCGCCACACAGGAACTCCCATTCATACCCTCCTTTCCATGCTGGTGGAAATGGAACTGAAAGAGTGGGTAACCGTCCTGCCGGGAAATCGTTACAGGCTCAGGACCAAACCCTCATGGAATTCCGGCAGCCTGAACGGCATGTTGTTTAACACTGTTTAAGGACATAAAATCCTCCCGGCCCGGGAGATGCCGGTTGCCGTAAATAGTCTTAGTTTTACATCCATTTGAACCCAAATCAAACACCCATGGATCCAAAAGTTGAACAGTTCATGGCCAGAATCAAGGCCAAAAATCCACACGAACCGGAATTTCACCAGGCAGTCCAGGAAGTGGCCGAATCGCTGGTCCCTTTCACAGAAGAGCATCCGAAATACAGGCATGCCAGGATACTGGAGCGGATCGCAGAGCCCGAAAGGGTGGTGCTGTTCAGGGTACCCTGGATCAATGACAAGGGGGATGTGGAGATCAACAAGGGTTACCGGATCGAGATGAATTCCTCGATCGGACCTTACAAGGGTGGATTGCGTTTTCACCCCACGGTTAACCTGAGTATCCTGAAATTCCTGGCATTCGAACAGGTATTTAAAAATAGCCTGACCACCCTCCCCATGGGAGGAGGTAAGGGAGGCTCCGATTTTGATCCCAAGGGAAAATCGGATAACGAGGTGATGCGTTTCTGCCAGAGCTTCATGACCGAGCTCTGCAGGCATATTGGTCCGAATACAGACATCCCTGCCGGAGATATCGGGGTGGGAGGCCGTGAAATTGGTTACCTTTTCGGACAATACAAACGGATCCGGAATGAATTCACAGGTGTACTCACAGGGAAAGGTCTCGAGTGGGGAGGCAGCCTGATACGGCCTGAAGCCACCGGATACGGGGCTGTTTATTTCGCGGAGGAAATGCTGAATACCCGTGGTGATTCGCTGAAAGGGAAAGTGGCTGTGGTTTCGGGTTCCGGCAATGTGGCCCAGTTCACTGTCCAGAAACTGACCGAACTGGGTGGAAAAGCGGTTACCCTTTCAGATTCCAACGGCACCATCTATGATCCCGACGGCATTGACGGGGAAAAACTTGCCTGGGTCATGGAGATGAAGAATACACGCAGGGGCCGGATCAAGGAATACGCCGATGAATTCGGATGCCAGTATGATGAAGGACAACGGCCATGGCACGTGAAATGTGATGTGGCCTTCCCTTCGGCCACCGAAAACGAGATCGATGAAAAAGATGCTGAAACGCTGGTAAATAACGGATGCCAAGTGATCAGTGAAGGTGCCAACATGCCTTCCACTCCCAGGGCCATTGATGTTTACATCCGTTCAAAAATCCTCTACGGTCCGGGCAAAGCTGCCAATGCAGGGGGAGTGGCTGTATCAGGACTGGAAATGACCCAGAATAATATGCGCCTGCCCTGGACCAGGGAGGAAGTTGACAGCCGCCTGCAGACCATTATGAAAAACATCCACCAGACCTGCGTGGATTTCGGGACCGGACCGGATGGTTTTGTGAATTACATGAAGGGTGCCAATATCGGAGGATTCGTCAAGGTGGCCGATGCCATGCTTGCCCAGGGAGTGGTATGAGATCCGGACCGATCTACACCGATTCACATGCACATCTGTACCTGGAAGCATTCTCCGGAGACCGTGACCAGATGATCCACAGGGCGCTGGATGCCGGGGTAAGAAGGATGCTGCTGCCCAACATAGACAGCACCACGGCCGGGGCCATGTTTTCCCTGGCGGACAGGTACCCGGAGAATTGTTTTCCCATGATGGGACTGCACCCGACCTCGGTGAAAGAAAATCACCGCGAAGAACGCAAAAGAATTGAATCATATCTGCACCGTAAAGGGATCATTGCGGTGGGCGAGATCGGTATCGACCTGTACAGGGACAGGACTTTCCACAGGGAACAGGAGGAAATGTTCAGAATCCAGGTCGGTTGGGCAAAACAGCTGAAGCTACCGGTGGTGATCCACTCCAGGGATTCCTTCGATGAAATCTTCAGCCTGCTGGATGAACTGGGAACCGACGGTCTGAACGGGGTGTTCCACAGTTTTACAGGGAACCGGGAGCAGCTGGAAAAGGCTCTTTCATATGGCTTCATGATCGGCATCAACGGGATCGTCACATTCAAGAACTCGTCACTTCAAAAAGTAATCCCGGTTATTCCCGGCGACCGGCTGCTTATCGAGACCGATGCCCCTTTCCTGGCACCCGTTCCCCACAGGGGAAAAAGGAACGAAAGCAGTTTTGTGGTGGAAGTGGCCGCAAAAGTGGCAGAAATCCTTAACTTGACCAAAGAAGAGGTTGCCAGGACAACCAGCCGGAATGCAGAACAATTGTTTCAACTGAATATCCATGGCGGTTCATAACAATCCATCCATCCTGATTATATATACCGGGGGTACCATCGGAATGTTGAAAGATCCCGAAACCGGTGAGATGAAGCTCTTTGATTTTGATAACATCATCAGCCAGATCCCGGAGATCAAGGAATTCGGTTATCATTTTCATTCAGTAAGTTTTGATCCGCCCATTGATTCGTCAGACATCGACACCTCCACCTGGGTGCGTATTGCCGGGACCATCCAGCAGCACTACGGGTCCTTTGACGGTTTCGTGGTTTTACATGGAACAGATACCATGGCTTATTCGGCCTCTGCATTGAGTTTCATGCTGGAAAACCTTTCCAAACCGGTGATCTTCACAGGTGCCCAGCTTCCCATAGGCACCCTGAGAACCGATGGGAAGGAGAACCTGATCACCGCCATTGAAATCGCAGCGGCAAAAGAGAATGGAAAGCCCGTGGTTCCGGAGGTATGCATCTATTTTGAAAGCAAACTCTCCCGGGGAAACAGGACCACCAAGGTAAATGCCGAACATTTCAATGCCTTCCAGTCCGCCAATTATCCCTACCTGGCCAAGGCAGGTGTGCACCTGGTCTATAACCGCGAACTGATCATCTATCCCCGGCAGGTCCTTCCACTGGTGGTCCACAAGAAATTTGACAACCGCATTGCCATCCTGAAATTGTTCCCCGGGCTGAACCATCAATACATGGATGCCATCCTCGGCGTGGAAGGCCTGAGGGCGTTGATCCTTGAAACATACGGGGCAGGGAACGCTCCCACCGGTACATGGTTCCTGAGAAGAATAAAAAAGGCTGTGGATGAGGGGATCATCATTCTTGATGTAACCCAGTGTAGCAGGGGAAGTGTGGAACTGGGCAGGTATGAAACAAGCAAACATTTGCTAAGAGCCGGAGTAATAAGCGGTTATGATATCACCACCGAAGCTGCTACAACCAAATTGATGATCCTTCTTGCCCGGGATATTCCTGTGGAAGAGGTTAAAATACTTTTAAATAAATCGCTTAAGGGAGAAATCACGTTGGCGTGAATGTGATTATTAATTTTTTTTTTTGTATTTTTCGCCGCAAATTTCTCCGAAGCTAAAAGCGTATGATATAGCGGGAAAGGTTCTTATAAAATTTGAAGAAAAGCGGTTTTTGGAAGAAGAGGGAAGCCGGAGCGATTACTGGAGAGGTGCAGGAGTGGCTGAACTGGCACGCCTGGAAAGCGTGTGTACCCCGAAAGGGTACCGAGGGTTCGAATCCCTCTCTCTCCGCAAAAGAGATTTTTTATTAACTTGATTATTATTCACGTTAAATTTATAAAGTATAACAAACAAACAACACCATGAAAAAATTATTTGCATTGATAGCCGTATCCGGGATGCTTTTTATGGGAGCATCAATCTTTGCGCAGGAAGAACCCACAGAAACTCCTGCTGAAGAAGATACCACCCAGGTTGCTGCTGCACAGGCTGCAGAAGAAATCCCTGCAACTGAAGAAGCAGCGGAAGCTGAAGAAGAAGGGGGTGTATCTGTTTTGCACACCGAATTGAAAACAAAATTCATTGAGGGAGGTGCCGGATTTATGGGGGCTGTACTTCTCACCCTGATCTTCGGGCTTGCCCTGGCATTTGAAAGGGTCATTTACCTGAACCTCGCCTCCACCAATACCGACAAACTCCTGAGCAATGTGGAGAATGCCCTTAATGAAGGCGGTATTGAAGCAGCAAAAGAAGTATGCCGTAATACACGTGGACCTGTGGCCAGTATCTTTTACCAGGGCCTCGACCGTGTGGAAGAAGGAATTGATGTTGTGGAAAAATCTGTTGTATCATACGGCAGTGTCCAGATGGGGCTCCTTGAGAAGAATCTTTCCTGGATCTCACTGTTTATAGCAATTGCCCCGATGCTCGGTTTTATGGGTACAGTGATCGGTATGATCGATGCATTCGACAACATCCAGCAGGAGGGTGATGTTTCCCCGACAGTTGTGGCCGGCGGAATTAAAATCGCCCTGATCACCACGGTAACCGGTCTGATGGTAGCCATTATCCTTCAGATCTTTTACAACTACCTGGTATCACAGATTGATTCCATCGTCAATAAGATGGAAGATGCATCCATCTCACTTGTGGACATGCTGGTAAAACACAACCTTAAAAAATAAGAGACCATGCTTTTCTCTAGGATAACCAAAATAATCATGTATGTGGTTGCAGGGATCTCCCTTCTGGTGATTCTTTTCTTTTATGCCGGCCCCAGAACACTCGACTTCGATGATCTGGAGATGCGCGTGGAGGAAATTATGAATCCGGCAGACCTGGATATGGATATGCCTGTTGAAGCACCAGCCACTCCCGAAGATACAACTGAAATGGACACCACAGCTGTTGAAGAAATAGCCGCGGCAGAAGGTCCGGGGGAGCAGGGAGGTGAAGGAGCAGCCCAGGCGGAAGAAGAAGAGGGTGGTGTCTTTTCCACCGCTGAAGTGCTTGACACTTCAGGTATAAACCTCAAGGAACATCTCACAACATGGGAATACCTGGTTTGGTTCCGTACCGACATTGCACTCTTCTGGGCGTATATCCTCCTTCTGATGACAGCTGTTGCAGCCATCATCTTTCCCATGATTACTGTATTTTCAAATCCCAGGGCACTGATCAGGCTGGTTGGTGTGCTTGCAGCGGGTGCTGTTCTTGTAGTGATCGCATACCTTTTCTCATCCGATACACCCATCAATATCATCGGGTATACCGGGCAGGCCAACAGGGATCCCGCCACACTCAGAATGGTTGATACCACACTTTATGTGGTTTACATGCTGTTCGGACTGGCTGTACTGTCTATTCTCTATTCAATTGTAGCAAGGCTTTTTAAATAACCTTCAAAAAACAATAAAGATGGCAAGAGAAACACCGGAAGTAAATGGAGGATCACTGGCTGACATTGCATTTCTCCTGTTGATCTTCTTCCTGGTTGCCACCACCATGGACATCGATACAGGCATTACAAGACTTTTGCCTCCTGAACCTGAAGAAAACCAGGAAACAGAAGTAAAAGTGAACAAACGCAATGTCCTGGTTGTGCTGATCAACCGGAGCGATCGTTTGATGGTCGGAGGGGAAGAAATGGATCCTTCCCACCTTAAAGCCAAAACACTGGAATTTTTTACCAATCCAAATAACAGTCCCAATCTTCCGGAGATGGAGGAAAAGGAAATCCAGTTCCCCGTGGGAAGTTCTCCAATGCTTCCGCCCGATGGCTTATGGAGGGGGAAAGTATCGAAAGGGGTGATCTCGCTCCAGAATGACCGTTCCACCACCTATGGCAGATACCTTGAGATCCAGAATGAACTTGTGGCTGCTGTCAATGAGCTCAGGAATAATTTCTGTCAACTTTACTTTGACAAGGATTATGATGAGCTCAACACGGCTGATCCTGTTGAAGATGAGATCCATGAGGCAATCCGTGAGATCTATAAAATGAACATTTCCGAATCGGAACCTAAAAACATAGAAGGACTGAACTAATGTCAAAATTCAGAAGAAAAAAAGGGAAAAGCCAGCAGAGGATCAACACAGCCTCCCTTCCCGACATTGTGTTTATGCTCTTGTTCTTTTTCATGGTGTCCACAACAATGCGGGAAACTGAAGTTCAGGTCAGGGTAAGGGTGCCTGAGGCTACCGAGGTGAAAAAGCTGGAGAAGAAATCCCTGGTAAGTTACATTTACATTGGTCGCCCTGTGAGCCATCTTGTCAAGATGTATGGAACAGAACCGGTGATCCAGCTCAATGATAAGCTGATCAACGAGGAAGGGATCCCCTATGAATCAGTACAGGATTTTGTGCTGTTTGAAAGAGAAAAACTTCCTGAAGTAGACAAAAACAGGATGACCATGTCCCTGAGAATTGACGAGAATATTCCCATGGGGAAAGTAGATGATGTGAAACAGGCGCTGAGAAGAGCGAAAGCTTTGATCATCAACTATTCTGCACGAAAGGAATATCAGGAACGGGGAAGGAGAAGAAGATAAAAGAACTGCTTATTCATAGAGGACGGCATAGAGCTGGTCTACCATCTCCTGGAAAGTGACCGGCTGCTGGAAGATTGATCTTTTGCCTATGAACCTTTCCACGTGATAGAAAAGCTTGGTCTTTTCAAACCCGGTGAACTCCTCAATCCGGCTTCCAAAATAGAGGTCACTTATATTCTTGTCATACAGTTTTTTCACCGAGTTGCCAATGCCGAACAGCAGGTAATATTTTGAAATGGGTTTGGCGGGATTTTCATAATCACAGAAGATCTTGTTGACATAATTCCCGTAATCATAGATGACCACCTCCCTGACAAATCCTTCATACATGTAGAAGATCCATTCGCCATGCCGCTGTCGCGCTTTCTTGAATCCCTGGTACTTGATGGTGCCGTCGTTGTAGAACTCCATTTCGGGGGTATAAAACTTCCCGCTGGGAGCCTTCACTTTTCCATTGACCAGGGTCCGGTCCTCAATCCCGAAATAGGTCAGAAACGGCATTTCCCCGATGATCTCTTCCGGATGGGTTAGTTCTTCGATCTTTTCATAGTTTTTGCCTGCAAAAACTTCCTCTGCGTTTTCGATCAGGATCTCCTGTTCATAAATTCCGTCATCAAACGCTTTGCGGTCACGCAGCTTCACAATTAAAATGCCCATATCTTCCATAACAGCCGAACTCAGGTCCCACAATCCCATGGAGGTGAGGATCATTTCCTTCTCATTTCTGTAAACACAGGAATTGAGCTTATCGTGGTACAGGATCCTCAGGTTCTTTAAATTCCTGAACCATTTCTTTCCCCTGATCTGGGTACGCTCTTTTCCATAAAGCAGGGTGGTCCTCACATTCCGCTGATCCGCCTGCTGCAATCTCAGGATGATGCTCTCATGCAGTTTCAGGGTCGGAGATAGAAGGACAATTTCATTTATCGCCTCGGAGAGTATGCGACCAATCTGGTAGGAGGTCCCGACCGAGGAAAGGAATTCAGCTGCCATATCAACCTTGCATGTGGGATACAGTAATTATTACTGAAATTATGGAAAAAAGTCGCTCGCTCCCAGAGGAAATATCAACAGGAAATCCTATCCCTGTTAACAGAATGATCAAAAGTTGTTAAGGTCTGTTGACACCTTTTTATTCGGATCCCGGGAACGGACCGGTCAGGATAACTGTTTCTCCGGGCTCGGTATCAAAATGATAGGTGGTATCCTGAATTTTGAGGGAACAGGGCCTGCCTGCCTTTGATAATACTTCAACCCGCGAGGGTACCCCATCCTCCCAGCGAAAAGAAAGCTCGAAACCTCCCTTTGCGCAGATACCCTTAACATATCCATCAGCCCACTGACCGGGCAAAGCCGGCAATACCTCGATAAGATCTCCCCTGTTTTGTAAGAGCATTTCAGCGATTCCGGCTGTTCCCCCCAGGTTCCCGTCGATCTGAAAGGGAGGATGGGTATCAAACAAATTGGGAAGGGTTGATTTCTGAAGCAGGAGCATCATATTACGGAAGGCTTTTTCCTCTTCCTGCAACCGGGCATAGAAGTTGATGATCCATGCCCGGCTCCATCCGGTATGGCCTCCACCATGCACCAGCCTTTTTTCAATGGTTCGCTTTGCAGCCTCAAACAGCTCAGGGGTATCGGGGGTGATCGATGTTCCGGGGTGAAGTCCCAGCAGGTGGGACATATGCCTGTGCCCGGGATGCGCCTCTTCATAGTCAAAGATCCATTCCCGGATGGTCCCATCCTTTCCCACCTTCACGGGAGGAAGACGATCCAGGGTGGCCAGCATCCTGGATTGAAGGCCCGTCTCCAGGTCCAGAACATCCATGGCATGCAGGGCATATTTGAATAACTCCCTGATGATCATGATATCCATGGCAGGAGCATAGGTTAGCTGGGTATTTTCCCCGGTTTCCGGGTGAACAAATGCATTTTCAGGGGAATAGGAAGGGGTGGTGACCAGGTACCCTTCAGGGCCCTCCACCAGGAAATCCAGTACAAATTCCACCGCACCCCTGATCAGGGGCCAGGCCTGTTCCCGGAGATACATGGTGTCGCAGGTGTACTGGTAATGCCGGAATACCGGGAAACATACCCATGAGGCCGCCATGGGGAACATGCCCCACCGGACCGATGCATTGACTGCCGTGTAACCAAAAACATCCGTCACATGGTGCATGGTCCAGCCGCCGGCCCCGTAAGTTTCTCCTGCGGTCACTTCTCCTTCTTCCCTGACCCTGGTGAAAAATTCAGTATAGGGTTCCATTGTTTCTGAAAGGTTGCAGACTTCTGCCGGCCAGTAGTTCATCTGCAAATTGATGTTGGTGTGGTAATCTGATTGCCAGGGTGCCTGAAGGTAGGGATTCCAGATTCCCTGCAGATTGGCAGGCAGGGTGGCGAAAAACCCAGAGCTGCCCATCAGCAGGTACCTTCCGAACTGAAAATAGGTGGCGATCAGATCATGATCCGGGCTGCCTGCTTTTACCCGTTCAAGCCGGATATCGGTGGGGATGGTATCATAATTTTCACTGCCCAGGGAAAGATCCATCCGTTCGAAAACAGACCGGTGCTGCTGAATGTGGCTGCTTCTGAGCCGGTCATATTTGCTGCCTGATACAGCTTCCAGGGAACTTTTACACAATTCCAGCGGATCAATGGAGCGGTCAAAATTCAGGAGATCCCTGTTATAATCTGTATGAGCTGACAGCAGCAGGGTAACTGTGGATGCATCCTTAATGAACAGGCTCCCGTTCCCGGCTGTACAGGTTCCGTTGTTTTCCCAAACCTTCAGGATGGCGGCAAATTTCATGTGTTCCCCTCCTGGACCCATCGCCGGGTCGGCCGGATCAATGATCTGGCCCACCAGCTGCAGGGTTCCATGACCCGTTGCCGATACCACCGCATCCTTTTCCCTGGACAGGCTGATCGTTGCATGGATCTTTTGCGGGCCCTCTGCTCTGAGGTGGACTGCGATCAGATCATCTGTGGCTGAGACCAGTGCTTCCCTGCTGTATTCCGTATTTTCAGCAGTGAACGACGTTTTGATCACTCCCCTGTTCAGATCCAGCTCATGCCTGTATCCGGAAACCTGGAGGGAGTCGATTTGATGCGTAATCAGCAGGTCTCCGAAAGTCTGGTAGGACCTGATCCGGGGAGGGATGCTGAGGAGATATCTTTCGGCCAGCTCAAATGCTTCCCTGTTTTTGTGTTCGAATATCAGCTGTCTTATCTGATGCAGGTGCTCAGCGGCACCCGGGTTGTTGTGCTCAAATTTCGTTCCTGCCCAGAGGCTTTCTTCGTTGAACTGGACCCTCTGGATGACCGGCTGGCCGAAATCCATGATGCCCAGCCGGCCGTTCCCGGCCGGCAGCGCCTGTTCCCACTCCGGGGCGGGATGGTCAAACCAGAGCACGAACTGCCCCTGCTGCCCGCTCTGTCCGGCTTCCTTCGAGCAGGAAATAAAAAGCAGGATGATGGAAAGAAAGGTCGTAAGATGGAAAGTTCTCATTGGAATAGACATTACAGGCGTAATATAATATATTTTACGTTCCTGTTGAAGGAAGAATGCTTTCTGGACTTCCCCAAAATTTCTTTTGACATTCTCTGAGTTGTAGGCTGGACCTGGGATTCTGGCTTTCATCATGTGAAAAGTAAAAAAAATGGGGATACTCCTTTTGGCATATTCACCTGTTTTCGTTATCGTTGGTTTGAGACTTGTTAATAAACGATCATTAGGACACCCTGGCCGGATTTCACAGGTTTTTGTCCGGGATTTTGTCCACCCGCTCCTGTTTCT
>Ga0180432_10010234_pt1 | contig 11280 bp, 10 predicted proteins | sample SS_ome_10_FD_132414 | JGI IMG/M metagenome (GOLD analysis project Ga0180432, IMG submission 132414) | Hypersaline lake sediment archaeal communities from the Salton Sea, California, USA - SS_1_MS_2 metaG | ecosystem: Environmental > Aquatic > Non-marine Saline and Alkaline > Hypersaline >... | reverse complement strand
GCTTCGGTAGGTGATGTCGGGTTCGGGGTTTTGGGGCGGTTCCTTGGTGACTTTGATCTTGTATCCAGTTTCCGGTCCCGTCTCGTAAGGCCAGATGTGTACGTAGTAGGTTCCAGAGACCGGACACGTCCAAGTCAGCTGCGAGCCCCAACCGGGTCCACTATCGTCGTCGGACGCAAGAACACTTCCACAACCGCGATCATGGAGATAGATGTAAGTGTCGGCCTCATCCTCGAGATCATAGGTCAAGACCGTGTAGGTCCAGCCAGCGACAGCATCGAATTTGACCCAATCTTCGTCGTCATCACCACAGTGATTGTGGTTTTGATAGGTGCCGTTGGTCTGGATCCAATTGCTGCTAGGGCATGTGTCGTCGGGTTCGTAGGAGTCGTCCTCGCAGTCGGGACCGGAGTCGCCGGTCACATAGACCTCATCGAGGTAGGCGCCAGCGTAGTAGTTGACGGAGTAGTCGCTGTAGAATACGAACATCACATAGAAGTTGGTGAAGCCATTCAGGGTAGCGGAGTAGGTGTCCCATGGCGTGTATGACCCATAGAAGATCTGATCCGATTGATACCAGTTGTAGCCGTTGGACGAGTACCACATGCTAACGTCATCGCAACAGGATTCAGTCTCATACATCAGATCGTAGTAAAGCCGCACGTTCGAGTGGTTGGCGACGTAGATGGCGGGGGAGTAGACGTAGGCCCACATATCGTCATCGTAGTGATCGCAGTAAGGGGCGTCCCCGATGTCGGAACACCAGCAGGACCAGCTGCCCACCGACGACTCACAGGACACGTCGCCCCAGTAGTCGAGTCCGCTGTCGGATTCGCTGTCGCCCACAGTCCAGGCTCCCGGCCATGCGCCTTCGAATCCCTCATAGAAGACCACCTCCCTCGAATCAGGGGCGTTGGGGTTGGGGGAGCCGGGTTTTCTCGGTTCATTTTTCTCGTCGAGCCGAGTGTCCGGTGCGGAGGGATCTCTGAAGAAGGGGATCTGGCGCTCGACGATCTGATCCACAAGAACCTTCGATAGCAGTGCATGGTGGTAGGGGTGGTCGTCGGAAGGGGTGAGCTCCGCACCGAGAGCCTTGACGAATTCGAGATCACGGTGGTCACGCAAATCCAAGTACACCTCGTACGTGGATTCGATGTCCGGGCGGCGCATGCGGGCCCGGTGCTCCTGCATGAAGGAGCCTACGTCTGTTGTTGACTCAACCTTTCGAAAGGCACCTTCTCCCCTCGAACGAATCCAGATGTCAGCGCCCAAAAGGAACAACTCCTCATCGGCGTCTACGAGGGGTTGCAGCTCCAGCTCACGCATCTGAGCGAGATCGCGCTGGTAACGCTTCTCGGCCGGCAGGACGGAGTCTGCATTGGAGGGATCTGTCATCACATCCGGGGACGCAGCGCGCGGTATAGCCAGCAACAAGGTGCTGAAGCAGACAATCATCATGCACAGGGTTCTGACACTGCAATCCATGAGACCTCCTCATCTAGTTGATGGGACGACTAGGTAGAATCGAGAGAACGGAGGAATCGTCTGTCAGGAAGGGCGGAACCAGATCGAAAGGTCACCTGGTTCGGAACAGCATTGGGTGACGAACGTTCTGGTGGGTGCAACATGGCCATGTGTACAAGGTGCTCCTTCAGGACCCGATGCGTGTACAGAACACTAGAGCGAACCCACTCGCCGGCGGCCGCTTGTCACACTCTTGAACAGAACCAAATGTAACGCGTCGCTCTGAGGTGGTCAATCCTAATGCAAAATCGCCGAGGGTGGCTAGCTCAGTGCAAGACGACATTTGAGTTGGCTACGCGAACATTGGCCCGAGCAGTTGCCCATTGTCGGCACCATCGAGCCTGCCCCAGGGCTTGGAAGACATCCGCTACCCAGCGACCGGAAAGCGGCTTCGATGACCACTTGCAGTGAACAAATCTGACTTCGGGTGAGCGCACGGAAGGGTCGCGCACTACAAGGTCGACAACCTCTCCAAGACCATCATCGCAAACGACAAGAGCCTCTGGTGATGCTCGTTTCTACAACGATCCAGGCTTTGCCGCCACAAGAGGCGTGGTACAACACGCTGTTCCGTCGGGGCTCCCAATATCCCATTCTGCGAATGACTTACAATGCTGGGCCGTTCCCGGCCCGATGAAGTTCACGAGGGCACTCACCCCCGACACGCCGGAAGGGAAAGCCAGACGGCACGTCTAGCCGACCTCTGGGATCCGCCATGCTGGTTCGCGCAGGACCGCGGCATCGGTGCGGCCTTCGGGGTCATTGCGTAGGTGGGAACATCGAAGTATACAGCTGTAACCGGATCGCCACCCAGCGGTGGTCACGAGTTGGACCGAGGTGGTCCCCATTCTTTGGACAGCTTGGCGGCTTTGCTAAGGTGGACTCCCCGTACAGGATCATGCCGCCTTCTCTTGAAGATACATCTCCATCGGGGTCTTGTCATCCGCAAGGGCCGAGTGGGGGCGTTCTTCGTTGTAGTACCTGATCCAGGCTCCGATCTCCCGCTGGGCTTCGATCCCGGATTCAAGATCCCACAGGTAGACGCATTCGTACTTCAGCGAACGCCACAGACGCTCAATGAACACGTTGTCCATCCACCGCCGCTTGCCGTCCATCGAAATGCGGACACCCGCCGCCTTCAGTACCGCGGTGAATTCGTCGCTCGTGAACTGACTCCCTTGATCCGTGTTGAAGATCTCCGGCGCTCCGTGCTTCGCTAGCGCCTCCTTCAATGCCTCGATACAGAACCCCGGGTCCATCGTGTTCGACAAGCGCCAGGGCAGCACCGTCCGTGTCGCCCAATCCATGATGGCCACCAGGTACAGGAAACCCCGTCGCATCGGAATGTAGGTGATGTCCGAGCCCCACACGTGATTCGCCTTCTCGATCGTCAGGTCCCGTAACAGATACGGGTAGATCTTGTGCTCCGGATGCCGCTGCGTCGTCCGTGGACCTTGGTAGATCGCGCTCAGACCCATCTTGCCCATCAGGCGACGAACTCGCTTGCGGCCCACCGTCCGGTAGCCCTGGCGACGAAGGTAACGGGTCATCTGCCGTGACCCGTACCAGGGCGTCTTCAGAAACTGCTCATCCATGAGTGCATCAGCTCCAGATTCAACGGCTTCTCGCCCTTGCCCTGGTAGTAGTACGACGATCGGGCAATCCCAACCAACTCGCACTGCCGCATGATGCTGAGCCGCGGGTGGCTTCCATCCACCAGGGCTACCCTCCGATCGTGGCTCACCGACCGAAGGCCCTCTGTAAAAAGTCCTTCTCCACCGTCAGCTGACCGATCTTCGCGTGAAGCTCCTTCAGCTCTGCCTCGTGGGTCGCATCCCGGCGCTCTCCCTTACGGACGAACAGCTCCGGCAGTCGCTCCTGAACCTGCTTCTTCCACTGCGTGATCATGTTGGGGTGGACATCGTGCTTCTTCGCCAACTCCGCCAGGGTATAGGCGCCCGAGAGCGCCTCAAGTGCAACCCTGGCTTTCAGCTCTGCCGAATAGACCCGCCGTCGCTTCATGACTCCCTTCCCTTCCTTTGGAACCCGGGAGCCACCTTAGCATACTGTCCGAATTTCGGGGTCCATCTCTGACTGACACGGAGCACCGGTGCCGCCGACTGGACCGGCCCGTTTCCAAAGCGGTTTCGCGGGCTATGGAAGGGGCGGGGATCAGTCCCTCGGTCCGCGCACGAAGCGTGCGTGACTACGAGCTCAAAGACCTCCTCTTTGAGGGCTTGAGCATGCGAGGTGGCTAGCCTCTTCGCACTGCTGCGACTGCTGACGCTAATCTTCTAAATGCGGATGCCACTCCGGGAAGACGGGCATGCAGGAGCAATGGATAGAGGTGGACCCCGAAATTCGGACAGTATGCTAAGGTGGCTCCGAATGAACCGCCCCGGGATTGCCGGAGACCTCATTTCTTGAGAGGATGGGGTTATGGAGAAGCGAAACAGGTTTTCCCCGGAGGTCCGCGAGCGAGCTGTGCGGATGGTCTTGGACCAGGAGAAGGAGCATAGCTCTCAGTGGGCGGCGATCCAGTCGATCGCAAGCAAGATTGGGTGTGTGCCGGAAACCCTGCGATCCTGGGTTCGTCAGGCGGAGCGGGATCTGGGTCGACGAGCTGGGTTGACGAGCGAGGAGCGAAAGCGGCTGACGGAACTTGAGCGCGAGAACCGGGAGCTACGGCGCTCGAATGAGATTCTGCGCAAGGCGTCGGCGTATTTCGCCCAGGCGGAGCTCGACCGCCGACCGAGGTGATGGTGACGTTCATCGACGAGTATCGCGATGAGCACGGGTCGAGTCGATCTGCCGGGAGTTGCCGATCGCCCCGTCGACCTACTACGAGCAGAAGGTTCGTGAGGCCGACCCGGACCGGTTGCCGGCGCGGCCAAACGGGATGCCTATCTGCGAGGGCGCATCCGCGAGGTATGGGACTCGAACTTCCAGCTGTACGGGGCGCGCAAGGTGTGGCGTCAGCTTCTTCGTGAGGGTGAGGCGGTGGGTCGCTGCACGATCGAGCGTCTGATGCGAGATGTGGGCATTCAGGGCGTGGTTCGCGGCAAGAAGCGTTGGACGACGGAGTCTGACGACAGCGCCTCGCAGCCAGCGGACCTGGTCGAACGCGACTTCAGTGCGCGTCGTCCGAATCAGCTCTGGGTAGCAGATCTAACCTACGTGGCGACCTGGCGTGGGTTCGTCTACGTAGCATTCGTCATCGATGTTTTCTCCAGGATGATCGTGGGCTGGCGCGTGTCGAGCTCCCTGAAGACGGAGCTGGCGCTGGACGCCCTTGAGCAAGCGATCTGGGCGCGGGGTAACACGGAGGATCTGGTTCAGCACAGCGACCACGGGAAGCAGTATCTATCGATCAAGTACACAGAACGGCTCTCCGACGCGGGCATCGTGCCGTCGGTCGGCAGCGTCGGTGATTCCTATGACAACGCTCTGGCCGAGTCTGTGATCGGGCTCTACAAGACCGTAGTGATTCGTGAGTTTGGACCTTGGCGCAACCTGGAGGATGTAGAAATCGCGACCCTCGAGTGGGTAGACTGGTTCGACAACCGCAGGCTTCTGGAACCGATCGGGAACATCCCCCCGCGGGAGTTCGAAGAAGCTTACTATCGGAGGAATGAAACCCCGGCCACCCTGGCCGGACTCAACTAACCGAGGCTCCGGAGGACCCGGGGCGATTCATCGTTGTCTCCCATCTATCGAACCAGGATCATCCGCTGGATCCGGGTCTGCCCACCGCACTCCACCGCGTTGACATACATCCCGCTGGCGACCGGCATCAAGTTGGCGTCGGTGCCGTCCCAGACCACGCGGTGCCTACCCCGCCTTGGGCTTCGTGGAGCAGCTCCTTGACCAGTGCACCGCGCACGTCGAAGACGCGGACCCGAACGTCCGCTTGGGCCGGGAGCTCGTATTCGATGGTGGTCGATGGGGTGAAGGGGTTCGGGTGGTTCTGCAGGAGCGCGAACCCGCGCGCACCAGCTGGCAGATCCGCGGGATCGTCCACGCCCACGGAGACGTCCGTGAACACGATCCGCCGGATGTCGTCGAGGGGGATGCTGACCGACTCCCCGCCGGTGATATGGACCGTCATGTCGTAGCTCTGAGCGAGAGCGCTCGAGCCAAGCAAGAGGAAGATACAGACGGACAATGTTTCTCTTCACATGGGTCACTCCGTACATCAGTGGCAAGTAAGGCTTGAACTCCAGCTTTGGCGCGCATCCGCGCTCACCAAGGCCATCGATCAATGAAATTCTAAAACCGTTTTCGTCGATTTCAACGCGCATCCGGGAGTCTGTATAAGTGTCACACTCCGTCACAAAGCTCTGGGGGAGGAGAGGATAGCATCCATCTACGGGACGGTCTGCCGGTCTCTTCCGGGCAAGAAGCGCAACCGGCCGTTCGATCCCACGATCCCCTTCAGACGGCCGCAATCCGCCGGCGAAGCTTCCGTTCTTCGTCCCGGGGCATCAGCAGCGTACCACGGGCCCCCGGCCACCACGAACTACCGGCTTGCTTAGCACTTAGCCTCGCGCAGCCAGACGCCATTCCCGCTTGCCCCACACCCCACCCCTCCCTACACTCCGGCCACGCGGATGTCGATAGGAGTCTCATGTTGCCCAACGATCATGGATCGCCCGACTCGAACCGGCTTCAGTGGGCGAGGCGTCTCTTGGAGCTCTGCCGGCAGATCGAAACGGGATCCGAAAGGTCCCGCGTCGGCAAGGAGGTCTCCGAAGCCTGGCTGATCCTCAATGCCGCCTTGACGCGCTATCTGAAAGGGCATGCCGGCCGGATGCCCTGGGTGACACGCGAGGACATCGAAGACCTCGCGGCGCGGAAGTCGTTAGATTTGCTGCGCGCGATCGAATTGGGGGACTGGGCAACCGGGGGGCGCCGGCCCGAGGAGGTTGCGGCTTATCTCTCGACGGTAGCGCGCAACGGTCTCCTCGATCTCTCCCGACAGGCGCGGCGCCGCGTCCGACCCCGAAATCCGGACCGCCCCGAGTGGGATGTGGGTTCTGTCGAAAGGAAGGGCAGAATGAGCGCTGCCAGCCGGCTCGACCCTCCCGACGTCCGGGTGGAGCGACGTGAATTCGCACAGGCCCTGGTGCGGTGCACCGAAGCGCTCAAGCCGCGCGCCCGGACGATCTGGTTCTTCCGTATCTTCTACGGCATGCCGAGCAAGCAGATTGCCACCCACCCCGAGATCGACCTGAAGCCGAATCACATCGATGTGATCCTGCAGCGGGTCCGAACCCGTATCCGCGATTGCATGGAGAAGCAGGGCTTCTCGCCCACCGAGATGCCCCCCGGAACCTTCGTCGAGTTGTGGAAGGTCTTCCGTTCCCGGGGTGCGATGCCCGACGAGGTCTGTCATGCACTTGACCGATGACGATTGCCTGAACCTCATCCTGGGGCTGCTCGAGCCGGCGGCGGAGGCGGAGCTCCTCCAACACGCATCGGAGTGCCCCGACTGTGAGCATCGCCTGCAGGAGACGGCCGCCGCCCAGGAAGTGCTGCGCGCGACCCGCGTTCTGCATCGCGATTCGGGGGGCCGGTTGTGCATGGATTCGCGGCACCTCCAGCCGACCGCGGAGCCTTGGATCATCCGCCTTGCCCGGTCCCTGTGGCGACCCGTGATCCGCTACCCGTTGGCGGGTGCCGCGGCCGCTCTGATCCTCCTCTGGATTCTCCTCCCCAGCGAGCCGCTGGTGCCGGGCGGGCCCGCCCGCGTCGCCCTCCCCGATTTCGACCCGGCATCCTACCTTCGCGGGGAAGGGGCGGCGGCCGGTGACAGCGCGTTCGTCCGGGGCGTCGCCGCCTACCGGGATCGAGACATGGGCCGCGCGATCGCCGAGCTGCGCCGCGCGCGATTGGAGGGTGCGGCAGAGCTCCAGCGCCGGGTCTTTCTCGGGAGCGCGCTGGCCTGGCAGGAGGAGTATGAGGAGGCGGTTGCCGTGCTGGAGCCGCTGCCGTTCGAGTATGAGATCCACGAACCCTTCCACGCTCCCGCCTGGTGGACCCTCTACCTTGCGCTGCGCGAGACCGGGCGGCGCGCGGCGGCCGATTCCCTGCTCGATATCTTCACCGCGGAAGGCGGGGAGCTGGCGGATTGGGCACATGCCGAGAGACGGGCACGAGCCTCCGAGCACTAGCCGGTTCCCATCATCGGGATCAGCGCGAATCCCCAGACCATCCGGCACAGCGGCGCATGTCAGGTCCGACGACGGTTCCCTCCCTGTCATTTCCCCCAAATAGCAAGCACTTGCCACGACCCTACGCCCGAACCGCCCCCCATCCCCAAAAGAACCGTTAGATTGCGGCTCACCCCTCGTATTCCCGCCCGCACAGCGAGCAGACCCGGTTTCCCAGGAGGATCCACTCATGCCCGGACCGAACACCAGGATGCCGCCCCATTGCCGGCGCGCCCGACCCCCGCCGCGAGGCCGATTGCGCCTGCAACCGAACGTGGCGATCCCTGCACACACGCGAAACGGAGGTGGAGTCATGAAAAACCCTGCGGCGCTCTTTCTCGGACTTGTGCTGGTCGCGGCCGGCAGTGGGGTGGTCGTGGCGACGGCCCCCCCGGATGAGCCCGGACCCTACCGGCTTCTCCGATCCGGGTTCTCACCCGGGGCAGCGGTGCAGTGTGCGAGCGAGTACAGCGCACTGACCAACTTCGGGGTTCCTTTGGTCTCGAAGCACCCGGTGGAGGGCGACCTCGTCGTCGCACTGGGTCACGCGGTCTTCGGGCTGGAATCCTCACCCTGTCGGGTCCCATCCGATGTGGATGATGACGCGCACTACAGACTCTCGGTCACTAGTGAGCCCAACCCGGCCCGGGGGAGGGCTTCGGTCGCCTTCTCGTTCTCCGGATCCGATTTCGAACAGGCCCACGCTCGGGTCGAGATCTTCGATCTCACCGGCCGACTGGTGACGCGTCTCTTCGACGGCGAGATCCCGGCGGCCGGACAGAACGTGAGTTGGGACGGAAAGGACCGGAGCGGGCATGACGTCAAGAGCGGTGTCTACTTCGTGCGAATGACCTGCAAGGACCGCTCGATCACGCGATCGATGACCTTGCTGCGATAACCTAAGGAGGTTGAGCCATGAAAGCGTTCAAACGAATCCAGTGGATGCTGGTGCTGGCCGTCCTGATCGGCGGGGGCTCCGCTCATGCCAATCCCATCCCGATCATCCCGGTCTATACCAGCCTGAACTACCAGGGCGCGGTGTACGACGAAGGCGGCGACAACCCGGTCAACGGCTTCTTCGACCTGTCGGTCCGCATCTATGACCAGTGCGACGGGGGTGCCCTGCTGCATCAGGAATCCTTCGCCGGCGTGACCGTGACCAACGGCATCTTCCAGGTGGTGCTGGGCAGCGAAAACCCCCTCAGCCAGCTCATCTTCGATGGGTCCGAGCTCTGGGTAGAGACCGAGTTCGACGGTACGGTCTTTCCGCGGGAGGTGATCCGTCCGGTCGCCCATGCCCTCACGGCCAACAACGCCGCCTTCGCCCGCGGGCTCGAGTTCGATTACGACTCGGGTTGGGTGAGGATCGATCCGGGCGACACCGTGACCAAGTACCACTACTTAGACGGGACCTATTCGAACTACACCGTCTTCCTCGACGGTAAGTGCGCGGACGGCTACGTTCATCGCGCCAACCTGGGGACCACCCGCAGCGAACGCGCCCTGGTGGGTTACTACGGCTGCGAGTGGCACGGTCTGAACGGCACGCGGATCAAGGTGACCCGCGGCAACCATGACCATGACACCCAATCCGTGGACAAGGACTGGCACTGGTTTCGGGTGCGCATCCTCAAGAACAAGACCCTGTTCGACATTCCTCAACCCGTCTACTGCTACGACTAGCGTGAGAGCCCGGCTCCGGCACCGGCCGGAGCCGGGCCGCATCAGGCTTGAGGATGGAACTTCCTGCTCGGGGGCACGATGCTTCGAGAAGTCGACGAGGGCGCAGGCGTGGCGCATGCGCATAGCCCCCTCGGGCGATCGATCCCCTGGCGTCAGGCGCCGACTAGCCTCCGGTCGCGCCTTTCATCCCTCCGTTCCCCGCTCCGGGGACGTAGGCATCAAAGATGGGGATGAACCTCCTCGACTGGCCACCGGGCGCGCAGATAGAGGAAAGACAGCTCACATTCCAGCAATCAACTGCAGTTCGGCTGAACTTCTTGACCACACGGGGTTGTCGTTGACAGAAGATGTCATCTCAACAAGGTCAGCTTCTGAACCTGATGGAACTCCGAAGATTCCAAGCGCCAGAAATACACCCCTGGATTTACAGGCCGTCCAGATGCATCGACTCCGTGCCACATCACTTCGTGGTGCCCGCTCTCCAGGTTGCTCTTGGGGAGCAGTTCTAGAATCCTCCGGCCCGCGAGGTCATAGATACCTAGTGAAACCTCTGCATCGTGCGGCAGGCTGAAACGTAGGGTGGTTGATGGATTGAAGGGGTTGGGCTCACAGGGGAGAAGCGCCCAGCGTGGCGATGACTCCTCTTCCGTAACTCCTGACATGCCCGGGCTGGCATACGCACTCTCGTTTCCGGCATGATCGACTGCCGACAGCCGGTAGAACCAGCCATAGCCGAATCCTGTGTCTGTCCAACTTGTTCCCACGGTGACGTGAACCAACGTCTCGCTGCTCGGCTCGAAGTATGGATCTTCGCTTCTATAGATGCAGAAGTGATCGAAGTCATCATCACTGGGAGGCTCCCAGCTGAGGAGGTTCCCCTCTGACTCATAGTCAACGTGGAAACCTTCGGGAATAACGGGGGCCAGGTTGTCTACCGAGTATCCGAATGCCGACTCACTTGCGAAATTACCCTCCTCCATGGCGGCAATCACGCGAAACTCAGTCAATGCAGGATCCACCTCTGTAGAATCCGCTAGTGTGGAGGCTTCGAAGTAGTAGTGCGACACTCCGTAGGCAGCACCGGATAGAACAGTCACCCAGTTCCCATCGTCGCGTCGTTGCACCGTGTAGATTTCCACATCCCGAAGTGCATCGTCGTCGAAGATGCTGCACAGGACATCCAGGTAGACTCGTCCTCCCTGATCATTTGGCACATCCACGATCGACGCGATGATGGGGCGCTCTTCTCGAACCTCGATGATGTGGCTGGTCGTATCAGAGTTCTCGGGCCCAAATGCCACTAGGGTGACGTCGAAGTCGCCGCCCTCAGAAAAGGTGTGAAGGGGGCGGAACTCCGTGGAGAACCCGCCATCATCAAACGTCCAAAGAAAGCTATCGATAGGAGCACCAGTGGTCTTATTCAAGAAATCGACGGTCAGTGGCGCTTCACCGTAATGAGTCGAGCAGTAGAATCGGGCATCGACCGCAGTTGATAGGATGTGGATACAATCGTTCATCAATAGCGTGTGCGTGCCATCAAGATCTGTGACGGTCAGAGATACCGAATAGCGGCCGATCTCAGCATAGCTGTGATAAGGATTCTGCTCAGGCGAAGTAGAATCGTCACCGAAATCCCATAGCCAAGATGTGATATTGCCGTAGCTAAGATCATTGAATTGAACGTCTCCGTATCCAACCCAGGGCTGAGCCATGAAGCTGGCGGAAACGCCACATTGACGGGGTGCAACCTGAAGACCGTTGTCGTTGGCGGCAAGGTAAGCATAGTCGCCCGCGATCGCCACGCCCTGAGCAAGACCGGGCGTGCCCATATTGCCAATAACAAAAGGGCTATCGGGGTCAG
>Ga0180432_10010233_pt1 | contig 11280 bp, 7 predicted proteins | sample SS_ome_10_FD_132414 | JGI IMG/M metagenome (GOLD analysis project Ga0180432, IMG submission 132414) | Hypersaline lake sediment archaeal communities from the Salton Sea, California, USA - SS_1_MS_2 metaG | ecosystem: Environmental > Aquatic > Non-marine Saline and Alkaline > Hypersaline >... | reverse complement strand
AGAAGAACAATATTAAATCTCGCAGCAAGGGCTCAGTTAATAATTTTCTTAACGATAAGTAATCTTCCTCACTCATTCTCTTATAAAATAAATATTAATAAATAAATTTTAATAAACATGTGAATTTTGAAATAGAGAATATAAAAAATTATGTAATCTGACATGGAATTTTGCCCCGAATGCGAAAGCGTCTTATATCTGATGAAACACAATAAGTTGCTTTGTAAAAAATGTAATAGTTTTTATAAATTAAAGGATGGAGAATTAATTTTTTTAGAAAAGGATCGTTCTTCCACGATAGGACGCCGAGATAGCAAAGAATTTAAAAGAACCGTGAAAAAAAAAAGAAAAGACAGCGAAAAAAGAAATGAGTTCAACGATAAAGATATTAAAATCAATTCAGATGCATCTCAACTTTCAAATAATTACTTGAAATTTTTTCCCTATACAGTATTCAGGCAATCTCAAGAAAATATCATAAAACAAATAGAGGAAAATGCGAGAAAACGAAAAAATATATTATTAGTCGCGCCTAATGGAACTGGAAAGACTATAATTGCCTTGAGTGCGCTCCTGCCTATTGCGTTCGAAAATAATTTGAAAATAATCTACATGTGTCGAACCCACTCTCAAAACGCAAGGGTAATTAAAGAATTAAAGAAGATTTCCTACTTCTTAAAGAAAAATAATATTGAAGTAAAAGTCAATGGATTATCCATTCGTGGAAGAAATGAGATGTGTTTAAATAAAACATTACTCTCGATGAAGCCAAATCCGAAAGACGCAATGTCCCTTTGCACGGATCTACGAAATAATAGAAGTTGTGTACATTTCTTAAATCTCATAAAAAAGAAGAATGAATTAGATAATCCAACGCTCATCTCTCCAGAATTGTTTAATAAACCAGTTGACGCTGAAGAACTTATTGACTTTTGCAAGGAAAAAAAAATTTGTCCCTATTTTTTGAGCAAGTTTTTGTTGGAAGAGATGAAAGTTATAATCTGTAATTACCAATGGATCTTTAATCCTGGAATACGGGAAACCTTCATGAAGTTTATAGGTCAAGAGTTACAGAAATGTATCTTAATTATAGATGAATGCCATAACATTATTGATGTTGCAACCGATGTCAACTCTGAAAGAATAACTCCTTATTCTTTAAAATTGTGCTTGAAAGATTTAGAAATGTATAAATCTCCTTATAAAATGCAAGAGTTCGTTGATCTTCTCTTAGATCATCTAAATAAACAGAAAATGACTCTTAAGATAGAAGAAAAGCCAATTCCGCCAGAGATATTTGTAGAGCGCCTCTATAAGAAGTTGGAATTTTCTGATCTTAACGAATTTAAGATTTTTATTGGTGAATTGCACGATTTTAGCAGTGCAATCCACGAGGAAAAAGTAGCCAATGGTGAGATTTCAAGAGATTATGTTGGTACCTTGGCAGAATTCTGGTTTAAATGGCTGAAAGTATACATGCTCGATAATTATTTCTTTTCTTATTCTATTAAAGAAGTTAAAGAGAAAAAGAATATTTCTCTGGAGATTGTTGCCTTAGATCCAAGAGAAATCGCCGTACCAATTTTAAAAACTTGCTATGGATGCTTAAATCTTTCAGGAACCGTAAATCCCTACGTTTTTAACAACCTCATGGGACTTAACGAAAGTGGAAAGAGCTATAAAGGTCTTATAGCTGATTCTCCCTTTCAAAAGAAGAACATAAAAGCATTGATAATCGAAGGCGTTGATACAAAGCGTGAAAGTAGGAAACCACAGATGTTTAAAAAAATGATAGAAAAGATAGGCGAAGTTCTGTATTCTACTCCTGCTAATGTTGGCGTCTTTTGCGCTTCTTATCAAATCTTAAAGGGGTTAATTTCAAATGGAATTGAAAAGATCATTAACCATAATAATAAAAAATTATTTATCGAAGAAAGAGGATTGTCTGCTTCTGAAAACACATCAATGATAGAAGATTTTAAATCTATGGCCTCAAATGGAGGCGCCGTTCTTTTGGGCGTGTGTGGGGGGCGCAATTCTGAAGGTGAAGACTATCCAGGAGATTATATGAACGCTGTTATTATCGCAGGATTTCCTTATCACTTGCCCACGCCTCGAGTTAACGCAAAAATTGAATATTACGATAAAGTCTTTGACAATCAAGGATGGGAATTTGCTTACTTGTATCCTGCAGTACAACGGGCAAATCAAGCTTCCGGGCGCCCTATTAGGAAGTTAAAGGATAAAGGAGCATTGGTTTTTATGGATTTGAGATTTAGATCTAAATCAAGTTGGATATCAAATTGGGTAAGAGAAGAGCTCGAAATTATTCCAGACAAGAAGAATGCCATTACTCAGAATTTATATCCCTTTTGGAACTCAAAATAAGTTTTATATTTCATTTTACTTTAACTTCCTTAGTTTAATTTTCTAATAGATTTAGATTATAGATGTGAGAATAATTGAGCGAACTTGTGTTAATTGAAGAAAATGAAGAAGGGACTATTACAACCCTCAAACTAAATCGGATGGATAAAAAGAATGCCTTTAACATAGATCTATTTAATGCATTTAAAGAAGCCATTCAGAAAGTGGGTCAGACAAACACGCGAGTTGTAGTTATAACAGGTCAAGAGAATGTTTTTTCTGCAGGAATAGATTTACAGATGCTAGCTGGAGGCGATCTATCCTCGATAGGGATGGAAGATATTAGAAAGCCATCAAACTTTCGATTTTTTGTAAATACATACATACAACCTATTCTAGCTGCCATTGAAAAAATAGAAAAACCAGTTATTGCGCGTATTAACGGATTCTGCTTTGGTTTAGCATTAGAGCTAGCTTTAGCTTGTGATTTTAGGTTTACCTTAGATTCTGCGACAATTAGTATGATTGAATCAAAGATTGGAATGAACCCTGATGTGGGTGGTACGATTAGACTGACAAGAATCGTTGGAATTGCAAACGCAAAAGACATCGTCATGACGGGGAGGTCGTTTGATGGTAACGAAGCGTATAGACTAGGCGTGGTAAATGGCGTTGCAAGCAATTTAAACGAATTGGATGAAATAATCAAGAAATACGCAGATGAGTTAATAGATGCTGCTCCATTGGCGGTGGGATTGAGCAAAAAACTCATCGACGATTTATATGGAAAGGATCTCGCAATAGGCATGGAAATGGAAACTCTTGTGAGCTCGCAATTAGTACAAACAAAAGATTTCATGACAGGAGCAATAGCAAGGCTTAGTAAGAAGAAACCGAAATGGAAAGGAAAGTAAAAAAAACTTTTACCTCAATCTCTTTTTATTTTTATCTTATCGTATAATTCTATTAATTTTAAAGATACGATACTCCATCGAAAATTATTTTTTACTCTTTCAAGGCAGTTTTCTCTAATCTTTAGATAATAATTCTTATCTATCAAGACTCGAGATTTTATGATTTCGTCTGGAATCTGGTTAATGATCTGCAAAGATTCAACCTCGCTGTAGGCGCCATCCTCGCAAATTTGGACTAACTTAAATAGCGAAATTAACGCTGTAGTGAATTGAGATGGGTTGTTCTTTTGAATTAAAATTCCCGTACCCATTTCAGGGTTAATTCTTATATCAATAACTGATTCTTGCAAGCCTCCTACCTTGGTTGCTATTACAGGTAATTTTGATGCCATTGCTTCCAAAGCAATTATCCCAAACGGTTCCCATCTTGATAAAGCGCAATACACATCTGCTACAATATGAGCTAGATGAAAGACTTCTGCAGACAACCCAAAAATGATTCTTAAATTATTAGGATATTTTTTCACATGCTCGGAATATTCTCTAATTTCTTGCAAGCTATACTCTGTTGGCAGTATGAGAAAGAGGAATTTAGCATTAGGAATGATCTTTATCACATCTGGAATAGCTTCAAGGATGGTTTCAAATCCTTTTTGATGTGAAATTCTTCCAGTTGTTATTACTAACGGTCCGGAATCAGTAAAAGCCATGTCTTTTCCATTATTAATAAACGGATTATCGTATGAGATTTCTCGTATTGTCTCAAGCACCCTTGTTGAATTAATTAATGGGCTTTGCTTCAGATGCCCTAATTTGTAGGTAAGTAAATATCTTCTCATTTCCTTATGGGATATCTTAGTATCACTCGATAAACTTAATACTTCACGCATTTCTGCCTCGAAGTTCTCCATTACTCGTTTGTAAATCTCGTCGTATTCCCAATCACATCCGTCCCAAACATAGTCAGCTTTAAAATCAATTAATTCAAAACCTAAACTTGGGATTATATCAGATTTTAAATAAGATTCACTTACCGTAGTAACTAAATCGCATACAAATGCGCCTATCTTTTCTACTGATGGAGGATAATAATCCTCGTCAATACTAAATCTCTTTTCACAAATTGCATAAATCTCATTAAATGTGAGGTTTTTTCGCCCCTCTTTAGTAAGAACACTTATAGGTGTCTCGTCAATACCACTAGCAATGTAGAAATTAAACTCATATTTTGGCCATGTTAATAAATGAATCGTGATTATTGATGATACATCCAAATCATATTTAGCTAACTCTTGTTTAATACCAATAAAAGGAACGACAACGTGATAATCGTGTAAATGAACAACATCAGGTAAGTTATCTTTCCACTTGTCTATTAAAAATTCTATATAACATCGCATGCCGATGCTAAAAAGGCAAACTTTTCCTGCAAATGTATCTGGATTGTAAACGATATTGTCGTCTAAGAATTTTTGAGAAAAAGAATTATCTCCCGAAAGGACAATGATATCTACGTTATCTCTTCTGAATTTGTAAAATGAAATGGCGTAACTACTTTCATGGTCAGTAATTCCAAAAAAAGAAGGATTAATTTGTCCAACACATTTTAATGGCAATCGTTCACAAGCGGAGTCTTTTTTTAATCGTTCTAATTGACCGTGAGAGGGAATAAAAACGGTAATATCGTATTTATCTTTTAAACTCTTTGCTTGATTGGCGGGAACCTCGCCTAAACCTCCAACCTTTACAAAACCCGCGTATTCAAAAGTTAAAATCCAAACCTTATCTTTTTTTTCGGTCAATATATTTGAAAGAATTCAAATTTGTTTTTATATTCTTAATTAAGATTAATTATCCATGTTTTAAATAAAATATACTTATTAAAAGTTAATTAAATCTGGGCGATTTTTGAGGCAATTACGACAAAAATATTAACAAGAATGAAACTAATAATTTTTTCCTCTTGCGGGTATATCCCATCTAGCAAAAATTTCATCGTCTTTAATTACCGTAAAATGATCGTATAGATTTGCAGTCGTACAAATATGAGAGGGGATGAGCTCAATTTTCTGACCTATTTCAAATGTATCATTTGGACCTGCTCTAAAAATAGAGTGTTCTTCTGTCATTACTCTGATTCTACATTTTGGATAATTCTTGAAGACTGGATTTCCATTATCATTCGTGGCTGCTTTTAATCCTACATCCATTGTATATAATCTTTTGCCTGGGATGTTAGTAATTGTACCTAAAACAGTAGCCGCGATATTAAATTCTGGAACGATCCTAAAATGATGCTCGTCATTAAACACATATGTACCAGGTTGCAATTCTGTAATTCCCTTATATTTAGCAGAGAACATATAAGTGCCAGAATTACTAGCAGTTAAGTAATCAATATTAAACCCATTATCGTTTAATAAATCTCTGGTGTCAACTAAAAGTTTCATGCATTCTTCAGTTTGCTTTTTTCTCAAGTCATTATCGTGTACCGAAATAAGATGTCCTTCGTATCCTTGAAGTCCTACTATTTTCAACCCTTTTTGTTTTTTAAGGAAATCTGCAAATTTCAATGCAGGCTCTCCAGGTTTTACTCCGTTTCTTCCTAATCCAACATCAACCTCAATTACAACCTCTAATACTAATCCTTCCTCTAAAGCAGCTTTGTTTAAATCTAACGCATTCTTTTCCGAATCGACACATGCTCTCACTAAAGACTTCTTATTTAAATTAGCCAATCTTTTAATTTGATTCATCTCTACAACTTGATTCGCTATTAAGATATCATCAAATCCGTGTTTAGCAAAAATCTCCGCTTCGCCTACTCTCGCAACGCAGATACCACTGGCGCCAGCATCAAGCTGCATTTGGCCTATTATTGGAGATTTATGGGTTTTGACATGTGGTCTAAGTCTTACATTGTTTTCTTTTGCAAATTTTACCATTGTTCTGATGTTTTTTTGCATTTTATCATGATCTATAATAAGAGCAGGTGTTGAAACCTCATCCATCCATTTTTTCTCCATTATTTTTCACTTCCCTATAATTTATGATTGATGAATTACTTATAATTATTCAATTGATTTGAATTATATTAGTGTTGTGATTGAAATGGTCGAGTATAAAGACATTTTAGCTGCTTATGAACGTGTTAAAGGTACAGTAAATAAAACACCCATCATGACATCAAGAACTTTAAATGAATTAACAAATGCAAAGATATATTTAAAATGCGAGAATTTTCAGAGGATAGGAGCATTCAAGATGAGGGGAGCTTATAATACCCTCTCACAATTAACTGAGGAGCAGAGAAAGAAAGGAGTGATTGCTCATTCAAGCGGAAATCACGCTCAAGCAGTGGCGCTCTCAGCTAAACTTTTGAATATAAAGGCGACGATTGTCATGCCTAATACTTCACCTCAAGTAAAAGTTAACGCAACAAGAGATACATATGGCGCTGAAGTCGTGATGTGTGAAAATACCATTGAAGCTCGCCATTCAACGACGCAAGATTTAATTGATAAACATGGTTATTCATTAGTCCACCCTTACGATAACGATAATGTTATTGCGGGTGCTGGAACTGCTGCCCATGAATTATTGAATCAAGTAGAAGGTTTGGACATGGTGTTTGGTCCCGTTGGTGGTGGTGGTTTGATAAGCGGGACATCAATTGCGGTTAAAGGATTTAACCCGAATATTAAGGTATATGCTGTTGAACCTAAAAACGTTGATGATGCATATCGCTCAATTGAATCTGGACAAATAGAAAAGAATGAAACCATTAAATCCATTGCCGATGGATTATTGACTAATTTAAGTGAAAGAACTTTTATTATAATAAAGAAAAATGTTGATAAAATAATTACTGTTTCAGAACAAGAGATCCTCGATGCGATGCGATTTATTTGGGAACGGATGAAGATTGTTGTAGAACCATCGGGAGCATGCTCGCTTGCAGGAGTGTTATCTGATCAAATTCCAATTGAAAACAAGAAAATTGGAGTAATTATTAGCGGTGGAAACATCGACTTAAACGATTTTTTCAATTTAATTCAAAATAAGATAAAACGAGGTTGAATCATGAAAGTTGGTTATATTCAAAATTCCCCTATTTTTGGAGAAGTAGAAAAGAATTTCACACAGATTAAAGAATTGTCAAACGGAATTAGAGCAGATTTGTTAGTCCTTCCTGAGCTTTTTGCTACCGGCTATACATTTACATCTAAAGAAGAAGCTCAAGAAATGGCCGAAGGAGTTGGTGGGATAACTGCAAATTTTCTTAAAGAAATATCACAGAAGACTGGAGCAGTTATAGTCGCGGGATTCATTGAGAAAGAAGGTAAAAACATCTATAACGCTGCAATCATGATTAATGGCGATAATATAATCGGCACTTATCGAAAAATACATCTCTATTACAAAGAGAAAAAGTGGTTTTCACCTGGAAATAAGCCATTTGAGATACATCAAGTAAATGGCATGAATATAGGAATGATGATATGTTTTGATTGGATATTTCCAGAATCAATAAGATCTCTTGCCTTATTAGGAGCAGATATTATTGCTCATTCTGCAAACCTCGTACTCCCATATTGCCAAAATGCCATGGTTAACCGTTGTCTCGAAAATAGAGTATTTGGTATTACAGCCAACCGGATTGGTACTGAAAAGAGAGGCCAAGACGAATTTAAATTTACTGGGGGGAGTCAATTAACGGCGATAGATGGCGAAGTATTATCTTCAGCTCCAATAAATGATCTTTCGGTCGATATCGTTGAGATCGATATATTTAAAGCTCGTAATAAATCACTTAACGAGTATAACAATTTATTTGAAGATCGCAAGCCAGATTTTTACACACTACGATGATTTGAAGTGTGATAGTCTGAGAACCTATTTTAATGGTATATTCATTACCATATATTACGATAGAATTATAAAGATTAAAAGCGAAATTAAAATATTTTAAGAAAATAAATTGAAGTGATTTCAAAAATGCCTAGAGTTATTGATATGGTTGTAGATATGATTGCTGAAATGGGGATAGACCATGTATTTGGCTTACCCGGTGGAGTAACTCCATTTCTATTAGAAGAATTTTATAAGCGTAAGGATAAATTTACTACAATAGTTGCTCGTCAAGAGGGCGCAGCAGCAATTATGGCTGATGTGTATGGTCGCATAACCCGTAAACCTGGAATATTAATTGGACAAGGTCCCTTTATAGCAACTAATGGAGGAGTAGGGATTATTGAAGCATATATGGCTGGATCTCCTATAGTTATTATAACAGATGCTTCTGATTGGAATGGTATTAATCAACATGCCCCATATCAATGTGGAACGGGTGAGTATGGATCTATAAATGTTCCTAATATCATGCGTTCAATGACAAAATATACAACTGTTGCAACTAATCCGCAAGAAGTAGTATATGGTGTCGAACTTGCTATTAAGCACGCCATATCCGGACGCCCTGGTCCTACATGTGTAATCGCTCGGTGGCAATCAATGATTGGAATTATTAAAGATCCAATGGAACTTAGACCTCCTCTTCACGAGTTAACAGGTTTACTAAATGTAAGTCCTCCATGTATTTCACCTGATGATACGCAAAAAATTGCTCGTTATTTATTGGATGCCGAAAGCCCCGTTCTTTTATGTGGTCGAGGTATACACGCCTCAAATGCTTATGAAGAATTGCAAGAATTAGCTGAATTAATAGGGATGCCCGTAGCTACGAGTTATATGGGTAAAAGTAGTATTGTAGAAACACACGATCTTTCTTTAGGAGTTATGGGGGGTTTAGCGCAAAAATTAGCAAATGAAACCATTAGAGGCGCAGATGTTATTTTAGCAGTAGGAACTTGCTTAGCTCCTGAAAATACTGTTAACTGCTCAATTGAATTTATTGATCCAAGCCGTCAAAAGCTTATCCATGTGGATATTGACCCAAGAAACGCAGCGTGGACTTATCCTGTAACATTAGGAGTCACATCAGATGCAAAATTGGCGTTAAAAGCAATAATTAACGAAATCAAGAACTTATCTCCAAATATTAATGTGAACGAAAGGATAAATGCAATAAGAATTAAAAAGGAAGATATTGAAAACGAATATTACACGAGTAAGTTTTATAACTCTGATAATGTACCAATCGAACCCGAGAGACTAGTTAAGGAAATAAATGAAATTCTCAGTAGTGATGACATTATTGTTTTAGATGCTGGTAATAGTCGCATGTGGTTTACAAAACTCCTGCAAACTAAGAATACTGGGCAACTCATAGCTGGAGGAGGTGTGGCGGGTATGTGTTGGGGAACAAGTGCAGCAATAGCTACAAAATTGTTGTATAAAGATAGAAATGTTGTTGAAATATCCGGAGATGGCAGCATGTTGATGGGTTTATACAATTGGTCGACATTGAAAGAATTAAATCTTCCTTTGGCTTATATTGTTATGAACAATTCTGCCTTAGGGAATGTTAGAGATTACCTTTCTCGTAAAGGAAGACCAATGAGTGATGTACCTAAGACAAATTTTGCTAATATCGCAAAATCAATGGGAATTGAAGGTATTCGAGTTGAAGAATTAAGTGAGCTTAAACCAGCCCTTCAAAATGCTTTTACAACGGATAAACCTCTCGTGGTAGATGTAGTTGTAAGTCAAGGCACTAATTTAAGAATAAGACAATCAGTTTAAAACAAGTCAGAAGGTGGTTAAAATAATGGACTATGAAGAAATTCAGAATAGGCTTAAAGAAATCATAAAAATGACCCCAAAAGCCATTCCAGATTCAGAAATGGCAAAAATTCACAAAAAAATCGAAAATAATTGCCCGAAATCGAAACCATTTTTTGATGAAATGATTAAATGTATGCCGGGAGGAACTCAACATCAAATGGTTATCAAGCAACCATTTGCAGTAACAATGAAAAAAAGTCTTGGTGCTCGAATGTGGGACGTGGACGATAACGAGTATATCGATTATTTAATGAGCGCAGGTGCGTGTATCCTAGGACATTGTTACCCTCCTTTAAAAGAAGAAATAATTAAGATATATCACGATCAAGATCCAAATTTATATTGGAACTCAGAGTGGGAAATAAAAGCTATAAAAGAAATAAAAAAACATGTCCCATCGATTGAACGACTACAATATTTTCAATCAGGCACCGAAGCTGATATGGCTGCTATCCGTATTGCTCGTGTCTTTACGGGAAAGGATAAAATTATAAAATTTGGAGGAGCGTATCACGGTTGGTCAGATCAACTCACTTATGACATTCATATTCCTTTTTCTGGGAATATGGAATCAGATGGCATCCCAAGGGGGTGTTATAAGGATACGGTATCACTTCCTCCAAGCGATTTGAAAGCGCTAGAGGATAACCTAAAAAAATGGTCTGAAAAAAGAAGCGGGGTTGCCGCAGTAATAGTCGAACCGTTAGGTCCAGAATCAGGAGCCATTCCAAATCCTCCAGGATTTAACGAAGCCATACGAGAGTTATGCGATGAATTTGGCGTGTTATTAATATTTGACGAAGTTGTTACAGGTTTCAGGTTAGATCTCGGCGGAGCCCAAAAAGTCTTTGGTGTAAAACCTGATCTAACAGTATTCGGTAAAATCTTAACTCATGGATTTCCTTCTGCTGGTGCAGTAGGTGGTCGGGAAGACATAATAAACCTCATTACTGGAGACGTTGAAGCGGGGGGTAAACATGCGTTTGTTGGTGGAACTATTCGAGGTAATCCCCTATCTGTCGCGTCAACGTATTGGACTATTAAATTAATTGAAAGAACCAATGCGATTAATAAAGCAGCTAAAGCAACAGATAATTTAGTTAAAAAACTTAACGACTTGTTTGAGCGCGATGATCGTCCTTATTTTGCTCACAATCATAAGTCAATCTTACATTTCGAGACATATTCTCCGCTTTCAATGGATATAAGGATGCCCGAAAACATTGAAAAAGCAGTCTTTCGAAAAAAATGT
>Ga0180432_10010232_pt1 | contig 11280 bp, 10 predicted proteins | sample SS_ome_10_FD_132414 | JGI IMG/M metagenome (GOLD analysis project Ga0180432, IMG submission 132414) | Hypersaline lake sediment archaeal communities from the Salton Sea, California, USA - SS_1_MS_2 metaG | ecosystem: Environmental > Aquatic > Non-marine Saline and Alkaline > Hypersaline >... | reverse complement strand
GTATGCCAAGGTCGCTGGTCCGACCGATCAGCTTGTGCTTGTGGGTCATCGGACAGCGAGGACGATGCCCCCCACAAATCAGCATCGGAGATTTGATCCGAGTGTGCGGTTTTCAGAAAATTGTCAAGAAATGGTTTGTGCTTGTCAAACAATAACTTATGAAGCTGGCTGAGATGCAGCAGAGCCCCCCTGAAGGGCCATATATGCGCTTCTGTTGCAAGTTTTGTTGCAGATCACAGGCTCAGGTTAATCCAATCTTAAGTCAATCTTGTGTCCACTCTAACCTGTTGCCGAACGCTGAAGAACTGTATACTGGAAATGACCAAACACTATCAACAACTTGGATGAACGAGGATACAGTTCTTATTGTCGATCGTGCTGATCGACTCAATGAAATTCAGTTGACAGCATTGCTCTATTACACGTGGTGCGATGGTGGAAAGCTTTTATTAGTAGAAGGCCCCGGAAATTGGATGGACATCTATAGCCTGATTGCCAATTGCAAGCTGTGTGAGATTGATCCCTTCGCATATCTTCGTGAGGTGCTTGACCGGGTTAGCGCCCATCCAGCCAGTCGAATTGCCGAATTGACACCGTCAAGTTTGAAATCGTGATAGTATGAAACAGTAGATTAGATCAGTCCGGTTTCTCGGTATCCAGTTTCGTTCGCCATTCTATAGCTTTTTCCGGCTTGTTCCAGGCTTTGTAGAGGTCGTCAACGGCATGTAAAAATATTTGAGTCATCAGTTGATGCACGGTAAAATAGTTTTGCTTTCCACTCATGAATACTTGGATGAGTTCTTCGATTCGGAAAGGAGTATATATGAAAACAGGTTGTAATCAATATATTTCGATTTTGTTTTTCTGTTTAGGTTCCTTGCTCATCATCGCGAAAATTGGACATAGCAACGCTATGTCCGGATGGTATCGCTTTGAACCACAAAATACCTCACAGCCCGGTGAAATCGGGATGCAGGAATGGGTAGACATCCCGGCCGGTCGATATGGCAGAATCACTCGACAGGATGACAAACTTATTTACAATGGAAAAGCGATAAAGCTGTGGGGAATCAATCTTTGCTATAGTGCATGCGCGCCGAATAAAGGATTGGCTGATCGACGTGCGGCCTTCTATCCCAAATATGGTATCAATAGTGTGCGATTGCATAAGTATGCCGACGGATCGGGCTGGGCGGGCATCCAGTCCAGGGACAGTTCTGCTGAGTTTGATCCAGAAGCCCTGGATCGCATGGACTACCAAGTTGCTAAATTTAAGGAAGCCGGTCTCTTTATCAAACTGTCGGCGCACTTTGGAACGATCAAAGCCGGCCCGGCTGACAAGCAAGATGTGCCCTATATTGAAGAATTCGGCGCATTCGATAGTCAGAAGAACCGGATCAGTTGTCCCCACAGCGCCTTCTTTTACTCACCCGAGCTCCAGAATCTGCAAATACGCCAGACCGTTCATTTGCTGAAGCATCACAATCCTTATACGGGACTGACGTACGCCGAAGATCCAGCGATTTATGTGATCGAGATCATCAATGAGCAGAGTATTCTTTTCTATACGACGATGGGGCCATTGCAGAAGAGCCCTACTTTACGGCAATTGGTTGCGGGACAATTTAGCGATTGGCTCAAAGCAAAATATGGCGATCACGATGGGCTGCTCGGGGCGTGGGGACAAAAAGCTTTAGACAGCTTTCAAAAAGAAGGCTTTGCCACCGGCGAACACTTGGACAAGCGCAACATTTTGCCCTTGGGTAATCCATGGTACTGGGATCCTGTACAACTCAACGGTTCACAGAAGGATCGCCGACAAAGATTGCTTGACAGTCTCGAATTCCTCTATCTCTTACAGCGGAAAGCTTATGACCGCTATATGCAGGCCGTCCGCAAAGCGGGTTATACGGGGGAAATTCTCGGGTCGAATTGGCAAGCCGGGCGAGCCCTGAGCCATTATGCCAATCTTCATACAGACTATTTAGTGGGGATGATTGATCGACATAACTATTTTGGTGGAGGAAAGAAGAACCAAATCTTCAATGCAAGTATGTTGTCAGTTCCGGGTTCGGGTATGCTCAGCGCGGGAATGCAGCAAGTCATTGATCGGCCGTTCATGTTGTCCGAATGGATTCACGTTTTTCCCAATGAATGGGGAGCCGAAGGGGTAGCCATTATTGCTGCCTATGGAATGGGATTACAGGGCTGGGATGTTTCGTATATGTTCCAGAATCGCGATAACGGCGGTTTTAGCGACAGGATCGGAAGGGATCGATGGGATGTAACCACACCACAGATTCTATGTCTGTTTCCCGCTGTGGCTCGACACATTTTGCGAGGCGATGTCGAGGAATCTAAGATTACTGCCCGGAGGTACGTCCATGTGCCTTTACTTTTCAAGGGCAAGATTGGTTTTGAGGATAAAACGATCCAACAATATGACGTCAAAGCTTTTGATAGTGATTGTGTACCGGCGCAAACTCTTGCCATTGCGCGAAGTGCCGTCGAATTTACGAGTGATTATCGAGATACACCCAAATTTGACCTGGAACGCTATATGCGAGATGAGTGGCTGATGTCTACAACAGGCCAATTAGGATGGAAATCCGGCTTATCAAAACAGGATGGTTGCTTCACGATCAATACGGATGCGACCAAAGCGGTTGTGGGCTTTTCCAAGGATCGGACCATCGAACTTGGAAACGTAACGATCGAGCCAAAGAATCGTTTTAGTGCGATCTACGTAACCGCTCAGGAGCCCAATAAGGATGTCTTTTCATCTCGAAAGATACTGGTTGTAGCTATTGCAAGAGCCCGTAACACAGGCATGAAACTCAATAAAGCAGAGGATCAAATTTTAGATCGAGGTGATAGTCCGATCCTTATGGAATCCGTTAGAGCAAGGATCACATTGAATCGTCCAGAACAACTAAAAGTATATCTCTTAGATCATGATGGATTCCGCACACAGAAGACGCTTCCTGTACAAAACAATACCTTTGAGATCGATGGTAATCGTGACGAAACCTGCTACTACCTGATCACTTACTGATAGTGCCTCCTTCTCAAGTTGTTGGAGAATAGGAATAGTAGCATATCAACAGCTTATTCGAATTCGCTAAGAAGCAACGTAAAACGTATTTTTTCAATCTTCCGTATCTTTTATTTGTTCCAGCTTTGCTCGCCACTTCTCAGCTTTTTCTGGTTTGTTCCAAGCTTCGTAGAGTTCGATCAGAGTTTTCTTTTTTTCTTCAGCGTGGGGGTGGGTATTGATTCTTTTGTGTGGTTGGACCGGTCTTAAGGCCATTCTCTCATTTGTGTTTGCCGCGATGATGATCTGGAAAGTGATGATTCCGCTGTTCCTCAAAGGCAAGGATCCGATCTGGGTAGCCCTGTTAGTTATCGCGGCACTGACATTCGCCGTATGCTTCTTGGTGGGAAGTATCTCTTGAAAGGGCTTGGCGACGTTAATGGGGGCTTTTTCAGAACTCCTTTTAACGTATGCGCTGGCCCATATCTTTACGAAGGAATTTCACCTGTATGGGGCGATTCGACCTTTTGCTGAAACATTGTTGTACTCTGGTTTCGACCATCTCAATTTCAACCGCATTTTCGTCGCCAGCGTGTTTGTGGCCTCATCCAGCCTTGATGGACCTGACGATGGATATCTCGGCTGCCATGCACGAAATTATGCCCCAAAAACCCGACGTCGGACTGCTTGAACATATCCGCTCGGGTCTATCCGTAAGTCGCTCGGTCGTGGGCACCATGACTATGACGTTACTTTTGGCGTATTCGGGCAGTTACATTATATTGCTGATGCTTTTCATGGGCCGTGGTGTACCAATCCTGAGTATGATCAACAAGAATTTCGTTGCGGCGAAAATTGTTAATACAATCGTTGGTAGTTTCGGCTTGGTAACCGTGGCACCATTCACCGCGATAGCCGGGGGTATTTTATATCGGCTGGGTAAAAAAGCAACCTGTTATTCGAGTGGCAGATGAGTAATCTGAATGGTCTTGCGGCATTCGCACCAAGAAAACGACCACCCCAGCGGTTGCTTGATCCGGCGAAGCACCCAATGCTTACAAAAACTATTTTCAGAATGCGGACCTGATATGCCGCTCATTCGAGTTCACTTCAAATTTAAATCGTTGTTTGCTCGTATAATTTAATGAAAAATTCATCTTTGCTTCATAAACGTCTAACTTAAGAAGGTATAAATTCTATTTTAGCATAAAGATGGTTTGTCAGCCTTATGCAAGAGTGTCTGGTTGAAGGTTGATATGCCCTAACGAATCAGTTCGGTTAAAGAGTGGATTGATGAGCACAGATCCTGAGATTACGGGCCGTTGGACATTCTTGGAATGGGACTTATCGAAAAGCTGAAAGATATTGAAGTTTTGCAATTTGAAAGGAGGTGATTTGCACAAAAACGCGTACGAGCTTTCCAAGGGAAGCAAAGATTTCTTGGATACGCTATACAACATCGAAGACAAGGAAGATGTCCCTCTGTTTACAGAATGAATGAGATGTCATGAGCTGTCGTGATGTAAGGAAAAAGAGGTGGGCCCGCGGTTTTCCTGGAAAGTGACCTCCAGGCCCACCAGAAATCCGGACAAGGATTCATTCTCAGAATTGAATGAAGAACAAGTGAGCAATTGAAATGAAACAACAATTGAAAAGAGCATTTTTACTTGAGGAGTATAACTATGTTTAGAACATTATCATATCTTTTTTGTTTCTTCCTCGTGTTCGCTTTGGCCGACGTCAACGTCGTCCTGGGCGATACGTGGGAAGGCCGAGTTGAAAGTTCAGCGGATGCAGTGGAAGACCAGCTCAGCAGGGGGATGTATTCGACCAGCAGCGACCTGGAGTTGCCGTATGACGGCGGGGATCAGGTCATCGGGTTGCGGTTTTCCTCGGTAATTGTTCCCATGGGCGCCTCGATTGACAGGGCGTACATCGAATTTACCGTGGATGAGGTTCAGGTTGACTTACCCGTCTATCTCATTATCGATGGCGAGTTGAAGGTCAATCCCGCGAATTTTGGTAGCACGGGTTTCGATGTCGCCGACAGAACTCAGACTAATGCAAAGGTGTCGTGGGAGCCGGAACATTATCCGTATCTGTTTAGCGTCTTATAATCCTTATGTTTAGGCCACCATTATGCCGATATTGGTATTATGGCTGGTGACACAAATCCAACGATGCGATGTCCCAATTGTGCCCGGCTCGAACGACAGGTTGCTGAACTCGAGCAACGCGTGGCGCAATTGGAGCAACTCCTGGAAAAGGCCACCCGGGCCCAAAAGCGGCAAGCGGCTCCATTCTCCAAGAGGACCCCGAAACAGGATCCTAAAAAACCCGGCCGCAAGCCGGGCGACAACTACGGTCCGAAGGCCCATCGTCCGCTTCCCGACCAAAAGCCGGACGAGATCATCGATGTGCCGTTGCCCGATCAATGTCCCGACTGTGGTGGGCCGACCGAAGAAGACCATATCGATCAACAATTTCAAGTCGAGATTCCCCGCCGCCCCCTTGTGCGTCGGTTCGATATCCACGTGGGGCGATGTGGCGGCTGTGGTCGGCGGATCCAGCCGCGGGACGCTCGGCAAACCTCGAATGCCCTCGGGGCCGCCGCGTCGCAGTTGGGTCCGGACCTGCAAGCCCTGATCGCGATGATGAAGGACAAGTACGGACTCAGTTACGGCGACATCCAGGGCCTCTTGGACGACGCTTTTGGGATCTCGGTGAGCCGGGGCGGAGCCGCCCAGGTGGTTCTTCGTGTCGCCGAACGTCATGAACCGGCCTATGAGGCGATTCAGCAAATCGTACGACGCAGTGACCTTGTCTATCCGGACGAAACCGGCTGGAAGATCGCCGGGCTGTTGCAGTGGCTGTGGGTGTTTGTCACGCCGACCGCCACGCTGTGTGTGATTCGTCCCAGCCGGGGTCATGACGTGCCCGAGGCGGTCCTGGGAGCGGACTACGACGGACGCATGGGTCACGACGGCTGGTCGCCCTATGATTTCTTCAAAAAGGCCACGCACCAACAATGTCTCGAACACCTGCTGCGACGAGCCGATGCGTTGCTGGAGCGAGCCACGCGCGGCGCGGTTCGATTCCCACGGAAGGTCTTGGAATTTCTGGGCGATGCGTTGGCTCTCCGGGACCGGCGTGACGAGGGCGTCATCAGTCCACACGGATTGGCCGTGGCGCGCGGCCGATTGGAAAAGCGGCTCGACCGTTTGCTGGAAGGCAAGCTTTCGCACCCCGGCAATCACACGTTTCAAAAGCATTTGGTTGGACATCGTGGGGAGATCCTGACGTTTCTTTACGATCCGGACATCGAAGCGATGAACTGGCCGGCGGAACAAGCGGTTCGACCTCTGGTGGTTAACCGTAAGGTCTTTGGCGGCAATCGAACAGCCGCTGGCGGACATGCGCAAGAGATTCTTGGTAGTGTCTTTGCCACCCTGACCAAACGGGCGGTGGACACCCTGTCGTTTCTCTCGCGCATCATCTGCTTGCCTGCCGATCAACGTCCTCGACTCATCCATCAACTTCTACCTGTAACTTCTAACTGATCCACCAACGCGCTAAACAGATACCATTATCCTACGGTCGGCGGAAAACACCAAACTGCGGATATCTCCTCGGTGATTGAGGAAATTGTCAACCTGCCCAATTGGTACAGCGGGGCAGACCTTGTGATCATCATCAGCAACGATCCGGATAATCCTTCGCTGGGTTATCGAACGGTCGAGACCGGCGGAGCGGGGGACTTGGCCCCCCTGTTACATCTCGAGTGGTCTCTGGGCAATGCCGGCGGGCCTATTCCTTTGGATGGACAAACGGATATCTCAATCGATACGGACCTGAGCTGGAACGCCGGCCCCTTTGCAGCTCAAACCGATGGGCAAACGGTTTTCTTCAGCGAAAACCTCGATGAAGTCAGCGAAGGTATCGGCGGCGTCACCCAATCGACCACGACCTACGATCCCGGACGGCTCGATTACGGAACAACCTATTACTGGCGCGTTCGCCAGAATAACGATTCTTCGGACAATGAATTCAATGAAGGTCGGGTCTGGAGCTTCACGACCGAGTATTTCTCTTATCCTGTTGATGCGTCGAATATCAACGCCACGGCGTCCAGCGCCGCCCAGGCCGAGTTTGGACCTGAGAACACGATCAACGGTTCGGGATTGGATCAAAGCGATCTGCACTCGACCGATCCGACGGATATGTGGTTCAGTGATGTCGAAGAATCCGGGGCCTGGATCCAGTATGAATTCGATAAAATCTATAAACTGCATGAGATGTGGGTATGGAATTCCAATCAGGTCACTGAGACGCTTTTTGGCCTTGGGATCAGAGCGGGAACCGTCGAGTATTCGACGAATGGAATGGATTGGACGTCTTTGACCGACGTGCCCGAATTCGCTCAGGCGTCCGGCATGGGTGGGTATGCCTATAATACGACTGTTGATTTTGCCGGTGTGCCGGCCCGTTATGTCAGACTGAGTGCCAATAGCAACTGGGGAGACATTCTGCCTCAATTTAGTCTCAGTGAGGTTCGTTTCTTCTATATTCCTGTGAGTGCGAGTGAACCTTCTCCGACTTCCGGAACGATGGACATGGATGTGGACGTCGTTCTGAACTGGCGAGCGGGAAGAGAAGCCGTCACACACGATGTGTATATAGGCACCGACGAGCAGTCTGTGTTGGACGGAACGTCCGAGGTGGTCTCCGTTACCGACGTAACCTTCAGCCCGATGGCCATCCAGGTGGATACAAGCTACTACTGGAAGGTCAATGAAGTCAATGACGCCGAGGTGCCGACGATATGGGAAAGCAATGTCTGGAGCTTTACGACGAAAGATCACGTAGTCTTAGATAACTTCGAAGGCTACACCGACTCGGAAGGCGAAGAAATTTACATGACGTGGCTGGACGGATTCGAAAATCCGGCCAATGGTTCTCAAGTCGGTTATTTAATGCCCCCTTATACTGAGAATACCACTGTCCACGGCGGCGGAAAGGCAATGCCGTTTTTATATAGCAACACCGGCAGCGCTACGTTTTCGGAGACCGAACGCTCGTTAGTCTCTGCTCTAGATTGGGCCAGTCACGGCGTCAATACGTTAGTGCTCTGGTTCCACGGCACTGCAGACAACACGGGACAGTTGTACTTGAAAATTAACGGCACTCGGATCGACTATGACGGCGACCCCGGCAACATCGCGCTCGAAGCGTGGCAATCCTGGAGCATCGACTTATCGACATTGAGTGCGGATCTGCAGACGATCTCGACGCTGGCCATCGGTGTTGACGACACCGGCGCCACCGGTAAGTTGTACTTTGACGATATTCGCCTGGAGGCCGCGGCTCCTCCGCCCGTTACCGAGTGGCGGATCACTGACGATGCGGACGATGTCGAAGAGACCGTTTCGACGGGCAATATGGATATCACAAGCAGCGATCTCGAGATGCCCTATGAAGATGAGAACCAAGGCAATCCGCAAATCATTGGCTTACGTTTTACGAGCATTCCCGTTCCCAAGGGCGTCACCATTACTGAGGCGTGGGTGCGATTTCAGGTCGATGAAGATAAGGGCGGCACCGAGCCGGTGAATCTGATTATCGATGGCGAACTGAGTACGGATGTCGCTGGATTTTCTTCGAGCTCGATCGTTTCCAGTCGAGCCAGAACCACAGCGAAAGTGCAGTGGAGTGTGCCGAATTGGGTGAACGTGGGCGATCAGGGCCCCGATCAAACGACGCCGAGCCTCGTCCCCATCATCCAGGAAATCGTCGATCAGGACGGCTGGTCCGGTGGCTCGATCGTGTTGATGTTCAGAGACGATCCGGATAATCCCTCCCTGGGCATCCGCTGTACCGAGGCCGGGCCGGGCGACGATGCGCCGTTATTACATATCAGCTATGAGTAAATGGCAGGATATGTGAAGAGAATTTCATATACGCAGACATGAACTTGGGGCCTATACCTGAGATTTCGGTGTAGGCCCCACTTTTGAAAGATGAAACGATGCATAATTACAAAAAGATTCGACAAAATCATAAAATTGCAGGTTTTACCTTGATCGAACTGCTGGTGGTCATTGCCATTATTGCGGTCTTGCTGTCTATCATCATACCGACCATGCGGAAGGTCAAAGAGATGGCGCGCGAGACGGTCTGCCGGTCGAACTTGAAGAACGTAGGGCTGGCCCTGGCCATGTATTTGGACGACTACGAACGTAAGATCCCCGATACAGGTGATTCCAACGGTTTTCTGTGGGACAATCCGAATGGAACGCCGCGAAAACCAGGGTCCGGCGGCGGGACGTATTGGGGAACGTTCTACAGGGATTATTTGAAAGAAACGAAAATCTTCGGCTGCCCGAGCTTGCAACGTCCCGCTGAGGGACTGATCTACTCGTACAGTCAATACCCCGATCCGGCCGACGTGATCCAGCACGCGGCGTTTGGTCTGAACCATCACATAAGATCCCGGGGGCGGAACACCAATACGATCTATCGCCTTTCGGAATTTCTTTTCTGCAGCGATCACGCCGAGCCGAGACCGGACGGTAGCACGAGCGATTGTTTTCACAACAATGACACGCCCGGCGCGATGAACCTGATCAGCTATCGCGAAGGGGGAAGCCGCTCGTTTACTTATCGTCAAATTTTCAGACACAATATTCGATATTCCGAACCTTACAAAACTGGTGGACGAACGAATACCCTCTGGTTGGACGGGCATATCAGCCCTCTGGAAGAAACGACCGGGGACGATGTGCCGCTCAGATGGTATACGGGCGATCCGCCCAAGGCGGCTGGCCTCTAAGTCATTGCGTTCCATGAGCGATCAACCGATCATCGGCTATGCTATAAATAATCTCCGTGAAGATACCATGGAAACGACACCTGAAAAACTACTATTTTGGCTGAAAAGGTTTACTAAATGTAAAACAAAAAATCTCTAAAAAAATCCAAGTCCATGATTAGGAAGACCTCTTAAGTAGTTACTGTATCCGTCAAATTGGCCAGGGTCTAGCGTTGGTTATTTCCTGTGGAGGACGTCTGGTTTTGATGACCGTGACCAGCTGGTTGCCACCCATATGCGTGTCTTGATCGTATTGTAGTATCTCTATTATTTTGAATGAATTTTCAGACATGATGAATATCAATAAGTATTTCTTTTATATTTATATTCTTACGCATCATTTTCACCAAATTCAAATGAGAATCGAGCGCCACCCTAACATTTAATAACGATAATATGAATAGAGATTAAACAAAAATAGTGTTTTGAATGTGATACTATTGATTGGGGATTCTGAATATAGCAAAGGCTAAATCCATCTTTGTGATTAGCGATCTTCACTTGGGGGATGGATCCCTTAGGGACAATTTTAATTTCGGGAAAAGACAAATATTACTACACTCCTTTCTTGACCATGTTGATAAACAGGAGGGAGAGCTTATCATTCTTGGCGATTTCCTTGAGCTTTGGGGGCATCGGTTGGAATCGGTGATTAGCAAACAAGGTCATCTTTTGGATCGCCTGGCTGCAATGGGAGCCGTTTTAGTACCGGGAAATCATGATGCGGAAGTGATGTCCTGGGAAAATATGAGTAAACCGCCCCATGCGTTTTTTGTAACGACGACGCGACCCTTTGTGAGGATGATCGGGGGGAAAAGGTTCAAGTTTATGCATGGGCATGAAGCGGATCCTTTTGTTCAGGGCAATATGGAAACTCTCGCGCGAGCGCTAACGGCATATACTCCGGTTTTGGCTTTTGAAAATGCTTTTCTCACATTGTCAAACGATGCATTGGTCGATGTAGTTCTTGAGGTAGGCGAAAACATCCTCAGACTTTGGGATTGGATCACTGGAAGTGTTAAAAAGACTTTTAGACACTGCTGTTCGGTAGTACCAAACAACAGCCTTACTATTTCGAAGGAGAGGTTTCGAACTCGGAAGATGCTCACACGTTATTATCAGGACAGGAGCCAGGATCTCTACGATATCGCCATCGTGGGCCATACACACAAGCCCGGCAGCTATGGCGGTTGGTATTTCAATAGCGGTTCCTGGACAGGACGGACCAACAATTTCTTGCGAATATCCCCGGAAGGTACAATAGAAGTGTCCGACTGGGATGAAAACGGTCCCAAAATCAGGATGACCTCTCTGATGGATTAACATTAAACAAGAGGTAAATAGGGATCAACACCTGATTTATGGTCTATTCTCTTGT
>Ga0180432_10010231_pt1 | contig 11280 bp, 6 predicted proteins | sample SS_ome_10_FD_132414 | JGI IMG/M metagenome (GOLD analysis project Ga0180432, IMG submission 132414) | Hypersaline lake sediment archaeal communities from the Salton Sea, California, USA - SS_1_MS_2 metaG | ecosystem: Environmental > Aquatic > Non-marine Saline and Alkaline > Hypersaline >... | reverse complement strand
GTCTTTTTCAGTAATCACTTATGGTCCAATTGCAGGCGGAAATGCGGTGACGGGCGCGGCCGCGGGGAGGGATAATTTCGGTAGCAGGTACCGAAATTCGTATGTTCCACTTCCCGAGCGTGCGACAGGCACGCTGAGGCGGGGTGACTTGTAAGTGTTGGGGGGACAACGTGTTGCGTGGCACGCGTCCCGATGAAGAGGCCCGGGGGGCGGTTGAAAGTGGAAACCTGTGGAACATGTCACGGAGCAGTGCACAGCAAGGAGTTGTCATGTGGCGACTGACCCACTCAGTGACCCACTTGTCAGGACCAAAGATGGTCTGTCCCAGAGGAACGGCGGTCGAGAATTCCCGTGTGTTCGGCGGATGTGCGGGAACGAGACTCGCTGGTCCACTTCAGTGAGGGGCCCCCTTGCCAGTGTCCTGTCCGCCGCAAGGCGTTTCCCGTGTTCTGTGTCGGTGTCTTGTCACTGGCTATCACCGCAAGGCAGAATACTGTTCTTCTCCGTATCGAAGAGAAACGCGTCGGAGCGGACGAACCTCCGGGTCTGGTCCTCAAAGGGCTGATAATCCCACACCGGTCGTTTGCCTTGGGTCAGGCTCTGCCAGACAAGACGTCTACGGTTCTGATCGGCGACGATACGGTCATGCAGGGCACTGAGATCGCCCCACCGATCCAGAACCACTCGATGCAACGACTCCCTTTCGCCGGCCAATCCGGGATCGTCAATCAGATTCTCGGCCTCGCCCGGATCGCTCTCGAGGTCAAAGAGTTGGCAGCCCCATTTCTCGCTGCATACGTATTTGTAGCGACCGCGCCGAACCATCAAGATCGGTGACAGCGCATTGGCGTCGGTGTGCTCGCAGTAGATGCAGCTTGGGGTCTTGTCGCTCTGTCCTGTCACGACAGGCCAGAGGCTCTGTCCGACGTGTGGGCGATCTGGACGCGCGTCCAGACCCTTTTTACACGACAGGCTTGCGAGATTGATTCCGGCACAGTCCAGGATTGTGGGGAAGAGATCAAGCAGAGACACGCTGGCGTCGGTCCTTCCCGGAGACACGGTGTTCGGCCCCCAAAACAGCAGCGGTACGCGAACGGCCTGGTCGTACATGGTCTGCTTGAACCAAATGCCCCTCTCCCCGAGCATGTCACCGTGGTCGGACGTGAACACGACGATCGTGTTGTCATGGAACCCGCATTCTTTGAGGGTCGCGAGCAATCGCCCGACCTGGTAGTCGACAAAGCTCACGGCCGCATAGTAACCGCGGCGCGATCTCATGATCGTTTGGTCGTCGGGCTCCCAGTCGACCTTGCCGATGTGACGATAGAGTTGTCTGCTGTGGGGGTCCTGTTGGTCAAAGGGAATGCTGGGTTGGGCAGGCATTCCGACCTCGTCATCGGTGTAGAGGTCCCAGAACGCCGGCGTGGACTGATACGGATCATGTGGGGATCCGAAAGACACATTCATGAAGAATGGCTGGCCCTTACGGTACCGGGCACAGTCCCGGAGGCACTTGCGGGCGGCGAAACAGACTTCCTCATCGAATTCAATGTTCAAGCTGGTCGCCACGGGCCCCGACAACGTCAGGGCTTTGATACCGGTCTTGCCGGAATTCTCGAACGGGTAGACCTCGGCGTCTTCGTCCCAACGGGGCGTCCAGGCCAGGTCCGCGGGATAGATATCCGTCGTCAACCGGTCTTCATAGCCGTGCAATTGGTCGGCTCCGATGAAGTGCGCCTTGCCGCTCACTACAGTGTAGTATCCTATGTTACGCAGGTGATGAACGAAGGTCGGGTGCGACGAACAGAACTCGGCGCCGTTGTCGTAGACGCCGATGTCGCTGGCCAGTTTTCCCGTGAGCATTGCCTGCCTGGACGGGGCGCAGATGGGAAATGGGCAATATGCACTTGCCAGAACGTGCCCCTCCTTCGCCAGCCGGTCGAGATGGGGCGTTTTCGCGGGTTTCGCGACGGCATGGAAACTCAAGACCTTCGCCGTCAACTGGTCGGCCATGATCATCAGGATGTTGGGTTTGCAGGTCATATGCTTCTCCTTGGCGCCCCGAGGAGCAACAGCGCTCCGGCGGGACAAAGATACGTGCTGTCAGGAGGGACTTGGCCAGGTATCGGCAAGCCGGTAGCCTTCGGGCCATGGATCCGCCGGGTCGAGCAGGAGTTGATGCATTCCGGTGATCCACGCTCGGCCTGAGACGGTCGGTACGATTGCAGCCATTTCACCCAGCGAAGTCACCGACTCAATCCCGCACTCGAACTCCGATCCGATGATCGACCGGGCGCGATAGCGATCGCCGACCTGCATCTGGCCGCGAGCGTGAAGAACAGCCATACGCGCCGAACAGCCTGTCCCGGTGGGACACCGGTCGATCTTGCCCGGGCGCACGACAACAGCGTTTGGCCCGACCAGTTCGCCGTTCTCGTTAGCCAGCGGACCCGCGAACTGGCAGAAGGAGATGTGGTTCCACTCGGCGTGTACCGGGTGTTGGAATCCGATCTGCTCATTGGCTGCGGCCGTGATCTTCATTCCGGTCGCGACGAGCTCGGCGGCTTCGTCCGGCACGATCTCAAATCCCAAGGCTTTTGCATCGACGATCACGAAGCTGTCGCCGCCATACGCGGTGTCGACAGTCAGCGTACCGAGTCCTTCCACTTCCAGCGGCGCCGCGAGCTTGTCGGCGAATGACGGCACGTTGGTGATCGTGACCCGCTCAGCCTTGCCATCGCGACAGAGCGCCCGCGCCTTGACCAAACCGCCCGGCGCTTCCATCAGCAGTTCTGTTTCCGGCTCGGCCATGGGGACGATTCCCGTGTCGAGCACCACGGTCGCCACGCAGATCGAGTTCGACCCCGACATCGGCGGAGTATCAGCGGGTTCCATGATGATCCAGCCGATCTGGGCCCGGGGATCCTTGGGAGGAACCAGCAGGTTCACGTGTCGAAACACGCCCCCGCGCGGCTCGTTGAGCACAAAGCGCCGCAGACGATCGTCCCTCTCGATGAAACAGCGCTGCTCCCAGAGCGTCTCACCCGGCGGCGGCGCCACCCCGCCGACGATCACATCGCCGACTTCGCCTTCCGCGTGGCAACTCACCACATGAATGACCTTGGATGATCTCATCGCCAAACACTCCTGTCAGTCTTCCGGTCCAGCAGGTCCCGCGCCGGCCGCCGATTCCTGCTCCGGAAACATCTTCCATTGCTTGTTTCCGCAGTATGACCATGCCGTCCCAAGGCGGCTTGACCGTTCATTTCTTCTCCATCTTCAGCATCGCTTCGGCAAACGCCTTGCCGATCTGGGCGAAGGTCTTGGCGGATCCGAAGTAGTGGTAGCCTTGATGGGAGGCGGCGCGTCTCCGAAACGCGTCCTCCTCGGAAGTGATCAGCTTGGCTCGATACTCCTTCAGACATGCCCGCTGCTGTTCCTTGGTCATCGTGCCGTCTTTGTTGGCGTGGGCCTTGTGTTTCGTCCGCAGGAAGTAGGCCATCTGGCGGACCTTTGAGTGCTTTCGTTCGATGGCATCCAGTGCCATGTCATAGAACGGCGCGGTCTGTACGGCAGCGACACTGCCCTTGAACTCGGGCATGGCTATCGTGATGCCAAACATGAACTCCGGTCCGATCTTCCCGCCGTCTTCTTTCGGGTTCCTTCGCGACCCGTACCCGGCGGTGAGCTTGCCGAAACCCTCACCCAGCGTGCCACGATCCGGCGAGCCGGTCAGATATGAGATCCACACCCGCTCGCAGATGCGCGGCTTGCCGTCGGGGCCGCGCATCTTCTTGAGCAACGGCGCGGTCTTCGGGTCGTCGCCGATGTAGTCGAACGTCTCGATCTTGGCATGGCCTTCCATATTGGATTGTCCCGCTAAGACGTAGACCTTCAGCGGTCTCTTGGCCGCCATAGCACTGCTGAAGTGGAATGCCACAAGGACTGCCATTACCCTCATCGTTCTTCTGCACATCGTCTCTACTCCTGCCAGATGTCTTCTGGTAGTGCCGCACCGAGCGGTTACCGATTCATTCAATATGCTTTCGTACACGAGTAACGGCAAGAAGGAAAGGATGACGTCGGCGCACGACTTTCGCTGCCAGATGGTTCCGTCATGCTGTGTTGTCCTACTTCCAGTTGCCCTGGATCGTCAGGCTGGGCCGGGACATTCCCAGGACAAGCACCATAGCGGCGGTGGGATGGATGCGTGATGACAGATAATAGCCTTTATCGCCCGCGTTTCTCCCGGGCTGGGCAACAAACGATCCATCATGCGTTCTTGCCATATTGATGAACGCCTTATTGTACTCAAACATCTCTCGGATGGCTGCGTTGTTACCCGACAACTGAATCCCCAAGAGGCCCCACAGTATGCCCAGCACATTGTCGCCGTGGCCGTCGTTCAGACGGGTCTTCGATTTGGCCAGGTGTCTGGTCACTCTTGCTACATATTCCTCCGTTCCCTTGTCCTGCGCCAGCTTGTGTGCAATAATCGCCAGGCCCTGCCTGCCAACAGGACTATACGCACCGGTCGCAAAACGGTACCCCATGTATCCACTCTTGTGCGTATGCGTGCGGACACACTGATAGGCAAGATCCACATACCGCTGGTTCAGTTTCACGCCGCAATCCTCAGCAAGTTCCCATGCCAGCAGCGCCATCAAGGTGGTGATGTGCATCGTTCCATAGCCGTCAATCTTGACGACATGCCCCAGGCCGCCTTTCAGAAAGTTCTTGCCCTGGGGCCTCCCGCCATGCATCCAGTCCTTGTACACTGCAGGATCCCTGACCTGTGCTTGATACAGACGGTCTACCAACAACTGTATTGTTCTGAGGACCCTCTTGTCCTTTGTCTTGAGATAATACTCACTGAGGAAAATGCACTGATAGGCGACCGGCCAGGTCCATGTCCCTTCGCCCGGTGCCTTATTCCAGGAAGAAGCCAGAGTTGCGGCCTCCTTCAGTTTTCCCCGTGACAGCAAGGCCAGCCCTGCAGTTCCTCTTTTGTGGCACTGAGGACCGAAGTTCTTGGTATGCTTCAGGAGGTACTGCACTGCATCCGAGACCAGCTTGTCTGACTTCGGGCATTTGAGCGGATAGGTCTTGCCAAACCTGCCGATCGCAGCCAGGCGCAGGCTGACGGTCGTCTGCTTGCCGTTGCGGATCACCGTGAGTTTCAAGACCCCGTCGCGACCTTCGCTGTCTTCAATCGCGCTCCCGAAGTCCATTATCGGCCCCTCGTAGCCGACTTCGTAGTCCATGCCGTAGAATTTCCCGAAGATGTGCTTCGTCGTGAACCTCTTGTCGTTGACCCCGACTATCTCGTCGTCGATCCTGAGCTTCTTGTGCGCCGGTGACTTTGGGAAGACGTACTTCACAACAAATGATCTCTCTTTCAGGATCGCCCTCGCGCCGGTCGGACCAAGATTGACAAGGAAGCCGGGTACGTCTTTGTCCGGTCCTCTGTTGGTCGGTTTGGTCCATTGCCCTCTGTTATCGGGGTCGACAACAGCCCACCCGGATCCAACAGACAAGAGCAATACCAGGATGCCTGGCAGCATCATCGTTGCGTGTGTGGTCCTCATATATCACATCTCCTTACAGTCAGTTAAGCAAGGCGGACCGGCATCGGGCCTGGCAGGCATGTTACCATGAGTCGGCAGGTATTGACAGGAAACCCGGTTCCGCGCGACCGTGGGTCGGTGGCCCGGGGGCGTGCCGGGCCAACAACGTCGTCGGTCCATTCTGCTGCTGTATGTTCGGCAGATGTGCGGGGACCAGACTCGCTGGTCCGCTTGACCCGTCCCGTTCTATTTGCCGGATTTCCAACTGCCGGCCTTCCTGCCTTGTATCTGGAGCGTCAGTGTGTCGGTCCTGAATGGCAGGGCCGGCAGGCCGCTGGTGTTGTACAGGTTGGCTTGCCGGGGCCTATCCCTTCTTCCAGTCGATTCTGCCGATTCGTCTTTGGAGGTCCAGGAAGACCGACGCGTGACGTGCTTGAGCAGTTTGGCCGGGTCGCCGATTCGCGTGACCCGCTCTCGAACGATCTCGTACGGACGATGGAAGCCGCACCGGTACGATCTGAAGCCGCTCCGGATCCGCTGACTTCCAGCACGCTTTATCTGCTGCTTTCGGGTAGGATCTCTGATGCCCAACAAAAAAAGTCATTTGGAGCATCAGGATTCATGGAGAGTGGGAGTGATAGGATAAGGAACTATGCCAGACGCACATTCAGCCAACCCGACACACGAAGGCCGCTTCGTCCAGTTACTGGCGAAGCATGAACCCGAGATCCGCGCGTTCATTCGTGCTTCGCTGCCGTCGTCCCACGACGTGGCCGAGGTGATGCAGAATGTCAGTCTGGTCGCGTGGAAGAAGTTCTCTCAACTCGACAATGCGGAGACCGGCTTTGCGCCGTGGACCTGTGTCATCGCCCGGTTTGAGATTCTCAAGTACCGCCGCGGTTTGGCGCGAGACCGCTTCGTGCTCGACGAGGATATTATCAAGCAACTCTGCGAAGAGGGCCAAGCGGAAACGGCTCTGAGATCTCAGCAGATTGCCCAGTTGGAGGTCTGTCTCGAGAAGCTGCCGGAGGAACGTCGGGACTTTGTGGTCAAGGCGTACAGTCCCGGCGTGTCGATCAAAGCCCTGGCGCAACAACGCGGCAGGAAGCCGGATGCTCTGTATCAGTTGTTGAGACGCATTCGTCAGGAATTGGAGGCGTGTATCCTGCGCCAACTCAAGCCACAAGGGGAGGCGACCCCATGAACCGCTCCGACAGTGATCTGATTGATGCCTACCTGGATGGGAATCTCACGCCTGAGCAAGGTGAGTCGCTTCAGGAGTTGCTCAGGAACGCCCCGGATGCCCGTGCCGCACTGCGCCGCCGCGCCACGATCGACGAAGGTCTCACGGATCTGGCGGCGGCAGTGTCCATGGCGAGTCATCCGATGTCGCACGGGGCATCTGCATCTGCGGATGAAGCGAGGCCGCCAGGTGCGCTGGCGCGAGGTCAGGCGGACAGCAGAGCCGCAGCAGGCCGTCCCGTCCGATGGGCTGTCGGCTCACGAATTCGGGCCATCATTCCCTGGGGCATCGCCGCGGCCCTTGCTCTCGCCCTGTTGTCTAACTGGTTCCTGTCACCTGATGCGATCGAGCCGCCCGAGCCGCATGCTGATGCGTTCCTGGGGTTGCTTGTCGATGAAGCGGGCGCGGAGTTTGAGGCCGGGTTTGGCCCCGACGATGTCCGGTTTGCTGTTGGGGAGTATCGGCTCCAGTCCGGTGCAATACACCTGCGGCTCCGGAACGGGGCGGATCTCGTCCTGCAAGCCCCCGCCGCATTACGGCTGCATGGTCCATTCAATCTCGAGTTGCTCGACGGGAACCTCCGTGCGGTGGTCCCGACGCCCGCTGAAGGTCTCACCATCGCGGCGCCGAAAGTGCATTACGAGGATATTGGAACGGAATTCGGGATTTCCGTGAATCGCGCGTCGGGAGCAAGTCGGATCCATGTCTTCGATGGGCAGGTTGATGCGAAGAAGGTGGGCTCTACGCAACGGCTGTTCTCCGTCACATCCGGCCAGACGATGCGGTTTGCCGACGGCCATTGGAAGCCGGACGCAACGCCCGATGCGGACGAGTTCCTTGCACCGGGACAAATCGGTCTCCTGCGATGGCGACAATGGCGCGAGCGATTCATACAGGATCCGTCCCTGATCGCGTTCTACTCCTTCTCGCGCGATTCCGATGCGCCCCATGAACTTGCCAATGACGCGGGGTCCGCATCGGATGGCACGATCAACCGAGCGCGTTGGGTTTCGGGTCGCTGGCCGGGCAAGGACGCGCTGTTGTTCGATCGTGATGACGACTATGTCGGCCTGACGGTCCCCGGTGAATACGACGAATTCACGCTGAGTTTCTGGGTGAAGGTCGACCGGCTCGACTATGAGTACAACGCTTTGCTGAATTCGCACGCCTGGGATCTCGGTGACCTGCACTTTCAGATCAAACGCACCGGCTTGGCCTGGGCTAACGTCAACGGCAAGAAGAGTTCGCGCCGAGGGTTCGCTGGCGATCCGATCGAGTTGGGGCGTTGGCAGCACATCGTCGCAGTGGTCTCACGGACTGACGAGACCGTCCGAACCTACGTCAACGGCGATCTGGTGTGGGAGCAGGAATGTCGACTGAAGAACTCCGTCGCTCCTGGAGAATGCAGCCTGGGAAACTGGATTCGCGTCCCCCGGAAGTACCAGCCAACCCGGCGGGCGTTCAAAGGGCGCATGGATGAAGTCGCCATCTGGAACCGTTCTCTAACCCAGCAGGAGATCAAAGCGCACTACGAAGCCGGTCGGCCGAGCTTGTTGGATGACTGAGAGGCCCCCATCCTGACCGCGAATCAAGCATAAGGACCATCATGAGACACCCATTGGCAGTACTCGCGTCCGTGGCATTCCTTGCCATCGGCGCCTCAGCAGCGGAACCAAGCCCAATCGGCACCCCGGCCCAGAAGCTCATCGCCGAATCCTTGTCGAAGCTCAAATCCAGACGGACCAAACTGGAAGAGAAGGTCCGACTGGTCCGGGCTCTGGGGAAGCTGGGGCCCGAAGCGGCCCCGGCCGTGGAGTTCCTGCTTTCCAACGGCTTCTTCTACGAACAGGGCGGGCGCACCGCCAAGGCGCATCCGTTGCGTCTGGCGACGGTCGACGCACTGGTCAAGATCGGCAAGCCGGCCGTGGGGGAGGTGGTCTCGCTCCTGAGCGTCAAGTCCGGCGGCAAGGGCAACGACAAGGTGAACCGCAGCAACAAGTTCGACTGGAAGTGGTGGGCCGGCGAGATTCTGCGGCGGATGTCGCACACCGAATCGGCCGACGCGGTTGTCGCGGCTCTCGAGAAGGAGATGCGGTCCGCCAAGCAGCCCGGCTCCTATTATCCCGTGCTGGCGTTGATGGGCCCCAAGGGCGCGGGCGTCCTGAAACGGGAGGCGCAGCGCATCGTGACCAAGGGCGTGAAGTCCAAGGCCCAGGCGAACAGCATCCGCCGTCTATGCCAGTTGATCGGGCCCGCCGTCGCCGGAGCGACTGACGCGGTCATCCCCGAACACTACGACGAGAAGACGTGGGGCGACGCACGCTATTGGATCCACTACCGCGGCGGCTGGTACCCGTTGGCCCACGCCCGCCCGGGGTCCAAACACATCCCCGCCTTCCTGGACCTCGTCAAGAACGACACGATGATGCGCACCAGGCAATACGAGGGCGTGCGGTATATCGGCATGATCCTGGGCACCATGGGTGACGCCCCGGTCTCGCCGCTGGCGACGCTGCTGAACGACAAGAAGCTGGAAACCCGCTGGTCGGCCGCGTTCATCCTGGCGATGCTCGGCCCTGACGGCAAAGCGGCCTTGCCTGCACTCGAGAAGACACTTGCTGACGGTAGCGAAGAGGTCGAGATTCGTGTCGCGGCCGCACGGGCGATTGCTGAAATCAAGGGCACGGATGCCTCCGCCCTGTACAGCCGGATTCCGGACGTCCACAACCGGTTGGTTGCCGCGGCCAGGAAACGGTCGAAGATCGCCCAGAGCCCCGAGCAATGGCAGGCGCACTTCGCCACGGCACCGGATCGGGTCCAGGCCCGGCAGCTGGCGCTGTACAACAGAACGCCCGAGGCCCAGAAACCCATGTACCATCTCGCCGTCAACAAGGACATCAAGGCGGCCAACCAATGGGTGCGCCAGTACGCAGCCAAGCACCTGGACGGCACGTCAAAGGCGAAGTCGTTCGGCGACGGGAAGATGAGCGAGGACCTGAACGTCTTTGTGTACCTCTTCGGCAAAGACAGCCAGCACTACCCCGAACGTCTCGAGGCGGACGTCGAGCAGGCCGCCAAGGAATACATGTTTCGTAGCGTCGACATTACTGCCGCCGAGCACAAGGGCAAACCCCGCTATGTGCCCAAGTCCTCATCGGACCTGGACAAGATCCTAGCCCTCGATGACGGGATTTGCATTGCCGAATTCACCAACGGGCCCCTGCGGAGCGACGCCCAGCACTACCTGATCCTCCAGGTCCTCAACAGCGATTCGGAGTACAGGGACAGGAGACTCAAGACAGGCGACACAGTGGCGCAGCGCTACGAGCGATTCACGCGGTTCTTCCGGCGCGGCCTGAAGGAGTGGGCCCTGCACGGGATGTGGGTCGAACTCGGCAGCAGCAGCTACGAATACAAGACCTATCGCGGCTTATTCCTCCTGCTCGACTTCGCAACGGATGCGGTCGTGGCGGCGCGGACCAGGATGTTGATGGACCTGGCCCTGATCGAGATCGAGCAGATCTCACTCAGCGGCCTGCGCGGCGGCAGCAAGTCCCGCGCCAAGGACGGCGGTCTCGACAGCCGGTTCAACAAAACATTGGCGCGGCTGTACGGCGAGCATCACGGCTACGCGCTGGAGCCGCCGGGGTTCAAGGGATACGAGCCTCCCGTTCCCGCCATCCTGCTGCGCCGACTCGGCCCGACCCAAAAGGTCTACGAGATCGTCAACCGCCACCCCGGTGAAACGATAGACGTGCCGCAGAAAATGACCCAGGGCAACAGTTTCCACAAGGCGCTCTCCCGCAGCATCAATTACGCCTACCGGACGCCTGAGTACGTGACCGGCTGTTCGATGTTCGACGTGCGCCTATGGCCGGAAGTCCAGAAGACCCGCAAGAACCGGAATGGAGAAATAGAGACGTACAAGGTTCGCCAGTTCGGTTACGGCCCGCTGGGCCGGTGGAGCGGCGTGATCTTTCGCGACAGTGCCGCCGTCTATCTCGATCCCTACACCGGCGAGAAATGGAACGTGCAGCGTAAGGACGTCATGATCGCCCAGCGCTACAGGGGCTCAGTCTACAAGGGCGACGCCCGGGTGGACTTCGCGGGCATCAAGGGCATCAACGAGAAGGACGGTTGGGTGTTTGCTGACAACCGGGACGCCTACGCCGCGGTACGGGTCGTGAAGGGCGGTTACTACTGGAACGAGCCCGCGCGCCACCGCCTCTACCTGCAGGACCAGTACAGCCCCATTATCATCCAGACCGGGCGAAAGGCCGTCTATGGCTCCTTCGACGCCTTCAGGAAGGCCGTCCTGGACGCACCGCTCACCCTGACCGAAGACAAACTCGATTACACCGGGCCGAACGCCGCCCGAATCGAGTTCTTCCTGTGCAGGAACTCGGACACGGATCCTTACCCGAAGAGGCTGCCGAAGATCGACGGCAAGGAACTCGACCTGAACCTGAC
>Ga0180432_10010230_pt1 | contig 11281 bp, 7 predicted proteins | sample SS_ome_10_FD_132414 | JGI IMG/M metagenome (GOLD analysis project Ga0180432, IMG submission 132414) | Hypersaline lake sediment archaeal communities from the Salton Sea, California, USA - SS_1_MS_2 metaG | ecosystem: Environmental > Aquatic > Non-marine Saline and Alkaline > Hypersaline >... | reverse complement strand
TTCTCTCTTAAAGATCCTCATCAGCTTCTTCATATCTTCACTCCTGTTCCAAAAAGTTCCGCGATTGGTCTTAGGTTGCCGGCAGGGGCGGCCTATGGGCCGTCCCATAATCATTACAGCGAAGCGACGATCGTGTCGAACGTATCGCCGATGCCGTCAGACAGTGCGCCGAGGCCCACCACAAGGGCGATGGCTACCAGGGCGATTATCAACGCATATTCCACCAAGCTTTGTCCGTCTTCGCGTCTGAAAAGTTTTTTCATCAAAGTTTTCATCTCGAGCTCCTTTTGAGGTGTTGATCACACACATGCTTTTGATCTCAACGAGCAAGTTTTTGTCTTCAGGTTGCTGATCGTCATTGTCGATATCGCTCGACCTTATTGCAAAGGGAGTGCCAAAAGGACGGCAAAACAGCCATCGGCCCCGCTTCGGAGCTCTGTAAGCTATTGCTGTGCAAAGCATTACGAGAAATCATGAATTTTGCCAAAAACTTCGCCGAAGCATATCTCTACCTCGGCGCAGGGGCGGCGGGTGTGCTGCTCGGCACAGGCTAAGCAGAGCCTTTTCGCCGCGCCGGCTCGTGGGGAGATGCGCCCGAACTGCCCGGTCGCGCCGTGGCATATCCCATTGAAGCACAACCGGTTACGGGCCGCTTGCCGGCAGGCCGATCGCCCTGTATTGCCGGCTCCGCCCGGTAGGAACTGCGCAAACAGCACCCACTGTGCAAAACTGCCCCGATGGGCTTTTTTGCTCGGGCGCCTGCAACTTCGGCGAGCCCCGCGCCAGCGGGGGAACGCCCGTAACCTGTTGCTACCACAGCGTATTAGCCGGCGCAGCGTGATCGCGTGATCCGCATGAGGCTTGCGGTAGGCGTTTGGAATGAGATTTGCAGTAAAGGCTGCCGAGCCAAACTTAGCAAGAAGGAGTTGAATCTTTTTCGCGAAAGGATTGCTGACATGGAACAGGACTTACAATCTGATGTTTGTCTGGCCGAGAACGACGGCATCTCGCAAGGTGAACCGCAATGTCAATGCGAGGAGGAGAAGGCCGACCAAGCCGGGCCCGCGGAGGAAAGTGAGCTCGTGAGAGCTCTCCTGCTGCCGTTCAACGACACCCCGCGGCGCTTCTGGGAGAAAGCCGCCGCTTTTTGGGGCCTTGGCCTTGTCGGCGTCGCGGCCGCCGCGGTAATAACCTGGCTGGGCTGGCTGGCGTTCGGACCGATTCTGTCGTGCGGGATAGCTTGTGGCCTCACAGCGGGGCTTGTGGCGTCGCACGCCACAGCCGAAAGCCGACCTCGGCCTCGAGGCGTGCCGATGGTTCTGCTCCCTGCCACGCTGGCCGCGACCATGCTTTGCGCCCTGGTCTTGGGAGCCGCGCACCAGTTGCTGTTCCTGCCTTCAACGGGGAGGATAGTGGCGGTGTCGGCGACCTGCTACTTCGGTTTGTATTGTGTGGCCTCGTTTGTTGCGCCTGTAGGCGCTTTCGGCCCTCCGGCGCAATGGCCGGGCGCGGTCTGCGAGATCATTGCGAACTGGCACAAGGCCGCGGGCATAATCATATTGAGCTTCCTTTACTTGCTCGTTTCGGTGCCTGCCGCGCTGGTAATATCGGCGGCGCCCGAGTTTTTCGAGGCAAAGCTGGTGCGCCTGTCCGAAAACCCGCTGTGGAGGTGGCTTGTATCTTTTGCCGGCGTTTGCAGCTTGGCGTCGGCCCGCGCTCGTGACGGGAAGCTGTCGCCGGCCCTCGGGCTCGGTAGGATATTCTCGCTGGCCTGGCAGCGGTGCGCGATATTGCTCGCGACCCTGCCTGCAATCATAATCGGAAGTTGGTACACGATTTCGACCTCCGCCTCGTATATGTTGGCGCAGCTCAGCCATACGGGCCTGGCGGCGCTGGAAAAGGAGTAACACAGCGTGCTGATTAAGATGATACGGCAGTGGTGGGCCAACGTCTCGTGCAGCGTGCCCAGCGGTACATTGATTCGGACTATTGGCGAGAGGCCGCCGAGCTCGCCGGGGAGGCGGCCAAGGCGGCCCCCGAAAATAGCTCGGCCGCGATGTTGCAGGGAATGGCGCAGTTGAAAGCCAAAGACTACGACGGCGCGGCACAGAGCTTTGCACGCGTCCTCGAGGTCGACCCCGACAACGCCGCGGCAAGAGGCCAACTGGCGATGGCCTATGCTCGCTCGAAACGCTGGGATAAGGCGGCGCAGGCGATCAGCGAACTCGCCGACAAGAACGCAGACAGCTCTCAGGGAGCAGGTGTGATCAGAGGCGAAGGACCGGGCGTGCAGGCCCCTTCCGCGGGATCCCGCGCGCGCACCGTCGCCGAAATAGTGAATCAGGGCGACTGGCCAGCGCTATTGACCGCCGCCCGGGCCGCGCTCGCCGAAGACCCCACAAGTGCCAATGCCCTGCTTCGGCTAGGTATGGCCCTCTACAAGCTCGGAGAACCCGAGCGCGCACTGGCCGCCTACGACAAAGCCGCAAAAGCAGTGAAGAAAGACTCCGCCCGGGCTGTCGTCAACTTCAACCGGTCGACTGTCCTCATGCAGCTCCGCCGCTGGGAGGATGCCTGCAAAACGCTCGAAGATCTGTCGCTACTGCCCGAGCCCGTCCGCGGAAAGCTCAGCGAAGAAGCCATCCTCTATAACTTGGCCTACTGTTACCGAAAACGCAAAATGATAAGGATGGCACTCGCAACGTACGGGCAGCTCAGCGACATCAATTCGTCGTACAAGGATGTTTCGCTGTGCCTGAAGCGCCTTCGCGTACCCCTTGCGGCGAACCTGCCCCCGGCGCAAGACGAATCCGGCGCCCGCACCTGCGAAGGCTGCGGCAGGCCGATGCCTTTGGGAGCAACTTCGTGCGATCACTGCCGGTGGGTCCCGGGGGGCGAAGAACAGCCGATGATGGATATTGAGATTTAGCGGAGGTCGGGCTTTCGCTTGAATATCCCCGCATATCGGCCGAGAATAAAAGTGCCGCAAGAAACACTGAAGCCGGAACACGGATGGCGGCTCCTCGCGGGCCTCCGTCCGTCGCACGGAGGCCGTTACAATGGCATTTCAGGTCACCGTTCACGATATTAATGAAAAACTGTTCCAATCTTTCACGGCGAGCCCGGCCGAGCGGAAAAAGACGCACCAAGGTGCAAAGCTGTCCCCGGCCGAGGAACTCGAAGCATGGCGGAAGCGCGCCGAACAGATCACCCGAGACTACCAGAGGCTGGTAGAAAGCTACCGGCGGCTGAAGTCGGACCTTAAGCAAGAGGGCGAGTGGCGCCGGCGATGCAACACACTGCTGGCGGCGTCCCTTCGGAACTGCCGCAATCTCGACTTTGCCCTGGCCGCCGCATGCGAAAAGGGAAGCAAAGACGCCGCTTTCACCGGCCTTGTAGCAGGCATTGAGCAGGTGATGCAAGACCAATTGCGGCAGCTTAACGCACAGGGGCTGATCGAGGCCATCGAACCGCAGCCATCCGAGATATTCGACGAGCGCCTTCACGAGGCGGTCGGCACACTGCAAACGCCCGAACTTGCAGAGGGCCTCATCGCCGAAGTTGCCGATGTGGGTTACCTGTGCCGCGGCAAGCTTATCCGAAAGGCAAAGGTTGTTATAGCGGGCGCCCCCGAGCAGACTTCGGCCGCAGACGCTCCCCCGCCGCAGAACGCCGACGCACAGTCAGCGCGATGTTGAGCGCAGGTCGCCGGAAAGCTGGTATTCGGCATTGGCTATTTGATATTGGACATCCAACATTGAACACGTGCAAGGTAGGCATTGATCTGGGGACGACCAACTCGGCGGCCGCGCATGTCGACCTCGACGGCCGATCCGAGATTATTCCGAACGCCGAAGGTGAAAACACCACCCCCTCGGTGGTGGCCTTCGACGACGCTGTACTCGTGGGCCACGCCGCCCTCGCACAAGCCGCCGCCAACCCACTGGCGACCGTGCTGGCCGTCAAACGCCACATGGCCCAACGCGGCTACGCGGTCAAAGTGCACGGCAGCGTGTACACGCCGCAGGAAATCTCGGCACTCATACTCAAGAAGATAAAGCATGACACCGAACTGGCCCTGGGCCGAGAGATCGATGAGGCCGTGGTTACCGCGCCTGCCTACTTCAATACCGCCCAGCGCGCCGCCACGCGCGAGGCGGGCGAGATCGCGGGCCTCAACGTAAGGCGAATACTCGACGAACCGGCCGCGGCCGCCCTCGCCTATAAACTCAACGACCACGACCGGCTCAATCTCCTCGTATTTGACTTCGGTGGAGGCACGCTCGATATCTCGGTGCTGCGCGTCGCGCGCGGCAGATTCTCGGTGCTCAGCAGCAGCGGCGACAATCACTTGGGCGGAACCGATCTCGATCGGGAAATCGTGCAGCTCCTTTGCAGCCGGTTTGAGAAGGAAACCGGGGTGGATCTTGCCGAGGCCGGCCCCGTGGGCGCGGAAAGGCTGCGAGAGGCCGCTGAAGATGCGAAGAAAAACGTATCGTTCAAAGAAAGGGTCCGAATCAGCGTTCCGTTCATTGTGCCGCAAAAGGCCCTGAGTTTGGATCTTGTTCTCACTCGCGAAGAATTCGAACAGCAGTGCGCCCCGCTATTCGGCCGGCTGGTGCCCCCCATCGAAGAGGCGCTCAAATATGCGAAGCTCCAGCCGAATGATATCGACGAGGTGATCTTATCCGGCGGTTCTACCCGCATCCCAAGGGTGCGGAATATGGTAGCCGAGATATTCGGGAAGCAGCCTTTGGCAAAGATCAATCCCTGCGAGTGCGTTGCTCTCGGGGCCGCGATCGCCGCCGCGGAGGGAACCACCAAAGTTACCTTCAAGGCGTCGCGTTCGCTTGGTGTGGAGATCGCCGGCGGCACGTTCGCACCGCTGATCTCGCGCGGCGGCACCCTGCCTACTGCCGCCGAGAAGTCGTTCACCACGTCGTTCGACGGCCAGACCGTCATCAGTTTCCCCATTTACCAGGGCGAGGAGACCCGCGCCGGACGGAATGCTCTCCTCGGCGAGGTCGTAGTCGACGGAATCGACCCCGGCCCGGCGGGCGCCGCAAGAGTGAGCGTAACCTTCTCAATGAGCACCGAAGGAATACTCGAGGCCATTGCGAAAGACCTCCGCACAGGACGCGAAATGAGTACCGTCCTCGAAGGCACGATAATGTCCGACACCGAACGCCTGGCCGCAATGCAGCGGGTCGACAAACTGGCGGAAAAGATCGAATAGCCGGGTGTGAGCGCCCCGTGGATATTCTGTGAGAATCCGGTGGATAACTCCGGGGAAAACTCAGTTGAAACCGCCTCGCGGGCCTCGGCGCCGAAGGAGGCCGGCCCCGCGGATGAGACGGGGCTGCGTCCGGCTGTGCCCGACGGGGAATCCCTTATCCGCAGGCGCTTTGCCGCCACGTGTATCGACCTTCTCCTTCTGTGCACCGGGGCGTACTTAATGTGGCAGGCGCGGTGGACCTTCGTGCTTTTCGCGTTCGCGGTCTTCCTGATGCGCGACTGGGCCGAAGGCTACAGCCCCGGCAAGCGGCTTTTTGGGCTGGCCGCTTTCGGCCCCCACGGGCGCCGCTGCACTCTCGCAGCCTCCGCCCTCAGAAATATCACCCTCCTTCCCCCTTTCTTGTTCGTGGAGATGGCCATCGTTCTATTCTCGAAGCGCCGGCTGCGATTGGGCGATATTCTCGGCGGCACCGCGGTGCGCCGCCGACAACCCGCGCAGGCGGCGAACGCAGAATGGCCGGAAGCGGACCCGGCGACCGCTCAGCTCGGCGGCCCGAACGAAACAGATGCAGAGATCCCCGACGATCTCTCGGCCACCGAGTCGTTCGATTCCATGATCATCGATGTCCTCCCGGCCGCTCGCGAAACGCTCACGTCGGAAGAGCCGCTTCCCCCGGCCGGCACCGAGGAAGGCGCGCCGTCCGCTGACCGGCAACAGGACGAACTCGCTGCTTCGTCCATCGAACCCGGCCTCGCTGCGGCCTGCATCGGGATCGAAGGCGAAGTGACCGAGGAAAGCCTCGACGACGCCTACTGGGAGTATGTAGAACGATACAGCCCCGATGCCGCCGGTGAACTGTCCGACGATCAACTCCCCGCGCTCTGCGCAGAAATTGCGTCCGCCAAGGCCGGGCTGCCCATCCCCGTGCCCGATCCTCTTCCCGAAAACCCCGCCCGCTCCGACTGCCTGCAGTACCTCAACGAGTGGTTCGTGGTGATCAACAGATGCCGCGACGCGCTGAGCTAAGCTGATTTCCCCCTTGACAGGCCACACCGGCTGTGATATAAAGAAAGTGAAGGCTCGCACCGAAGTGCGAGCGGCAGATGCTCGGACAACAATCACGGCATAACCGGCCGCTCCGGAGCGGCCTATCTTCTGATTGGCACGCATGCAAGAAAAGGAGATATTCTCATGTGCACGATTATGAGGCACTATCTGATGCGGGCTATGGCTGCGCTGGTCGCTATCTGCTGCGTACTGCGCGTGGCGGCGGCGGAGCCCGGCGTGGCAATCACTTACGACCTGCCACAGGACGGTCGAGTATCGATGGTGGTCTACGACATCGAAGGCTCTGTAATGCGCGAGTTGCTCCACGCGGCGCCGCGCAAGCAGGGCAGGAACACCGAAACGTGGGACGGCCTCGACGAGAAAGGCGATCCCGCTCCCGCAGGCACATACACCTGGAAGCTGCTCCTGACCCAAGGTCTGCGGGCGGAGTATCTCGTCACTTTGGGAACGAATCCGACCCCGCCCTGGGATACGTGGCCCGGCAACCACAACGGCGTCGGGTCCGTTGCGGTGGACGACGGCGGCATGTACGTCGCCACCAGCTCAGGCGAGGGCACCATCCTGGGCCTCAAGCAGACACTGGATGGCCGGCGCATCTGGAGCATTCCCCACTGGGTGGAAGCCTGGAGGGGAGGGCACGCGATGGCAAGCGCCGGCGGCACGCTTTTCATGCTTCATACTAATGGTGCCATCCATCTTTTCGATTCGGCAACCGGCAAACACCTCGGCAAGTGGGACGTGAGCTGGGAAGAGGCCGACCGCAAGAACACCTCGGGGATTATGGACCTCGATGCGAGCGGCGAAACACTTGTCGTAAGTTACAAGAACCACAACACGGTGCGCTGGCTGAGTCTGAAGGACCGCAGCGTGCTCGACGTGGCCGCCGTGCCCGAGCCGGAGGGCGTTGCAGTCGATCCTTCCGGCCGAGTGCTGTTCATCAGCAAGAACGAGGTATTCTCAATTACCCGCGACGACAAGACGCCCCGCAAGATCATCACCGGCCTGGTCTCCCCCTCCCGTCTGGACGTGGAGGATGAGACTGGTGATATTTTCGTGGTTCAGCTCGGCGAGAGCCAGCAGGTGAAACGCTTTTCCAAAAACGGCAAGCCGCTGAAGGAATATGGCCTTCCCGGCGGTCGGCCCTTCGTGGGACGTTTCGACCCCAAAGGCTTCCATGGCATAGTCGACATTGCCGCCGACCAGCAGGGGGGCTTCGTTGCCTGCGAGGTGACGTCGCCTCGCCGCACGGTCCGTGTAAACAAAGAAGGCAAACTCGTGCGGCAATGGTTTGGCGGGCAGAGGTATTCGAACTTCGCATGCCCCGACCCCGTGGACCCCACAACGGTGTGGATGCAATCGCAATGGGGCACCACCGCAAAGCTGAAGGTCGATTACAAGAAGAAGGCATGGGAGGTCCACACGGTATATCTGGGCGACCCCGGCGATGTGCGCCGCGGCAACGGTCGAACGTACCTTTGCACCTCGGGGCAACTGGGCAAGCCCATGGTGTACGCTATCGACGAGGAGAACATCAAACGCGTCCCCATCGCAGATCTGTCGGGCTATGGTTTTGGGAAGATGTGTTCGCTGAGCAGCGGATTCGCGTACCTGGGTTACAAGAACAACAAGATATACCGCATTGAGGTGAAAGAATGGACCGATGACGGCAAGCCCGTGTATGAGGACCCTAAGATGCTGGGTGAGGTGCCTGCCGCCGAGGGCGATCTCGGCTCACGCGAGGCCGGCCCGCTCGCCGAGGACGCCGACGGCAATATCTATGGTGTATTCAACGGCGGCGTAAGGCATCCGCCGTACGGCGTGGGTTGGTGGGCGAGCACCACGAGCGGCAATCGCGTTGTGAAATGGGATAAGACGGGCAAATTCCTGTGGACGATAGGCAGGCACGCTCCGGGGCCCCGCGCGCGCCCCGGCGAGGGCAAATTCTTGTGGGGACCGCTGGGCGCCGTTAAAGGCTGCATTCTGGCGCGAGACGTGGAAGCTCCGGTACACGTGTGGGATAAGGACGGTCTGTGGGTCGGCACGCTGTTCGACAATCCGGATACGGAAGCAGCGCCGCTGGAGGCCTACACCGGCCCCAGCGAGTGCTTCTATGGTTCCCTGTATGTGGTGCCTACCGCGGCCGAAGTGCCCGGCCTCAAACCGGGCGAAGTTTTGTTCTATGGCAGCGGCCAGAATAATAATCCTGTTTTCCGTATCAGCGGTTGGGACAAATTCCGCCGGCATAAGGGAACAATAACCGTCACTGCCGAACAGGCGGCAAGGATCGCCGAAGACACCGACGCCGAGCTTGCGGATGTGGTTAGTATCCCCCACGTCGGCCTCGGATACATGAATGTCGTAAAAGTCGATGGGAAGTTGGACCCGGCCGAATGGAGAAACGCAAAAGTGCTGGAGATCAAGCACGGCGGCGAGGTCCGGGCCAAAGTCTACCTTGCGTGGGAAGCCATCTACGCCTCGATGAATGCTCGACATGGGCTCTGCGCGGCCTTCGATGTGAATACCGACATGCCATGGAAGTCCGCCTCAACCCTCGAGCGCGCCTTTGAGGGCGGAGCGGCCGTAGATATCTGTCTCGGGCCTGTTGAGCCGAAACGCAACGCGGCCGGGCCCGGCGATACTCGTGTTGTGGCGGCGCCCGTGGGGCAAGACGGCAAGACCCTGCTGGCGGAGTTCATGCCCAAGCTGCCACCCGGTTGGGGCAACAACGCTCGCAAGCCCGTCACGTATGAAGGCAAGACCGGCAAGGTCACGTTCGACAGGGTCGCACCGCTGAACGCCGCCTGGACCGCAGCGGAGCCCAAGCCCGACGGAAGCGGTTACGTGGTCGAAATGCTCATCCCGCTCCGGCCGCCGCTCTTCGCGCAGCCCAGGCTGAGATTCCGCCTCGATGCATCAGTCGTTCTCACCAACGAAGATGGCACAAAGAGCGTGCTCCGCTTGCCCTGGCACAGCCAGGATGCCGGCGACCGTGCCGTCGAAGATACTTATAACCAATCGATCCTCCGCCCGCACACCTGGTCTGAGGTCATGCTTGTCAACTAGCCATGACAGTTCCGTCTGTGAGAAAGGAAAGCTGCAAATGTCGAGACGTAGAAACAAACTCGAAATCAATCGTCGGCCGACGGCCCGCATATTGGCCGGAGCTCTTCTGAGCCTGATGATGTTAGGCGTGGCCGTGGCCGCCGACTACGATTCACCCGACTACTGGCGCGACGACTGGAAGCGACTGGCCAGCCGGGGCGAGGGCTTTGTGGTGTGGGAATCGAATCGCACCGGGATGTATCGCATATGGACTCGAAAACTCGACGGGTCCGGACTGCGGCAGATCTCTCCGGACGAGAAGGGGCGCAGCCACTATTGCGCGCATATCTCTCCCGACGGCAAGAGGCTCGTGTACATGAGCTTCCCGGAAAGCTACTGGCAAGACGGCTTCCAACCCTCTCCCAAAGACAGGAAGAACCCGATGCACATCATAAACATCGATGGCACGGGAGACCGCGTAATCCTCGACAACGCCCGCACCTATCAGGAGCACCGTGCGGCGTTCTGGTATGATGACGACGAGATCACCTGCATCGACGAGGACGGCGTGACGATCCAACTGAACGTGGATACGGGAGAGAGCATCGCTCTCACCAAGGATGGTCTGCCCGAATTCGGCTGGCTGATCAACCCGACCAGGACCTTTGCGTGCGGTCGGGCGATATGGATCACCTTCTCGCCATACGACCCCGACACGAAGACGGTAACGCCGTCGCAGATATACGGCGGCTGTCAGGGCTACCTTTCGCGTGACGGGGTGTGGGCGTTTTACTGCGGCGGCCAGGGCGGCCCCCTCAGGCGCGTTCACCTCGCCACCAGGAAGGCATCGAACATCGTCGGCAAACCGGACCCACGGATGCCGAAAGGGCGCAAACACATGTACTTCCCTATGCTCGCGGCCAGCCAGCGCCTTTTCGCCTTCGGCGCCGCACCGAAATCAACGTGGGATCGCGCACCCAACAGCGATTACGACATTTTCGTCGCCCATTGCGATCCAAATACTATCGAGCTTATCGGCAGGCCCGCCCGCTACAGCTTCGCCGAGCGGCAGGATCGTTTTCCGGACGTGTTTCTGAAGCCGAATGCAGAGACCCTTGCGAAGTGGCCGAAGAAGGCCATTCAGCAGGGCAAAACGCCCGCTGTTGCAAAGTCCGCGTGGCCTGCAAAGAAGGATGGGCTCGTATTCCTGTGGGGTACTGCCGATCAAGCCAACCTCGTGAAAGAACCCGGCACGGGAAAACGGCGCGGGTACACCCACAATTTCAAGAGGCAGGTGTGGCTGGATCACAACCAGGCAATGCATTTTCTTGGCAAGGGAGCGGTCCTGATGGAAGACGCCGGCCCAAACGTAGTAACAGCCTGCAAGAAGACCAATGCCTTCAGCATCGAGGCAAGCGTCATGTCGGCCGACACCCGTCAGGGAAAAGCCGGCGCCAAGATGCAGCCCGCGCGCATCGTGACAATCGGCCAACCTGAAGACGGCACACAAGCCAATGCCGTGCTGGCCCAGGCGTCGGGCAGTCTCTTCCTCCAACTCAAGACACCCAAGGCCGAAGGAGAAGCCGAGAAGAAGAGTACGGGCTGGACTGACCTCAAGCATCAGTTCAAGAAGGACGAACCGGTCCATGTTGTCGTCACGTATCAGCCGAACAAGCTTGCCGTCTACATCAACGGCAAAGAAATCATGGCCACCGATGCGGTCAAGGGCGACCTGGCCGATTGGGCGCCCGGCAAGCTCCTCTTTGGCGGGCTCGAGTCGGGAGAAGAAGCCTGGTCGGGCGACCTCGAGGGGATCGCCCTGTACGACCGCGCACTCGCCGCCGAAGAGGTGCAGGCAAATTACAGCAGCTACTGCAAGATCATCGGCGCAAGAAAACCTGTTCCCAAAATCAAGCTGAAAGGCAAACTCGTGGC
>Ga0180432_10010229_pt1 | contig 11283 bp, 9 predicted proteins | sample SS_ome_10_FD_132414 | JGI IMG/M metagenome (GOLD analysis project Ga0180432, IMG submission 132414) | Hypersaline lake sediment archaeal communities from the Salton Sea, California, USA - SS_1_MS_2 metaG | ecosystem: Environmental > Aquatic > Non-marine Saline and Alkaline > Hypersaline >... | reverse complement strand
GTGCTTGGCACAAGTTATGGCATTGCAGCCGGTGGTTACCACCAGAACGTCGTTCTTGATCAACTCCTTGACCATCTTGATGTGCCCCTCTTCGTATTCCACGTTGGGATTGGAGCAACCGATTACCCCCGCGGCGCCCCGGATCCGACCGGCGATCACCGCGTCGTTCAGGGGACGATAGGTGGAGCGGTAGGTTCCGCCGAGAAACTGAAACACGCTCTCTGTGGTGAACCCGGCCACGATCCCCTCATCGTAGTGGGGAATATCGATCTTCTGTCCATCCCGGTTGGGGAAGTTGTCAATGGCTGATTCGACGATGTGGGTGGCGATCTCCACCGCTCGTTCTTCCTCGAACTCCACATGCTGGAATCCGGGAATCTTGGCCTTGGGGGAGGTTGTGACCAGCTTGGTATGGAAGTGCTTGGCCGTCTGGGCGATCCCCGGCATCAGACACTGAACGTCCACAACCATCAGGTCCACGCTGCCGGTCATCACTGCCAATTCCTGCTGCATGAAGCTGCCCGCCAGGGGAATGCCGTGGCGCATGAGGATCTCGTTCGCGGTGCAGCAGATCCCGGCCAGGTTGATGCCGCTGGCCCCTTTGTCCTTGGCCCGCTTCACCAGGTCTTCTCTCTGGCTGACAACGGCGATGATATCCGAGAGCGTGGGCTCGTGCCCATGCACTACCAGGTTGACCGCGTCCTTCTTCAACACGCCGAGGTTTGCAGTGGATTTCTGAATTCTCGGGGAATCGAAGATCACGTCGGAAAGCTCGGTGCCGATCATAGAACCGCCCCACCCGTCACCCAGGGAAGCTCTCATGCTCTGTTTCATGAGGTTTTTGTAGTCCGCATCCACACCGATATGGGTGCGGTGCATGATCTCCACGATCTCCCTGTCGATGGCCCGGGGCATGATGCCCCGCTCCTTCCAGAGTTTCACCCGAGCCGGGGGAGCGGTGGTGGCCATGCGCAGGGTGCCTTCCATCTGGCCGAACTCGTTCAGGGCGGCTTCGGCGACCTCCTTGGTGAGCTGCTTCAGCTCTTTGTCCTTGGTCTCTATCCCGTAGATCTCGGCGATCGCCTTCAGCTTGCGCACGTCCTTCACCTTGTAATCGGCGTTCGGATCCTTGGAGATCAACAACAGGGTGTGCGCGATATCCCGGCCGTGATCGGAGTGAGCGGCCGCTCCACCGGCGACCATGCGTGCGATGTTTCGCGCGGCTATGGTATCTGCATCAGCCCCGCAGATACCCAGCTTCGGCCCGTCGCCGAACGGATCGATGCGGCAGGGACCCATGCTGCAGTTGCGGCAGCACAATCCGAGGGTTCCGAAGCCACACTGGGGCTGCATCGCGTCATAGCGGTCCCAGACTGTGGGGATCTGCTCCTCCTGAGCCCGCTTGTACAGGTGCTGCGAGGCTTTGTCCGCATACTTAAGTTCTTTGGCCATCAAGTACCTCCAAGTAATATTTTCAAAAGAACTTGTTTTCGTTTCTATATCGCAATCTTCGATCGCAACTGAAAGAGAAGATTGCGATGTCTTCTTCCGGTCGAAAATCTTGCTATGATGCCAAGATTCTCGACCATCATCATAATAAGAGGATTTATGGGGAGATGAACGTTGTGCCGTTTCCAATAACGGCTAGTTTCTCGACCGCCGGTCCTCATTCTGATACCTGATGAACATTGAAGGGTCAAGGTCAAGGGAATGTCTCTGTCTGTTGTCGATGGTTGACCCTTTAGAAGTGGTATACAGAAGGGATATATGTTCAGAGGCCGCCGAATTGCAGCGAATCACTCTCCGTACCTCTATTAACACGACAATAGTGGTTGCATTATAGAACAGAACCGGGAGAGAATCAACATTTTTTTGACTATTTTGTATTTTACCAAAAAACGCACTAAATTACCAAAAAATTGGGAAGGATCGAACCCGGAGGAATGATCTGTATTGTCTGTGCGGGACTCGCTGGTGAAAGGACCCGTAAGCGGGATGCCTCAGTCGAGGCGATCGACCAAACCCTGAACCAGTCCCAGGGTCTGTGCGTCGATCTGCTCCAGGGAGGTTTCCCCCGTGCTGATCTGGCGGATCTGCTCGGAAAGCGGCAGGAAACCGAGGATCTCCAGCCCCTCGCATGCTTTTCGGATCAGCTGTTCATCCGAGTCACCCCGTACCTTGTTGCCCACAACCCGGACTCGCTTGATTCCGATGTCTGCTGCCAGTTTTTGTATGCGGTGAGCCGTTTCGGCGCTGGTGCGGTTGGGTTCTACCACGACGAGCATGTAATCCACACCAAGGGCGGTGCCGCGGCCCAGGTGCTCGATGCCGGCTTCCATATCGAGGATGACCCACTCCTGGCGGGCGATCATCATGTGACCGAGCAGGCTCTTGAGAAAGGCGTTCTCTGGACAGGCACACCCGCCTCCCCCCTTCTGCACGGTCCCCATGACCAGAAGCTTGACGCCGTTCTGGTCGACCCAGTAGGTTTCGGGAATGTCGTCGACCTTCGGATTCATCGTGAAGAAGGGCGCGGGTTGACCGACTTCGGTACCCGTTCGCTCTGCGATCAGCTGTTTCATCTCGATGATGGGCCTGATCTGCCGCTCCACGGGGATATCGAACAGGGTGGCGAGGTTCATGTCGGGGTCCGCATCGATGGCCACCACCTTGTTGCTTTGATCTCTCAGCACCCGGGCGATCATTGCCGCCAGGGTACTCTTCCCGACTCCCCCTTTACCGCTGAGTGCTATTTTCATGGCTTCCCCTTATCTCGAGCCCGAGTATATTGCGGAATCTTCGGGGATGTCAAATATCCCCTCCGATCCTCTGCTTACCACTGTAGACATTCATCCTGCGCCCTCTGGCAAAACCGATCAGCGTGACATTGCGTTCCCTAGCCAGATCCACGCATCGATCCGTGGGCGCGCTGCGGGACACCACGACCGGTAAGGCGCAGGAGGCAGCCTTGTGGAGTATCTCGGAGGACAGCCGCCCGCTTGTCAGCAGCAGCTTGTCGCCGAAATCGTTGCCCTGCGCCAGACTGGCACCGATCACCTTGTCAACGGCGTTGTGACGTCCTATATCTTCGCGAAAGACCAAGAGTCCGTGCGCATCCGCCAACGCCGCGGCATGCACCCCTCCGGTTTTCCTGTGCAGCTGCGAACGTCCCCGAAACTCCTCCATCAGCGAGCTGATATAGGAAGAGGCAACCTGCATCCTGCCCTCCACCATCGTGGAGCCGGCCGGGGCAACCGGGAGCGGGGAAGTTTCGGGCTGCTCGGCCTGCCGCCCCTCGCTTCCCTGCTCTACGGGCAGTGCCGAGCCGCAGGCCGAACCGATCACACCACTCAGTCGAAAGCTCCCGGCATCCACCTCTGCAGCCAGCTCGATGAAGGCGCTCCAGGTGGCCCGATTCACGATTATTCTTCGGATCTGATCGGCCGAGCGTATAAAACCATTGGTGTAGAAAAAACCGCGGACCAGGTCTTCAAGGTCTCCCGGAGAGCACATCAACACCGCGATACGGCGATGCTCGGCCAGGAGCCTGAGGGAGATCTCCTCGGTGACCAGGTCCTGCCGGGACTCCCGCTGATCTCCGCGTATGCGGAGGATTTCCAGGCTACGCACCTCGGTTTATCTCCCGGATGCGTCCAGGTGGACGCTAAGATCCTTGGGCGTGTTCAAGTTGAAAAAAGCGCTGCGGATGCGGGGCTTATCCTCCAGCTCCCAATAGCAGGTCCGAGCCCGTGCCAGAAGCACGCGAATCGAGTATCCCCCCGGACCGCTGCAGATCTCCCGCACAAGAGGCTCCAGGGTTTTGAGGTAGATCCCGTGCAGCGGTTCGATCAGCTCGCCGATACGGGGAATCAGGATCTGACAGCCCCTCTCCAGGGATCTTCTGAATTGCTCCGCCTGGGCCCGGATCAGATCCCGATCGAGGGAGGGCATGTCGCAGGCCAGGCAGAATACGGCATCCGTTTCGCTGCGGCTCAGCCCCGCATGAAGCCCCCCCAGGGGGCCCCGCCCCCTGTACTGATCGGAGACGATCTGCACCCCATCCGGCAGATCCTGGTGAAGATCGGGTCTATTGGTCACCAAGATCACCTGGGGGAACAGATCCCGGAGCAATTCCGAGATACTGTGGATCAGCGGAGCTCCCCCCACCGGGATTCGGCTCTTGTCCACGCCCCCCATACGAGTGCTACGCCCGCCGGCGAGGACCAGCCCCGCGATGGTGGTTGGAATTCGTCTCGGTTCTCTGGAGCTCATCGCCCATAATGTACCACCAACCGCTTCATAAAGACCAGTATTTTCGCCGCACTCCGGTGCTCTCAGCCGGCTCGGTAGCGAGCCCGAAGCAGTCCCGACCCTCCTTGCCCGATCCGTTCCCGGGTTTAATCGTGAATTTTATCACAATAGCTTGACATTTTGAAGAGAATCAGTTTATCGTTTCCCCGAAAAGATCGTGATTTACACAACTCGTTTTCGCCTCATCTCTGCCTTTCTCGGAGTCTGTATTCTTGTTGGTGGTCTTTCTCTGCTCGTCGGCGTGCAGCTGCTGAACAAATCCGTTCTGAACGAGGCGACCAATCGCGTCCGCCTTGATCTGAACGCCGCCCGGGAGATCTACAACAACGTGGAAAACAGACTGCAAATGGCTCTTCAGATCACCGGGCAGGAGAGGGGCTGCCTGGAGGCGGTCTCCCTCCAGGACACCGAATATCTGCACGAGCGGCTTCGAGCTCTGGCCGGGGAGATGCAGCTGGACTTCGCCGGCATCGTGACTCCCGGGGGCCGCACACTGGCTCGCCTCGGCCCACTGGGGGAGGAGGACCAAGAGGCTCTTTCCCCCATTCCCGCCAACCCCGCGGCCGTACTCTGTCTTGAAAAACGCTCTACCGTGTCGGGTACCGTGATTCTAGACAGCCGGATCCTGGCAGCCGAGGATCCCGAGCTGGCCGAACAGGCCCGGATCGAGCTGATTCCCACCCCCATGGCCGCACCTCGGCCGGAAACCGAAGAAACCTCCGGAATGACAATCACCTGCGCCGTTCCCCTGTACCGGGGCAACACCCTGATCGGGGCCATCTACGGCGGGGTGCTGTTGAATCGAAGTTACGAGATCGTGGACAGGGTACGGGAGACGGTATTCCGGGAGGAAGTGTACCGGAGCCAGAGCATAGGAACCGCTACGGTTTTTTTCAAAGACCTGCGTGTATCTACAAATGTCATGACCTCGGAAGGTCAGAGGGCCATCGGTACCCGGGTATCCGAAGAGGTACGGAACAAGGTGCTCGGAGAGGGAGAACGCTGGATCGACAGGGCCTTCGTTGTCAACAACTGGTACATCGCCGCCTACGAACCGATCGTCGACATATTCTCCAGCCGGGTCGGCATCCTCTACGTCGGTGTGCTCGAAGCTAAATATGTGGACATCCGGCGCAACACCCTGCTGGTCTTCGTCCTGATCACGGCTGCGGGAATGCTGACCGCCATCGCCTTGGGTTATCTGTTGAGCCAGGGGATCCTCAATCCGGTGCAACGGCTCATCGACGTCAGCCGGCGGGTTTCCGCCGGTGACCTGTCCCCGCAGATAGGACCGATCTCATCCAGCGAAATCGGTGTATTACAGAAGACCTTTCAGGAGATGCTCCGTTCCCTCAGAGAGCGGGATCGATCCCAGAGAGCCGAAAGCGAGCTGAAGCTGCTGCAATCGGAGAAGCAGGCTTCGGTGGGACGCCTGGCCGCCGGAGTGGCCCACGAGATCAACAATCCCCTGACCGGGGTGCTCACCTTCACCCATATGCTGCTGCGGCGGGATGATATCAGTGAGGAGATCCGAGAGGATCTGCAAACCATCGCCGATGCCACCGAGCGGGTACGCATGATCGTAAAGGGCCTGCTGGATTTCTCCCGACAAACCAAGATCCAGCCGGAACTAACAGACATCAACGCTCTGATCGAGCAGACAATCCCGCTGGTGGCCAACCAGGCCCTGGTAAAAGGGGTGATCTTCTGTTTCGATCCGGGCGAGGATATTCCTACGCGTACTCTCGACCGCAATCAGGTGCAGAGCGTTATCCTGAATATCATTCTGAACGCCATCGACGCCACGGAAAAGGGCGGGCATATCAACATCTATACGACAGTGGCCACCGCGGCCGGGGAAGGCAGGGCCATAGAGGTGGAGATCAACGACACCGGCTGCGGTATTGCCCCGGAGCACCTGGACAAGCTGTTCGATCCCTTCTTTAGTACAAAAGAGGTTGGTAAAGGAACCGGACTGGGCCTGTCGGTTTCCCAGGGCATCATCGAACGCCACGGCGGCACGATCCGGGTACGCAGCACCGAGGGAGAAGGCAGCGTATTCACCATTTCCCTGCCTGTAGAGGAGCCCCAATGAAGAAGATCCTTGTCGTCGATGATGACCGGGTCGTTCTGACCAGTTGCAAACGAATTCTCGACTCCGAGGGGTACGAGGTGAGCCTCACCTCCAGTGTAAAAGAAGCACTCGAGCTGTTGGAAGAGAAAAAATTCGATATTCTTCTTGCCGATGTAATCATGCCCGAGTATGATGGCATATATCTCATCGGCAACGTCAGGGAGAATCTGCCCCATCTACCCATTCTGGTAATGAGCGGTTATCCAACTCCGGAAACGATCTCCAGCGGCATGCGAATGGGTGCCACCCACTTCATCGCCAAGCCGTTTACCCCCGATGAGCTGATCACTGCGGTGCACAAGGCTTTTGTGAAGGGACAAGAGAAAACCTAACTCAAGAGGTGCGATACAGATATGGAAAAGAAGAAGATACTGGTGATCGATGATGAGCAAATCATCCTGGACAGCGTAAAGAAGATCCTGAGCCCTGAGGATTTCGAGGTTGACCCGGCCATCTCCAGCCGCGAGGGACTGGAGCGGGCAATGAAACAGGACTACGACCTGGTGCTTACCGATATCCGTATGCCCGAGATCGGAGGAATGCGGATCCTGCGGGATATCAAGCGTTCCAAGCCGGCCACCCCGGTGGTGATCTTTACAGGGTACGCCACCGTGCAGAGTGCCGTGCAAGCGATGAAGCTCGGTGCTTCGGACTACATCGAGAAACCCTTTACGCCGGATATGCTGCTGACCACCGTGAAGAAGGTCCTGGAAAAGGCGGCCACCGAGCCGCCGGAGAAACAGGAGCTGATCCACAAGGATGAAGTCATCCGGGTGTTGGAGCGGGCAGCGGTAGACAGCGAGTTTGTCACCAGCCTGTTCTACTACGGGCCTGAGGCCCTGCAGGACTATGATCTCACAGGTCCGGAGAAGCTGGCTATCCTAACAGGAGATATACATTGGATAGAAAGCCAGATCGGGGAGTTAACCCCCCAGCAGAAGCGCTGGCTGGAAAGCCGCCTGAGCGCGGAAATCTGGTAGATACAATAGATACACGAGGAAAAACAACGATGAGTGACAGTAAAGAGAAAACCATAAAAATGCTGGTGATCGATGACGAGAAAATCGTGTTGGAATCCTGCAGCCGCATCTTCGGGACTGAAGGGTTTCAAGTGGTCACCACGGACAGCGCCCGCAGAGGTCTTGAGTTGGCCGCCGAAGGGGAGTTCGACGTGATCCTCTGCGATTGGAAGATGCCCGAGCTGGACGGCATCGATACAGTGGATATGATAGACAAGCGCTCCCCGGGCTCGGCGATCGTGATGATCACCGGTTTTCCCGCTGTAGAGCGGGCAACGGACGCGCTGAAGCGGGGTGCGGTGGACTACCTTGCCAAACCTTTCACACCGGAGGAGATTCTCCTGGTCGTGCAAAAGGCCATCAAGCGCAAAGAGCAGGAGAAGGCCAAGGGCACGGTGGACGTTGAAAAAATCGTCCGCTCGATCAGCTTCCCGGTTCCCAGCATCGAGGACAAGGCGCCCAATACCATAGCCGAAACCGTTGCCCAGAAGGTGGGCGTGGGCAAGACCACCTCTCCCTGGCTCTCCGTGCTGGTCCTGGGCATCCTGGCCGGCGCCTACATCGGTTTCGGCGGCATGCTGGCCACGACGGTGAGCTTCGACATGGCCGCCCATCTCGGCGTCGGCTTCACAAAGTTTATGACCGGGGCGGTTTTCAGCCTGGGCCTGATGCTGGTCATCATCGCCGGGGCGGAGCTGTTTACAGGCAACAACCTGATGATCTCCAGCGCCATCGCCCGGGAGATCACCTTCGGCCGAATGCTGGAACGCTGGGGCCTGGTCTACGTTGCCAACTTCATCGGCTCGATCCTCATTGCCCTGCTGTTCGTTTTCTCCGGGCTCTGGCGCCTGAGCGACGGCGCCCTGGGAGAGGCGGCCGTGAAGATCGCCTACGGTAAGGTCAACCTGCCCTTTATCCAGGCCCTGCTGCGGGGCATCGGCTGTAACTGGCTGGTCTGTCTGGCTGTCTGGATGGCCCTGGCCGCACGCCAGACCGTCGGCAAGATCTTCGCGATCTTTTTTCCCATCATGGGATTCGTGGCCCTCGGCTTCGAGCACTCGGTGGCCAACATGTACTTCATCCCCACGGGCATACTCCTCAAAGCTTTCGGGGGCATCGCGGCTCCCGCCGGAGTAGCGGCCGGATCACTGAATTGGCTCACCTTCCTGTGGAAGAATCTTCTGCCCGTCACCATCGGTAACATCATCGGCGGCGCAGTATTCGTGGGCATGAGCTACTGGAGCGCCTACCTGCGTCCGAGAGGGCAGAAGGGATAAAACCGATGAGCATGCAGACCGGGACCGCCGATATTACCGCCCTGCTGGAGCAATACCCACCGGAGGAGGGACAGGGAGCGTTGATGGGCCTGCTCCAGGACATTCAGGAACAGCTGGGCTATCTGCCCGTGGAAGCGCTGGAGGCTGTGAGCAAATACCTCAAGGTTCCCCTGAGCCACATCTACGGGGTGATCAGCTTCTACGCCCAGTTCTCCCTTGTCCCCCGGGGCAAACACATCATCAAGATGTGCATGGGAACCGCCTGCCATATCCGGGGCGGCCAGATGGTTCTGGATGAGATTCGCTCCTATCTCAATTTGAACGGAAGAGATACCACGGAGGACAAGCTTTTTAGTCTGGAGGTGGTTCGTTGCCTGGGCACCTGTTTTCTGGCCCCGGTAATGATGATCGGAAACAAATACTACGGCAAACTGACGACCGCTAAGGTACGCAAAATACTAAAGAGCTATCAGAGCTGATGCACGGAGCTACCATGCCAAAAGATCGAAAAAAACAGGACATACAGAGGATCAACAATCCCAAAGAGCTCGAGGCGCTTCGGGAGAAATTGAAACGGGATAGAGACAAAGACCGAGTACGTATTCGTATCTGCATGACCGGCTGCCGGGCCCACGGCGCCGAGGAGATCCTGAAGGCCTTTCAGGAAGAGGTCGGCAAGAGGAAACTGGACGCCGAGATCGTTTCCACCGGCTGTCATGGTTTCTGCGCCCAGGCCCCGGTTCTGGTCGTGGATCCCTACGGAATTTTCTACGGCGGGGTGCGCCCGCAGGACGTGCCGGAGATCGTCAGCCAGACCGTTGAGAAGGGAAAGCCCGTAGAGCACCTGCTGTATACGGATCCGCGCAGCGGAAAAACCATAGCTCAGGCCAGTGAGATCCCATTCTACAAGAATCAGCAGAAGGTAGTCTTGCGAAACTGCGGTGAGATCGATCCAACGGACATGCTGCAGTACATCGAGAGGGACGGGTACGCCGCCCTGGCCAAAGCACTGACACAGATGGATCCCCCGGGTGTGGTCCAGGAGGTTCTGAGTTCGGGACTTCGGGGCCGCGGCGGGGCCGGATTCCCGACCGGCCGCAAGTGGTCCTTCACCGCGGCCGCTTCAGGGGGTCCCAAGTACATGATCTGCAACGCCGATGAGGGAGATCCCGGCGCGTTCATGGATCGGGCCGTACTGGAGGGGGATCCCCACGCCGCCATCGAGGGTATGACAATTGCCGCCTACGCCATCGGGGCCTCCGAGGGTTACGTGTACGTGCGGGCGGAGTATCCGATCGCCGTGGATCACCTGAAAAAGGCTCTTGCCGATGCCAAAGCCATGGGGCTGCTGGGCGAAAACATCCTGGGTAGCGGGTTCTCCTTTCACGTCAAGATCAAGAAGGGATCCGGGGCCTTTGTCTGCGGGGAGGAAACGGCCCTGATCGCCTCCATCGAGGGTAAGCGGGGCATGCCAAGACCCCGGCCCCCCTTCCCGGCGCAATCCGGAGTTTGGGGCAAGCCCACCAGCATCAACAACGTGGAAACCCTGGCCAATGTCCCGCCGATCGTCTTGAACGGCAGCAAGTGGTACTCCGGGATCGGCACGGAGTCCAGCAGGGGCACCAAGGTCTTCGCCCTGGCTGGAAAGGTGAATAACACGGGTCTGGTAGAGGTGCCGATGGGCATTACCCTCAAGGAGGTCGTCTTCGAGGTGGGCGGGGGCATACCGGACGGGCGGAACTTCAAAGCGGTGCAAACCGGGGGACCTTCCGGGGGCTGCATCCCCGAGGAAATGCTGGATCTGCCCGTGGACTACGAGTCCCTGGCCAAGGTGGGAGCCATCATGGGCTCCGGTGGAATGATCGTGGCCGACGACCGCACCTGTATGGTGGACGTATCCCGATTCTTCATGGATTTCATCCAGGACGAGAGCTGCGGCAAATGCGTTCCCTGCCGCATCGGCACCAAGCGGATGCTGGAGATCCTGATCGACATCTGCGGGGGCCGGGGCACCGTGGAGGACCTGCAGACCCTGGAAGATCTGGCCTACTCGATCAAGGACACGGCCCTCTGCGGTTTGGGGCAGACCGCTCCCAATCCGGTGCTCACCACCCTGAAGTACTTCAGGGACGAGTACCTGGCCCATATCGAGGAGGGCACCTGCCCGGCCAAGGTCTGCAAGGCCCTGATCCAGTACAGGATCATCCCGGAGGCCTGCACCGGCTGCGGCGCCTGCCTCAAGGCCTGCCCGACCCAGGCGATCACCGGTGAGAAGAAGGAGGCGCACATTATTGCCCAGGAGTTGTGCATCAAATGCGGCATGTGTTACTCGACCTGCCGGTTCGACGCAATTGAAGTGGAGTGAGCAACCATTATGAGAAAACTAGTTACGCTGACCATAGACGGTAAAGAGGTCCGGGTTCAGCCCGGAGTGACGATATACTGGGCCGCCAAGGCCGCGGGAGTGGAGATACCCCACCTGTGCTACGGCGAGGATATCCATCCGATAAGCTCCTGCCGCCTCTGCGTGGTCGAGGTGGAG
>Ga0180432_10010228_pt1 | contig 11283 bp, 10 predicted proteins | sample SS_ome_10_FD_132414 | JGI IMG/M metagenome (GOLD analysis project Ga0180432, IMG submission 132414) | Hypersaline lake sediment archaeal communities from the Salton Sea, California, USA - SS_1_MS_2 metaG | ecosystem: Environmental > Aquatic > Non-marine Saline and Alkaline > Hypersaline >... | reverse complement strand
TATTCGAAGTCATAAAGTGGTTCAAAATCAAGCCGGTAAAAACATGCAGTATTAAAATCAGAATGAATTATTGTAAATTGCGATGAGAAGGATAAAAGCCTGTTTAGCAACAGACCCTTTCGCGGGAATGACATTTCGTAATACGAGATACGAGATATGATAGGAGTGAACAGACAAGGTGAAGTTTGGGTTTTTGCCGAGCAGCATGACGGTCGATTAGAAGATACGCCGATTGAATTGATGAGTAAAGCACGACGGCTGGCCGATACGTTAGGTGTAAAACTGGCGGCGGCCGTCTTAGGCAATGGTATCGAAGCTCTCGCAACCAACCTGATACACTACGGGGCTGATAAAGTATATCTGGTCGAGCATCCGCTTCTTCGAAGTTACCAGACAAACAGCTATGCAAAAGTAATTTATGATTTGATTCATAAATACAAGCCGCAGATAGTTCTTTACGGAGCAACAATTACCGGTCGTGATTTGGCTCCCCGGATTGCAAGCTCTGCCAAGGCGGGTCTTACCGCCGACTGCACCGACCTTCAAATCGGCGACCATACGAAAGCCAACGACGGCGAGAGCTACAAAAATCTACTATTTCAGATAAGGCCTGCCTTCGGCGGGAACATAATCGCCACGATTATAAATTACGACCGCTGGCCGCAAATGGCAACCGTCCGCGAAGGTGTAATGCCGATGCCTCAGCCGGACGCACAGCGCAAAGGTGAAATTGTCCGAGAGAAGGCACAGTTGTCTCGGCAGGATTTGCCGCTGGAGATTATCGCCGAGCACAAGCGTCCCAAAAAGGTCAATCTGAAAGCAGCAAGGATAATCGTTGCCGGCGGAGCAGGCGTAGGCAGCAAGGAAAATTTCCAACTCATCTGGGATTTGGCCAACTGTCTGGGGGCGGCGCCGGCAGCTACAAGGGCGGCGGTCGATTTGGGCTTTATCGACCACGACCATCAGGTCGGCCAAACCGGCACGACTGTTCGGCCTGTTTTGTACATCGCAGCCGGAATCAGCGGTGCAATCCAGCACCAGGCCGGTATGAACCAAAGCCAAAAAATTATCGCCATAAATAACGACCCGGATGCGCCCATATTCACAATTGCACATTACAAAATAGTCGGCGACCTGAACGTTATTGTACCCAAAATGATAAAGGCAATTAAAGAAAAAACACTTTAGTTATGAAGGCGGCGGCCGATGGATTTTCGATTTACGATTTTCGATTTCAATTCGTCAATCGGCTTTTCGACAATCACCGGGGGCCTGCCGGCGCAGGAACGACACATAAAAACCTTAGTTTCTTGGTGTCTTTGTGGCAAAAAGGAAATGGGTTATGGCAAATTTTTACAGAGATAACGACGATATACAATTTTTGTTCAGGCATACAGGGCCCGGCAAATTAGCAGCAATTTGCGAAGAAGGCTTTAAGTTTGCGAGCGAATTCGATTATGCTCCGGCCGATGCCGCCGAAGCAATACAAAATTATGATTTAGTACTGAATTCGCTGGGACAGCTTAGCGGTGATTTCATTGCTGAGCGAGCCGAAGACGTTGACCGCCAGGGCAATACCCTCAGCGAAGACGGCTCGGTAACCTATGCGAAAGGCATTGCCGAATCTCTCGAACAGCTTGCCAAGGCCGATGTAATGGGCATAACTTTGCCGCACAGATTCGGCGGTCTGAACTTTCCAAATCTCATTTACTCGATGGCCATCGAGATGGTCTCGCGAGCAGATGCTTCACTTATGAACATATTCGGCCTTCAAGGGATAGCCGAGACAATTAACGCCTTTGCCTGCGAAGAAATTAAAGAGAAATACTTATATGACTTTTCGGCAGGGAAGGTAACAGGCGCTATGGTGCTGACCGAACCGGATGCAGGTTCTGATTTGCAGTCGGTCAAGCTGCGTGCATTTCAGGACGACGGCAAGTGGTTTCTGCACGGCGTAAAAAGGTTTATCACCAACGGCTGCGGCCAAGTTCTGCTGGTATTGGCCCGCAGTGAGCCGGAGAGGGCCGGAGGACTGGGGCTGAGTTTATTTGTATGTGACAGAGGGCCGAGTATCCATATTCGCCGGCTGGAAGATAAATTAGGAATTCACGGCTCACCAACCTGCGAGATATTCTTTGACAATACGCCCTGTCAGATAATCGGCGAACGTCAACGCGGTCTTGTAACATACGTTATGAGTCTGATGAACGGCGCGCGCATTGGAATTGCAGCCCAATCGGTTGGTATCGCCGAGGCAGCTTACAGGGTTGGGCGTGATTACGCCGCCAGCAGGGTTCAATTCGGCGTGGCAATTGAAAAACTGCCGGCCGTTCGGGATATGCTGATTGATATGAAGATTGCCATTGAAGCCGGCCGAGCGCTTCTGTATGAGACGTCGCGCATAGTGGATATGGAAATCGGCTATGCCAAACGTCTTCAAACTAATCCGCCGGGGGACAAAGGCAAGGCCAAAGAGCTTAAAAACGAGTCTCGAAAATACAAACGGTATGCGGGGATGCTGACGCCGATGAGTAAATATTACTGCAGCGAGATGTGTAACAGAATCGCTTATGATTCGATACAGGTGCTCGGCGGCAGCGGTTATATGCGTGACTATGCCTGTGAACGGCACGCTCGTGACGCCAGAATTACAACTATTTACGAAGGGACAAGCCAACTGCAGGTTGTTGCCGCGGTCCGCGGGGTCTGCAGCGGCACAGCGGAAAAATTTATGGCCGAGCTGGCCCGGGAAAATTACTCCGACAATCTAAAAGATTTACTGGAAAAACTCAACGAAGGAAGAGAACTATTAAAAAGCTCGGCTGCCTTCGTAAAAGAACAGGGCAACGAATACATGGACCTTTACGGAAGAGCCCTTGTTGATATCGCAATAGATTTAATTAATGGTTATCTTTTTTGCGGTCAGGCCAGTACGAAAGTTGAGATGGAGGTTGCAACAGATGACGCTTCGGGCGAAAGCATCCAAATGAAATATCGCAAGGCAATGATTGCCCGCAGATTTATCAGCAACAATGTACCAAAGATAACGGCATTGTCAGAGAAGATTTGCAGTGGTGACAAATCAACATTTGCCGATTACGAGGCTCTAATCGGGCCGGTGCCCGCCGAATAAAGAGGTGGTTTTATGCTTCAGGCAGTTATATTCGATTTTGACGGAGTAATAACAGATTCCGAAGTTCTGCATCTTCGCAGCTTTAATAATGTGCTTGGCCAATACGGCATCGAGATAACAAAAAAGGATTATTACAAAAAATACCTCGGCTCAAGCGATCTTGACTGCTTCGGGCAGCTTCGCAGCGAAGGCAAACTCGGCCTCGATGATGAGGAAATTGAAAATCTCATAAAGCAAAAAAACGAGGACTTCGAGAAACTTGCAAGAACCGAAGGCAGGTTAATCCCTGGGGTAAAGGACTTCCTGCAGAAGCTCAAGCAAAACAATATTACAATGGCGATATGTTCAGGGTCACTTCTTACAGAGATTATGCTGATACTGGAAGAGGCCGGTCTGCAACCCTTCTTTGATGTGATAGTATCGGCTGAGCAGGTAAGAACAGGCAAACCGAACCCGGAAGGTTTTCTGCTGGCGCTGCAAAAACTCAACAAAAAAAGTTCTGAACCTATATTGGCCGAGCATTGCATTGTGATAGAAGATTCCTACTGGGGTCTCGAAGCGGCCAGGGTGGCGGGAATACACACCGTTGCAGTTACAAACTCCTATGACGCTGAAGAGCTGAAACTTGCTGAAAAAATCGTAGCGCACTTAAACGAACTGGAAATAAGTGATTTGCAGAAGCTTTGTGACTGATTGCTAATGGGAGTGGGCGGCAAGATACAGGCACGCAATTAGAGAAGTGATTTATTATCCTGCCGAGTTGTTTCACCTTCCATAGACCAGGCCGCCTGGACCGACTATTTTGGCTTCAGAGGCCCTTCCGCTCTTTAAGTTATATTTAATTCCATCAACAGGGGTGCCATTTAAGAGGCACGGTTGAGAGCCGTCACTCCAGGCTGTGATTAAAGATTTATTTGCATCGTAAAATAAGCTGCTGCCTTCAAAGTCAATACCCTTTTCTGCGTAACTGATTCCGCCTGACGCCCTAAGGGTTGAAAGTTCGTTTCTGCCCTCGGCGGTCTCGTAAAGAAGGGCCTCTATGTGCCTTGCTGTGGCTGTGATTTGTTGGCCGTATCGGTCATTTTCAACAGGAAAATAATCAATGAGAATTTGCTCGTTTCCCGCATCAGCAATAACCTGATTCTCCTGGAGGAAATAATTCAGAGTATCAAAGTTTCGCGCTACTGCGACGCACTTTTTTTGCAGACTGAATTTGTTTGCCTTTGGTTTTGAGTGGGCGATTCTGGAATTATCAACTGCTATTGCGCCTGGTCCGGCTGCGGAAAAGACCTGCTCATTCGGGTCAAAGTCAAATTGAAGACATTTCAGTTTGGTAAAGCCGAGCAGTTTTTCTCCTGCCCATTTTGAAGTATCAAGCTGAACGACCCCACCGCTGGCAGTTACATGTTCAATGCCCGGTGCCTGGGAGGTGTTTTGTTTATTTTCTTTGGATAATTTTACGAGAATCTTCTGTGCCGAAAGTTTGCGCTCGGCTTTGATGTTTTTGTCTGTTTCACGGATTGTGCCGAGACAATCGCCCTGGAGGAGAACCTCTTCGGAGATTGAGCAATAGTCAATTCGTCGGGCAGCGAGAGTGGCTTGGCCATTGGGGTCGCCGAAATTTTCAAGCCCTCTGCCGCCAGTTACGGTTGAGACGGCATCCATTTCGGCAGTTTTTTTTAGTGTCTTGTCCATCGGTGTAACAACAATACCATCATCACAGGTTACAATAATATCAACAGGCTGTTCGGGCAGATTTTCTGTGGGCTTTTGTGTTTTTGCCTGCGCTGTCTTGCTTTGGGCAGGGGCCGGGGCTGTACCATCTGTGCCGACGGTTTTATTTTCATTGTTTTTATCGCTGATATTGTTGATAGCAAATTCATCAGCGAAAATCAGGTACTCCGGTCCATTTACAAGAACATTTTTTCTGAATAAAAAACTGTAGTACTGAACATCACTCTGCGCGGCGGTTTGCTTTGTGGGTTGATGGGACTCTGCCGGGGAGAGTTCAGCTTTTTGAGAGTCATCAGAGGCAACAGGCAGGGCCGGTGGCGGTGTTTCGACGCGAGCAACGGTATCGATGGGACTGCCGGAATCTGTCCGGGACGGGGGAAGAAAAGATGGGCCCGAAGTTCTCAGAAGCAAACTGTCCAGATGAAATATCTTGAGGTATTCGAGTCGATAGGCCTGATTATTATAGATAAGCTCCATCCCTTTGCCGAGCATTTGAGCATCTTCCGAGATGAGTTTGACCTGACCGGCAGTTGAAATTTGTGCCCTGTCGCTGATAAAAAGGAGGTCATCAAGGTAGATAAAAGTTTCTTTGATGCTGCTGGGCGGCTCAGGCAAAATATGTATAACCACATTTTCGCTGAGTGTCGCATCTTTCGGGGTGGTTTTGCCGGCAGAGGTTTCAACCTGAACCTTTCCACGAGCGGCGTTAATGAAACATTTGAATTTAGGCCGGTAAAAAACCATAAATGGCTTTTCGAGCTCCCATTCACTACCCTCCTTGTGAAGAAGTTTTTCGAACCCGAATTCTCTGTTCGTATCTTTGAACACGGCAAACTCGACTTTACCGACTCCAACGTCTCCTACCTTGCCGACATTACTGTCAAACTCCCCTGTGATAGCCGCCAACTCATCCGCCTTTTCAATTTCAATCTCGGGAGTTTCATACAGCCGGTTTACAAGCAGATAAATTAGAAGCACAGCCAGCAGGGAAATAATCCAAACATAAATTTTTCTCAATTTAAGAGTCATGTAAAAACTCTTAATTACGGTTTCAAGGCATATATTTTTTGACAAGTACCTGCCATTTTCCGTTACTTTTCAGGATATATTCTATCACTTCCCGTACGGCACCTTTGCCGCCGGGCAGGTCGGTCACATAATCAGCATATTGTTTAATTTCATCAACCGCATTGGCAACAGCCGCTCCAAAGCCCACATATTTTATTGCCTGCAAATCCATCAAATCATCACCGATGAAGGCTGTTTCTTCGGCGCCGATACCAAGCTGCTCAAGAAGTTTCTTAATCGCTGATAGTTTATCACGGCAATCCTGAATACAATAATCAACCCCAAGCTGCTGGGCCCGAAGTTTTGTGGGCTGCGACAGTCTGCCGCTCAAAAAAGCAACTTTAAGTCCCGCCCTTTTCCACATTCGAATTCCATGACCATCGAATACATTGAAACCTTTACTTTCACTGCCGTCCGGGTTGATTATTACGGTCCCATCCGTCAAAACACCATCGACATCCAACACCAGCAATTTTATGTCTGCAAGCTTTGTATTCGACTTCTCTGCCATCTGCTCTGAACCCCATTTAACCCTGAGCTGCAGGTCTTCTGTGCAGTGCGGCAAAACCTCCAGCCGGTTCAGCCGACAACTTTTATTGTTACAATATCCTGTACATCAATCAAGCCGACCGGTTTATCGTCGGCGTCAACAACCGGCAGCTCATCGATTCTGAATTTATGGAAAATGGCTGTTGCCTCAGCGGCAAGTGCATCGACCCTTATTCTTTTGCAATTTGCAGTCATAATATCACCGGCCTTGAGCTCGAAAGCTGCCTGTCCTTCTTTTGTGATGAGGCGTCTAAGGTCGGCATCGGTAACAATACCAGTTAATTTTCCATCTTTATCAACGACCATCACGGCACCGTGGCGTTTTACATCGCTGGTCTTTTGAAGCATTTGCTTTACGGTATCGGTGGTCCGGGCAATGGGCAGTTTTTCGCCGGGTTTGAACATCATTGACTGCTCAACGGTCATTAATTTTGAGCCGAGCGAACCGCCGGGATGGTATCTGACGTAATCTTCAACACTGAAATTACGTGCCTTCATAATAGTAAGGGCAAGTGAATCACCGATTGCCAGCATACAAGTGGTAGAAACACTTGGTGCAACACCGAGCGGACAGGCCTCAGTCATTTCTCCCATACATAAAACCACATCGCTGTGCTTACTCAGAGTCGAATTTATATCGCCGGTGACAGCTATGAGCTTAATCTGAAGCTGCTTGACGAGGTTAATCAGGCGGGTGATCTCATCCGTCTCGCCTCCGTGGCTTAGAACAATCACTATGTCATTTTTGCGCAGTCTGCCCAGGTCACCGTGGACGGCCTCTGCCGGATGAAGAAAATGGCTCGGCGTGCCGGTGGATGCCAAGGTTGCGCTTATTTTGCGCCCGATGATACCGGCTTTACCAATGCCGCTGACTATTACCGAGCCGGTGCAGTTATACATCATCTCTGCAGCTTTGGCGAACGACTCATCTACAATCGGCGTTACAGACTTTATCGCTTCAGCTTCACTGTCTATTACTCTGCGTGCATAGTCAAGGTCGAATTCCATCTTTTTTGACTCCTCAATCTTTATACTAAAAACAGTTGTTAATAGTATTAACTAAGCAATCGACCTCGTCAAGCGTAAATATGCTTAGCGTGGTAGCTGGGTAGCTGCGACAAATCACGAAAACAGAACCAGCCTGGCTTTTCGGCTTTGCCGGGCGGCTTCGAGATTATAACTTTACCACACTTCCGCGCTCGTTGTAACAAACCAGGCTGTGTTTTTCGCCGGAATAATTCGGAGTAGAATGAATGAACACGCGTTTTTCGCTGACCTGCTCCAAATGTGTGATTACATTTCTCTTTTCGTTCTGTAGATAGTCGGCCACTTCCGGCGAAACAAGCAGTTCAATTCGCTTGATTTGCTCTTTTGCCGCCGAGAGATTTAATAATCTGACAATCTCAACAGCTAATGACTCATGGCTTTTAATAACGCCGGAACCTGCGCAATGCGGACAAGCCAAATATATGCTGGACTGCAGGGAAGGGCGCATTCTCTGGCGGGTCATTTCGACGACGCCGAACTTACTTATCCTCAATATCTTGGAACGAGCACGGTCGGTTTTGGCGGCAGCACGAAAAGCTTTTTCCACATCTCTGCGGTGTTTGTCGCTGCGCATATCAATAAAATCACAGACTATCAATCCGCCAAGGTCCCGCAGTCTCAACTGGCGTGCGATTTCAGCAGCTGCCTCTATATTGATTTTGTAAGCGGTCTGTTCGGCACTTTTCTGCCTGCGGTACCGCCCGCTGTTAACATCAATAGAGACCAACGCTTCGGTCTGTTCTATTACGATTGAACCACCGCCTTTAAGCTCTACCATACGGGATTGAACTTTGGCAATCTCATCCTCAATCTTATATTTGTGAAATAAAGGGACTTTACCGTCATAATACACGACCCTTCGTTTGAAACGCGGGTATGCCTGCGAAAGGAAAACCCTGGTTTTGCGAACCACACTTTCCGAATCACAGATTATTTTGCTTATCTTGCTGTTAAAAACGTCCCTCAAGGTTCGAATGACCAGACTCGATTCCTGATAAATCTCACTGGGAGCTTCATCCTTTTCCATTCGCTTTTCAATAGCTTTCCATAATCGTCCGAGATATCTGAGGTCATCTTGAATATCTTTTTTTGAGCATCCCTGGCCGGCTGTTCTGATAATAAAACCCATCCCTCTTGGCGGTTCACTTTCATCAAGAATCTGCATGAGTCTTCTTCGCTCATCAACATCTTCAATTTTGTGCGAGACGCCCTGCCTTCGCATCCAAGGCATCATAACCAAATACTTTCCCGGCAGTGAAAGATATGTGCTCAGCGTAGGCCCCTTGGTCTTTATCCCTCCTTTGGTTACCTGTACGATAACTTCATCGCCCTTATGAAGACACTTCTGGATAGGCAGCCGTTCTTTAAGTGCCTTTCTCCGCCCGATTTTCTCGGTGTCGCCGCAGCCGGTTATAGAAAAATATCGGGGATGAAGGTCGCTGACGTGTAGAAAACCGTTTTTGCCTAAACCAAAGTCTATAAATGCCGCCTGTATGCCGGACTCGACATTTACCACTCTGCCTTTGTAAATATTGCCGACATAGTTGTCCAGACCCGCCCTTTCCACATACAGCTCTTCGAGCGAACCATCTTCCATCACCACTACTCTGCACTCTTCACTTTCTGCCACATTTATCAGCATCTCTCTTGCCATTGTTTTATCCTCAATAAAGTTCACAAGCGCATAAGTGCAAAAGTTCACAGTTAAACTGCAACTTATGTCCTTATCAATTTACACTACTGCCATTGCACATTAGTACGCCTGACAGGCGCCGCCAACTTATCCACATCCAATTGGAGTAACTTCAAAATCTCATCAACCCGTATCGAGCCGGCTGAAGAGATTTTACATTCAACCACAATGTTTTGATTACAAAGTTCTATCGATTTCAAAAAACCCCTGACATCCAAATTACGGGTATTGCCCTTTGCATCTATTCGCCGCCGGAGATTAAGCTTTTTACTTTCCAGCAAGTGCTCAATATTAGCCTTTAAGTCATCATCAAGATATTCAGGTCTGACCGCCAGCACATAAGTAGCGCCTTTCGGTTGAGGCAGTGTCTCAGTTTGCGCGACATCAACTGCAAGCAGCTCCAACCCATCAGGCAGTCGGCCCGACAGTTCAGCCTTGAAAGCTTCGGCATCGAAACTTCCCGATTGACTACCGCCCCTGTCCGGGCTGGGGCCCCCAAACGCATTACTTTGCGTTTGGGCAACCGGCCTTTCTACTCGAAGAGACAATAAATCATCATCCGACTCTACCCCTACGCTTCTGGGCAAAGGCAGTGATAGCTTAGGACGGGGATTAAAGCCCCGACTGTGCTGCACCTTTACGCCTGCTCTTGCAAATGCCCGCTGAAAAACCTTAACGGTTTCGATATGCGAAAGAAACCTCAAATTGCCTCGAATCCTGAATTTAACCAGCACAAGCATTGCTTCTCTGAGACCCCAGAGTAACTAACATCCGGCAAAGATACCACAGTCTAATCGAATCTGCTATATGTCTATTTCCTTATCTTCCTTTGGTAAACACTTTCAGCCAAAATCGAAACCTGCCATTTCATTATTATGCAGATATTTGTTCTAAAAACAAGGTTTTTTTTCTACAAATAATCCCACTGATTTTCAGCGCAGATAATTGCCAACCCCTTATGTACAGGTATCTTCAATATTCTTTAAATTTTCTCAACTATCCGGGCCACTTATCCAGAGTGACCGATATTAACACCAAAGTCAAGTAAATTACTGGGCAATTCCCCAGGGCTTTTCCGGTCAATCGGATTGGTTGCCAAGGACCATTAAGACGCAAATTAAGCGTCTATGTTCATTGGAACAAGTATGGCTGAGTGCTTATTTTGGGTGTTTAAACGAAAAAGAGGCAAGTCGGAAGACCTGCCTCTTTTTTAACTAATTGTCTGTTGTCTTGGTCTTATCTGCGACGACGCAGGAAGAGTCCACCCAGGCCGAGTAACGCAATGGTCATCGGCTCAGGTACTACGTGGATTTCCAACGTGTCTTCTGCAGTATAATCCGGTACAGGGTCATTATATCCAAGGTTCTTGATGACCAGACCGTCCATCGTGATTGTGATTATGGTCGAATACGGCAGGTCCGGAATGTGTAGTTCGAACTCATAAAGAACCGCCGGGAAGGGATAAACACCTACATAATCGCCCTGCTCTATATAGCCGCGAATATCCTGTATCAAAATCCCTCCCTCATTCAAAACCTCGCCTGGACTAGTGCCGACTCCGGGTTGGAGTGCGGTATGCAATGACGGCGAAGAAGCTGTGCCGCCATTATCAGTCTGCATCGAGGAAATATCCATAAAACCAATGGTGTCGCCGGGATACTCGGTGTAAAACCCTGTCGCATAAACCTCAATCGTAATTGTGGTACTGGGCTCAAACGATAGTAAAGCATCATCTGGATTAACCCGCAGTTCCACAAGCCCTGCCATCGCCGATGAGGAAAGAGCCAAAACAACCCCTAAAACTAAAAACTTTTTCATCATATCTCTCTCCTATTCTTCTAATTCATCCTTCTCCTTTCAAATCGTTTAACAACCTTAGGTATCTAAAGCCATATTAGCAGGCTGTTAAACTAAAGTCAAGTAAAAAAATAAAAAATTTGTAATCCCTCAGTTATGGGTGGGTATTCTTCTTTTGCTAACTGAACCACAACATACTTCAAAAAGCCGTTTTTCAGCATAATTATGCAGCTTTATGGGTTTAGAACAACCCTCTTGGGGT
>Ga0180432_10010227_pt1 | contig 11283 bp, 8 predicted proteins | sample SS_ome_10_FD_132414 | JGI IMG/M metagenome (GOLD analysis project Ga0180432, IMG submission 132414) | Hypersaline lake sediment archaeal communities from the Salton Sea, California, USA - SS_1_MS_2 metaG | ecosystem: Environmental > Aquatic > Non-marine Saline and Alkaline > Hypersaline >... | reverse complement strand
TTTTTACCATTTTTTTGTGCTCCTTGTTTTATTGCTGATTCTAGCAAAACAAGGAGCATTTTCATATGGTTACACTATTATTGCAGAAGTGCGGTAATTCCAATCGCAAAATCCGGGTTTAATTGATCTTCAAACAAAATTGATTCGATTGCGCCGCTCCGCCCGATGTCAGCGCTGCTTTTAATGTATTTAGGTAACAGCCTGACCCAGTTTCTAAGATTTTCCTGTAGTTGCACTCTTCGGGAGTTTTCCACTTGGGTGAATCCCGTTATGATGGCGCCCCACAGCAGGTAAGCCACAACACCGAAAATCACCAGGAAAATTTTATAACGTATGCTGAGCTTGAAATGCGGCCATTCGTAAACGCCTGAAACCAATAGTCTTTCCACTGATTCGCCTATACGTCGTTGCTCGGATATCTTCCCGGTGTAATATTGGAGTATACACAGATTTAAACCGGCGATTACTCCAAAAATAACCCCGAAAACCGCCTCGCGAGAGGAAAATCCATAGTGTTTATACATGATCAGGATGACAATAGCAATCATCATCGCCATAAGTAAACCTAAAAGAAACGCGCCGTGACTGATCCATTTAAAAATCGATCGAATGGCGTTTTCGGCATGTAACTTGGTAGGTTCCTCACCAGCCAATAGTACCTTATCGAATTCGTTGACTTCTCGCGCCCATCTGAAAATGAAAAAAAGCATTATCCCTGAAACGGGGATAATGGCAATGCCGATATAAATCACGAACGGTATCCAACGATCGTCGCGGTACAATCCAAGGGCGTAGATCGCATATAAAACAGTCATGACTCCTATTACGAGCATCACGCCTAAAATGAGCAGCGTATCCCTTAAAACTACACTGTCGCTTTTTTCCGACAGATTTTCCGTGGATTTATTTTCCATAATTATCTCCCACTCATGCGATACCCATTAAGGATTAAGCCCGATCAAGGTAAATAAATCTTCTCAAAATGTCGGCATCCGATCGTTCATCTAATTCATCCTTCTCTCGGGATTTTATATTTCTGCAAAGACAGCGAAAAAATCAATCTTATGCTTCCAGTATTACCGTCGGTTCAGTCGCATATTTTTCCAGCGCCTCTTCATCCAGTTCTACTCCCCACCCCGGCCCGTTGGGCACGCCGGCTGTGCCATCGCTGTAGTCGATAGGCTCGGTGATAAGGTCGTCCTCGAACATGATGTGTCCGAACAGTTCGGTGTCGTGACCGAGCGAATGGTGTTTTGCGGCGGCGAGGTGGATTTGCATCGCCGAGGCGACGCCGAGCGTCTGGTTGTGTATGACGGCGCCCAGGCCGCGTTGCTCCGCGTACGTAATAGCGCGTAGAGCGTTCGTCACTCCACCGGGCCGCTCGGAGTTCAAACCGACGACGCCCATTGCGCCAAGCTCGACGAGCGTAACGATGTCCTGGAGCGAGAAGCAGCCCTCGTGCGACATAAGCGGCGTGTCGACCCGCTTCTGCACGTAAGCCATACCCAGATAATCCGTCGTGCCCACCGGCTGCTCGGCCAGATCGATCCCGAACGGTTCGATAGCCTTTATCGCGCGCACCGCTACGGGCGGAGTGTACGCCTGGTTGTAATCGACGCGCAGTCTCGCTTCGTCGCCCAACGTCTCGCGCATGCGCTCGGAGATTTTTATGTCTTCCGAAATACTGTTACCCAGTTTATATCGGATTGTCTTCATTCCGCCGTCGTAGAAAGCTTTCGCCATACCGGCCATTGAGTCCGCATCCATAAGTGGGATGAGGGCCGCCAGCGGTATCTCATTCACAGCACGGCCGCCCATAAAATCACACGCCGGCCGGCCGGTGATCTTGCCCATCAGGTCGTAGCAGGCGATGTCGAGCAGGCCTTTGGCCACCTCGTTGCGCGTGAGGTTGATATCCATACGGTGCCGAATTTTCTCGATGTTGAACGGGCTTTCGCCGATAACGTACCTGCAAAGCGCGTTTTTGATGCTGTCGATAAGCTGCGTCGGAGATACACCCGTTTCCGGCAGCCAGACAAACGCCTCGCCCAACCCGACGTTTCCGTCGTCCGCAAACAGCTTGCAGATAGCGAAATCGCCGCCAAGCCATTCCTCCTCGGCAGGGATGGCCATCCCCAACCCGCCGGACTCGTCCATCGCCTTCTTCGAAATACCCCGAAGAGGTACATATAAAGGAGTCAACTCGATACGTACAACCCGAGGCCCTTGAATTTGATCGGAATCGTTGCTTTTACTCACTTAACACCTCCAAATAAAGTAGCTCCACTTTAATCCCTGGAACCCTACTATAGCATTATTCTAAATTTAACCCGCTGGAAGATGATATAACGTAGCAAAGGAACTCCGAGTTTTCAAGAAGTTGGAATACTTTGCCCCTTTTTTGTCTTTTTCCTCCAAGCAAACAAGTCGTCATTTGACGTATCTCGACCGATTGAAGTATGATGAAATCTCTACGGTAGTGATCCATCAAATGCCGGATGAGTATTTCACGAAAATTCAGGAGAGGCTCAAATGGATAACGATGTGTTGATAAAAAACGGGACGGTTATGGATGGCACGGGAGAACCGGCATTCAGGGCGGATGTGATTGTTCGTAACGACCGAATTGAAGACGTAGGACTCTTTCCCGACGCCGAAGCTGAAACGGTAATCGACGTCGATGGGTTGGCCGTTGCTCCCGGATTTATAGATGTCCATACCCACCTCGATTTTCTCTTCCCCTCCCCACGTCACGCCGAGGTCATGGAAAAATGGGCGCGCCAGGGTGTGACGACGATAGTCGCAGGCTGTTGTGGATTCAGCCCCGCGCCGATCAACGAGTCCTCCAAAAACGAAATCAGCACATACTGGAACTTCGCCCTGCCTCATGACGGTCTGGATTTCGAATGGTCATCGATGGGTGAATATCTTGATCATCTCGAGAGAGTCGGGCAAGCGTTTAACGTCGCCATCCTAACCGGACACAACACGCTCCGAACCGGAGTAATGGGTGCTCAGGCGCGATTTGCCCGGCCCGATGAAATCTCCAGAATGAAGAAAATGCTGAAGCAGTCGCTCGAAGACGGTTCGATTGGTCTATCGGTGGGATTGTATTACAGCCCGGGCGTTTTTTCGCACACGGACGAGGTAACTGAACTTTCATCGGCCTTGACCGAATACAACGCGCCCATCGCGGCTCATACGCGGGGGCTCACCCAGATTTACGATAAGGCTGTCGAGGAGATCATCGAAGTCGCCGAGAAAAATAAAATACCGCTGCAGATTTCTCATCATGCAGGCGGCGACCCGACTAAAAAGAAAATGGTCGGCGGCTATGATTATAAATTGAAGGCGATGCTCTTGCTCGTAAGGTTGGTGGGCAAAAAATACTTCCTGAAGTATGTTTCGGAAAAAAATGCGGCGAGAGTAAATGCGGTCAAAGCGATAAATGAAGCTACCGAAAGGGGAGTCGAGATCGGGCACGATAACATGCCGTGGGCTTGCGGCCCGACCACCGTTCTGGCGCTGCTGCCGCCGTGGCTTTTCGATGGGGGAGTGGATAAAGCTCTCGAACGGCTTGGCGAACCGGGTATTAGAAAAAGAGCCGCGTATGAAATAAAAACGCTGATCCCAAAATGGCCGCCTTGGGAAAACGATTGGTGGACGGATAATTTCATGAGCCTGTCGGCTTTGTTGACCGGCTTCCGGCTGGAGAAAAATAAACGGTTCGAAAATATGAGCCTTAAAAATATCGCAAAAGAGATGCGCAAAGACCCCTTCGAGACGATTTTCGATCTGATCATCGAAGAACGCGGAAAGTTTTTCATTATAGACGGACTATTCGACGACCCGATAGGCGACGAATATATAGCCTATCTCCTGAGCGACCCGAACTGCTCGATTATGACGGACATTGTCGGAGCCGACTATTCAGCGCCCAATCCCGTTCCATACGGCGCCTTCACAAAAGTTCTGGGCTATTTTGCTCGAGACCGGGGAGTGATGACACAGGAAGAAGCCGTGCGGAGGATGACTTCCCTTCCGGCTAAACAGATGCGGCTCAAAAATAGAGGCTTGATAGAAAAAGGCGCTTACGCCGACATCACCATTTTTAATCCCCAAACGGTAAAAAACCGCGCCTCCTTCAAAAACCCTCACCAATACTCCGAGGGAATCGAATACGTGCTTATAAACGGGAAGGTAGTGCTTGAAAAAGGTAAATATCATTCAGGCGCATTGGCCGGGAAGGTGTTGCGTAGAAGTTAGCGCCATGCGTGTTTGTCCCTTATTTCCCTTATAGTCAAAAGCTTCTTCTCATCATGCGGACAGGGTAAGTCAAGATGAAAATGATACCCGAGACAAGAATGACCGTTGCGCCGGGGGCGGTGTCGAAATAGAAGCACAGCGCCAACCCGACAACCGCTGAAACCAGAGCCGTTATCACCGAATACCAGAACATCTCACCCGCGCTTCGGGCAATATTGCGAGCGCAAGCTCCAGGCAATATCAGCATTGCGGTTACCAGCAATATCCCGATCACCCGAATGGACACCGTAACCACCAGCGCCAGAACGGCGGCAAAAACATAATTGTACAGTTTGACTCGCACTCCTCGAGTATGGGCCAAGGCATCGTTAATTCCGATTAAAAACAACCTGTTGTAACTGAGCGCCAGAAACACGACGACCGCCACCAATAATAGCGCCATCACACCCACTTCCGGCTCGCTGACCGCCAATATGTTCCCGTAAAGAAAGGACTCGAGTATGCGACTCAACCCGCGCCTGGCGCTGATGATGACCACACCAAGCGCCACGGAGATACTGAACATCACCCCGATAATGGTGTCGGTCGGCAAATCGCTGCGCTCCTTGATTCGAGTTACCATGAAGCCTACCAGAACGCCGAGAGCCACCAGGGTAATCATCGGGTTTATTCCTAACAGAACACCCAGCGCTACACCGGTGAATGCGCTATGGCTTACCGCGTCGGAAAAGAAAGCCATCCGGAAATTAACCACCAGCACCCCCACTCCCGCGCAAGCCGGCGCTATAAAAATCATCGCCAAAAAAGCCCGCTTCATGAAATCCGGCCCAAGCCAGGCAACCGGCGCGACGGTCTCGATAAGCTGATAAACGGGTTCAAGCATGCGGATCAGGCCCCACTTCTTCCGGGTGGTAATGCAACCCGACGTGCGGTCCGTAAAGTCGGGCAAGATTCTCGGAAGTCAGCACCTCGATGGTGCGCCCCACACATCGCACCGTCTTGTTCAGGCACAGCACCCGGTCGGCGTGCTGGGTAACCACACTCAGATCGTGACTCACCAACACCACGGTAAAATATTTTTTCGCCTGGAGCTTTCTCAATAACTCCGCAAAAATCTCTTCGCCCGCCGCATCCACCCCGCTGACCGGTTCGTCGAGCAGAACGATATCCGGGCTGCCGAGCAGCGCGAAGGCCAACAGTACCCTTTGAGTTTCACCGCCCGACAACTTGCCCAACGACCTGTTTATGAGGTGAGATGCGCCCACCCAGGACAAAGCTTCTTCAGCGGTTTTCTTCATCGCCTTCCGGTGCCCGAGCCATAACGGTACGCGCTGGTCGTGCAGGGACATGAAATCCAGAACGTTTATAGGCGTTCCCCGGTCGAAATCGAGATGTTGCGGAACGTAACCTATAACCGGCGTGCCGCCACCGCATTGATGCTCTTGGCAAAACATGATTTTTCCCGTATGAGGCACCAACCCCATTATAGCTTTTAGCAGGGTGCTTTTTCCGGCGCCGTTTGGGCCGATGATCGCCGTGACCTCGCCGCAGCGCATCTCGGCATTAACATCGTAAAGAATATCCACCCCGCCGAGTCGAACGCCGACGTCGTGCAGCTCTATCCGGTGAGTATGTTCGTCCTCGCCGTGACCATGCAGCGGTCCCAGCTCACATACATCGTCTCTTTCCTTCATTTTTTTCCTTCCAACGCTTTTTTCAGCGTATCGAGGTTCTTGCGCATTATTATTTCGTAGAGACCTGCATCGGGTTTTCCAATTGCCACCGGGTCCAGTTGAAAAATCGGCGCCCCGGTTTCCTTCGCCAAGACCTCCGCAAGCCTGACCGGGAACTGCGGCTCGGTAAATATCGCCGCCACATCTTCGGCTCGAATCAGATCAGCCATACGTGCCAACTCGCCGGCTCGAGGCTCCGACATGGGGTCCACACGAAGCACGGCCACTACTTCAATACCGATATCTCGAGCAAGATAATCGAAAGAGTTGTGAATGGTGACGATTTTGCGCTTTTTCACCGAAGCCGACATTTTCTTATACTCCTCGCCCAATGCCTCGAGCTTTCCGGCGTAAGCATCGGCGTTGCGGCGATATTTATCGGCATTAGCCTTATCGAGAACAGCCAGCGTATCGGCGATATTTCGCACCTGTCGCGCCGCCAGGAACGGGCTTACCCACACGTGTGGATTGACCGGTCCGTGGTTATGGCGATGCTTCTCGTGATGTTCTGCGGTCGCCTGGTCTCCACGTTTTTTAGCTCCCCGCATCCTTTCCGGCGGCACGTCGGGCAAAGTATCAATACCCCTGGAAGCAAACGCTATCCAAAGATCGGGGTTGACGGCCCCTATGCTATCCAGAAACGTCTCCAATCCCAACCCATTGGCAATTAAAACATCCGCCTCGGCCACCTTGCGCATATCGGACGGTGTGGGCTCATATCCGTGCGGCCCGGCAAATTCAGGCGGTATAAGCACGTCCACCGACACACCGGGGACACCCTCGGCGACATTCATCGAAAAAATGTAAATCGGCAGGAATGTAGTCAGCACCTTAATACCTTCTTTGGCGGGCTCAGTTTTTTCTTGAGCGCGTTTGCAGGAAACGCCGCCTGAAAAAAGCGTAAGCAACAATAATACCGCTATTAACCTTCGCATTTTGTTCTCTTCTCACTTTCCATTGGATGCGTTTTTAGCTTTACCCTATTACTTGAGCAAGATTTTACAAGATTACTAAGTTATAATAATCATCTTCAGGCTTAATGCCATGGGCAACGGTGCGAAAAAAGAAACAAGCCTGGGCGACGGCGGTCTATTCGGGCAATGGGTCACGGATTCCGACGATCTTCCCGCGTTCGATTACACCGCCCTTTGGGAAGCGCCGCCCGCCGAGATCGAAGACTTCGACCACTGGCACCAGGTGGGAGGTGACCGCTACACCGCCGAAGCGCACGCAGGCGGCTGGACGGTTCCCTACCGCTGGGAGGGCGGCCTGGTGCGGCTCGCTACTCGTGACGACCGGGATTGGAGAAACCTGGCCGGAGTCGGGGCGCTATACAATACCGACGGACAGGTGTTTCCTCTGATAAGACCCCGCCTGCCGAGAAGATGGAAGTGGCTCGCGCGATGGGGAGCCGGTTACGCCGAATGGTCGGTCGAATCCGACTCGATGCGTATTATCCGTCGAGTTTCGGCGCCTTTCGGCGATGACCCGGTTTTAATGGTGGAGGTCGATCTCGAGTTATCTGAGAAGATGGCTTACGAGGAACGCTGGCCGGTGCTGCCATACGCCATAACCATCCCGTTGCCCATGACGCGTTATTCGAAGCCGCCTGAAGGCTTGCGCGGAATCGACCGCGCCGCGTGGAAGTTGATCACCGGGGTATCGGAATCGCTGCGACGAATAGGAGACATACCCCGCCGCCTTTACGCTCGAAGATTGAAGTGGAGCGTTCGCGAGGAAGGCGCTTGTGCAATTGCAACTCCTGCTTATCGGAGTTTGCTTCCATCGCCGCAAGGAAAGCGACGCACATGGTTCGATCACCATCCCCAACCAATGTTCCTGGCCGTGCTTGAAGGCGATGCCGAACCTCAGGTTTACCTCATTGAAGGCGGTGTGTTGCTCGCCGCTCGGACTGTTGAAATACCTGCCGGGAAGTCAAAACTGCGGTTCCTGTTCGGGTGGGCGCCTCAAAACGATATACAGAACCTCATTGAAAAGTATCAAGCCAACCCCCGAAACAAATGGGCCGACTCTCTACCGAACTTGAGTGCGCCCGAAAATGAAAGCCTCGAGCGCGAAACCACATGGCATGGCGCATACCTGCGCGGGATGCTTATCAAGGACAACTACTTCGATTCACACCTCCTGCCGCAAGGATCGGCGTACAGCTACCTGCACGGCGCTCACGGCGCGGTACGCGATTACATCTTTTCTCTGGTTCCATTGATATACATGGCGCCCGACCTCGCCCGGGAATTTTTACTCGGTATTACCCGGTTGACGCTGCCGACCGGCGAAATTTTATACAGCCATGTCGGGCACGGGCAATCCACCGGCGCGGGCGGTCTGCATGCGGCGCCGACTGATTTGTCGCTTTTTCTGCTGTGGGGCATCGTCGAATATATCTCCGCCACCGGGGATTTTTCCATACTGGACGAAGTCGTCCCCTTTTACCCGAAAGAAAAGGACCTTAATTCAACCCTTCGAGACCGCGTTATTCTAGCATGGCGCTACATGAGAGATGTCGTGGGCACCGGCCCGCACGACCTTTTGCGCGCCGGCACCGGAGATTGGAACGACCCGATCAGCCTGATGGTAAGCAACCCGCGCGCGTTCCATCGCCGAGGCGAATCGTGCTTCAACACCGCAATGGCCCTGTGGGTTCTGCCACTGACGGCAAAGCTCGTCGAAACGTGGGATGCGCGGGAGGCGCGAGATATTCGTTCTTTTGCATCGGCGCTTGAGAAGGCGATGTTCGAGGCGTGGACAGGAGAATGGTACCTTCGCGGCTGGGACGGCGAGAACCGGCCGGTGGGTGAAGATCGATTATTTTTGGAATCGAACGTCTGGTGCATGATTTCAGGCGTCGGAGGCCCTGAAAGAATGCGCAAGCTGGTAAAAAACGTCGCCGAACGGCTCGACGACCCTTCCCCCATCGGCGCGGTGATACTTGATAAGCCCGTCCGGGTAAAGTATGGCGTTCTCGCGCCGGGGTGGGATTGCAACGGAGGCGTTTGGGCCGCCATAAACGGCCTGTTATGCTGGGGATATTCTTTATACGATTCCGAGCGCGCATGGCGAAATATCGAGAAGCAATCGCTGGCCGCACACGCAAGGGCATATCCGCATATATGGTACGGTATATGGAGCGGGCCGGATTCGTACAACGCTCACTGGGCCCAGGACGCAGGACACACGTTCATACATCCGCTGACTCCCATGCGGGAATACCCCGTCATGAACTCGAATGCGCACGCCTTGCCACTGCTGGCGCTGTTGCGTATCGCCGGGGCGCAACCTACCGGGACGGCTCTGGATATAGCCCCGAAAATACCGCCACGGCTCGATCCGTGGAAGGTGAATTTCCCATTGCTTTCCATCGAGATGCAAGATGGCGAATTAAGATATAAGATCAAGTAAAAAGACAAGGGAGTTAAGCCCCTTGCCCCAAATCGCACGGGGAGGACGTAATATGGCCGTTATTGAAAAGTTGGACATGAAAGCTATCGGTGAGGAGGCTCTCGAGCATCTGCGCACCCTGATTCGTATCGACACCACTAACCCGCCGGGAGGAGAGGTTGCTGCATGCGAATATATCCGCAAAGTGTTGGCCGCCGATGGCATCGAGTCGGAAATTCTCGAAAAGGAGCCCGGCAGGGGAAACCTGGTAGCACGGATCACCGGCGACGGATCGCGCAAACCGCTTTTGCTGCAAGGACATACAGACGTCGTACTGGCCGAGGCGGATAAGTGGTCGCATCCGCCTTTCGCAGCGGAGATCGCCGACGGGTACTTGTATGGACGCGGCGCAATCGACATGAAAAACATGGTGGCGATGGAAATCGAGACCTTGCTGGTGGCCAAACGCGAGGGTTGGCCTATCAAGCGCGATATTATTCTCGCAAATGTGGCCGACGAGGAAGCGGGCTGCGAGATGGGGTCGAAGTTCCTCGTCGAGGAGCATGCCGACAAGGTAAGTGCGGAATATGCGCTGGGCGAAATAGGCGGTTTCAGTCTCGATGTGCGCGGTACGCGGTTCTGGCCCATCGGCATTGCGGAGAAAGGCGTCGCATGGATAAAAATCACCGCCGAAGGCACCCCCGGCCACGGCGCGATGCCAAACCCGGATAACGCCGTGGTCAAAATAGCACACGCTGCAGAGCGAATCGGCGCCGCCACACTCCCGCTGCATGTGACCGAAGTGGTAAAGACGTTCGTCGAGGCCATGGCTGAAGCTCAACCCAAGCCTGTGGCAAAAATACTGCGACAGGTGACCAACCCGATGCTCAGCAATATTATTATCAACCGGCTTATACCCGACAAGGGTGTTGCCAAGAGCCTATACGCCAGCCTGCACAATACCGCCAACCCGACGGTGATCAAAGGGGGAGAAAAGCATAACGTGGTGCCCGGTAGCGCGGAGTTGCTGGTGGACGGTCGTACTTTGCCGGATCAAACGACGGATGACTTCATTCGAGAAATCAAGAAAGTCATCGGCTCCGGGTACGAGATCGAAGTCATAAATTCCATGCCGCCCATCATCACCGACACGAGCGATCCGGCATTTTCCACAATGAAGAATGTTATCAAGCAACATGATCCGCAGGGAGTGCCGATTCCCTACCTGGTACCCGGTTTCACGGATACCAAGTACTTCTCGAAAACCGGCGCCAAATGCTTCGGGTTCAGTCCGGTCATGTTCGGCCCGGACGAAAAGTTCGCAGAACTCTTCCACGGACACAACGAACGCATCCCAGTCGATGGATTTAAAAAAGGCCTGGGCATTTTACTCGACGTGGTGCATGAGTTGACGTGTTAGGGTACCTGTAGGTGTGCTGCTTGTTACGCCCGATGGTGCTATTTCAAGTGCGGGAGAAACGAGCGCACCAACTCCACGGTAATCTTGACCTTTTGGCGCGGCTGATCACAAAGCGTATTTACAAGAGAAAGTATTTCCTCTCTGACGGGGCTTTCCATTGTTTCTTGATGTGGAAAGAAATCAAATAGATCTTTTATCGGCACATTCAACGCCTTGGAAATTCGCTCCAGCAAGTCGATAGAAGGTGAACGTATTCCACGTTCAATTGAACTTATCGTGTACGATTATTCAACCAGAGGCTCCACAGCTTTAGAAATGTCCGGTTCCAAGTCACTCTTCCTTAAGCAATGCCAGCCAAATATTCAGACATCGGGAAAACTCATATTTGAAGTGCCGGACAAAAATAAGCTTTACAATTTGAAGGTAAGTGGTGGGTTCTGGAGTGGTAAAACGGCGAATATAAAG
>Ga0180432_10010226_pt1 | contig 11284 bp, 8 predicted proteins | sample SS_ome_10_FD_132414 | JGI IMG/M metagenome (GOLD analysis project Ga0180432, IMG submission 132414) | Hypersaline lake sediment archaeal communities from the Salton Sea, California, USA - SS_1_MS_2 metaG | ecosystem: Environmental > Aquatic > Non-marine Saline and Alkaline > Hypersaline >... | reverse complement strand
GTATCCTCGTCGACGAGTAGCATGCCGACCGGGACGGTGTCGAAGATCGACTGAAGCTTGGTCCGCTCTCTGTACAACTCCTCCTTCTGAAGTAGCAATGCCTCCTGTGCCTGCCTCTGGAGAGTAATGTCGGAGCAGACACCGACCCATTTCACTGGCCGGCCTCTTTCGTCCAAGATGGGCGATGCTCTGTCCGACCAGTGATGCCAGGAATCGTCTTCGTGTCGAATTCGGTATTCCTCGTCGACTCTCCTCGTCAAAGTCCGGTGGGCTTCAACCGCATCGGCCAGCCGGTCACGGTCGTCAGGATGGATCCGTCCCGCCCACCCCGCGATGGTTTTCGGCAAGTCTCCCGGCAGCAAACCCAAGGCCCCCTCCACATCGCCGAACCACTTCAGCGTGTCGTCCTCGACGTTCCACTCATAAATGAGATCGCTGGCAGTCTGGGCGGCCAACCGGAATCGATCCTCCAATTCGCGGCGGGTCTCTTCGGCTTCGGCTTGATACTGCATTCGCCTTCGGATGATCCACGCACCGAACAATATTCCGATCAGACCCAGTGCCCACACCGCCCCGAGGGTCGCCCCTTCGCCGACCACATGCTCTTGCTCCCGCGCCAGTAGCGGTGCCATTGGCAGGGAAACGCTCACCCCGCCACGGATGTCGCCTTCTGCATAGCCTTGATGCCCGTGGCATTTCAGGCAGCTCTCTTGGGCGATCATTGGCTCCATGAGCCGCAGAAAAGGCTCCCCGTCAATCTTGGTGAACTCACTCGCTTCAGTTTGGCCCTCTTCAAACGCTTTCAAAGCCCTCCGCTCCCACTCGTCTGGAGCGTTTTCCGGGCGAAGCGGCTTGAGGCTGGTGATGTGGCCGGGCACGCCGTAGAGGTGCGAGAACTGCTCGTTCATCTGCCGGACCATGTAGGCCGGGTTCATCAGCGTCAATTGGGAGCCGTCCGGCTTGGCAATCTCGCGATCGGAAATACGAGCAAGATGAGGATTCGGTGGTGTGGTTTCGTCGATCGGTACGTAGGCACCTCCGTGGGAGGAAGCCCAAAGACGAAAGGCCTGATCCCGATTGAAATGCGCCCGGGCCTCTGTCTGGGCCAATTCCCGCGTATTCTCACGCTCACGTGAAATGGTCCAGCACAGCAACCCACCCACGACGGTCGTCCAGGCCGCAATCAGAAGGGCTGAATAACGCGCTATGTGGTACAGGGGCGTTCTAGCAGCCCTTTGCGTTGCCATGGTCTTTTCTGGAACGCTCATGGGTGGAGGATTCCTTTAGTCAGTTCGGCCACGTTCAGCACCAGCGCTAGCCGGCCACCTCCGAGTTGGGCCACGCCGGCCATCTTGTCAGCATTGGGCAGGACCTCCTTCAGGTCCGTCACCACTACCTGGCGGTGACCGAGCACACGGTCAACCAGCAGGCAGAACGTGCTTTCTTTCGAGTGTACCAGGACGGCCGTTTCCTTCGTCCTTCCGGATGTACTGGCCGACGGCAGGTCCAAGATCTCGCTGAGCCGAATGGCGTCGTAGACGTTCTCCCGAATCGTCACGGCTCGCCGGCCGTGTACCGATCGAAAATCCATCGGCGAGATTTCGGCGATTTCCCTGAGATTGTCGAATGGGATGACGAACCGCTCGTCGTTCTCAGACACCATCAGCCCGTCAATGACCAGCGTGGCTTGGCGGATGGGAATATCCAGCCGCAAAGTGGTTCCCACGCCGACTTGCGATTCGACCGTCACCTGGCCGTCATGTTCTGCCAGCGTGGTTCGTACAACGTCCATACCCACGCCGCGGCCCGACACGTCCGACACCTTCTCGGCCGTGGAGAATCCGGGATGGAAGATCAGGTTCAGAGCTTCTTGGTCCGACAGGGCATCGGAATCCGACCGCGAAATTACTCCCTTCTCAATGGCCTTCTGGCGGAGCCGATTCGGATCGATCCCCCGACCGTCGTCTTGGACCGAAATTCGGACGTGGTTCTTCGTCAGCCGGGCGCTCAGCCGGAGATTGCCCGTTTCGCTGACGCCCCGCGCGCGACGCTCGTCCGGTGTTTCGATGCCGTGGTCCACCACGTTGCGGATCAGATGTGTCAGCGGCGCATCAAGGTCTTCTGCCAGGGTCTTGTCTATTTCCGTGTCTTCCCCCGACAGATGCACGGTGACCTGCTTGCCGAGATTCGAGGCCAGAGTTCGGGCCATGCGAGGGAACTTGGAGAACAATCCGGAGATGGATACGCGCCGCAAGGCCATCACCCCTTGTTGCAGCACCGTCGATTCGACTTGCAGTTCGCTGTTGATTTGGCGGATCTCGTCCACCAGGTCGACCAGTTGGTCGGTCTCGGCCATCCGCGAATGCACGTCTTTATACAGTTCCGAAGTGATGAACAGCCGTGATACGTGTTCTAGGAATTCGTCCAGGCGTTCTTCTTTCACTCGCACGAAGCGAGACTTGACGGACTGTTGCTTCGAAGATGCTGCCGGCCTCCGCGGTGGTTCCTCGCTACTCGCCGGTGGCTTCTCTTTAGGTTCAGCGGCAGCGGCAGTTGGGCCCTTGAGCTTCTCCAACTGGGGCCACAACTGTTCCCAAATCACCGACAACAGATTCTCATCGAGGTCAATCGGGCTGTCGAGAATCATCCGCAGGTCATTCGCAGCGTTACCGAAACACTCCGCCAAGTCTAACTCGCCAGCTTCCTGGGCCTGGCCCGCCAGTGCTAGAATGCTCGCCAATAAGGCCGATTCCGTTTGCTCTTCATGACGACCGTCCTCGAAGGCCAGAAAGGCCTTGGCAATCGCCGTGACCAGATCGCTCACGTCGCGATCACCGCAAACACAGTGGGATTCGGCGAAGTTCGCCGGGGTTGCCCCGATCGGCTCTTCGGCCGATTCGCCTTCTGATGAAGCCGTCTTGCCAGAAATGTAATCCATCACCAGCACTCGCACCGTGTTGCTCCAGTCTTCCGGCTCCGCTTTCTTGCCGGTCGAAGCAGACTCGGCCAATGTGAGGAGTTCCTCACAGAGCACTTCGTCCGGCGCCTTCTTCGCCGGCGAGGTGAGGGCGATGTCCCGGATCCGCTTCAGAAGCTGCTCTTGTCGCGGGGCGAGTTCCGCGTCGATGTGGCCTGCTGCCACGTCTCGTAGCATTCCATCCAGCAGGTCGAACCCGTCGACAATGCCTCGCTCAAGATCCTCCTTCAGCGAGATCGCCCCGTCGCGGACCGCACCCAGAGTGTTTTCCAACGCATGCGAGAAGTCCCGGATAGCGTCCAGCTCAAGGAAGGCCGCGCAGCCCTTCATCGAATGGATCGCTCGGAAAACGGCGTGGATCGGCTCGGACTTCGTGGAGTCCACCCGATATGACTCCAGTTGCTCAGGCAGGCCCACGAGTGAGTCGAGCGCTTCTTCGACGAAGTCTTCCAGAGCCTCTCGATTGACAGCCGTAGCGGTGTCCATGGAACTCATCCTTGAATCTCCCTTAGGCCGGCGCTCGGCGCGGAAGTCGTCGTGTCAAGTCCTGTCAATTGGTCGGTTTGCACGGAGCCGGCTTTCCGGCTCCGTTTCTCTTGCGAGAGATACTCCAGAGTGTCCCACCACCGGTCGATTTTCCAAAAAGTCCGTTCGATCACTTTCAGGAGCGGCTTGAGGTCTGTGATTGGCTTGAAGACGCAGAACTCCGCTCCCCAACGAAACGACTGAAGTACCGTCTGCATGGTCACCATGCCGGTGAGCATGATGACCTGGGTTCCACCGTAGTGGGCCTGTATCTGTCGAAGCAACTCCAGACCATTGACGTGTGGCATGTCAATGTCGAGCAATACCAATCGCTGATGCGAGCGGTTGAGTTCCTCCAGCGCCCGCCTTGGGTCATTCAGGCTGGTCACCTCGTAGCCCAACCCCTTCAGACGCTCGGCAATCAGCCGGGTGATCTGCGGATCGTCGTCGACATGCAGAATGGTTCGCTTGTAGTCCATGGCAATGATTCGCTCCGATCGTGTCGTATTGCACTTGACCGAATGGCTGGTTGGCAGGGCTGTGGGCGGAGTGCCATGAACAATAGTAGGTTGCGAAATCGCTACGTGTCGCAAAAAAAGTAGCCGTCCAATGAGGTAACGGCTGGTATGGATAACAACAAAAGGGGCGGATGTTGCTCTGTTGTCTGACGACAGAACCCCATCCGCCCCAGCAGAGAGGAGAGAGTCACACGTTTCCATGGCTGCCACGGGCCTGACGGGAGGACGTGTCAGGCCCACTTGCGGCCATAGGAATCAACTCAACAGATCACACGGTCGTCAGTTCTTCGGTAGCACGGTCGGCCGACGGCGTGCCTCGCTGTCCGGACCCGCTATTGTCCGTCCGGAATCGGGACACCAGGTCGCGCAGGGCACTAGCTTGAGCGCCAAGCTCCTCGCTAGAGGAGGCCATCTCTTCGCTGCCGACGGCGGACTGTTCTGTCACCTGGGCGATACCTTGAATGGCTTCGGCTAGGGACGTCAATTCGATTTCATCCCGAAACTGCCGCTCGATGATCTTCTTCAGCGAGCGGACCACGCTCGGGTCGTCGTCCACCAAGAGCAGTTTCGTCGTTTTCGTTAGAGCGATTGTCATGCATATACTTTTCTTCTTGTGGCGTGTCATGTTTGTGCGGTCACGATCAATCGTTGCTGCCAGTTCAGGCCTCAGGGGACCCGTGACCGCATGGCCAGAACCGTTTCTCACTCGTGGGGGCAACAGCCATTCATATCAAACGTCACAGCAGTCCACAATTACCTCACGCCTGCGTCACGTCCCCCAAGACATCCAAGAGCGTCGACGAGAGTTCCTCCCACTTGGGCTTCGAGATTTGGGCAGTCGCTCCCACCTGCCTTCCTTTCTTCTCGTTGTCCTTTGACACGAGTGAGGAGAACAGGATCACGGGCAGATCCTTGAGGACCTGGTGTTCCCGAATCTTCTTGGTGAGACTGAAGCCATCCATACGAGGCATCTCAACATCCGTGATGATCGCCGACAGCGATTGGCGGATTGAATCGGGCGTGTTCTGTCGGGCAATCTCTTGCAGATAGTCCCACGCCTCTTGACCATCAGAGAAGATTCTTACATCTTCGTACCCAGCTTGTCCCAGCGCGGCTTCCATCATGCGGCGAATTAGAGCCGAGTCGTCCGCGAAAACCAGTGGACACTGAGTGGCCCCCTTAGTCGCCTCCACCGTCGAGTCCACGGGCAACTGCGTGCCGCCACTGAGATCTAATTCCGCAGCAATGGACTCGAAATCCAACAGCGTGATGATTCTACCTTCAAGATGCACGACCCCTGTCACGGAGACATCCTTGCCCAAACCCTGCGGTACCGGGAGAATGTCGTTCCAGGACACACGATGTACCCGGTCGACGGCCTCCACTCGAAAAGCAATCACTTGGTTGTTGAATTCCAGCAGCAACTGCCTCTCGTCGGTTGGCACGTCTCTTTGCGTCGTTCCCCAGAGGTACTTTTGAAGATCGACGGCGGGCACTACCTCGTTACGAATCCGTATCACGCCGTCCACCGACTCAGGAAATCGCGGCAGAAACGTCGTGAGTTCGACCGTATGAACCTGGCGGACCTTGGCGACGTTGACGCCGCAGTGTTGTTCTCCGACCCGAAAGACGAGGATCTCCACTTCGTTGGTGCCTGCGTCGAGAAGAATTCCATGGGAAGCGGTGGACGACATCGAGGCTGAAGGCATAGTCGAAGTTGCTGTTGCCATGGTTCGTATCCTGGTTTCCTCAGCGTGCTGTTCTGCGACCGGTGGGTTGCCTCGTCCCGGTAACTCCAACTCACGGGTGGAACGGACGAATCGGTCGATCTATTTGCACTTCCTAAATCACGACGACAATCCTCCGAGCCATCTCCACCTCAACAGACCAATCCTGCAACGAGAAGCGAATCACCCGCCCTTTGTCGCCCCCAAGGTGCTTAGCCACAACTCGGATCTTCTGCTGCTCAAGATGATTCAGTGCGGCTTCGCAGTTTCGCGTGCCAACCGTGTCTGTGTTCTTGCCGAACATGATCGCCCCTCCAGCTAGCTTGGCTCTCAGTGAATAGGGATTGGCTCCTCTTTCGAGCAGACGATTCTTCAATTCCAAGACTGCCGTGTCAACGAATTTCCCCGGCGCTGCCACTTTTCCTTGGGAGTCGGGAAGCACGACGTGGGCCAATCCTCCGTTGCCAGATCGCTCGTCCCACACTGCAATGCCAACGCAGGAACCGAGCAGAGTCTCCAGGACGTCCGGGGGTTCTCCAAACTTGAGTCCGGCCATTGGGACTCGGATTGTCGTTCTGGATTCGACTACAGTCATACTCATCACGTCTGGCGGATGTCAGGAGCTGTCCACAGACAATAGTCTCCGGCACCTGTTCCGGCCTGCGAATGTGCTCATGAGATCAATATCAGGAATGTAGCGTACCCGCCAGGGCCTCGCGCCACCGTAGCAGCCGCTCTTGCGCGTCCACGACGAGCTTGATCAGTTGCATCTGATCGAGCGGCTTGAGCAGGTAGTCGGTGGCTCCCAACTCCAAGGCGTCGGAGAGCGCGGCCAGGGTCGAATGGCCGGTCATAAAAAGCACCTGCGTGCAGGGGTTTCTACGCTTGGCGCACCGGAGCAATTCGAGACCATTTACGCCGGGCATTTCCAGATCGGTGATGAGGATATCGACTATCTGCGCCTCGATCTGTGTTCGCGCCTCTTTTGGATCGGTAAGGGACGTCAATTCGATTTCATCCTCAAACTGCCGCTCGATGATCTTGTTCAGCAAGCGGACCATGCTCGGGTCGTCGTCCACCAAAAGCAGTGTCGTCGTCTTCTTCAGAGCGATTGGCATGGATATTCCTTTTTCGTGTTGGGGTATCGCGGTTATGCCGTCACGATTAGGTGTCGCAGCCAGCAGGAGTGTTCATGGCAGTAGCGGTGCGCCCCAAGAACTCTGTAATCGTGCCAAACAGCTTTGCCCGATCAATAGGCTTGGTCGCGTATCCGTCGCAGCCAGCGGAGTAGCATTTCTCGTCATCGCCGGCCATGGCATTGGCCGTGAGGGCTATGATTGAGCCCGTGTAGTTGGCATCCCGGAGCTTCTTGGTGGCTGTGTAGCCATCCATGACCGGCATTTGCATATCCATTAGGATTACGTCGAACGGTTCGCCCGTTTCTCGCGCCGCCAGTGCCTTGTCGTGGGCGAACAGGCCGTTTTCGGCCAGCGTGACTTCCGCCCCGGCCTTCTTCAAAACGAAGGAGATCAGTCGTTGATTGTCGGGCCCATCCTCGGCCAGGAGAATGCGGCAGTCGAGCTTGACTTCCGTGGCGGCGGACGCCTCGGCTTTCGGCCTGGTGTTGGTTATGACTTCCGTGACGTTTCCCAAGATGGGCGTACTGTCAAGCGGACCGGTCTCGATGGTCACACTGAACGTGCTCCCTTTACCCGGAGTACTGGTGATTGTGATGTCGCCGCCAAGGACTTCCGCAAGCCGCTTGCTGATGGTCAATCCCAGGCCTGTTCCACCGAACTTCCGGGCGGTGGAGGAGTCGGCTTGTGTGAATGGCTGGAAGAGTTTGGAGGTTTGTTCCGGTGTCATTCCGACGCCCGTATCAACCACATCGAATCTCAGGCAGGGTTGTCGTGTGGTGCTTTGCACAAGCTGAACAACCATACGAACACGTCCTGTTTCAGTAAACTTGATTGCGTTACCAACCAGATTGATCAGTATCTGACGCATCCGAGTAGGATCGCAGAGGATGGTTTCGGGGATTCCGCCAACGTACTCAATTTCCAGTGGAAGGCCTTTCGCCTCGGCGCGGACCCGCATTAAGGACGCGACATCGGCGACAACCTTGCTGGGTGAGCAGGTGATGCGTTCCACTTCCAGTTTCCCGGCCTCGATTTTGGAAAGGTCGAGGATATCGTTGATCAGCTTTAGCAAGTACTCACCATTTCGCTTAATTGTATTGGCAGCCGCGAGATTCTCTTCTCCTTCCACGTTCCCCAAAAGCACATCCGAGAATCCCAGTATAGCCGTCATGGGCGTGCGAATCTCGTGGCTCATATTGGCGAGAAACTCACTCTTGGCCTGGTTGGCGGCTTCGACGGCTTGATTGAGTTCCTCAAGAACCAAGTTATTGCTCTTTAGTGCGGCGGCGTAGTCCTGGACCTCTTGCTCGGACCGTTTGCGTGCGATGGCCCCACTCAGCGTCTCTGCAATCCCGTCGAGGAGGAGACGTTCTTCTTTCATAAAGGGGCCGTCATCCGACTCGGGGCACTCTTTGAGGTAATACACCTCTACGGAACCGCATTGCTCGCCGTCGATGATGATGTCGCTGACCTGCTTCCACTCGGTTTCTTCAAACGGCTCTACGACGAACTGTTTGCCTTCAAACGTGACCTTTCCTCGCGTAATCTCGGGGTAATGCCAGCCGTGAGGAATCAGCGCGGCCACAGTGAGGAAGATTTCCTCCAACGTGTCTCGTTCGAGGATGGACCTGGACACCTCGTAAATGCATGTCTGTTCCTTGATTCGTTCCTTCATGTCGTGGAGCAGTCTCGCTCGTTCCTCCTCCGCCCGTTTGCGCTCGGTCAGATCTCGCCAAAGGCAATGGAGTATCGTTCTTCCCTGATATGGAATGGGAGTGAGCGAGACCTCCACGGGAAAGTCTTCGCCGTCTGCCTTTCGGTGCATCCATTCGAATCGGTGAAATCCCTTCTCAAATGCAGCCTTCATCATCTCGCCGGCCTTTTGAAACGAACTGTGTCCATCGGGCTGCTCCGGTGGCGAAAGCTCCGAAGGATGAGTCATCAGAAACTCATCGCGGCTGGCGTACCCGAGCATTTGTGCGGTGGCATCATTGCAGTCCACAAACCGCTCGGCGTCGATCAACAAAATGGCGTCATCCGCAGCGTGCAGGACATCCATGAATCGCTGCTCACTCTCCCGGAGTGTCTCTTCGGCCAGTCTGCGTTCGGTGACGTCCAGGGCGAGGCAGACTATTCCCCGAATCTCGCCCTGCTCATCCCGCATGACCGACCCCGAGAGGAGCACGGGGATTGGGCTGCCACTCTTGGCCAGAAGTGATTTCTCAACATTACTGACCGAGCCTTCCTTCACCAGACGGCGTAGCACGGTTCGGTTGACAGGCAGAGCATGGTTGGTCAGAATAACCTGGGCGGTGTCTTCTTCTTCTTCTTCTTCTTCTTCTTCTTCTTCTTCTTGGAACAGCAGGCTTGCCGGTTGGCCGATCAGTTCCTGTTCTGGATAACCCAGCAGGTCGCAGGCTGCCTGATTGACTGTGACGATTGTGCCCTCCGGCGAGACGTCCACCAGCATGTCCGTCATGGACCTGAGGATGTTGTCTGTGTAGTCCTTTGCCTCCTGGAGCGCCTCCTCCCGACCGCAAATGCTCCGGTCGATGCGCCGCAGCACGATATAGAAGAAACCGAACAACAGCAACGTAAGCGTTATCGCGGCGGACGCCGTCAGGGCACTTAGACGGGCGAAGGCCCTCTTGGGAGCGGAGAGATCGAGCAAGATCATCAGATCACCCACCTCGGCGCCGGAGACGTCCATCAGCGGGATCACCGAAACACGCCACGCCACGCCATCGAACGAAACTTCCTCTTCTGTATCGCCGTACGTATGATGCCCTTCGCCGACGAAGCGTTCGCAATCGTGTGGAAACCGCTGCATGGAAGTGTGGATCAGCACGTCGTCCGGGAACCGGTCCCATTCGGCTTCCCGGTCCAGCAACTGCATACCCGCTTCCCAATTGTCTCGCCTCAGGGCGTCCTTACGGATGGTTGCCGCGAGTTCCACACCATATTCTCTGTGAATGCCGTCCAGGGCGTCCTCGATCTCTTTGCCAAGTTCTACGTAGCCGATCCGCTGGCTGCCTTCGAAGAGGGGTAGAACCGACCTCAGTGTGAATGTGCCCAGCGGGCCCAGTTCGATGCCGCTGGCGAGCTGGCCGGTCCGCTCCGCCTCGCACGCAGTGAAACGGTGGATCAGGTCGTCGTGCTTGTCAGGATTATGCACACGGAGGAGGTTCACCCGATCGGGGCCATGGAAATAGAGATGCGTGATGGCATGATCGCGTCTGAGTTCCGCAAAGATCGGCTGCCAGGCGGCGAGCAATCTCTCTCGATCACCTGCTTTCAGGGCATCGCGCAGGGCGACATCACTCGTGATCACGCGTAGCAGGGCAGATAAGGTGTTGGCCTGCTCGTTCAGTGCTTTGGACAACTCATCGGTAGCCCCCTTAACGGTCCGATCCGTCAACTCCTTACGGTGATTTCGATCCATGGTGGCCAGCGCAACGCCAAAGCCGGCCAGTAGCAAAGCCAGGACAGTCGTCAACGGTATCAGCAGCCGCCGCTGGACCGGTCTGGAAGCGGTTTCCGTCCGTCGGGGCTCGTTTGTGTTCCTTCTGAACATCCTGTACCTCGCTCCTTGTACTGACGACGAAGTAAGTGCTGCCGTGGCATGTCAGCGGCTCTCCGTCAATTCTCTCCAGGTGGCCTCAATGTGGAATGCAGCGTGTGTTGCCGCCAGCGCAAGATCATCGGCGATATCGCAGGTGCGTTTTGCTTCCTCCTGTACACGCAAGCACTCCTGCTCTTTTCTGTCAAGAAGTGTCTGAAAGTGAGGTCGGAGTTCATCCGGCAGCGAATCTATCGTCACCCGAAGTTGTTTCAATTGGCGACGGTAGCGTTCCCTGAACCTCGTTCGACGGTCGCCTGACATTGGGTGACTCCTTCTTTGATTGGGCGTGATAGATTCTTGGCTGGTGAAGGACACGCGGCCATGGGCGCGGGTTTGTGGTTTGCCTTCGATTTGCAGGCCCGAGTCCTACCCGTCAAGGCGTCCCGCCCATGGCCGCGCAGGCAGCTTCCGTGTCCTCTTCCGTGAAGATCTTGTCGATGTTCAGGAGGATCAGCAGCCGGTCATCGAGTTTCACCAGGCCGTTGAGATACTCCTGACCGAGCCCCGCGACCGTGGGTGGCGCCGGGGCGATTTGATCCCGGGTGACACGTAGCACCTCGCTCACGGCGTCGACAATGATCCCAATCGTCTTTCTAGCCACGTTCAGCACCATGATCCGGCTTTCATTAGTGGTCTCACCTTCAGGGAGTCCGAACCGGGTTCGCAGGTCAATTACTGGAATCACCGTACTGCGGAGATTGATTAGCCCTTTGACGTAGTGAGGCGTCTGCGGAACCTGCGTAATCTCACCCATCAGGATGATTTCACGGATTTTG
>Ga0180432_10010225_pt1 | contig 11284 bp, 6 predicted proteins | sample SS_ome_10_FD_132414 | JGI IMG/M metagenome (GOLD analysis project Ga0180432, IMG submission 132414) | Hypersaline lake sediment archaeal communities from the Salton Sea, California, USA - SS_1_MS_2 metaG | ecosystem: Environmental > Aquatic > Non-marine Saline and Alkaline > Hypersaline >... | reverse complement strand
CGGACCAGAAAGTCCCCTGTCAAAAACGAACCAACTGACAAACCGTCTGCCGCCTCGGCATTTTGACTCATGGTATAAACAATGAATAAAAGAACACCTACGACAGAGAAAGTCAGCCTGGAAGGGCTATCGTTAAGATATCCGTCGGGCGTGCAGGCCCTCGACGCCGTGGACATCCAAATCGAGAGTGGTCTCTTTGGGCTGCTCGGGCCCAACGGTGCGGGTAAAACCACGCTGATGCGGATTCTCACGACCCTGCTCAAGCCAACCGGCGGTACGGCAAAAGTGTTCGGTCATGATGTCGTCCGGGAGGCCGGGCGGGTCCGATCGATGCTGGGCTATTTACCCCAGGATTTTCAAACCTACGGGCAGCTCAAAGCCTGGGAAGTGCTGGATTATTACGGCATACTCAACGGCATGACGGAGCGCAAACAGCGCCGGTCGAGGATCGAGCAGGTCCTGAGCCTGGTCGGCCTTGCCGATAAGCGGAACCAGCGAGCCGGTCAGTTTTCAGGCGGAATGTACCGGCGGCTCGGAGTCGCCCAGGCCCTGTTGACGGATGCCAAATTACTCATCTTCGACGAACCGACGGCAGGTCTGGACCCTGCACAGCGAGTTCGCTTTCGCAACTTTCTCGGCGAGTTGAGCCGAAACCGCAGTGTGATTCTATCGACGCACATCGTTGCCGATATTGGCTCGGTGTGTGACAAGCTTGCCGTGCTCAACCATGGGAGGATCGGGTTTCTGGGAAAATGCCGTCAACTCGCAGACCGGGCCAAAGGAAAAGTCTGGCAGATGTGCGTTGACGACGCACAGTACGAACAGCTTCGAGGTGAATATGCCATCACGAGCATGGTCGATACCGACCACGGATTACAGCTCCGGCTGCTGTCGGAAACAAAAAAAGATGCGGGTTGGCAATGTGTGGAGCCGACTCTGGAAGACGCCTATCTCTGGTTGATCAATTCTTCGGATGCACATGAACAAGCCGCTTGACACACTCAAAGAAATGATCCTGCTCGAAATGCGCGTCCAGCGGCGAAATCCGATCTGGATGATCAGTATAGCCGCTGCGGCGCTGCTGGGTTTTTCGGAAAGCTTCACCGCCGGTGTGCTCGACTGGCCCACAACGAACCAGGCCTTCCGGGCCTACCAGTTGGGTTGTGTGATGATTTTCGGCGTCATGACGTTTCTGCTGACTGCCGGAGCGCTGTCGCGGGATTTGTCGGACGGTCGAAAGGATTTGATTTTATGCCGGCCTATTAATCCGTGGATCTATATCTGCGGCAAGTATCTCGGCAATATTCTGTTCGTGCTGTGCATCAACATTCTTTTCATGGTGTCGTTCCTGGCCATTCCGCTGTTCTACGGGCAATCGTCGATCTATCCGCTCAGGCCGTTTCTCTACGTCATGTTCTTCTCGACGCTGCCGACAATTCTCTACTGCGGCGCGCTGGCCGTGTTTCTTATGTGCCTGTCGCGAAAGGTGATCGTCGCGTTACCTGTGTTTCTCGTGTATTTCCTTGGCGTCGCCTTGTTCCGCATACCCGAGACACTGAGAGGAAAGGCCCTGGACGTGGACATGTGGGATTTCAGCATGAGGCTGTATCCTCACGGCATCTCGGCGACTGTCGGGGCGAGCACACTGTACGACATGTCGTTCTCACACCTGCTGCAGCCGCCGGTGCCGGAACTCTACGCAAGGGCGGCCTTGTATTCTGCCCTTGCACCGGTTCTTGTCGCGATCTCGGTCCTGCTGTTGAAACGAATGAGGAACAGTTGACATGAGCGAAGACCGGCGACTCAACATTCTGCAAAATGAAGCGACCCTGCTGTGGTACTCGTTTCGCATGCTCGTCGGGCGCAATCTGATCGCTGTTGGCATCATATCCATCGTAGCCCTGGGTGCCGTGTTTTCATATACCGTCTCCCTGCGGGACACGAAGTGGTCGGTTCTCGTCGCACAATTAGAGATGTTCGCACCCTTGCTGGGTATCGTCGTATTCAGCGATCTGATTGCAGGCGACGTCGAGGCCAAACGCGCGACGCTGCTCATGTCCTCGCGATACGGGATCGTGCCCGTGGTCATTCGCAAGCTGGTTCACGGCCTGATCATCACGTCGGCGACGTACCTGATCAATCTGCTTATCCTGAGAGTTTTCTATACATCCTTCAGTATCGTGCCGGCCTTTCTGATCGTGGTGCCCGGCGCCTTATATTTCGGCATGATCGGGCTGCTGGCGGCAACCTTCACCTCGCGCGCCCTTGCCGGCTACGCCGCCGGGACCGCGGCGCTCATTCTGTCGATGGTCGTCCCGGAAACCATGCCGCTGGTTCCAACGGCGTTTGCCCTCAGGGGCCAACTGGCCACGGCGACTCTTTTTGCAGAGAACAACTGGTTGTTGGCCAAGGCCGTCTTTGTCGTGCTTGCCTTCGTGATGGCCGCGCTGGTCATCGTGATAGCCGGGAGACGATCACTCAGATTTCATGCGGTCATTGCCGCGGGCCTGCTGCTGGCCTGCTGCTATTCGGTGACCCACATTATATGGTCGCGCGAAGTCCAACCCGACATCTATTTCACCACTTCCGGCAAGCAGCTTGACGTCATACAGGATGACAGCGAGCTGATTGTCCGGGCGGCAGCCGTCAGAGTGTGGGGCAGGGGCAGGAACAAGACCAACGAAGAGGCGTTGCTGACCGACACCCTATATAAATCCGAGAAGGGTCGGTGGGTCGAACAGCGAAAAGTCGAGTACGATCCGTCGAGAGAATACGACCTCGTTCACCTGGATATCGATGCTGATGTCGTTCCGAGCAGGGCGGCCATTGACGCCGAGGCCCGGGCCGAAATAAAGGTGCTCGCGGAAAGCCTGCACAAAATCTATATCCGAATCGGCTGGGAGCTTCAAATCACACGGGTCGAAGTGGACGGAGCCCGGAGGATGTTTTCGCGGTATGGCGACCTGGTTGAAATTCCGCTCGCAGAACCTGTCGAAAAGGACAAGACGATCAGACTGGACATAGCCTATGCCGGGGCTCTTCGTCTGCCGTCGGCCCGGCAGCGGCTTGAAAGTAATGATAAGGATACTCTCTTTGTGAATTCCCGATGGTATCCGTTCGTCAAGAGCTGGTATCATGCAGGACCGTGGGAGACGTGCACGTATGATATGCGGATCACCGTGCCAAGCGGTTGGCATGTCGGCGCCGCAGAACTCGAGAGCACAAAAGGTGCAGGCCGGACCTGGCATTTCGGCACCGATACCCCCTGTGATCGAGTCGGCCTGCTCATCACTCGCCTTGACAAGCAGCACGCGCAAGTGGGAGATATCACAGTCACTGTATTCGGGCAGTCCATAAGCAACCGCTACATGCGACAAATCGCCGAGCGGGCCTGTGACGCGCTGCGATATTACGAAACGGCTTTCGGCAAATATCCACATCGGAACCTTGCCATCGTCGAATATGACCACATGGGTGCCGGCGGCACCGCGGTCCCTTCGATTGTCCTGATGAATACAAAACGATGCAGACCCGAGCACAAATCGGACATGCTCAATATGTATGTCCCCCATGAGGTCGCCCACCAATGGCACTCCAGCGCGTTGCCCGCATGGATCGCGGAAGCCTCAGCCGTTTACTCGAATTATCTATATCTTGCACAGAGACCCGATGGTCAAGATTATCTAACCGAATTCCTCAAGGGCCTGAACGAGTTCCTCGAATCCAATAAAGATTATCCGGCCCCCCTGGTCAATTCCACCGGCATCATAGCATATGTTCGCGGCGGGTATCTTCTGGTGATGCTTACCTCGGCGAACAAACAACGGACCGTCGATTCTCTCAGGGCCTTTATCACGGATCAGCTCTCACAACAACTTGTCGACAAGGACGCAACCGTCAAGAGCTTCATAGAGGCAATGAACAAGGCCGCCGGGAGTGATTTGACACAGTTCGTCTCCGATTGGGTTCATACGGTCGATAAGTTCGATCCCGCCGTCAATGGATTCGTTCAATCCAAAACCGGTGATAGATTCCACATCAAAACGTCGCTGATAAATTATGAGCAGATACGCTTCCCGGTGCCTCTGAGAATCTCGTTTGAAGATGGGACACACTACGATGCGACCTGGGACAATACCGAAGAGAAGAAAACCCTCGAATGGACGTTCGATAAACCGGCGGTCTCGATCACGCTCGATCCGGAAAACATCCTGCTCGATTGGAATCGGTTTAACAATGTCCGCCGGGCGAGCGCCTTCGCCCCCAGTGAGACGGCACAGCCGACACCGGCTCTACCGGCCAAGAAGCAGACCGCCGGCTGGACGACCTATACGATAGCCGATGGACTTACGGGCAATAATGTGCGTGGTCTCGACATCGGCCCGGACGGTATGCTATTTGCCGGACTCAGCCTCTATACAAAAAAACCGGGAACCGTCGTTAACCGTTTCGATGGGGAGTGGACTCAGCCCGATACGACGTCAGACCCCTCCGGATCGGTCTATGCCGTTGCGGTCGAACGGGATGGGACCATATGGACGGGAGGCTCGGCTCGGCTCCGCCGGATCGATGAGACGGGAACAACGGTCTTTACCTTAAGCCAACTGCGCCACTACAGGTCTTTGGGCATTGGCAAAGCAAGATTCGAGCCTAATCCACAAGCCAATACCCGTATTCCGGGTTATGTCGTTTACGATCTTATAACGGATGAGCAAGGTAACATCTGGGTGGCAACGGATAACGGTATCTCGATCATCGATGGTACCGGCCAGCTCCTTCATCACTTCGATACCGACGACGGACTTCCGGGTAATGAGGTGCTTTGTATGACAGCGGATTCATCGGGAACGCTCTGGATTGGCACCGACAAAGGCCCTGCGTCGTACCGAGACGACCGGTGGACGGCTTATCCCGAGTGTCCGGCGGGTATTATTCTGGCGGTGACAACCGATCCGCGTGGCAATATATACTTTGGCACCTATCGCCATGGTGTTATTATCTATGATGGAACGAACTACCGGCGCTATGACAACCTCAATAGCCGGCTGCCGCACAATATGGTAACGGCTCTGGCATATGACGGGCAAAACGGACTCTGGGCGGGGACTTGTTTGGGTCTGCTGCACATCCAGGGTGATTCCCAACAGGTTTACAACAAGGATAATTCCGTCTTGCTTTCCAACCGCATCTCCGATGTGCTCGCCGACGGCTTGAATATTTGGATAGCAACGGATGTCGGAATAGCGAAATATAAATTGTAATGGAAAAGCGGATCAACGCTCAGCAGGCAAACGCAGCCCTCATCTCAAGACAGATTCATCTATATGGATTTATCGATTAAAAAATTCTCGATCAACTGCATATGCCATACCGCAGCTATGGCAGTTTGCGTTTCATCGCTTGCTTGATGCGGGCGAGTTCCGGGTCGGCCGCGAGGTTTTTCCATTCGTTGGGATCGTGCTTGTGGTCGTAAAGCTCCTCGGCACCGTCGGCATATCTAATGTAGCGATAGCGATTGCCCCTCAAAGAATAGTTCCCTTCGCCGAAGGTTGTAACGACTACGCGGTCACTCGGCTGTGAGGGGTTGCGCAACAGGCCAACAAGCGATTGGCCGTCAAGGTCGGCAACGGCGGGCAACTTGCATATATCTACAAGGGTCGGGTATATGTCTATCAGGCTTACAGGGGCAGCGCACTGACCGTTTTGCGTGATCCGGTTGGTCGCTGCGGCGGAGCCTGCTGCGAAGATCAGCGGTACACGCGTGGACCGCTCCCATCCGGTCCACTTTCCCCAGTGCTGCTTTTCGCCGAGGTGCCATCCGTGGTCGCCCCACAGGACGATTACCGTATTGTCCGCCTGGTCGGTTGACCTGAGGCTCTTCATCAGTCGTCCAATCTGGGCGTCTATAAAGGTAATACAGGCGAGGTAGGCGGCGACGGCGGCTTTGTGCTGGCCATATTTCAGCACCGTTGCGTGCTTTCCTGCGGTGCCGGCCTCTGCGACCCAGCGCTTCGCCGTTTCGGGGAGGTCCGCAAGGTCGTCTTCGAGAATCGCCGGCAGGAGCGTTTTCTCTTCGGGGTAATTCTTGAAGTATCGACTCGGGGCAAAGAGTGGAATGTGGGGTCGATAGTAACCTACGGCCAGGAAGAAGGGCGAACGATCGTTTTGCTTTCGGTGCGAGGTGAGGCGGTCAATGGCCCAGTCGGTGATCCGGCCATCGCCCATTTGATTATCATCAATGTCGAAGGATCCCCAGTCGAAGGATTCGCCATCAGGGGTATCGGGTCGGCGGTCGCTCGGCATTCGGTTAAGAGGAAGGACAATCTCGCGTCCATCGGCACCGAACCGGATGACGTGGCGCGGGTTATCCGTTCCCTTGCTTGGCAGTTCGTCGTGGGTGTACTTGACCTGGTTCTTTTCAAAAGGGCTCCATCGTTGTTCGGGAAAGAATTCCCGGTCCCAGAGCCCCTTGCTACCCCTGTGCAGCAGTTTGCCCGTTCCGTAGGTGCGATAACCGGCCCTTTTAAACACCTGCGGCAAAAGCGCCAGCTCCGGATGCATCTTGCGCAGGTTGCTGCTGTTGTCGTAGATATCGGTATGAAAAGGCTGGCGTCCGCTGAATACGGCAGCCCTTGACGGATTACAGAGAGGAGCGGCACAGTGCGCATTGGTAAAGAGGACGCCGCGTCGGGCCAGGGCGTCGATAAACGGCGTCTTGACCTGCAGATGCCCGCCGAGGCAGCCCACCCAATCGTTGAGGTCGTCGATAGCGATAAATAAAACATTGGGACGCCTGGTCTTATGGCCGGCTTCCAGGAGCGGCGCTGCCCCCATACCGATTGCCGCCGTGGAGACCACCTGCTTTAAAAACGTTCGTCGATTCATGTGCTTAACCGCTTTCTATTTTGAACTGGGATTTCCCATATACCGTTATATGTCTCAACTGCGCCAACCGGCCTCGTTCCTGATAGAATATCAAATCTATCTCGAAAACTCAAACTATCCAGCTTCATTTTGAAAGTCTTTATACTTGGCCCGTTCGTCTTGGAGTGAAGCTGTTGCAAAACTTCGTACTTGAAGCGAGGCGGATAATCTGGTATATCAGAAAGAGCGAAAATCTGTGTATTTGGATATCTGCAGGTATGACCAGGAACATCCACATCCCAAGTGATAACTCGTACTCAGGTTTTGAAGGAAGGGAGCCAATCCAAATTCCAGGATGTTGAGCGTATTGGATTTGAACGGATAGAACTATGTCTTTTAACCATGGGAATGGGAAATGTCAGGTAAGATGGGAGAAATAAGCATGAACCGGCGCACTTTTCTCAAACAAGCGGCTTTGACGGCCGTCTTCTGCGCGGCGGGCGCATCGCCGGCGCGATCCGGGAATCAGAAAACCTCGCCCAATATCATCTTTATCCTGACCGACGACCAGGGGTGGACGAGCGTTTCCTACCGCTCCGATCCGCAAAGACGCGACTCCCAAAGCGACTACATCGAGACGCCCCAGATGGCGCGGGCCGCTCGCCGGGGCATGCGGTTTACCAGCGGTTACGCACCCAACGCCCAATGCTCACCCACTCGCCACAGCATCCTCTTCGGTCAGAATGCAGCCCGCCACATCTACGGCAAGGATCTCCGGTGGACCGAAAAGGCCCCGAATTGGCTAACGATTCCGAAAGCGCTCAAGGCGGCGAATCCCGCCTACCGCGCGGCGCACTTCGGAAAATGGCACGTGGCGGTGACTCCCGCAGAGGCGGGCTTCGACTTTAGCGACGGTGCGACCTCGAATTACGAAGGGGATACGCAAAACGGCAAGCACCGCGACACGACGGCCGTCGGTCGAAACCTGTCGAAATACAACAAAAGTCACAGCGTCACGCCGCCCAAACTCAACGGCAGATTCTCCAAACTCCCCGTTTACTATCCCGACGAGGATCCCAAAGGGGCCGTCAGTATGACCCGGCGAGCGGGCGACTTTATGCGCGAAAGCCTCTCAGCGGGCAGGCCCTTCTTCGCCTATATCGCCCACTTCGCCACCCACCTGGATCTGGTCGCGAAAAAGGAGACCTACGAATATTTCAAGAACAAGACACGGGGCGTCAAACACGACAACCCCGGTTTCGCCGCTATGGCCAGGGATATGGACCAGGCCATTGGCGAAACACTGGACCTGGTCGAGGAACTCGGCATTCAGGACAACACCTATATTTTTATCATGAGCGATAACGGCGGGGTGCAGCACTTCGCCCAGTCGGCCTCGGTCGATTCCGACAACGAGATCGTCGAGACCCACGAGACCTCGGTCACGTGGCGAAACCTGCCGCTTCGTCACGGTAAGCACGAGTATTATGAGGGCGGCATCCGCGTGCCCTTTCTCGTCGTCGGCCCGGACGTCAAGGCGAATTCCGTCAGCCGGATCCCTGTGACGGGTCTCGATCTCCTGCCGACCTTCGCCGACCTGGCCGGGTATAGAGGCCATCTGCCCGAGAAGATCGACGGCGGCAGTTTCGTCGGCCTCCTGCGCTCGGGCGGCATCGGTAAGGTGCGCCGCCGTCGCGATGCGCTGATCTTTCACCAGGGGGCAAAACGCGTACCCATCAGCGCGATTCGAAAAGGCGACTACAAGCTCGTGAAGCACTGGCTCGCCGAGGACAAGAAGGGCGAGGGCGTCAAATACCGGGGAGATAAACTCATCGAACTGTATGACTTGAGCCGGGACCTCTCGGAAAGTAAGGACCTGTCGCTGGAAATGCCCGAGCGAGCCAGGGGGCTCCATGCGGAGCTCATGGACTTCCTCGAAGAGGTCGGGGCCGAAACGCAATACACAAAACGATGGGACGCGTACAGAAGAATGAAAACAAATCGCGGGCTGCCCTCGCACGGTGAGATACGACTTGACTACCGCTCTCCCTTTGCCGGCAAGTAGATGCCCCCCCGGTACGAGCCGGCCGAAAGCGGACTTAGACAACTCTCGTCACGGGTATTCATGCCGTTGGGAAAGCGCCACGCCGTATTCTATCGCAGCTAAATTGAACGATGCTGCGCCAAGACATAGGTGCTGGATTGCATGGAAGAGGGGGGTACTCTATCATAAGGCGGGTTGTGTCGAATCGAAGATAGAGGATAGAGCCCTGACTTGCGGCATATACTTTCGTGAGGTCAAACGCGCCTTTGGCATCGCCCTCAGGATCACGCACGCAAACGGTTACGTCTTTTCAGTCTTCAAAGTTTCCGTCAATTCTTATGACCGATGCGGATGACTGGTTCAGCAATATCACCACAAGAGCGCCGACAAGCAGACAAGAGCAAACCTGCCTGCGGTGACACGACCTTCGATTCAATACTTCTGAAAACACCTTTAAACCTTTCAATTTTACTGAACACATCAAATCAGCATTCCGACAACACATGCGGTGGTAAAGCCGGCTAATGTGCCGCCTACCATGGATCGCAAACTTAACTGTGCAATGTCCTCCCGGCGGGAAGGAACCATGGCGCCGATGCCGCCGATCTGGACGGCGACGGAGCCGAAATTTGCGAATCCGCACAGCGCATATGTTGCGATAGTGAACGAGCGAGGGCTAAGCTGGTCACGCAGTTGTACGAGATCCATATAGGCGATGAACTCATTGAGTACTGTTTTTTCGCCCAGGAGAGAAGAGACTGTGAGTACATCTTCGCTTTGGACGCCCATAACCCAGGCGAAGGGGCAAAATATCCACCCCATGATCCTTTCAAATGTCAATGGAGCGGTCACCGTTATCTCCTCTGCGGCCTCCACGCCGCGAGTCAGGTAAATCACGAAGAATTGACCTCGCTCCAAACCCCAGTTGATCAGGGCAATAAGACACACGAAAGCCAAAACCATGGCGCCAACATTCAGAGCCAGTTTCAAACCGATCGAGGCGCCGTTGCAAGCCGCATCGATGACATTTCGGCCCTGGCTCGGGACGTCCACTCGCACCTGGCCCTTGGTCAATGAAACCTCTCGCTCGGGCACCATAATCTTGGCGATCACGAGTGAAGCCGGCGCGGACATGATCGACGCGGCTAAAAGATGCCCGGCATCGATCCCAAGGCCGACAAACGCGGCCATGACGCTGCCTGAGATGGTGGCCATGCCGCCCGTCAGCATCGCCATAATTTCCGAACGCGTCATGGAACCCAGATAGGGGCGAACCATCAGCGGGGCCTCGGTGTGCCCAAGGCAAATATTGGCCGCGGCAGCAAGTGATTCTGAGCCGGATACGTCCATCACGCGCACCATGGACCAGGCCAATAATTTGACAATCTTCTGAATCACACCCCAATGAAACAGAACGGCCGTCAGGCATGAGAAGAAAACGATGAGCGGCAACACGGAAAAGGCAAAATAATGCTCTCGAAATCCTTCGCCAAACATAAAGCTCGAGCCCTTGTTCCCACATGCCACGATCCCATTGACGAATCGCTGCAGCATGTCAAAGACCAGATGGCCCGGCGTGGTCTTCAGGATCAGCAAGGCAAAGACCAACTGAAAGAGCATGCCCGTTACAATCAGTCGCACGTGAACACGCTTGCGGTCTTCCGAGAACACCCATGCCAGAACCAACATCATGCACAGCCCCAGGAAGCTCATCAGCTTTGGCATTATGTCCTGCATTGTCTCACCTCTATGTGTAGGTTATCGTGTAGCATAGGCGGCCGGCCGTTCGTCGTATTCCCGCCCTCACCGTACGCCGTGGCAGGATATGACTCTAAGCGTGTTGTATTTCGAGAGTTCTCACTTGGAGGGCACACCCTTTACCTGGCGCGCGTTTACGTTAATGTGAAACACAGAGCAGGATTTAAACTACATATCTATCGTATATCACTCGGGTCCGGTCTCCTGTGGTCGAAACATCTAATATCTTACGAACATTGATGCCTGTTTCCTCTTGAATTCTGGCAATTCCTTTGTATTCCTTTTTGGCTACGGCGGTCGCTGCCCCTTCAATATAGACGTCATTATGCCGAAGTAAATTGATTAAACCTATTAACGTTCCTCCGCTGCTTACCGTGTCTTCAATGATATAAACGGTGTCGCCTCGCTGAATGCCATAGGGGTATAGAGTGCCCTGGTAATATTCCATCGAGAAAGCCGTGCCCTGTGATTCGGGACCCGGAAACCATTTCGCTCCGGCAATGGGCATATTGGTGTATAGTGAGACAGCGCCCAGGATATGCGAGCACCGGTCAAACTCGGCGACGATTTTGTCTATTTGTGCTCTCGGAATAAACTGGCCGATCTTGAAAACGGCTT
>Ga0180432_10010224_pt1 | contig 11286 bp, 11 predicted proteins | sample SS_ome_10_FD_132414 | JGI IMG/M metagenome (GOLD analysis project Ga0180432, IMG submission 132414) | Hypersaline lake sediment archaeal communities from the Salton Sea, California, USA - SS_1_MS_2 metaG | ecosystem: Environmental > Aquatic > Non-marine Saline and Alkaline > Hypersaline >... | reverse complement strand
TGGCAATGTACTTGCACTCGAGGAGGGGAACCTCATCAAGGGCGATCGCGTTATGTACTTCGTGCATCCGGGAATGGCGGTAGTGAATGAGGCCCATGATCTTGTGGGCCATTTCGCCACCAGGGAAGCCACGAACATACGCCTGGCGGAGAAGAACGTTGCCGAAGAGGCATTCAATGACGCTGACGGTGACGGTCGCAGGCGCTTCGTGGTAATGGCTATCGGCGCGGGCAATACGGTGGTCATCCCCACCCGGGCGGACCTCACAGACAGATAGAACGGGGGCACGATGGGATTGGGCCGAATCAGACTCATCCTGGGTATTGCGGTGGCTGTACCCATCGCCTGGGGCTTGCACGTCATCGGCTGGCCGTGGTATGCCTGCGTGCCGGCGGCAATTCTGGCCGGGCTGAGTACATTGATGATATGGGTGGTCGCCTGGTATGTGGCGCGCAAGATCACCTACCCGCGAAACGCACACAGGCAGCACCGGTTGCTGGACGAAGCGCACGGTCAAATGATGGCAGCCGCGAGCAGCGACGGGCGCAATGATACGGAGCAGGGAGCATGTGGAGATGGTGGCTAGAGTGACGGTGAATGCGGCGGCGGTACTTGGCGGCGGCGCTGGAGCGCGGGCGGTTGCCGCCGACCTCGCTATGCACGGCTGCCGGGTGCGCATGTGGGATTTGCCCCGCTTCTTCGACGGACTGCGGCAGTTGCAGGAAAAACCGGTCCTGAATGTCCGGGGAGCAATCGAGGGCGAGGCCGTTCTGGACCTGGTAACTGACGACATCGCTTTAGCATGTGAAGATGCCCGGGTCATCTTCGTAGTCACCCAGGCGGTCGGTCATCGTGAGATTGCGCAACTCCTCTGCCCGGTCATCCGCTCAGACCAGACCATTGTGGTGAATCCAGGCAGCACCGGCGGCGCGTTAGAGTTCGCCAGGGTTTTCAGGGACGCCGCAGCGCCGCTCCCGACAATCGCCGAAACTGCTACACTTACCCACACGTGCAGAGTGACCGACCCGTGCAGCGTACTCGTCCGGATGCGCGTCGGCCTGGTCAATATCGCGGTCTTGCCGGCCCATCAGACGCAGGCGGTCACCAACATGCTCAAGCCCCTGCTGCCCGGCCTCTCCGCAGCCGCCAATGTCCTCGAAACGATGCTCTCCAATGGCAATCCCGTCATTCATCCGGCAGTGATGCTGCTGAATGTGGCAACAGTTGAGCGCGCCAACGGAGACTGGGAGTTCTACGAGGACGGCATCCGACCATCGGTGGCCCGAGTCATCGAGGCCGTGGATCGCGAGCGCCTGGCGCTCGGCGAAGCTTTCGGCCTGAAGTTACTGCCGGAGCCGGAGATGAGTCGCCGGCAGGGATATTCCGAACACGCCGACTACCTCCGCGCGTACCGCGACGGACCCGGCTTCCAGGGCCTCGGCGGACCTGCTACCATGACACACCGTTATCTGACGGAGGATGTTGCCTGCGGGCTGGTGACATTTCTGCAGCTTGGCGAGCTCTGTGGCCTCCACATGCCGGTGAGCAGAGCCGTCACCCAACTCGCCTCGGCGATCCTGCAGCATGACTTCATGGCTGAGTCGCGACGCGGTCTGGACGTGCTGGGACTGGCCGGAATGTCGCGGGAACAAGTAATCCGCTACGTGCAGGAAGGCCCGCGGCTATAATGCGCCTTGGCTTCCACGTCTCGATAGGCGGCGGCATGGGCAGTGCTCTACAAGCGGCCCGGCGACGCCGCTGCCAGACAATCCAGGTCTTCACGGCCGCCCCGTCGGCCTGGCTGCGCCGCAAATCTGACCCTCAAGAAGACGCCGACTTCGTCACCGGCTGCCGCGAGAGCAACATCACCCCGGTCTTCGTCCATGCCCCATATCTACTCAACGTCGCCTCCGCCGATCGCAACCTCTGGCGCAGAAGTGTCTCGGTGCTGGCCCGGGAATTAGAGATGGCCAACAAGTGGGACGCGGCCGGCGTCGTGCTGCATCTGGGTAGCGCCGGAGACGGCAGCATGACCGCCGCGATACGTCGTGCGGCAAAGGCCATCAGGGAGGCGCGCAGCCGCACCGCAGGCCCGGCCAAGCTGATCCTCGAGAACTGCGCCGGGGCGGGAAGCATGGTCGGATACACGATGGCGCAGCTTGGCGAAATAATCGCTGCGGCCGAACCTGAGCGCATCGCCGTTTGCGTGGACACTGCCCATGCCTTCGCCGCCGGGTATGCGATTCACACCGCCGACGGAATGGAGCAGATGCTGGCAGCGGCCGAGCAGGCTTTCTCCATCGACCTCATCGAGCTAATCCATCTCAACGACTCCAAAAGCGCCCTCGGTTCGCGCGTTGACCGCCATGAGCACATCGCCAGGGGGCAGATCGGCCGCGACGGCTTTGCGCTCATCCTCAGTGAGGCGCGGCTGGCGCATCTGCCCTTCATCATGGAGACTCCCAAGACACCGGGAAATGACCTGGCCGACGACCTCGGCAACCTGCGGCGAGTCCGACGCATCATCCCCAGACACCTACGACCGCCGCTGCCGCCGCCTGCTTAGGCCCGCTCTGCACCAAATTTCATATCCACGGAGAATACGAAGAATACCTGCAGCCCGAAACGTGACCCGCAACTGTGCAGCTTCATGCGACTTGCTCCCCCGTCATTGCTGCAGGCAGAGCTTTTCGTAGATGAGCACGGCTTTCTCGACCTGCTCAATCTCCACATACTCGACGGCGGTGTGCGCCTGGGCGATGCTGCCCGGACCGAGCACGACTGAGGGGATCCCCGCGTGGGACAAGTTGCTCGCATCGGTCCCGTACTGGACCCCGATGACTGTTTCGTCACCTGTGACGGCCGCGGTGGCGCGCCGGGCGATCCTCGCGACCCAGCACTCCGGATCAGTCTCCAGCGTGTAGTCCTCGAAGGCCAGAGTGCTGCTCCAGATGACTTCATCCCCGGCTGCGGCAGCGATCACGCCGAGAAGCTCTTGCTCCGTGTCTTCTGTGCATTCGCCGGGGATCATGCGCCGGTCCACGGAGATCTCACAGCGGTCTGGCACGACGTTGGGGGCCTGCCCGCCGTCAATCATGCCGACGCTGCAGGTCGGGCCGGATACCAGCGGGTGCTTCGGCCGGTCGCCGAGCTCTCCGGCATACGCCTCCAGCGCCTGGATGATCCGCGCCATCGCGTAGATGGCATTCTCGCCCTTGTGTGGCTCGCTGCTGTGCGCTGCCACGCCGTGGGTGGTGATGTCGAGGCGACATGCACCCTTGTGGGCCACGACAACCTGCAGCGAGGTCGGCTCTCCCACGACCGCACCATCGGCGTCGAGGCCGTTTTCGAGCAGTGTGATCACACCGCCGTGTCCACATTCCTCATTCGCCGCCGCCGCCAGTGTCACCGTCCCGGGCAGGCCCTTCTCGGCCGCATTCCTCACCGCTATCATCATCGCTGCCAGCGAGGCCTTATCATCACATGATCCGCGACCATAGACGCGCCCATCCTTCACCACCGGATCGAACGGGGCAATCTCCATGTTCTCCACTTCGACCGTGTCAGTATGCGCTTCCAGGATGAGAGCAGGCCCGTCGCCACCCTCAATGCAGGCGACGACATTCTCGCGCCCCGGCTCCACCGTCTGGATTTCGTAGTCCACACCGCTGCGCCGCCAGAAGTCCGCGACGAGTTCCACCATGCGGCCTTCACCGTGCGTCTCATCAAGCCCCTGGTGGGCGCTGCAGGTGACGCTGGGCGTGGCGACCATTTCTCTGAGCAGCTCTATAACCTCGCTCATCCGCACCGTCCTTTGCGTGATTCGAGTGGGGCTAGTTTTCTTTCTGATCGGTGCGCTGACCTGCCCTGAGGTAGAGTTCCCGCAGGAAACCCCGAAAGATGCGCGGCATCCCCGCTACCGTTCGCGGGAGTGGTGATGAGGGGCGTTGCAGTTTCGTCTTCTGGAGGGGGCACGTCGAAGGGCGGCTATACCGTTAACAACCGCCCTGAGGCCGGCTCACGCATACGAGGAGCCTATGGCGATAGACATCATAGACATCATAGACATCATTGGGGCAGGCCGGCCTGCTCACTCCCATGCACTGCGGCCGGCGCTCAGTAGTCCCATTCGCCGCTCAGACCGGACTGATAGTCTATCCCTGGTCCGTCATCCTCATAGGGGAGCGGTAGCTCGACTGTGGCCCCACCGAGCCGTGATGACCTGTAGATGGCCTTGATCACCTCTACGGCACGACGCGCCTCGCGCCCCGGTATCAGCGGCTCCCTGTCGTTGCGGATGGCCTCGCAGAGGTCATGGATGTGGAAGATATGGCCCGTGCCGCCGAAGCCGGCTGCGGGATCGGAGGCCGCTCCCTTGTCCGTCTGCTCTTCGGTCTCGACATCCTCCTCGCCGGGGATGTCCCAGGTGGTTATCTTGTCGCCCTCGAGGATAATCGTGCCCCGGTCGCCGGAGATCTCCGTCTTCGAGCCCATGCCCGGGGCGACGGAAGTAGTACATTCGAGCACCCCGAGCGCACCGTTGACGAACTCGACGCTCGCCATCGCAGTGTCCTCGACTTCGATGTTGCGCGCGAGCGTCCGGCAGCGGGCATTGAGACGCTTGATGTCACCCATGATATAGAGCAGCAGGTCAATGCCATGCACGCCCTGGTTCATGAGGCAGCCGCCGCCGTCGAGTTCCCACGTCGCGCGCCAATCCCCGGAGGCGTAGTAGTCGTGCGCGCGGAAGTACTTCTGATAAGCGTCGCCGACCACGAGCTTGCCCAGCTTGCCGGTGCGAACGGCCTCGCGCACCTGCTTGCTGGCCTCGTAGGTGCGGCGCTGGAAGACGCACCCGAGCTTGACGTTGTTGTCTGCGGCGGCGGCGATGACTTCGTCTATCTTCCTGAGCACGACGTCTATGGGCTTCTCGGAGAGAATGTGTTTACCTGCCTGAGCGGCGATGATGCCGTTGTCGGCGTGCATCCCGCTGGGCGTGCAGATGGACACGGCATCCACATTCGGGTCGGCCACCATCTTCTCGATGTCCGTGTAGATGCCGGTGTCGCTGTCGCCGAATTCGGCGGCGCGTGCCTCGGCCCTCTCCAGAATCACGTCACAGCAGGCGACCAGCTTCACCCCCTCAATTTTCTCCACCGCTCGCGTATGTGCCGCCGAAATACCGCCGCACCCGATTAGACCCCATCCGATCGTGTCGTTCTTAGCCCTTGCCATCGTGAGTATTCCTTCCAGGAGACGAATCAGTAATACAGTATTGTACGAGTAAGCTCCGGAGTGTCCGCGATAGTTCTGTATGTGCAGACGGCCGCGGACTGCATGAGCCACACATCTTCTCAGAGGCACATTGTCCTCATCGCCCGCGCCCTGCACAACACGGAACGGAAATCACGCGAAACTTACGCCACTACCGACTAGATATCCCACTCTGCGCTTCTGGCGGCCTGGTAGTCTATACCGGGGCCGTCGTCCTCGTAGGAGAGCGGGAGCTCGACATTATCGCCGCCCCGACGGGCTGACAGGTATATGGCCTTGATGACCTCGACGGCGCGGCGAGCTTCACGGCCGGGGATCGCCGGCTCCCGATCGTTCCAAATCGCATCTACAAGGTCGCCGATATGCGCGACATGGCCCTGCGCGCCGAGCCCGGCCTTGGCATCCCGCGCGGCGCCATCATCCGCCTTCTCCTCCGCCTCCATCGCGTCCTCGGCCCCGGGGACATCCCAAAGCGTCAGCTTATCGCCCTCGAGCACGATGGTCCCTGCGTCACCGCAGATGGTCGTGTTGCAGCCCATGCCCGGCGTCACGGAGGTGGTGCCCTCGATGGTCCCCAGTGCTCCGTTGACGAACTCAACCGTAGCTATGGCCGTGTCCTCGACCTCGATATTGCGTACCAGAGTGCGGCAGCGGGCACTGAGCCGTTTAATGTCTCCCATCAGGAAAAGCAGCAGGTCAATGCCGTGGACGCCCTGGTTCATGAGCGCACCGCCACCGTCGAGTTCCCAGGTAGCGCGCCAGTCACCGGAAGCGTAATACTCGTGGGATCGGAAGTACTTTTGATACGAGCAACCCAGTACGAGCTTGCCGAGCGTACCGGAGCGGACTGCCTCTCGCACCTCCTTGTTGATTGCATAGGTGCGGCGCTGAAAGACACCCGCCAGCTTCACGTTATTATCCTCAGCGGCGGCGATGATTGCATCTATCTTATGCAGGCTGACGTCCATCGGTTTCTCACAGAGAATATGCTTGCCCGCCTGAGCCGCCATGATTCCATTGTCGGCGTGCATCCCGCTGGGAGTGCAGACCGAGACGGCATCCACGTTCGGGTCCTCGAGCATCTTCTCGAGATCCGTGTAAACCTTGGTGCGGGTAGTGCCATGCTCCTTGGCACACGATTCTGCCCGCTCTTTGACCACGTCACAGCAGGCGACGAGTTTCGCACCCTTGACCTCTTTGATGGCCTTAGCATGTGTCGGTGCGATGACGCCACACCCGATGAGACCCCATCCGATTGTATTGTTCTTTGCAGTCGCCATTGATAGTGCTCCTTTTAGAAAGGCAGTGCTTGCGCTATGCGCAGACATATTTCGCCCAAGTGCGCCGGTTATGCCGGCCGTCGGCAGGGCCGGAGTCTTCGCCCGGCCGGGTGGCTTGCTCAGTAATGTGTCTCAGTGAGGTGCTGAAGCATGCTCGTGAGGATGATGACATTTTCGGCAGTGGCGTCGAGTATCGGCGCAGGCGGCTCGAAACCCATCGAGGCCTCGGCCCAGCTACCGTTGCCCATCTGCGCAGAGATGATGTTGTTGCCGACTTGCTCGGCAATGTTGGCATAGTTGTTGACATCAGTGATCGCGTAGAGCATCGCCCCAGCTAGGCCGAAGAAACCGCTGCGCGCCTCGTCGTATCGGTCTTCTCCGGAACCATCGGCGAACTGTACGTAGCTCTGCGCGCTATCGAGAAACGCTTGTTCCCCGGTAGCATGGTAGAGCTTGATGAGAAAGCAAGCGGCAAGGCCGGGCACGAAGTACCACTGGTTCGGCCGGTCGAGTGTGATGGCATGTGCGGTAGCCACTTCATCCTCGTAGCTGGTGACGAACTGGTCGGTCTTCTCGATTTGGAAGTACAGCCTGCTACCGATACTGGGCTGGCTGTCGAACATGTTGACAAGGAAACCGCCCGCACGGTGAGCAACCTCGAGTTGCCCCGTCTGCACACACGCTAGGCCGGCGCTGGCAGTCGAGATGATATCCTGCCGACCTTCAAGCCCGGATTCGGGGCCCGTGGTAAGAAAACCGCCGGTCGCAGGATGCTGTAGAGAGGTCAAAAAGTCCATCGCACGGTAGGAGATGTCGTACCTCTCCAGGCGGTGCGCGCCCATCGTCAGCCACGAATTGGGGTAGTTGTAGTAGGCAGACATCGGGCCCTGACGTCCGTGCGCGTCAGTGAAGTCGCCTTCTTCGTCGAATGCGTTGGTCTCCAGCCACGAACAGAGGTGTGTGGCTCGCTCGGCCTGCCCGACCAGTGACAGCATGTACATCATCTTGTGGTAACCGCACATGCCGAACTCCACCGGCTCAAACATCCCCTCGCCAGTCTGCCGGGCGATGGCCCATTTTAGACCGCCGACAATGGCCTGTCGAATTGCACGCAAGTCCATACTTATTCTCCTGTAGGTGACTTGTTCTTCTATGGGTGCGAATCTCTATCGTCGGCCCCGCCGACGCAACGCGCCACTGGTGCCTGATGCAGACGTTAATAACACATGCTTCTTTCTCTGCGGCACAAACTCCTCTGCTACAGAGGTAAAATGTGCCGGCGCGGCGAAAAAAATACCATGAATGACGCCGCAGATATTAAACCCCGGTCGCAACGTGGCCGCTTGCTCAGAGACTACGACATCAAGGAGATAGACAATCCGGACAAACGTTGCTGGTGGCATCTGCGCTATATGGAGCGCATCCAGGCCACGATGCTGACAGCGACCTCGGATGTCTGTGCGCCCGCGCTGATACTCGAGATCGGTGCCTCGCAGGCCAACATGAGCCTGATGCTCGCCGAGGCCGGCTATGCGACGGTGGCGCTTGATATCTCTCTCCAGGCACTCCAGTACGCCGGTCAGAAATGGGAAAAAGGCCTTTTTTTGCCACTCGTAGGCGATGCGGTGCGTCTTCCGCTCGGCGATGCCGTGGCCGACGTGGTGTTGCTTCCCGAGGTGCTCGAGCACATCCCCGACCCCTTACACGTGCTAGCAGAGGCCCGGCGCGTAGTCAAGCCTGCAGGACGCATAGTGCTGACGACACCCAACACTTTCTATCTGACCGAGAAGCTACCGGATTATGTCAAAGGGCAGAAGCCGGCGACGGATGAACTAGGGCCGGAAGGGCACCATCATCTCTATGCGTTCTCACATCGCACTTTGCGCGAATTGGCCGCAGAAGCCGACTTGGTTACGGTCTCAGCGCGTTATGTAGGTTCTGTTATCCACTCAAAATACTTGCGCTGGCTGTATCGGCTGTTTCCTACGCATCTCGCTCTCGCCTTCGGTCGGCTGATCAACGCAACCCCGCTACTGCGGCATCGGCTTTCACAGACATGTCTCATGGTTTTCACGCCGCAGGATGGCGGACGAACTAATATAGGCCACAATTGTGGCTGAGTCAAGCGAGGCAAGCTCGGAGGCACCCAGCTTGCACTAAGGAGTTTGCTGCGCAAATTGCAGGTGCACACAGGCAGCCCGATGATATCCGGAGTTGATAGGCGATGATCGTTGACGGGCATGTACATGTCAAGGGTGGGGATCGGTATAAGCGGGAATTCCGGCCGGCGGAGATATTGCGCTGCATGGATGAGGCGGGCATTGACAAGTCCGTCATCTTCTCGATATGCCTGCCATCCCGGCCGTCGAATGCCCTGACGATGGACTGCTATCGGGCCGCACCGGACCGCTTCATACCTTTTTCCCATGTCATTGTCGAGGAAGGCCGGGGCGCACTGGATGAACTCGTCCGTAGCTTCGACCAGGACGCGATGAGGGGCTTGAAGCTGCACTGCGGGGAGATGAAGGAGCCCTCGTGGGAACTGCTGGAGCCGGTGCTGGCGATGTGTTGCGACTATGAGGCCCCTGTGCTCATTGATATGGCCAACAACCTGCCGCTGGCGCGAGAGATGGCGCAGCAAATGCCGGAGTTGCAGGTGATCATCGCTCACCTCGGCGCTCCTGATGATGAAGACCTCGCCGAGCAGTTCATCATTCTCGCCGAAACGCATGCCAACCTGTATCTCGACGCCTCATATTGCCACCGGCCATGGAAGATACCCGAGGCGATCAGACGGCTCGGCGCGGACCGCGTGATCTTCGGCTCCGACGGACCGCTCATCCATCCCGCCATCGAGCTGGCGAAGATACGGGTCTGCAACCTGAATGACGAGGACTTCGCCAAGGTCACCTGCGACAATATCATGAGCCTGCTGCGGCCCGTGTGAAGGGACCACTGCGGGCACTGGGGAGCAATCGGCGGTTACCTTTACTTTTCAGTGGAAAGCACTTAAACTCTGTCCCGAGAACCAACCGGGTGCAGGATCGCCCGGGGGTGAGATAGCCGCGGACTGACCAAGCCGTCTAGGAGGTTTTCTTACGATGTGCAATGCGTGTGGCTGTTGTCAGGAATCACAGGTGGTCGAGATCAATGCCGGGCCGCGTGAGCGCAACAACGTCTTTGTCACCATCGCGTGTGACGCGGAAGACTGTGCCAATGTCAACGTGGCCCACAGGATTGACGAGCAGGGCAACGTCGGAGAGGTCGTACCGAGCCAGGCGGGCCTTTCCATGACACCGAACGCGTGCGGCGGCCGGGGCGAGCTGGTCCTGCGGATTGAGCATCTCGACGCCGGCGAAACGATGCGAGTGGTGCTCAGCTCTGAGGCGAGCGCTACCCAGCCGGCTGCCGTGACCGTGGACATCGAAGCAGGCCGGCAGGCGGACGTATCTCTGGGCGGGGAGATCTTCACCAGCTATGTAGTCAAGCCGGGGATCGCGCGGCCGTTCTGCTATCCGGTAATCGGGCCGCACGGCCTCAATATCGTGCGAGAACTCGTGTTCCTGCCTGAAGGGGAGAAAGGTACTTCCACCTACGCGGGCGTGGATCATATTCACCATAAGGGCATCTGGATCGCGCAGGGGGAGGCCAATGGCACCGACAACTGGTCGGAGACGGAGGGACATGGCCGCACGCTCAACCGTGAACTGATAGTTGACAGCCAGGGACCGCTCTTCGGCCAGCTTCATGCGGTCGGTGACTGGGTGGACGCTAAGGGCAACAAGATACTCGAAGAGGACACATTCATCAGAGTCTATGACACGCCTGATACGGCGCGGATCATGGATCTCACGACTGTTTGGACAGCCGGCGAGAATGGCGTCTTTTTCGGGGATACGAAGGAAGCCGGCACGGTCTCGATACGGCTTCAGGAAAGCATGGAGGAACGCGCAGGCGGAACGATTCATAATGCCTTCGGGGCGCTGGGTGAGGCTGAGAACTGGGGGCGGCCGGCACCATGGGTTGACTACTACGGTCCGCTCGAGGACCGTATCTGCGGGGTGGCCATCATGGATCATCCGACCAACTTCCGCTATCCGACGACCTGGCATGTGCGCTCATACGGGCTGTTCACCGCCAATCAGTGGGGCCTGCATGACTTTACGGGTGACAACGCGAAGCGGGGCGACTATGCGCTGCCGGCAGGGCAGTCGCTATGTTTCCGCTTCCGCCTATTTATCCACGAGGCCGATACAGTGACAGCAGGCGTCAGCGAGCAGTACCTGGACTTCGCGTTCCCGCCGGAGGTCAACTGCGGGCAATAGTGACCGGCTCGGGTCGCCGAACCAATCCGGACGTTTCGCCTTGAACCGCCGGCGTTTCTGTGGTAAAATTATAATCTGCGTGGAGAGGTGGCCGAGATGGCTGAAGGCGGTCGCCTGCTAAGCGACTATGGGGTTTATAGCTCCATCGCGGGTTCGAATCCCGCCCTCTCCGCCACAATGGACTCTGATGTGGTTCTTCTGTGCGCCCGTAGCTCAGCGGATAGAGCGCTTGCCTCCGGAGCAAGAGGTCCCGTGTTCAAATCACGGCGGGCGTACCAGCAACACAGCCTAGCTATTCGGTGTTGCCGGCATGGCCGCACTCTCTGGAGTGCGCGAAAGCCGGTCGGCCAAAGTGCGCGTCCGTAGCTCAGCGGATAGAGCGCTGCCCTGCGGAGGCAGAGGTCCCG
>Ga0180432_10010223_pt1 | contig 11287 bp, 2 predicted proteins | sample SS_ome_10_FD_132414 | JGI IMG/M metagenome (GOLD analysis project Ga0180432, IMG submission 132414) | Hypersaline lake sediment archaeal communities from the Salton Sea, California, USA - SS_1_MS_2 metaG | ecosystem: Environmental > Aquatic > Non-marine Saline and Alkaline > Hypersaline >... | reverse complement strand
GAAATGTCCTGTCCGGACGACTCCTGGGTCAGGTGGGTGTCGGCGCAGTTCTGCAGCCGGGCGCCGTAGCGGTGCAGCCTCTTGTTTATGTCCTCGTGGGTCAGTTTTATAGCCGGCGGCGGGCGGGGCTTGTGAGGTTTGGGCGGCTTGGGCGGCTTGACCACCGCGACTTTGGTTCCGGCATCCGCGGGCTTGGCCGGTTCCTCCGCCGGCTTGTCCGCCGGGGCCACAGCAGGATCCGAGGGTTGGGCTACGGCCACACCGGCGTCCCTGGGTGCCTCGGTGACAACTCCGGCCTTTGCGGTTCCGGCATCGGCCTGCTCCTTGCCCGGCCCGGTCAACAGAGGAAGGCCGAACCAGGCGGCCGCACCCAAACCGGCCAGCAGGATCACCACCAAGGGAATCCAGAGCTTGCCGCGCGATTTGGCCCGGGCCTTGCGCACCACTCCGAAATCGGCCACCGGGGTGATGTCGCTGGTGACATCCCCGGTGGGGATGTCCGCGATCACCCGGTCGCCCAGGGCCTTGGCCTCGATGTCGACGGTGGAGCGCATCTCCTCCTTGGTCATGGGCGCCATGAACTCCAGCAGGTCCTTCTTGAACTCCCGGGCGGTCTGGTAGCGCTTCTCGGGATCCTTCTCCAGCGCCTTCGCCAGGATCGCGTCCATCTCCTTGGGAACGTCCGGGTGGGTGAGATGGATCGGGGGCGGCTGCATGTGCAGGACCTTCTGCAGGGTGTCCACGTCGGTGGTGGAGTGAAACAGCCGCACGCCGGCCAAAGTCTCCCACAGGGTGATTCCCATAGCGAACAGGTCCGCGCGGTGATCGGACTCGCCCTTGAGCTGCTCGGGGGCCATGTAGGCGAACTTGCCCTTGATCATCCCCGGGCGGGTCTGGGTCATGCGGGTGGCCGCCTTGGCGATGCCGAAGTCGATGATCTTCACCCAGCCGTCTCTGGTGATCATTATGTTCTGGGGGGAGATGTCCCGGTGGACGATATGCCGGGGCTCGCCGTGGCGGTCGGTCATTTCGTGGGCGTAGCCGAGCCCTTCCAGGGCCTCGGTGATGATGTAGACCGCCATGGGCAGGGGGATGGTCCCGCCCTTCTTGCGGTAGACCCGCTGGACGGCCGACAGCGTCTTGCCGGGCACGTACTCCAGAACGCAGTAGAGCAACTCGCCGGTGCGCTCCAGGTTGTACATCTGGACGATATTGGGGTGCTGGAGCAGGACGGTCAGCTTGGCCTCGTCAACCATGGCCTGAGAAAAGCTCTGGTCCTTGGCCAGGTGGGGGTGCAGCACCTTGAGCACCATCTCGCGCTCGAAGCCCTCGGCCCCGCCCAGCTTGGCCAGGTAGATGTCCCCCATCCCCCCGCTGGCCAGCCGCTTGAGGTCTCTGAACTTTCCGAACTGGCTGGGAGGCCCCTTCTCAAACGGCGACTTGATAGAAGCCCCCTCGATCTCGATGCCGTCGGTGGCCGGCCGGGTGATAATCTGCTGGCCGCACTTCTTGCAGGCGAACTTGGTCGCTTTCTTCTCGAGCTTCTCGTCCGAGATCCGGTACTCGGTCTCGCACTTGTCACATACGATACGAAGTTCCATGCCCCTGCTATTATTCCTCTAGATTAGACGTCTGCCAAGAAAAAGTGTGTTAGGGAGTCACGTCGATGTCCAGGGTGTAGGGGCCGGTTTGGTCGCCGTTCCAGCCGTCCACCACCAGGTACACGGTGGCATCCGAGCCGGTGTCGTTGGTCCAGGATACCGACTCGGCGGCGCCGCTGAGCCCGTCGTCGTCTCCGTCCAGGCAATTTGACTCGGCGAAGTCCGGATCGCAGATATCCAGAATATAGACGCCCAGGTCTACTCCTCCGGGAGGATCCATCGTGGCGTCGATGGTGCTCCCGTCCGGCACCACGATTTCGTAGATCACGTCCCGGCCGTAATAGTTGTAGTCCGTGCAGGTAACCGTCGGCGAACCGTGGGGGTTGAAGAAGCTGCCGAAGCTCGTGTTGTCTCCGTTGATCTGGGCCGGGAACGTGCTCACCACGATGGGGGATCCGCACCGATCCCCGGGCTGGCAGATTTCCTCGGGGCCGGGGTCCGGCAACTGGGCGACCTCCGGCACGCAGGCTCGCACCCGGCTGTTCTTGTTCGCCTGCCGCAGCACGATGAAGGCGAAGTCACAGACGTATCCGGAGGGACAGTCGGTGTCGCGGCAGCAGAAGCGGTTGCAGCTCTCTCCTGCGCCCACGTCCACGCACAGGCCGGTGGAGCAGTTGGAGTCGAAGAAATCGGTTCCGCTGCAGGCCGTTCCGAAGCCGTCCGAACCCGTCGACCCCTTGTCCATGCACAGCTTTATGGTTGAGGGCGCTTCCCCGCCCTCCCAGAACCAGCAGATGCGTCCGCCGGAGCACTCGGCCTCGGTGCAGCACATGTTCCGGCACTCCCAGCTCCCGTCGCCGTTGTCGTAGCAGCGGCCGTCGATGCAGTCGTCGTAGTTGGCGCAGCTGTCCCCCGTCTGCCCGGAGCCCTGCGGGGGGCTGCATATTCCATGGTCGAACTTCGCGCTCTGGTAGGCCGACGCCAGGCAGATCCAGTCGGCGGTGTCCGGGCCGGTGTCGCGGCAGTCGAGGGTGCTGGAACAAGCGTCGGAACAGCGGCCGTCGGTGCATGTGGACCAGATCCCGTCGAAGTAGGCCCGGCATTCGTCGGTGTAGGTGCAGGTGTCCCCGATGGGCTTGGTGCCGCCCAAAGGATGCACCTGGCAGTGACCCACCGAGTCGGCGTCCCGGTAGAACTTGCAGTAGTAGCCCAAGGGACACTCATGGTCGGGATCGCCGGGAATCTGGTAGGAGTGGTTGCACCAGTGGGTACAGATCCCGTCCTGGCAGAACATGTAGTTGTCGCCGCCGTCGGTGGCGCAGGCGGTTCCGAGGGGCTTGGGCTGCAGCTCGCACTGTCCGGACTGCGGGTTGCACACCCCGGTGTTGCAGGCATCGTCCCGGGAAGAACAGTTCGTGGCGCACTGCGGCTCGCAGGAATCGGTGGCCTCGTTGCATATCTCCCCCGCCGGGCAGGGATCGCCGAATCCCTGGCACTCGCCCTCGATGCAACCGTCGTTGGCGGTGCAGTACAGCCCATCGTTGCAGGGGGTGCAGTCCGGCTGGCCGGTGCAGCCGGACAGCTCGCAGATATCCAGGGACTCCCGGCAGATCTCGTTGGCCTGGCAGGGGCTCCCCGATCCGGTGCAGCTTCCCGCCCCGTCGCAGGTGTCGGTCAACGTACAGTACAGCCCGTCGTCGCAGACGGTCCCCGCCGTGTCGAAGCAGCTCTGGTCGGACTCCTGGCAGTGGTTGCATTCGGTTTCCGGGCAGGGATTGCCCGCGGACACGCAGACCCCGGCTCCGTCGCAGGTCTCCGCTCCGGTGCAGTACTGGCCGTCGTCGCTGCAGGGAAATCCGGAGGGGTCGAAGCAGGAATCGGCGGCCTCGTTGCAATGCTCGCACTCGGTCTCCGGGCAGGGGCTTCCCGCGGAGACGCAGGCGCCCGCTCCGTCGCAGGTCTCCAATCCCGTGCAGTACTGCCCGTCGTCGGCGCAGGCGCTGCCGGCGGTATCGAAGCAGTTGCCGGCGGTCTCGTTGCAGTGGTTGCAGTCCGTCTCCGGGCAGGGATTTCCCGAGGAGACGCAGGCTCCGGCGCCGTCGCAGGCTTCGGTCCCCGTGCAGTACTGGCCGTCGTCGCTGCAGGGAGTGCCGTGAGGATCGAAGCAGCTGTCGCTGTCCTCCTGGCAGTGATTGCACTCGGTCTCCGGGCAGGGAGGAGTGCCCGTCTGGCAGCCCGATACGGGATCGCAGGTCTCCAGCCCGTTGCAGTACTCGCCGTCGTCGCAGACCAACGGGGTCCCGGCCACGCACTGGCTGGCCACGCAGGTCTCCAGGCCGTTGCACACGTCGTCGTCGTCGCAGTCCGCATCACCGGTGCATTGCTTGCAGGTGTCGTCTTCCAGGTCGGTCAGGCCGTCGCAGTCGTTGTCGACTCCGTCCGAGCAGATCGAAGTACCCTCAGGCCCCTCAAAGACCCCGGGGTTGACGCCGGCGTCCCCGTCGTCGCAGTCGGTGCCCCCGCAGGCGTCGGAGACGAACGTGTCCCCGTCCCCGTCCAGGGGCGCGCCGGAGCAGGACCCGTCGCGGCAGGTGTCGTTCATGGTGCAGGGATCCTGGTCGTCGCAGGCGTCGGTGTTGTTGACATGGGAGCAGCCGGCGGTCGCGTCGCAGGAGTCGTCGGTGCAGTCGTTGGTGTCGTCGCACAGCAGGATCTCGACGGCGCCCGAGCAGGCGCCGGACTGGCAGGTCGGTGACATCCAGGCCAATCCGTTGCAGTAACGGGAGCCGCATTCGGTCCCGTCGGCTACCGGGGTGTTGCTGCAGCCGGCGGCGCTGTCGCACTGATCGGTTGTGCAAGTCTCGGCGTCGTTGCAGCTGGCAATCAGTTCGTTCCCGCTGCACAGCCCTCCCTGGCAGATCTGGCGCTTGAAGTCCAGGCCGTCGCAGTAGCGCGCGCCGCACTCGGCGCCGTCGGCCGCCGGCTGTGCCTCGCACTGTTGGGCCGCCTCGTTGCACACCCCCACCCGGCACTCCCCGTCCATAGCGGAGCAGTCCCGGGGACCGCCGCTTATGCAGTTGCCCGCCCCGTCGCAGGTGTCTCCGTCGGTGCAGTAGACTCCGTCGTCGCAGGGGTCGGTTGTGTTGGGGTTCTGGCACTCCCCATCGGCCGTGCAGACGTCGTCGGTGCACTCATTGCCGTCATCGCAGTCCTTGTCGGTGGAGCACTTGCCGCTGCCGGGATCCGGCTCGCAGACGGTGGGACCGTTGTTGTGGTAGCCCGGAAGGCAGGCGCACAGGGCGTCGCCGGACGCGGTCACCCCGCAGGTGCCGTGGCCGGAGCAGTCGATCCCGTCGCAGGCGGAGCCCACCGGTACGCAGCCGGTGCCGCCGTCGCTCTGGTAGCCCGGATCGCAGACGCAAACCGCCGCGCCGTTCAGCAACACGCAGCGCCCGTGTCCCGAGCAGTCCACCCCCTCGCAGAGCCCGGCCGCATCCGGCTGGCACTCCAGCCCCACTTCATGATAACCGCGGTCGCAGAAGCAGCGGGGAGCATCGTCCAGGACAACGCAGGTCCCGTGTCCGGAGCAGGTGACGTCCTGGCAGGGCGTCTCGTAGAAACCCTGCCGTCCACAGGCCAGCAGACCCGCCACCCCGATCAACACAACCAGCAATCGCGCCAACAAGTCTCTCTCCTGCCCTATTCTAGCACGATCCCGAAATATGTGTATATTTTCCGCTCGTTACTCGGCGCACAGGGTCAACTGCCAGTCGACCGGCAGTCCGGTGGAGCTGGTATAGACGCCTACTGAGACGTAATAGGTCGCACCCGGGCTGAACAGGCCGTCTTCGTCCATGTAGAAATCTTCATCGAAGATCCCGTCGAAGGTGTCCGAGCTGCCGTCGGCGATTTGCCCGGGACAGGCAATCACGTTGTATGACGTGTCGGTAACACAAACATCCAGGTCCGCGCCGGTGCCGGCGACGTCCAGGACTACGTGGATGTTGGCTGCGGTTCCGGTGTTGATGGAGAAGGTGTCCACGTCCACGTTGTCGCTGTCGGGGCCGTCGTCGTTGTTGTCCGCGCCGGTGCCCTCGATGGTGTGCACCACCCCGGACGCGAAGGTGACCCCGGTCGACTCCGGTGACCCCGGACCGGCGGTGTACGAAGGTCCGTCCCACTCCCAGTAAACCGCGTTGTTCCCGGCGTCGTCGGCCTCGAGTTGGTCGGCCGGTGAGTTCGGACAGCAGTGAGCCAGGGGCAGCCGGCAGGCCCGGATGTTGTAGAACCCGGCCTCCGGCGTCTCGACGGCGAACTCGCAGATGTACCCCGATGGGCAGTCGGAGTCCCGGCAGCAGAACCTCCCGCAGCGCTCCTCCCAGTCGCCCATGTCCAGGCACAGGCCACTGTTGCAGTCGGCGTCGTAGTTGTCGGACGCGGTGCAGGTATCCCCGAAGCTCTTGGACCCTCGCGGCGGCCCTTTGTCCGTGCAAACCTTGATGAAGGACTTGCCGTACCCGGCCTCGTACCAGCAAACATAGTCGCCAGGACATTCCCCATCGGTACAGCACATATCCCGGCACACCCGGGGCGAGTCAGACGGACAGTAGCCGTCCCGGCACTCTGAAGGGCTGGAACAGGACTCCCCGGTGGTCTTGGTGCCCTGCGACGGATTACAGAAGCCGTGGGTGTATCGGTTGGCTCCCACACCGAACTGGAAGGGAATGCAGCTCCAGCCGGAAGCGCTGGAGCAATCCTCGGTGCTGGAGCAGATGCCGGCGCAGCGCTTGGGGGAGAGTTGGGTGTCGCAGTATTGGCTGCGGCACTGGTTGTCGTTGGTGCATTCCTCTCCGGTGTCCTTGGTACCCCCTGAGTTCGGACCGCAGTATCCGGACGAGTCCGTGTCGATGTACGAATTGCAGCGATAGTCCGCCGGGCAGGCCTGAGCGGCGGGCGGCAGCTCGGAGGAGTTGTTGCACCAGTGAGTGCAGTAACCGTTCAGGCAGTACATCGGGTTCAAACCGCCGTCGGGGGAACAGGCCGTGCCGACGGGAAACGGCTGGAGCTCGCACAGGCCGGTGCCCGAGTTGCACACGCCCTCGTTGCACTGGTCGGAGTAGCAGCTGCAATCCACCGGGTCGCCCACGCAGCTTCCCGCCCCGTCGCAGATGCCGCCGCTGGTGCAGGGATCTCCCCCGCCCCCAGGGCAGGAAGTGCCCGCGGGCGAGTAGCAGTTTTCGGCGGTTTCGTTGCACTGGTTGCACTCGTCCCCGGGCGGGCAGGGGTCTCCGGAATGGACGCTGCAACTGCCGCCGCTGCACGTGTCGGTGCCGTTGCAGTAGGTCCCGTCGTCGCAGGGCTCGGTGTTGCCCGGGTTCGAGCAGCCGCCGCTGCCGTCGCACACGTCTTCGGTGCACACGTTGGAGTCGTCGCAGGAGTATGCCGTGCCGCTGCAGACGCCGCCCGAGCAGGTGTCGGTGTGGGTGCAGGGGTTGGAGTCGTCGCAGGAGGCGGTGTTGTACGGGAACAAGCAGCCTCCGTCACCGTCGCAGACATTGTCGGTGCAGACGTCGAAGTCGTCGCAGGTGTAAGGGCTCCCGGAGCAGGTTCCGCCCGAGCACACGTCGTTTTCGGTGCAATCCTCTCCGTCGTCGCAGGACGCGGTGTTGTAAGTGTGGGTACAGGTTCCGTCACCGTCGCAGGAGTCGTCGGTGCACACCTCCGAGTCGTCGCATGAGTATGCCGTGCCGCTGCAGGCACCGCCTGAACAGGTGTCGTCGTATGTACAGGGATTGGAGTCGTCGCAGGAGGCGGTGTTGTTGGTGTGGGTGCAGGTGCCGTCGCCGTTGCAGGCGTCGTCGGTGCATACGTCCGAGTCATCGCAGGAGTATGCGGTGCCGCTGCAGGCGCCGCTCGAGCATACGTCGTCCTTGGTGCAGGGGTTCAAGTCGTCGCAAGGATCGGTGTTGAACGGATTGTCACAACCGGTGATCGGATCGCAGTTGTTGTCGGTGCAGGGATTGCCGTCGTCGCAGTCCAGTGGGGTGCCCAGCTGGCAGTCGTTGTCCACGCAGGTCTCCAGGCCGTTGCAGACGTTGTCGTCGTCGCAGTCTCCGTCCACGTTGCACATCCCGCAGCTGGCTTCGGCCAGGTCGGTCAGGCCGTCGCAGTCGTTGTCGATTCCGTCCGAGCACTTGGGATCGCCGGCGGGCCCCTCCAGCACTCCCGGATTGACGGCGTAAACGCCGTCGTCGCAGTCGTCGCCGTCCGGACACAGCCCGTCGAAGTAGCCGTCGCCGTCGGTGTCCTTGTTGGTGGCCCCGGCCACGCAGCCTCCCCCACTGCAGGCGTCCAGGGTGGAGCAGGGATCTCCGTCGTCGCAGGGGGCGGTGTTGTTGGGGAAGGTGCAGCCGCCCATGCCGTCGCAAACGTCGTTGGTGCAGGGGTTGCCGTCCGTGCAGGTGTAGGGCGTACCGGCGCAGGACCCCCCCGAGCAGATGTCGCCGGACGTGCAGGGATTCCCGTCGTTACAGTCGGCGGTGTTGTTGGGGAAGGTGCAGCCGCCGACGCCGTCGCACTCGTCGTCGGTGCACGGGTTGCCGTCGGTGCAGGTGTATGGCGTACCGGCGCAGGATCCCCCCGAGCAGACGTCACCGGACGTGCAGGGATCTGTGTCGTCGCAGCCGGCGGTGTTGTTCACCCGGGTGCAGGTGCCGTCACCGTTGCAGGTGTCGTCGGTGCAGGGATTGGAGTCGTCGCAAGAGTAGGCCGTGCCGCTGCAGGCTCCTCCCGAGCATATGTCGCTGTAAGTGCACGGCTCCCCGTCGTCACAGCCCGCCGTGTTGTTCACGAAATTGCAGCCGCCGGTCCCGTCGCACACGTCATCGGTGCAGGGGTTGGTGTCATCGCAGGTATAGGTCGTCCCCGCGCAGGTCCCTCCGGAGCAGACGTCGTCTTTGGTGCACAAGTCGCCGTCGTTGCAGGCGGCCGTGTTGTACGGGTTGGAGCAGGTGCCGTCCCCGTTGCAGATGTCGTCGGTGCACACGTCGCCGTCGACGCAGGAATAGGACGCTCCCGCACAGACTCCCCCGGAGCAGACGTCGTCCTGAGTGCAGGGATTGTTGTCGTTGCATGAGTCGGTGTTGTTGGGGAAGGAACAGGTGTCGTCACCGTTGCATACGTCGTCGGTGCAGGGATTGCCGTCGGAGCAGGTGTAGGGCGTCCCGGCGCAGGCGCCGCCCGAGCAGGTGTCGGTGTGCGTGCAGGGATTACTGTCGTTGCAGCTGTCGGTGTTGTTGACGTAAGTGCAGGTACCGTCCCCGTTGCAAGTGTCGTCGGTGCACACGTTGCTGTCGTTGCATGAGTACGGTAACCCCGAGCAGACTCCACCCGAACAGGCGTCTCCATCGGTGCAGGGGTTGCCGTCGTCGCAGGCGGCGGTGTTGTATGGATACTCGCACCCGTTGACCGGATCGCAGTTGTTGTCGGTGCAGGGATCCGAGTCGTCGCAGGTCAGCGGGGTGCCCGCCTGGCAGACGTTGCTCGAGCAGGTCTCAGCGCCGTTGCAGACGTCACCATCGTCGCAATCTGCGTCGATGTTGCATTCGCCGCAGCTGGACTCCTGCAGATCGGTCAGGCCGTCGCAGTCGTTGTCGATGCCGTCGGTGCACTTGGGATCCCCGTTGGGGCCCTCGAAGACCCCCGGATTGACGCCGCTGGAGCCGTCGTCGCAGTCGGTGCCGCCCGGGCACTGGTCGTCGTAGTAGCCGTCGCCGTCGGTGTCCTTGTCGGTGGCGCCGGCGGTGCAGGCGCCCGCGGCGCAGACGTCCTGACTTGAGCAGGGATCGCCGTCGTCGCAGGATGCGGTGTTGTTGGTGTGGGTGCAGGTTCCGTCACCCTGGCAGAAGTCATCGGTGCACACGTTGGAGTCGTCGCAGGAGTATGGCGTTCCCGCGCACACTCCGCCGGAGCAGACGTCGTCCCGGGTGCAGTCGTCTCCGTCGTCGCAGCGACGGGTGTTGTTAGTGTGCGAGCAGGAACCGTCGGTGTTGCAGGTGTCGTCGGTGCAGACGTTGGCGTCGTCGCAGTCGCTGTCCGCGCTGCACCCGCCGCAGCTGACTTCCTGCATGTCCACCAGCCCGTCGCAGTCGTTGTCGACACCGTCGGAGCAGGTCGGGTCCCCCACCGGACCTTCGGTGGCTCCGGGGTGGGCACCGGGCAGATCGTCCCGGCAGTCGGTGCCCCCGGCACAGGCGGCGTCGAGGTACCCGTCCCCGTCACTGTCCTTGTCCACCGGCCCGCCCACGCACCCGCCGTCCTGACAGACGTCCTGCGAGGAGCAGGGATCGCCGTCGTCGCAGGGCAGGTTGTTGTTCAAATAGGAGCAAGTACCGTCGCCGTGATAAATGTCGTCGGTGCACACATTATTGTCCGAGCAGGAATACGCGGTTCCCGCGCAACTCATCCCCGTACAGACGTCGGAATGGGTGGCAGGGTCGCCGTCGTCGCAGGGCGTCCCGTCCGCCGCCGGCTGGCCCTCGCACTGCCCGGCCTGCTCGTTGCACACACCCTGGATGCAAACGCCCGACGCCTCGCTGCAGTCGCGCGGATCGCCGCTGCAAGACCCCGCTCCGTCACAGGCATCGTTCACCGTGCAGTACAGGCCGTCGTCGCAAGTGTCCTGGTTAAAGTCATGCCGGCAATCTCCGGCCGCCTCGCAAACGTCGTCGGTGCACACGTTCTGATCGTCGCAGTCCGCGTCGGTCGCACACTTGCCCGAGCCCGGATCGGGCACACAGGCGGTGGGGCCGTCGTTGTGGTAACCCGGCAGGCAGGAGCAGATCGGGGAACCGTCGGCCAAAACGCCGCAGGTCCCGTGGCCGGAGCAATCGACCCCGTCGCACCCGGAGCTGTCCGACACGCAGTCGGTGCCCACGCTGTGGTAGCCGGAGTCGCACAAACACGCCGCCCGGCCGTCCTGGATCACGCAGCGGCCGTGCCCCGAGCAGTCGATCCCGTCGCACACTCCGATGTCCCCGACGCAGTCCAGGCCTTCCTCGTGGTAGCCCTGGTTGCAAACGCAACGGGCGCTGTCCCCCAGATCCACGCAGATGCCATGACCCCCGCAGGTCACCCCCTGGCACGGCGAGTCGACCGGCTCGAATCCTTGCCGGCCGCACGCCAACAGCAATGCAACCCCCGCCAGGATGACCAGCAAGCCGCGGATTGATCTCATGATCGGTGCTCCTTAAAAAAACGGGTTGCCATCTCGATTGGGCAACCCGTAGCCAGTCTATTGCCATCTTCGGCAGCCCGTCTTTCCCAGATTGGGCACGTGGCTTTGCGCTCCAGGTCACGCCCGGATTGCTTTTATCGGATGGCCGATAAAAACTGTTTCCTACCGATTATGTTACAGAAATCAGCTCAAAAAAGTCAAGGTGACCCGGAGAAGAAACTCTCTTTGACCCTCGGTGTCACAGAAGAGAGACTCGGGCTGATCCGTATGAAAACTAAGATGAACTCTTCCAGGAGGAGTGTGTGATGAAACGGTCGATCGTGTTGGCGTTGGTGATTTTCCTGGGTTTTTCCGGGTATACCCTGGCTGGTCCGCTGGAGGAGGCCCTTCGGGCCATGGCCGACGGGGAAGTTTCCAAAGCCGTCTCCATCCTCGGCAAGCTGACCAAGAG
>Ga0180432_10010222_pt1 | contig 11288 bp, 8 predicted proteins | sample SS_ome_10_FD_132414 | JGI IMG/M metagenome (GOLD analysis project Ga0180432, IMG submission 132414) | Hypersaline lake sediment archaeal communities from the Salton Sea, California, USA - SS_1_MS_2 metaG | ecosystem: Environmental > Aquatic > Non-marine Saline and Alkaline > Hypersaline >... | reverse complement strand
GGCAACTTCGCAGCAACCGTTTTCCTGATAACACGTTGCGGCAAACCGTGCGTTCACTCTGGGTAATTTGGGTAGGAAAATACACGGGTTCGACGAATGCATACGGTCCACGCGGCGGTACTATGCTGTTTAGCAGCCGACGGTACGTTGGCTTAGACACTGCGCCGCCGACATGGCCGACGTACCGTCGGCCGCTAAACGATTCGTTTTGTGGATAATCCGGGGGGACTGTTTATCCTTGTCGGTCCCAACAAGCGGCGGATGCCTGTTGTCGCCCCGCTCTCGGACAGTCTCTCAGAACAGATCAATACTGCTGTCGTCGCCGGAAGGCTTATCGCCGTGTTGGCGTCTGAGTTCGGCCATCACGAAGCTGATTGTCTGGCAGTGTTCCTGGACAGCCGCGGCATGATCGGCGGCTTGCGTGGCGGCCGTTGCCTTGGCAGCCAGGTCGTTGAAACGGTCCCAATTGATATCCCAATTCTTATGGGCAGCCGCGCCACGGAGTTCTTGGACGGTCGTAGCGAGGCGAGCAACGATTTCGGCGTTGGGTTTGCAATCAATGGTGGTGTAGGGTCCTTTGCCCAGAGGACGCCCGTCGAAGACGTATGCCGCCCCCGGATCGCTGTAGCGTTGTACCAGGACCGCCAGCGCGAAGATCAGGGTACCGACCAGTGCGGCCAGTGCGACCAGTTGGAACTGCAAGGCAAATGCGCCTATGGCCGCCAGGCCGAACGCGCCCAGCAGAGTCCAGAGGAGGGGATGGACAGTCGGGTGGGGGCGGGGCCCGGTGGTGGTCACCTCGCCGGTGGACCCCTTGGCGATTTGGGGACCGGTGACGCGAACAACAATCACCGTAATGTTGTCGGGCCCGCCGCGCAAGTTGGCCAGGTCGACCAGCGATTGAACCGCTTCTGCCGGTGAAAGGCAGCGGAGAATCGTGCCCAACTCTTCGTCTTTCACCGGCCCGGACAGCCCGTCGCTGCACAGCAGAAAGGTGTCGTTGACCTCCAGCGGGAAGGGGCCCTCCAGGTCGACTTGCACGTTGGGGTTTGGGCCGAGCGATCGGGTGATGATGTTTTTGGGTACGTAGTTGGGAGCCTCGTCATCGGGGATCTGTCCGGCAGCCCGCATCTCCCAGACAAGGCTGTGGTCGAAAGTCAGCTGTTCGAGTTGGTTTTTACGCAGACGGTACACCCGGCTGTCGCCAACGTGTGCCAGCAGGGCCCCTTGCGGCAGGAGTGTCAGTACGTCGACCGTGGTGCCCATGCCCTTGAAGTCGTCGCTGGCCTGACCTCGACTGTTGATTTGACTGTTTGCCTCTCGGACGGCGTCGAGCATTGCCTCGGGCGCTGTACGGTCCTTTGCCAGTTTATTGTAAGTCAGCGGCACGACATCGCAGGCCAGCTTGCTGGCCAACTCACCGGCGGCATGGGCCCCCATCCCGTCGGCGACCATGAACAGATGTCCACGTTGCTGCCAAGCCTCTTGGCTGCCGGCAACTGCCGTGGCCATGCAGTCCTGATTGTTTGAACGCCGCAGACCGACGTCGCTCAGGGCGGCATGATCCAGACAATGCTCCCATTTGGCCGAATTCGGGTCCATGATGCTCACATGAATTAGACAAAACAAGGGGGGAACGCGATCCTGCCGGAGGGCCGCATGGTGATCTGGGTGCTCCATTGTAACTGCGCAAGACATATTCAGCCAGTCCGGCTACGATCTGCCCGTCGGACCATCCTGTGGTCCCAATTCGGCCTAGGATGTTTTCCCTCGGATCACTATACTCCCGCACTGCTTTACCAATCTTGAAACGGACAGTCCGATCTTGGGACGTTTTGTGGGGCCACCCGCAATGCCCGAACGCTTTACTATCGCCCGGGTGCTGGCTTTACCGGCAGTGTTTGCCTGCCTGGCGGGGTGCGTGCAGCGTCGAATGACGATTCGCAGCAACCCGCCGGGGGCCGTGGTCTACATCGACGACTACGAGATCGGCCCCACGCCGATTTCCACGAACTTCACCTACTACGGGACTCGCAAGATCCGGCTCGTGAAGGACGGCTACGAGACGCTAACCGTGATGCAGGCCGTGCCCGCACCCTGGTATCAAATCCCACCGCTGGACTTCGTGACGGAGAACCTGGTGCCGGGCGAACTCCGCGACCGACGGTCATTCACTTATCAGTTGCGTCCCCAGATGGTGGTTCCCACGGAGCATCTTCTCCAGCGGGCGGAGCATTTGCGGAATCGGACACACTCGGCGGGGCCGATTGCCCCGCGGCCGGCCCCGGCAGAAACGATTCCGACGCCACCGGCTTCCCCAACCGCGCCTCAACAGCCGCTTCCTCCGGAGGCCGGTGGGGTGCCATTCAATCCGCTGCCCCCCGGTGGCTGGTAGTCGGAACGAGTGGTAATTGCCGTGCCGGGATCTGTCTCGTGCGCCAGTCAGAGGTCCCGACCGTTCCAGCGGACAAAGGCTTCCAGACCGTAGTATTCGGGCAGACCGATGCGGTTGTAGAGGTCGGCAGTGTGGCGGTTGCGATCCTCGGCGCGTTGCCAGAACTCGCGGGGGTCGTCGGGACCGGGAAAGAGGGCGGAGTCCTTCTGCGATTCGTGACGGAAAATGGCCTCTTTCTTGACTTTCAGGTCGTGCGGGCTCAGGGGGACTGCGATTTCGATCGTGTGCAATGCCCATTCTTGCCAAGCCCCGCGATAAAGCAGCACCTCGGGCCGCCTGCCGGACGGAGTCTCGATCTGCTTCAAAGCCCGGAAGACCACTTGGGCGCAGACGCGGTGGGTTCCGTGTGGATCCGACAGATCGCCGGCCACGTAAATCTGTTTCGGCTGGATCTCTTCGATCAATTGGCGGACAAACCGCACATCTTCTTCAGTGGGCGGCCTCTTGGTGATCGTACCGGTTTGATAGAAGGGAAGGTCAAGGAAATGGAGGTACTCCTCGTTGCAGCCGCAAACACTGGCGGCCGACTTGGCCTCGCTCCAGCGAATCAACTGCTTGATCTTCAGCACGGCTTCGCTGTCGGGTTCGCCGGGCTTTTTTTCGGCCAGTGATTGAAGAACTTGCGATTCCAAGTCAGGTGTCTTTTGCAGGTCGATTCCAAATTGCCGGTTCAGTTCGGTCAGCAAATCAGCCAACTGTTGGGCGTCGTGGTCGAACACGGCAATATTGCCGCTGGTCAAATAGGCCACGTGCACTTCGTGTTCGTCTTCGATGAGCCGGATCATAGTTCCGCCCATGCTGATCACGTCGTCGTCGGGATGGGGGCTGAAGCAGAGGACACGTTGTGGCTGGCGGCCGGCGGGGTGGTATTCGATCGTGTCGAGCATCCAGAGGAAGACGCGGTGGGCGACTCTGGAGGCCGGGCCGTGGTGTCGCAACAACTGGTGCAGGTTGTGTTGGCGGAAGTCGTGGCCGTCGAGCTTCAGCAACGCCTTGCCCGTCTGGTCGGAAAGCCAGAGCACGGCCCGCTTGATCAGCGCGTCGGTCCATTCCACGTTACCCAAAACCCAGGGCGTGGCTACTCCGGTCAGTTCTCCGGCGGCGGCCTCGTCGAGCAGGAACGAGACATCGGGGTGTTCACGCAGGAAGCTGGCCGGTACCCGATCCGTCATAGGGCCTTCAGCCGCGTCGCGAATGATCTGGGCCTTGTGTTCTCCAAAGGCCATAAGGATGATTCGCTTGGCCTCAAATATTGTGCCGATGCCCATTGTAAGAGCTTGGGTGGGGACGTTTTCTTCGTGGAAGAAATCGGCGGCGGCATCCTTTCGGGTGACCGGGTCGAGGGTAACCAATCTGGTGCGGCTGTTGCGGACCCCGAAGGGCTCGTTGAACCCTATGTGTCCATTACGGCCGATCCCCAGCAGTTGAATGTCGATACCTCCCGCCCCGCGAATGGCCTCTTCAAATTGCCGGCAGTGTTGGTCGGCCCGGCTGACCGGTACCGTCCCGTCGGGGATATGGATGTTTTGCCGGGGGATGTTCACGTGATCGAACAGGGTTTCGAACATCCAACGGTGGTAGCTTTGAAGCTGGTCGGGCTCCAGACCGTAGTATTCGTCGAGGTTGAACGTGATCACTCGGGAAAAATCGAGTCCCTCGTCGCGGTGCATCCGCACCAGTTCACGATAGACACCTAAAGGTGTTGATCCGGTGGCCAACCCGAGCACGGCCGGTTGGCCGAACGCATTCTGCTCGCGAATCGTGTTGGCGATGGTGGCGGCCACGTGGTGGGTTGCATCGGTGTTTGAATCGAACACGTAGCAGGGGATCTGTGTGCCGGTAACAAGATGCGCCGGGTGCTGCATGGTTGGGTCTTCTCCGTTTGCTTCAGGACCACTGCGAAGCCGCAAGTGGCCTTCATCATTCATCCTTCATGCTTCATCATTTCATTGTTCCCCCGTGACCACCATGTTGTCGCGGTGGATGATTTCATCGTAGGGGTGATAGCCCAGGGCGGCTGCGATGGCGTCGGTTCGCAGCCCTTTGATCCGCTGGATGTCGGCCGAGGAGTAGTTTGACAGTCCGCGAGCGAACTCGAGATGGTTGGCATCACACAGGGCGACAACGTCACCCTTGTCGAATCGGCCACCTACTTCCAGGACTCCTATCGGCAGCAAACTACGTCCTTGGTGCTCGATCGCCCGCCGGGCACCGGCGTCGAGCGTGAGCTGGCCACGGGGCTGGACTGTTAATCCGATCCAGCGTTTTCGGGCGGCAACAAGCGATCCCTGGGCCAGAAAGAGCGTTCCGACGACCTCTCCGGCGATAATTCGCGGCAGGGCGTCGGGCATGTGTCCTCCGGCAATGATAACGTTTTCCCCACCGGCGGTGGCTTGTCGGGCGGCCTCCAGTTTGCTGGCCATTCCACCCTTCCCAAGACCCCTTGAGGAGTCGCACACCAAATCAAAGATCGATTTGTCCAAATGCTTTACGGTGGGAATCACGCGGGAGTGCGGAGCGGCCGGATCACCGTCGTACAACCCGGCCACGTCGGAAAGCAGGACCAAGAGCGGGGCCTGAATAAGATTGGTCACGATTGCAGCCAGCCGGTCATTGTCACCAAACGTGGTTTTCAGTTCGTCAACGGCAACGGTGTCGTTCTCGTTGATGATCGGCACCGCCCCATATTCCAGCAGCGTGAGGATGGTATTTCGAGCGTTGAGATACCGTGTGCGATGGTCGAGATCCTCGGTGGTCAGGAGGATTTGGGCGGCATGATGGCCGTGAATACGGAGCATCTTTTCGTAGGCTTCCACCAGCACGCTTTGCCCTACGGCAGCCACCGCCTGTAGACGGGCAAGGCTGGTAGGGCGGCTGGTCAGACCCAGTCGTCCCATCCCCGCGCCAACCGCTCCGGAACTGACCAAGGCCACCTGGCGGCCGGAAGTCATCACCTGGTGCAATTGATCGGCCAGTTGGGCGATCCGCTCGTAGTTGAGCGTACCGTCGGGCAGGGTGAGCACGCGGGTGCCCACCTTGACCACGATGAGTATGGATGTTGCGGCAATTTCTTGACGTAGTAAATCAGTCATGTTTCTCAGCAACAGGGCACAAAATCCCTAATACTTCAGGATACCTTCATCTTCGCTCAGCCAAAAGGCTCCCGAGTGCCCTCTTTTCGGAGATCAGACCTTAGTGGTAGAATAAAGTAAGAATCGGAGCCGGGATAGCGACAGAGCCGCTATTGTCTGGCCATCCGACCGGGCCCATTTGACCAGCTTTTTCCCTCACCACAAGTCAAGGCCGATGCCTGCCCGTCGGTCTACCGGAGTGTTGATGAGTGAACCGCGCGAGGAATGTGGCGTAGCCGCCATCTATCACCTTCCAGGCCAGGGAAAGAGTCGTCTCTGTTCCGAGCAGGGTCCGGAGGAAATCTCCCGGCTGATGCCGCGGATGTTGCTCGATATTCAGAACCGCGGCCAGCTAGCTGCCGGGCTCACTACCTACAATCCTAATCGCAAGCAGTTGATCGATACCCACAAGGAAGTAGGAACTGTCACCGAGGTCTTCCGGCTCAATCATAAAGCGAAGTTCGAGAGCCTGATGAGAGAATACGCGGGTCGGGCCGCCATCGGACACGTTCGCTATGCCACCAGCGGCCACGACGACCGCAGCTACGCCCAGCCTTTCGAGCGGCACCATATCAAGAAACACAAGTGGTTCAGCTTCAGTTTTAACGGCCAATTGGCCAATTTCCGAGAGTTGAGAGCGGCACTTTTGGCCGACAACGACACGTATCTCGCCCGGGAAGCCGATACCGAAATCATAATGCATGCCATGTGCACGGGGCTCTCGCACGATAAGCGACCGCAGTTGCTCGGCGTCTGCCGGGAACTTGCCGAGAAGTTCGACGGCGCCTACAGCTTGGTGTTCCTCGACGCGCTGGGCGACATGCTCGTCGCCCGGGACCCCTTGGGTATAAAGCCGTTGAGTTATGCTGTGGACGGCCCGCTGTTTGCGTCTGCCAGCGAAAGCGTGGCCCTGCTGAACCTCGGTTTTCCCCCAGAGAGCATCCGGTCGCTCCCGCCCGGATATGCCGTGGCGATCGCCGACGGGCGCTTGGAAATCGGGCCGTTCGCTTCCAGTGTGCGACGCGCTCATTGTTTCTTCGAGTGGGTCTATTTCTCCAACGTAGCCAGCACGTTGGACGGCCAAAGCGTCTACCTTGCCCGAAAAGCCTTGGGCGAGGAGTTAGCCCGGCTGGAGACCGTGACCCTTGACGATGATACGATCGTCGTCCCGGTCCCCGATACAAGCAAGGCTGCGGCCGATGCGATGGCCTACAAGCTTCGCATCCCCAGTGTGGAAGGCTTGATCCGCAACCGTTACAGCGGCCGTACTTTCATCGAAGGGAGCGACAACCGCAAAAGAAAAGCCGAGACCAAATACACACCCCTCCGCCAGGTCCTGGAAGGTAAACGGTTGCTGCTGGTTGAGGACTCGATCGTCCGTTCCACAACCATGAAGGTGCTCTTGGAGCGGATCCGCAAGCTGGGGTTGCCCAAGGAGATCCACGTTCGAGTAGCGTGCCCGCCAATCGTCAGTCCGTGCTTCTACGGTATCGATATGTCGACCGTCGGCGAGCTGTTCGCGCCGCCTTTCCTGGACGGGGGCCCCTTGACGTCCCAGATCGAGGCCGAAATGGCCCGACAACTTGGAGCCGATTCGCTCCGCTACCTGCCGGTGGAGTCGATCGCCAGGGCGATCGGGTTGGACCCCGACGAGCTTTGCCGGGCGTGCATCACCGGCGATTATCCCACCGCCTGGGGGCGCAAACTGTACAAAGAGGCCATAGAGAATAACCGCAATGGGCTCACCGGCCGAACGTATGAGACAGTGAGCAGTGGGCAGTGAGCAGTGGGCAGGGAGCCGTGGATCCTCGGCTACGTCAGGGTATCCAGCCCGATTACGTTGGGATCGGATTGAATCAGGGCTAGCTTCTCAAGCCATTCGAGACGATGCCGGACTTCAGCCACGGAAGATTTTGCCGAAGAAGCTGATCCGTTGAATCGGTCCCGATCGCCGAAATCCCATAGCAGTTGGCGAAGCTTGTCGGCGTAAAAATCGACCAGGTCGATCGACTCTTCGGGATCGATGCCCTCCCGATCCAAATCGAGCCTGACCATTGCCAGATCCCGCAGCTGCTGATCGGAAATCGCGCCAAGTTTGCGTAGTTGGTGGATCATCTCGGAGAACTCGTGGGGTGAGATGTCCGTGACGTCGTAGTCGGCCAGTACTTTGCAGACGGCGGCATCCGGCTTGACATTCGTTCCGGGTGTCAGACTGAACGCGTCGAGCGGCTTGCTCGAAACACGCTCGACCGGTTGCTCCGGTCGGCCGAGTCCTGTCGGGTCGGGGTAGCCGGGAAGAAGATTGCCGATTCGCATCAACCTGGTTCCTATGATTTCTCGGGCACGATGGGCTGTCCAGGAGGCCTACGCCGTTGGGCTCCTTGGCCATCGCGGGAAGTATTTGAGTCTTCAGCGGCAACCCCTGCGCGACCTGTGCCCGTCCGGTGTGGCCCGCTTCCAGCGGGCCATGGTTTGCAAGCACGTAAGAAACGTGTCCCGAGTTCGGACTGCAAACGCCGCGCCGACGCCGACCTTTATTCTGTCGGACGTCTTTCCGCTTTCCGGAATCATTTGAGACATAAGGTACTTACATCGTTATTCCGAGGCGGCGTGTCTCGCGGCGCTGGACGGGCGACAAGGCTTCACGGCGCGGTTTCTGCCGCATCGAGGCGCAAAATCGGCCGCTTCCTCAGACAAGTCACTCAACCGGCCTGCGAAACTGGGCCCGGTAAACCGGCTGGCCCTGAAGCCGGGTGCGACGCTCGAAATGGGTCCGGTAGTCCATGTCGTGCTCAGCCGGAATCTCGGCCACCGACAGCGGACCTTCCAGGTCGGTATGGGTTACCAGAAGGTCCAAGGAGGTGCGAAAATACTCCTCGACGTCCGTCCAGAAGTGCAGCGTGCCGCTGGGCAATAGCGTCCGCCGAAGATCGCGCACAAGTGATTCTGTGAAAAGACGCCGCTTCTCGTGACGTCTCTTCCACCACGGGTCGGGGAAATAGATGTGTACTGCGGCCACCGAATCGGGTGGCAATAGCTGGCCAAAGATTCGCCCTGCATCGGCAATTGCGATCACGGCGTTCGCGATTGCCCGTTTGGCCAGGCCGGCCGCGGCAAATCGGGCATACTTCGGGGCGATCTCGATGCCCAGGAAGTCGACTTCCGGCCGGCGGGAGGCAGCGGTCCGCAAGAAAAGCCCCTTGCCCGAACCAACCTCCACCTCTAACGGTGCCCGACGTCCAAAGAGCCTTGCACCGTCCCACGGTTGGGGGAGCTGATCGAACGTTTTCAAGTTGCCCGACAAATCGAGCGAAGGATCGATCTTTCGTAAAGCGCGGCGACCCATGGCGGTAGATAATTGGCATGGGGCGATGGGCAATAGGCAGAGTTGATGCCGGGAAGGCTGCTCAGGAAGATTCTGCCCTGAGCTCGTCGACCGGCAGAGCGATCCCTTTGAGCACCCCCCCGCAGGTCAGGTTTTCCCGGACAAAGCACTGGAACTCGCAGGTCAAGATCGTCCTGCGGACCTTCAGCACCCGGGCGACGACCACGAACCGCTCTCCCGGCCGCACCACGCCACGAAAGCGAACCTTGTCCAGCCCGCCGTAGCCGACCAGTTCGGAGTCGATCAGGCCGTACTTGAGTGTGTAGTAGCTGGCCATCTGGGCGGCCGCTTCACACATGATCACACCCGGCATCAGCGGCATACCGGGCATGTGACCCCGGACCCAAAAATCGTCCATCTTCAGGTCCTTGTATCCGACACAGATGTGCCGCTTGGTGTCCTCGTAGCAGGTTGCCGTGAGTTGTTCCATCTCGTACCGCTGTGGGTTGTAGCGGCGGATTTCCTCGATGTCGGCAACAACATGGTTCAAATCGTATTCGGAGAAATCTAGGATTAGTGGTTTGTTGGCCACGCCTAACTCCTTCACACCTGCTCGACATCTACCCGCGAGGCGTCAGAATAACCGCAAAAATGGCCCTGCGGAGGAACAGTATTGCAATCACGCCGTGGCCGTGCTGAAGACTGGTCGAGAAGTCAATCTTTTTGGCACAGAGCACTAGGTACGTACGGTTTTCCGCTTCGACTTCCGCACTTTGCTGGAAGCAGGACGCTTTCCGTGATTGGCTTTCGTGATTTTCCGTCTCGGTTTGGCCATATTGCGACACTCCGCGACATTCCGCCCATTTTTGTTATTTCGTTACGACGTGACCCTTTAGTTTACTCTTCTACGCTAAAGCTGTGAAGTGTGGCCGGTCGCGGGGCGTGGGCAACCTGATCGCACAGGACTTTGCCGCACGAACCCTTGTCAAGGGGGCTACTAAACAGCTTTATAGTCGTAGTTATAATCAGTGGATAGCATAACACCGCATATGGTGTCCAAGCACGTGCCTGACCGAGTGTCGTACGGTCGACGCAGTGGCGGCGTCTCGTGTTTTGCCGGCTGTTGCAGAAGTTCCATCGCCGCCCCAAGGCCGTAGCTGAAGTCGACGGGGTGCTATCGGCCTGTTACACCGAATCGCTCCTTGCGGTGTGGTGCCGGAGCGGCGTGGCGGCTGGTGCCCGGATGGTGCCCCGCCTCGTAGCGGTGATGGATTTGCTTCGACGGGGTGGGGACTGTCAAGTGTGGCTGCTCGTCGGGATCGGTTTCCGGTCGGTTCCGCGTCAGCCAGGCCATCAGTGCCGGCAGTATAACCAGCGAACTGAACAGGCAACAGCTCACACCAATCGTCAATACACGCCCCAGGCTTTGCAATCCCCTGTGCGAGGCGATCATCAGGCTACCGAAGCCGACCATGGTGGTAAGCGAGGTGATCAATACTGCACTGGCCGTTGAGGCGGAAGTTCGGTAGCGTCCGGACTGACGGCGGAAGTCGTGGACAAGGTGAACGCCGTCGTCGATGCCGATACCGAGGATCAGCGGCAGGACGATCATGTTGGCCGGGTTTAGCGGGATGTTCAGTAGGCCCAACAGGCCAAACATCTGTAGCGTGCCCAGCCCCAGCGGCAGCATGGCCAGCAGGGCATAGCGGACGCTGCGGAAGTCGAGATACAGCACCATGAGGATGGCCGCCAAGGCGTACCAGGCTGCTTGTTCGTAGCTGCGTTTCATCTGTCGCGAGGCTTCATACGTTTGAAGCGGGTTGCCGGTTGCCCGGGGATCCACGCTACGGACCTCGCGAACGAATTTCTCCATGGCGTCCATGTCCCAGATGTCCGACTTGCTATAGATCTTCAGTAGGAATCGGCCGCGTTGTCCGACGAATCGGGTGACGAGGCTTTCGGGCAGGTCGGCCAGTTGGGGCGGTTCGGGGTTGGCCATGGTCCACAAGACATGGAGTCGGGTCAGCAGGTCGCCGGCCATTCGATCCTGGTAGTCGGAGAGCCGTTGCCAACATTCGCGCAGCGGCATGCGTCGCAACGTGTCGCGGACCTGCTCCAACTGGCGTCTGACGCGCGCGGCCTGGGCGGTACCGACCAGCAAGGTTTGAGCTCGGGCCAGGGCGCGGCCTAACTCGGCCGGCGGGTCGACCGGGATCTTGGGAGCCCGTTCCGGCAGATCGGCCAGCCGCCGCTGGATCCGCTCGATCACGGGGCCTTTTTGTCCGTGATCAGTCGGAAAGAGCGAGGCGATTTCCTGGACACGCGCGACCGACTCCAGTTGCAGGAACCGGTCTCTGCGGGCGAGCAGCTCCTCGCG
>Ga0180432_10010221_pt1 | contig 11288 bp, 10 predicted proteins | sample SS_ome_10_FD_132414 | JGI IMG/M metagenome (GOLD analysis project Ga0180432, IMG submission 132414) | Hypersaline lake sediment archaeal communities from the Salton Sea, California, USA - SS_1_MS_2 metaG | ecosystem: Environmental > Aquatic > Non-marine Saline and Alkaline > Hypersaline >... | reverse complement strand
GCGCTTGCACTCGGCCATCGCCGCATCGTAGTCTTCAAACAGAGCGATCAACGTTCTGGACATGGGTGTGTCCTCCTCTGGTTCGGTTCCCACTGTCCATGAGGTCACACCCATTCCTATACCTACCCGCGAAATTACACAATCTTTGGTACTCCACCCACGCGGCCTGAACACCATGAACACACCCAACTACAACCCAGCCCCAAGCGAAATTACACAAGACTATGGACACCACCCCCGCCCGACCGGAGCTCAGGGCGCCGCCCCCGTCCCTCCAGCCGCTTGACACCCAGCCGCCGTGACGCCATCCTCTCGCCGAGAGAACAGACACGGAGGTAGGCCATGCCGTCAGTGTTCAAGCCGTGGGACGCGTCGCGCGCCAGGGAAGTCGTCCGCCGCCACAAGAACAACCCCATCCTGACCGGGGCCGATTTCCCCGGCGACATCACCTGGGTGTTCAACTCCGGCGTCATCAACCACGACGGCCGCATCATCATGGTCTGCCGCGTCGAGGACGCCGCCCTCAACGCCTACCTGTGGATCGCCGACTCCGACGACGGCGTCCGCTTCACGCCCCGGCCCGCGCCCGTCGAGGTCCCGCACGACGACCCCGACTACGCCGAGTACGCCGCCCGCACCTACTTCGACCCCCGCGTCACCCGGCTCGACGACGCCTTCTACATCTGCGTCGCCGCGCACAGCCGCCACACCTGCCGGCTCGCGCTCTTCCGCACGGCCGACTTCGACCGCTTCGAGTGGCTCGGCTGCATCTCCGAGCCCGACAACCGAAACGGCGTCCTCTTCCCCGAAAAAATCGGCGGCGCCTACGCCCGCCTCGACCGCCCCAACGTCAGCCGCCTCGGCGAGGGCGACCTCTGGATCTCGTTCTCGCCCGACCTCATCCACTGGGGCCGCAGCCGCTGCGTGCTCAGGCGCGACGACTTCCGCTGGGCGTGGCACAAGATCGGCGGCGGCGCCGTGCCCGTGCGCACCGACGAGGGCTGGCTCACCATCTTCCACGGCGTGCGCACCCAGTGCGCCTACCACTACGTCTACCAGGCGGGCGTCTGCCTCCTCGACCTCGACGACCCCGCGAAAGTCGTCGCCAAGGCCGAGCGCGCCATCCTCGTGCCGAAAATGGACTACGAGCTCACCGGCCAGACACCGAGCGTCGTCTTCCCCACCGCCGCCATCCCCGGGCCCGACGGCTCCTTGCGCATCTACTACGGCGCCGCCGACTCCGTCCAGTGCCTCGCCGAAGCCGACATCAACGAGCTGATCGCCGTCTGCAAAAACGAGTAGCCTCGGCTCGCAGCGCCTCGCGCCCCTGCTCGAGCAGCTCGGCCACCTCCCGCCCGCCGTGCGAAAGCAGCACCTCGACCTGCGCCTCCCCCACGCTGCCCGCCGTCACCGTCACGTTGCCCAGGCGCCTGAGCGCCCGCTTCAGGCCGCGTATCAAGCGCTGCAGCTCCGCCTTCGGCGCCACCGGCGCGTCCGCAAACGGCGTCGTGCGCTTCGGCACGAAGGGGCTGAGCGCCACCTTCACCGGCAGCACGCGCGCCACACGCTTGACCAACTCGACGATCGCCGCCGCGTCCCCCTCGCTCTCGCCCGGCACGCCCACCATGAAGTAGAGCTTCACAAACCGCAGGCCGTGCCGCCGGCTCATCTCCGCGCACCGGACGACCTCCTCGTCGGTCAACCCCTTGCCCAGCGCTCGCCGGAGCCCCTCGCTGCCTGCCTCCGGCGCGATCGTCACCGTGCGCTGCCCGCCCGACGCCAGGCACCGCAGCAGCGCGTCGGAGACCCCGTCGGCCTGGAAGCTCGACACCGACACCGTCGCCCCCATCCGCAGGAGCTCGTCGTAGAGACGGTCGGCGTCGGGATGGTCCACGATCGTCGCGCCCACGAGCCCGATCCTGTCCGTCAGCACGAGCCCGCGCCGCACCGACTCGAGAATCGCCTCGACGCTCCGCATCCGCGCCGCGCCGTACAGCCCTCGCGTCGCACAGAACCGGCACCCGCGCGTACATCCCCGGCTGATCTCGACGAGAAAGCGGTCGGCAAACTCCGTGTGCGGCGTCACAATCGCCGAGTCGGTCGGATACGCATCAAGGTCCTGCACCCGCGCCGGCCTCGGCGCCGCCCCGTCCCGCAACGGCACGTAACAGCCCGCGATCCCCCGCGCCTCGTCGAGAAGCGCATCCCGGTCGCCCGCCGCGGCCACCGCGTCCAGCAGCGCCGGCAGCGTCTCCTCGACCTCTCCGAGCAGGAACACGTCCACGAACGGCGCCAGCGGCTCCGGATTCAGCGTCGCCGCCACGCCCCCGCACACCACCAGCGGACCCCGCTCGCCGCGCGCCTCGGCCCGCAGCGGGATGCCCGCCCGGCGCAGCAGCTCGACCGCGTTCAGCTCGTCGAGCTCGTACGAGACCGAGAGCGCGACGACATCGAAGTCCGCCGGCGGCCGGCCGGTCTCGAGCGCCCGCGCCGCGCCGTCTGCCCACACGAAGACGCGGTCGCACCAGAACGCCGGGTGCGCGTTGATCGCGCGGTAGAGCGCGTGGACCGCCAGGTTGCTCATCCCGACGGAGTACGTGTTGGGAAAAACAAGGGCCGCACTCAGCCGCCCGAACGCCGAGCGCACCTCGCCCCGCTCGGACGTGAGCAGCTCGGACCTCGACGGCTCGCGCGCGCGCCGCATGCTCACCCCTGCGGCCCCGCCAGCTTCCGGATGATGCCCGTCACCGCGAGCCTCTTCTCCAGAAACGTCTCGAGCACCAGGTCGAAAAGGCGGGCGAGCTCGGTCGTCTGCGCCGGCGAGAGCCGCACCCGGCCCACGCGCTCGAGCGGCGTCTCATCGAGGCGCTTGAGCACGCTGAACGCGCCGGGCGACACCCGGCGGCCCGTCAGCCCGCGGCCGCACGACCCGCACAAAAACCCCTTGTGCGTGGGCGAGAACAGCGCCCCGCCCTTCAGCGGCGCCCCATCGGCCACGCACCGCGCCAACTCCAGCTCGTAGCCGCTCAGCGCGATGAGCCGGAGCTGATAGGCAAACAGCACCGCACCGGCGTTCGCAGTCGCCTCGAGCTGCCCCAACACCCGCACCAGCAGCTTGTACACCTCCGGCTGCGGGTCCTCGTCAACCTGCGTCTCGTCAACCAAAGCCAGCGCGAACAGCGCCGCCGAGAGCCGCCCCAGGTCCCCGCGCAGCCCCGAGGCCCCCCCGAGCGCCGCGCACTCCTTCAGCGTGTGCAACCCGCTCCGGCCGGGGATGAACACCAGCTCGACGTGGCTGAGCGGCTCGACCAGACCCGCGAACGGGCTCTTGCCGCGCTTGGCGCCCTTGGCCAGCAGCCGCACCTTGCCCAGATCGCGACTGAACGCCGTCACCAGCCGGCTCGTCTCCGAGTAGTCGCCCACCCTGAGAATCACCGCGGGCGTCGTCACGAAGCGGGTGCTCACGCGCACATCCCCTCAAGACCGCGCCGGGATGGGGCGGGCCCGGATGGTCATACCGGCTGCGTCTCCTCGTCCGGGGCCGCCTGCGGCTCCTGTTTCGGTCCGCGCCGGAGGTGAGAGAAAATCTGCGTGCGCCGCTCCGGCAACACGGCCCCGCCGGAGATCACCATCTTCATCCCTTCCTCGACGCTCATGTCGAGCCGCTCGAACTCGTCCTCCGTCGCCACGATCATGAACCCGCTCGTCGGGTTCGGCGAGGTCGGCACGAAAATCGTGTACACCTCCCCCTCGGTCTTGTCCTGGATCTCACCCGTCGTGCGCGAGGTAATGAACGCCAGCGAGCGAATGCCCGGCCGAGGGAATTCGATGAGCACCACGGCCGAAAACATCTCGCTCTTCTCGCTCAACACCGAGCGGCTGATCTGGCGCAAAGTGACGTAGATGCGGTTGAACAGCGGGATACGCTCCAGCAGCATGTCACCGAACTTGATGAAGTGCTTACCGATGATATTGCGCGCCAGCCACCCGATGAACATAGTCGCCACGATCATGACAAGCAGGATCAGGACCTGGACGAAGAGTTTTACTTCTCTGGGTACGGTGCCCTTGGGCCAGCCTTGCTCCAGATTCGTGTGCTCGACCACCCAGTTGAAGATGCCGCCGGTAACCCGGCCGAGGACCCAGACGAACAGGAAGATCGACAGCACCACCGGCAGCACCACGGCCAGCCCGGCAAAGAAATTGTCGCGAAGCCATCGCTGAACGCGCATCGCCCGCAGCCCTCGTCCTCGGATTCCCCCCTACGGCGAGTCGCCCGGCGCGAGCGCCGCCAGCCGCACCTTGTGGATGCGCCGCTCGTCGGCCTCGAGCACCGTGACCTCCACGCCGTTCTCCCTCAGCACCTCGCCCGCCTCGGGCACCTTGCCCAGACGCGTAAAGAGGAACCCACCCAGTGTATCATATTCCTCCTCCTCCGGGAGCACGATGCCCAGCTCGTCCTCGATCTCCCCGATCCCCATCTTGGCGTCCACGATGAACCCGCCCGTGCCGTCCGCCTCGTACAGCGCCGACTCCGTGTCGTACTCGTCGCGGATCTCCCCGACGATCTCCTCCAGAAGGTCCTCGATCGTCACCAGCCCCGCCGTACCGCCGTACTCGTCCACCACGATCGCCAGGTGCATCCGCCGCTGCTGGAACTCGCGCAGCAGCTCGACCACCCGCTTCGTCTCCGGCACGAACATCGGCTCGTGCACCGCCTCCGTGACCGTGCGCTCCCCCAACGGCCCTTTCCCCACGTGCGCCAGCAGGTCCTTGGCGTAGAGCACCCCGACCACCGTGTCCAGATTGTCGTGATACACCGGGATGCGCGAGTGGCCCTTGTCCACAACGAGCCGGTGCGCCTCGACCAACGTGGCCTCGTCCTCGAGGCACACCATGTCCACACGCGGCACCATCACCTCGCGCACGATCGTGTCCCGAAACTCGAAAATCGACGTGATCAGCTCCCGGTCGTCCGCCTCGAGCTTGCCGTTCTCCTCGGACGCCTCGATGAGCTCACGCAGCACACTCGGCGCCTCCGACAGCGGGAAGATCGAACCCTCGATCCCAAACGCGCCCTTGAGCAGCCGCACCACCCGGCCCGCCACCCACGCCACCGGATAGAACACCACGTGCAGCACCCGCACCAGAGGCGCCAGCCGCCGCAGCCACGCCTCCGGACGGGCCTGCGCCAGATGCCGCGGCACCAGCTCCGCCACGAGCAAGATCACCGCCGACCCCACGCCGAGCGCCAGCACCACCTGAAGCCACAGCGGTGACACCACCAGGCGAAACAGAACGAAGAGCACGCACACACCGGCCAACTTGGCCAGATTGTTCACGATCAGGATGGTCAACAGGTACTCGTCGCTGCGCTCGAGCAGCACAAGGCGGCCCGTGGCCCTCCCCCCGCCTTCAGCGCTGCCGCCCCTCTGCGCGACCCGCAGCCCCAGCAGCGACTCCCGCGCGATGCCGGCCGCTGCACTCAGGACCACCAGCACCGCGTAGAGCAGGAATAACTCTGTCTCTTCTTCCAAGACTCCTTCAGCTCCTTCTCAGTCGCCAGTATGCACGACGCGGCCACGCAAGACAACCCCCGCCGCGGCCGCCTGGCCCAGCAGCTCCTCCTCGCGCCGGCGCATCCGTGCCCGGGCCGGCTCGCCCCGGTCGTCGTAGCCAAGCAGGTGAAGCAACCCGTGCACCAGGTACAGCGACAGCTCCGCGAGCGTATCCCCCCCGTGCTCGCGGCTGTAGCCGATCGCCCGCTCGGCCGACACCACCACGTCGCCCAGCAGCACCGCCCCACCGTGCTGGGCCGCCTCCGGTCCGGCCGCCTCTGGCCCGGAGGCCTCCTCCATCGGGAACGCAATCACGTCGGTGGGTCCCTCACGGCCAAGGTGGCGGACATTGAGCGCCGCGATCGCCGCGTCGTCCACGACCGCAATGCTCACCTCCGCCCCCGCGGGCGCACCCTCGGACTCCAGCACGAACTCGGCCAGCCCCCGCACGCTCGCCTCATCGAGCTCAAGGTGCTTTTGTGAGTTGCTGATCAGAACGGCTCTCGCCGCGGCGGCCGTCGGCCTCTCCGGACCCGTGGGCCTCCCCGGCCCCTTCGGCCCCCTGAGCCTCGCCCTGGTCGGCCTCTTCTTCACCCGCCTCAACCTCAGCCTCTTCCTCGCCCGGCTCGCCCTCCTTCGGATACTTCACCCGCTGGTGCAGCGTGCCAAGCACGATATGCGTAAACGACTCCCGGATGCGGTGCAGGTCGCGCAGCGTCAGGTCACTCTCGTCAAGCTGCCCGTCGTTGAACCGCGCCAGGATCAGCTCGCGCACGAGCGTCCGGATCTTCGTGGCCGTCGGCTTCTCCATCGCCCGGGCCGCCGCCTCGACCGCATCGGCCAGCATGATGATCGCCGCCTCCTTGCTCTGCGGCTTCGGGCCCGGGTAGCGGAAGTCCGCCTCATCGACGCCCGCGGCCTCCCCGTTCATCTGCTCGGCCCGCTTGTAGAAAAAGTACACCAGCGACGTGCCGTGGTGCTCGCGAATGATGTCCAAAATCGCGGGCTTGAGCCGGTACTTCACCCCCAGGTCTATGCCGTCCTTGACGTGGCTCGTGATGATCAGGCTCGACATGGACGGAATCAGCGTGTCGTGACGGCTCCGCGCGTGCTGCTCGTTCTCGCTGAAATACGCCGGCTTCTTCAGCTTGCCGATGTCGTGGTACAGCGCCCCCACCCGCGCCAGCAGCGCGTTGGCGCCGATCGCCTCCGCGGCCGACTCCGCCAGGTTGCCCACGATGAGCGAGTGGTGGTACGTGCCCGGCGCCTCCATCACCATCCGCTTGAGCAGCGGGTGGTTCGAATCGCCCAGCTCGACGAGACTGATGTTCGTCGTGATGTGGAACAAAATCTCCAGCGACGGCAGCAGCAGCCACGCAAGCACCGTCGCCGCCACGCCCGCCGCCAGGCCCCCCACGCCCTGGCGCCACAGCACGTCCGCCCCCAGCCCGCGAAGCATCCCCACCACCGCAATCACAATGAAACTCAGCAACCCGATGATCGCCCCCGAACGAATGAACTCCTTGCGGTAGCGGATCGTGCGCGCATACAGCGCCGCCGCGCTCCCCGACATGATCCCCAACAACACGAACGTCGGGTCGATCGTGATCTCCGCCGTCAGCGCACTGTAGTGAATGCCCGAGATCACCGACAGCACCAGCATCAGGAAAAACGCCAGCCGCAGCCGGAACACCATCGCCACGATCATCACCGGCAGCGCCACAAACACCGGAAACTGCACCACGTACGGCCACCACCGCCCCGGCGGGTCCGTCAGCGCGATCGCCTTGGTCAGACCCAACGCCATGACCGACACGACCCCGATAAGCGCCAGCTTCGACGTGCGCCCGAAGACCCGCGGCTCGAACCGCGCCAGGTACAGCGCGCTCAGCCCCAGCAGCACCGCCATCGCCACCGCCACGGAACCCCGGTACAGGTACCGCGTCTTGCGCGCCCCCTCCGCCCGGAGCTCCTCCTCGTTGAGCGCGCGCAGCTTCTGCACGTGCACGTCCGTGGCCTTCTCCCCCTTGCTGATGATCGTCTCGAGCCGGCCCACCTCCGTGTACTGCTTCGGCACCACCGCCGCCCGCTTCTCCCGCAGCAGGCGCGTCGTTGCCGAATCGTCCATGAACACCGCAGCGCCGTCCGCGATCACCTTGAGGATCGCCACCACCTCGTCCGGCTCCCCCTCGAACGCCTCCTCCACCGCCTCGTCAAGCCCGTGGCCGAACGCCGTGGCGCTGATGCACTCGTGCTCAAGCGACGACGGAGGCCGGTAATCCTCCGCGTAAAACGTCCGCACGCTCGCAAGCCCCAGCACCACGCCGCGCAGCTGCCCCACCCGGCCCGCGTACTTCGGGTCCGAAAGCACCTCGTTGATCTGCACGGAGTCGAACTTCGGAAACAGCCGCACCGCCTCCTGCTCGACACGCTGGCGCCGCCCGTCCGCCGCCTCGGAGTTGCCCGTCTCCGCGTTGGCCTCGGCCGCCTCGGCGAAGAACGCCTCCAACGCCTTGAACACCTCGTTGATCTTCGCCTCGTCGAGACGCGAGATCGCCGGCACCTTCGCCCGCTCATCGTCCATCACCTGGCGGCGCTTCTCCGCGTCCTCGTACGTAAACGCACTCGTGGCCACGATATCCTGCTTCGCCTGCTGCCCCAGCGAGAGCCGGGGCAGGTACACCCGCCGCGCCACAATCACCGTGAGCGCCGCGAGCAGCACCAGCCCCGTGATCGCCCGCGGGATCGCCCCGCGATCCAGGTAGTCGAGCACCGGGTGGCGCGCCCCGCTCGCGCGCTTGACCGCGCTCGTCAACCCTCGCTTGACCAGACGACGACGCTTGAACACCCTCATGCGTCCTCACCTCCTGCGCCGCGGCCCCGGGGAAACTGCCGCTCCTCGTAGGCGCGCACGATCTTCTGCACGAGCGCGTGCCGCACCACGTCCCGCTCGGTCAACCGGCAGAAACGGATCCCCTCGATCCCCTCGAGGATGCTGCCCACCTCGATCAGCCCCGACACACGCGACGCCGGCAGGTCCACCTGCGTCACATCCCCCGTCACGACCACCCGCGAGCCGAACCCCATCCGCGTCAAAAACATCTTCATCTGCTCGCTCGTCGTGTTCTGCGCCTCATCCAGGATGATAAACGAGTCGTTGAGCGTCCGGCCCCGCATGAACGCCAGCGGCGCCACCTCGATCACCCCCGTGTCGAGCGAGCGCTTCACCTTCGGGATCTCCATCATCTCGTACAGCGCATCATAGAGCGGCCGCAGGTACGGCGACACCTTCTCGTACATGTCCCCCGGCAAAAAGCCCAGGCTCTCGCCCGCCTCGACCGCCGGCCGCGCCAGGATCATCCGCGCCACGTCCCCGCGCGTAATCGCCGACACCGCCATCGCCATCGCCAGGTACGTCTTGCCCGTGCCCGCCGGCCCGATCGCGAACACCATCTCGCCCTCGCGCATCGCGCGCACGTACGCCTCCTGGCCCTCCGTGCGCGGCACGACCACCCGCCGGCGCGACGGCACCTCGATCCGCAGGTCCGCCTCCCCGGCCCCTCGCGCCGGGCCGCCCCCGCGCTCGGCCGCCCGCGGCACCGCCCCATCGCCCGCAATCTGCCTGAGCGCCGCCTCGAACGCCACGCGGTCCGCCGGCAACCCCCGGCGCCGCTCCTCGAACAACCGCCGGAACAGCGCCTCGGCCCGCTCGACGTTCTCCCGCTCGCCGATCACGCGCAGCAGCGTGCCGCGCGCGACGAGCTGCACGCCGAGCCGCGCCTCCGCCAACCGCAGCCGCTCCTCGCCCGGCCCGAACAGCTCCCGGGCCCAATGATGGTTCTCGAATCCGATCTCCGCTTTCGCCATCTCGTGCGCGCCGCAACCGCCTCCGTCGTCCAAAACAACGCAACTCTTGGACAGCCTGCCCAGACACCGTGCCAGACAGTGTGCCCAAGAGCAATCCATCGCCGCCGCGGCCGCCACCCGCCGCCGGCGACGACGCCTCACGTCGTGTCCAACAACTCCTCGTTCAGCCGCACCGGCCCCACGAACACCGCCCCTTTGTCCACCCGCAGCGCCCGAGCCACCACTTCCCCGTAGCACCGGCCCGTCGCCCCCACCACGAGCGACGAACCACTCACCACCGGACCACGCACCTCGCCGTCGATCTCCACCGCACCCGCACTGATCCGGCCCTCGACCATCCCCCGCGCCGCCACGTACAGACGCCCGCACGTATACACGTCCTCCTGCCGCCGCGCCCGGATCTCCATGTCACGAAGCTCCACGCGCTGCCCGCATTTGGGGCACATCGTCGAGAGCGCCTCCCGCGCCGCCGTCACGTCCGCGCCGCACGTGTAACACCGCACCACGCGCGCCCGTGCGCCCTCGACCCGGCCCCCCCGCGTCGGCACGCTCGCCGCCCGCCCGCCGCGCACCGGGAACAGCTCGTGACAATGCTTGCACGTCGCATTGATCGCCGTCTTGGGCGTCGCCGTCTCCTTGCCGCAGTGCGGGCAGGCAATCAGCACCGTGGGCGCGGCATCGCCGCCAAAGGAGGGAAGCCGGCTCGACCGGCCGGGCGGGGCCGACTCGTCCACCGAGAGCCGCGTGTGACACTGCTTGCAGAACGCCGAGAGCGCTGCCTTGTCCAGGTGCTGCCGCCGGCCGCACTTTGGACACTCGACGAGCCGGGCCTCCGGAGTCCGTTTCCTGAGCCTATTCAACATGGGCTGGAAACCCCGCAAGGGGCCGCGTCGGGCCCTACGAGGCGCCGAAACTCAGCTCAACCGCCGGCTCCGGCGACTCCGCCGGCTCCGGTTTCTCCTTCTCTGTCTCGACCGCCTCGGCACGGCTCGCCTGCTCCGAGCCCACCTCGCACCGGCCGACGAACACCACCCCTTCCTCGACGATCAACTTGCTCGCCGTGATGTCGCCCACCATCTGCGCGGTCGAACGCAGCTCGACCCGGTCGCCGGCCCTGATGTTGCCATTGACCTTGCCCTCGACGACCGCGCCGCCGACCGCGATCTCCGCCTTCACATCTCCCTCGGGGCCAACATGGACCGTGCCGGAACTGGCGATCTCGCCCTCGAACTTGCCGTTGATCCTCAGTTCACCCCCGAACTTGAGACACCCCTTGAACTCCACATCGCTGCCCAGAAAGGTGCCTCCGCCCTCCGGCGGCGGCCCAACCGGGCGGTCCCTGTTCAACATCGGCTCCTCCTTGATGGGTTCCCGACTTGAAGGCCCGTCGCTCGCCGGCCCGCCCAGTGTCGAACGCACCGGCCCGGACGGCCCCGAACTCTGCCTTCCCTTCCGAAACATCTCGCTTCCTTTCGATTTCCCCGCGAAGTCAGCCACATCGAGCAGATCAACCGGCCTGCACAGCGCCAACACCGTACGAACACGCACCACACATGTCAAGCAAAAGCCGCGCCACCCCTAACAGCCTGCTGAAAAAAACGGCCTCACCCGGATCGTGCCGCAAAAGGGGCCTCACCCGGATCGTGCCGCCATGAGGGCCGGAGGCCCGCCCTTGGCGGGCAAGCCCGACAGCGCGTAGCCCGGCGCGTAAGGGCCTGTTGAAGAAACCGCCACCAGCACGTCCTCCACGGCCCGACCCACGTCGTCCTATGCCCCGAAGCACCGCCTGCACGGCGCGACCCACGTCGTCCCATGCCCCGAAGCACCTCCTGCACGGCGCGTCCCACGTCGCCCCATGCACCG
>Ga0180432_10010220_pt1 | contig 11289 bp, 8 predicted proteins | sample SS_ome_10_FD_132414 | JGI IMG/M metagenome (GOLD analysis project Ga0180432, IMG submission 132414) | Hypersaline lake sediment archaeal communities from the Salton Sea, California, USA - SS_1_MS_2 metaG | ecosystem: Environmental > Aquatic > Non-marine Saline and Alkaline > Hypersaline >... | reverse complement strand
TTATTTTTAATACAATGTTCTACAAACTGTCCGTAATGTTTAGATGATTCACTGATTACTGATATAAAGCATGTGATGTCCTTACGTAACTTTTTGGGATTAAGTATTGCAGTATATGATTTAATATATCCATGTGATTCTAACTTCGATATTCTATCTATCGTGGAGGGAAGCGACAGTCCAATCTTTTCTGCAAGTTCGTTTTTCTTTATATGTGAATCCTTTTGAAGCTCGTTGAGTATAATATAATCAGTGTCATCAAGATTCAAATCTTCTTTATGTTTTGGCTGGTGTGAAATACCTTATTAAATTAGGTTATATTTAAATAATTCCTTATAAAATAAGGAGTATTTTATGATTTATCAAGTATTATTAGATTCTTAATAATAAAAAAATCCGGACCTTTCGCAAAGCCCGGACTTTTAACAATGACATTTGTGAAGCTACTTATTTCAATAGAACCATCTTCTTTGTATCTGTGAAATCACCCGCTGTTAACGTATAGAAATAAACACCGCTTGCAAAGTTGCTTCCGTCAAAAATTACCTCTTTCAAGCCAGGTGTTACCAATTCATTATTTGCTAATATAGCAACCTCTCTACCACTAACATCAAAAACCTTTAATGTTACATTTGTAGGTTTAACAATTTCGAACCTGATTGAAGTAGTCGGGTTAAACGGATTTGGATAATTTTGCATTAATGAAAACGCTGATGGAACCTCGCTAGAAATGTTGTTGACATTAATAACACTCCCTGTCTCTGGATTTATTTTCTGATAAACCTCCCACACACGATATGTTGGAGTAAGATCAGTAAAGCTCTGACAGCCCGGTCCGCCTGTAGCCTGGTATATTATATGATATTTTGTGGTTGTATTTCCTGTTTTTGAAATTGAAGGATACATTTCATCCACATCTGTCGTATTGGTAAGATTTATTGGAGCTGACCACGTTGCTCCACCGTCATCCGAATAAGTACTCCATATATCGTTAAAATTAAATCCATCTAAAGTATCAACCTGTACACCTGAAAATGCACAGAATAACCTACTTCCATCATTTGAAAAAGCAAGCGAAGGATGAGAAACTGCAGTTGCTCCAACCGAGAGACCAGCAGCAAGCACCATATTAAATGAAGCAGTATCCATCAGAACCGGATAATTAGTTCTGTCTGCAATGACAACAGGAGTACCACCATTTATCACAGGAGACCAGAATAATAGTTTATATCCTGTTCTTGTTCCATAATTCGGTAGTCCACCGCTAAAGCCAAGTGTATTCATTGCGGTATAAACATCTGATGTACCGGATTTATAAATAATATCTGCTCCAAACCAGGGTGTTACAGAATCACCATTAAACACATCACCCTGTGTAAGACATGAAGCCATTGTATTGAATGTTGTTCCACCATCTGTTGACTGCCTGTAACTCATTTTGTTTGAAATACCACCGTTATTGTTCCACCACATAACTGTAACATCATTTCCTTCTGCAGCAATAAATTGCCTTGCATTCTCACCTATCTCACCCGGGGGAGTTGCAATAATCAACCTCGATCCGTATGTAGAATTGATATAATCGAAAGTGTTGTAGTTCAATGTATCACCAACAGGTAATGATGTTGAATAAGAACACCCGATCAAATTACCGGATATCTGATAAGAAAACATATCTCTTCCACCTCCTGGGGCAATATAAGAGGCGATTATTCCACCACCAAGAAATGATTCAATCCAGGCAGCACCTGCACGATCATTAACAATATATTGTCTGCCAGTAAACACAATATTTCTTCCAAAAGAACCTATGAAAGGATTTATATCAGGATAGGCGCTTCTTGTTGGAGGAGTCGTAATTTCGACATGCGAGGGAGGCCAGGTTGCACCATTATTAAAACTAACATTATAAATTGCATGTCTTGTCGTTGCCCCCGTCGGATCTAAAGAATCTGATATTACAAAAGAAACAATAATAGTATCTCCCAAGACATAACACGCCCTGATACTATTACCATTAGTCACGTAATCATAAAATCCCGTCATACCGGGAACTGAACCCGGGGGTTCACTGAATCTTAACGGATTTCCATAAACCGGAATGTAATTCTTTATAATCTTTCCATTTTCTTTTTCAAATGAATGCTTGACAGGACCTTTATCATTAGCAGACAATTGACAAATAAAAATGAAAGAAAATAAAACAATAAGTAAATTTTTCACGTTTGTTCTCCTTCTTGTTTTTTAAAATTTTTATAAAGACCCGGACCTTTTTAAAAAGCCTGGATTTAGCATTTCATCCAGTCAAAAAGTTTATTCGAATGTTAATGTTTCTACAATGAATAAATAAATTTATATGATAATTTAATCTTATGATAACTAACTTTCAACAACTAAATTCGATTTGAGTAAAAAAAAAGCGGGTCTTTCAACCCGCTTTTAAAATAATAAAATAAGTTTATTAATGCTTACTTCAGAAGTATCATTTTCTTTGTTGCTGTGAAATCATTAGCTTTCAAAGTATAGAAGTAAATCCCACTTGAGAGATTTACGGCATCAAAATCAATTTCCTTCATTCCAGCACTTACAACCTCGTTTTTTAACAGCGTAGCAACTTCCTGACCTGTAATGTTATAGACTTTCAAAGTAACATTGGAAGTACTCGGAATATCAAACCTGATAGTTGTTGTGGGATTGAAAGGATTAGGATAATTTTGCTGCAAGCTGTATTCTCCGGGAATTTCGCTGGAGATATTCTTTACACCAACATCTATGGAATCTGTGCTGATTTCAATTCTCACAAACATAAGCTGTGCAAGTGACTCACCATTTGAAGTGCCGTTAACAAAACTACCCGGGATAGAATCCGATTGTATGAGTAAGTTTGCATACCAGGTCGTTGCAGTGTTATCATTATAAGGCGAAATGCTGGGATAAGTCCAGTCTCTTCTTGGTGAATCAGGTGTAATCTTCACAGGTGTTTTCCAAGTAAGTCCTCCATCACCGGAAGCTGTAAAGTAAACATCATTAAAACTAGTAGTATCGGCAGCTCCACCTGTAAACGGGGATGCCACCACAAACGCGCTAAACAAAACATTACCGTCTTCTGACAGTCCTATAGTCGGTCTGCAAATTCCTGTTAAGCCGTCATTAACACCGACATGAGGATTGAATGGCACATTGCTTGAATCAGCAACAACTATACTCTTGTCAGGATCGGAACCGGGTAATGTCGGCGACCAACATCTAATATTGCTGGGAAGGCCGGGGAAAAAACCCGTTGGTGGATTAAGCATTGCAGTCTCGAATACAACCTTCGGTTGATTATACTGATATACTATTGACAAACCATTAAAAGCTCCAAGGCTATCCCCCGTAGCAGAAAAATCTGCATCGTAAATTAGTAATGGAGTACTGAATGTATTTCCATCATCAGTACTTTCCATAAAGTAGAGATCCCCAATATCAGCAGGGTAAAGATCTGAGTGGATTACATAAGCAACTCCTATTCTTCCATCCTGTCCTCTTGCTATCTGATATTCTTCGGCATTTCTAGCAGGGAAAAATGTCCATCCTGTAAATGTACCTGGAGCTGTAAGTGTCTGCCCGATATTATACCATGAAGTATCAGAAGCATTCCCTGAAGAAAGAATCACCATTTTATTTGTGTTGGTAATACTGCTTGTTGCAATCAACCTTGGCCATTCTGCCTGTATATGAGGACCTAAGACAGGGTCTAACTCTAAAAATGAACCTAAACCCGGAAATATGTCAACATAGATAAAAGTTCTGCTGATTCCATCGGTATGGTGATTTGCAACCATGATATTATTATCGCTTAGACCTGTAACGGTACAATACCCTGACCTTACATTAGCAGGAACTTCACTTATAAACGACCATGTAGTCCCCCTGTCAGCACTGTAATAATATTTGGTCCTTCTGTTTGTAAAACTCGGATCTCCAAGCTCTGCTGTCATATATACAGCATGCACTTGATCTGGATTGATTGGCGACTGCCATAATTCGACTGGTGTTCCATTGGATTGCATATCATATATAGAAGTTCCGCCCGTCGGTGTGAACGTTGCTGATGTTATGAAATCGTTCTCATAAGTTACATTAAATGAAGAGGTAAATATTTCAGCAACGGGGGGTAGGGTACTTATCCTGCTAAAATCAGTTTTCCCGTCTGTTCTTACTCCGACAACTGCATCTCTATTCATCTGTAACTTATACTCAAGTCTTGAGACTCTATCGATTTGATCCTGGGTTAATTGCGAAAACACCAAGCCATTAGAAAGAAGCGTAAACATAAATAGTAACGCGATCAGTTTTTTCATTGTTTTCTCCTTTATTTTTTAAAAATGTTATTTGAAATGTTTCTATAAAAGATTTATGAAATCATTTAAATATGATGAAATATACACATGAATAGAAATTTACAAATTTTGTTCTCCACTTGCTATAAAAAAATAAAAAAATCCGGACCTTTATCAAAGCCCGGATTTAGCACTATAATCATTTTAATAAAAAAAAACTCACGGCACCAAAATCTTCACGACATCAGATTCAAGACCAACCTCATCGTCACCATCCAAGAAGAAAGCTTTATACTCTCTTGCTTCGGGTTGACCTTCCGAAATTTTAGGCTCTGAATCAAGATAAGGTGGATAAGTATCTTTAGCAAGAAAAGTAAACGCAGTTTCCTCACCTCTTTTCCTGTATAAACTTATCCCTGAAAGTCCTTCCTTTTTGAAATCTATAATTGGTTGATTTGCTTCTAAACTAACAGTTAGGGAAGGTTTCATATTTGGAGGATCCAATACAGATTCAGGACCTTCGATACCAAGTCCATCACCAATCTCTGTTGTATAATTCGGATGTGCTTTCATTCTCTTAACTGCTGCACGGATAGCATCCCTTGTTGCTTTTTCTTTAATGTCATTAGCTTCAACGGCTGCTTTTTTCTCAGCTTTTTTTGATTCCATTTCACTGAAAGTTGTTCTGTGTTCAGAAATAACATTTTTTAGAGCAGTTATTTCTGCTGCGTCAAAACCTAATGTCAGAGCATCAGCTTCAACGTTTGTATGGAAAACTTCTTCCCATGTATCAAGCTCGTCTTTCCTTGTTGGGAGATAATTTTGTTTAGCCATTTTAAATTAAATTTAATTTACAGAAATATTTTTAAGTACCTGCTACAAGATAGGAAATTATATCCTTTTTGTCAAAATAAAATCACTGATACTTGCTAAATGTCACTAAATAAAAATATGTCCGATTATTACACCTTATGTAATTGCTGAAGATTTGAAATTAATTAAAGTATTATATTTATAATATTTAAACATTATTTAAAGGATTGAAAACATTCTCTGCAATGCTGTAAACATTTTCTAAAACACTGTAAATATTTTCTACAATGCTTCTAATATTTTCTGCAAGACCACAGGTATTTCCTGCATGACTGTAAACATTTTCTACAACACTGCAGAAATTTTCTGCAACGCTGTAAATATTTTCTGTAACAATGTAAATATTCTCTATAGCGCTGTAAATAATTTCTACAACGCTGTAAATATTTCTACTAACTCTGAGGAATTCATTGGAAGGAATAAAAAAAGCGGGTTTTTCAACCCGCTTTTAAAATAATAAAATAAATTTATTAATGCTTATTTCAATAACATCATTTTCTTAGTATCAATAAAATCACCGGCAGATAATGTGTAGAAATAAATTCCACTCGATAAACTGCTTGCATCGAAATCAACTTCTTTTGTCCCGGGTGTTACAGTTTCGTTATTTATCAAAGTTGCAACTTCCCTTCCCATAACATCATAGACCTTCAGTGTTATATCAGATTTAGCTAAGACATCAAACCTTATAGATGTTGTTGGGTTGAAAGGATTTGGATAATTTTGATGCAATGAGAACGCATCCGGCACATTGCTATTGATAACTTTAATAGAAGTAACAGATATCTTCTGGAATACTTCATGTACTCTGTAAGTGGGAGTTAGGTCTGTAAAGCTCTGGCATCCCGGACCTCTTGTAGCCTGGTAGTGAATATTCCAGGTATATGAATTACCTGAATGCATATTGCCTACTTCAGATACGGTTGGATACATTTCGTCCCAGTCAGAAGTATTAGTTAGGTTTTCCGGGGTTGACCACGTTGCTCCATTATCATAAGAATATGTTACGTAAATATCGTTAAACGTGAATCCGTCTAATGAATCGCCTGGCTGGAATGCATGGAAGAAACATGCTAATGCTGAACCATCCTCGGAAAAACCAAGAGACGGATGTGAGACTGGAGTCGAGCCGACCTGTAGATCTGCCCTGTTTAAAAACTGTGTATTATTTGAAATAATAGTCATATTTATCTTACCAGCAGCTTCGACAGGAACACCTCCATTTAAGCCGGGTGACCAAACTAAGATTTTACAAGCTTGATTTTCCGCAGAGTTCATACCAGTACCAGTTGGATAAAGTGTTGACCATGCTGCATAAATATCAGAGGTTCCGGGTTTATAAGCAGCATCTATTCCAAACCAAGGACCGCAGGTGTCTCCATTAATAACGTTATTTACTGTAAAAGACTGTTGCAATGTAGAAGGAGTACCCCACGTTGTTCCCCCGTCGGAAGAAGTCTGATATCTCATTGCTTCAGACCCTGCAGTAGAGATCCAATACATAACAAATAAATTATTCCCGGTTTGATCAGCAGTCAATCTGTAACGAGTATTAGCATCTAGCAATGTTAACTGAGTTAATCCTGAATAAGTCGTATCTTCATAATGGAATTTTACGAAATACAATGTGTCATTAGTTGCTGTGGGGTCAATATTAAAGGTACCACCAACATATCCACCACCAAGATCAGCACCGAAATAATCTCTACCTTCCTTCGGAACATTTTTACTTATAAAACCACCAAGACCAAAGAAGGGATCATAAAAGCTTCCACCCCTCGACGACGGATTGTACTTCCTTCCCGTAATACATACAGACCTGCCAAAAGCACCATAGACAGCCTTAAGATCTGGATATGCACTTCTGTTTGGTAGTGTACTTGCCCCTAATGGTGATATCCAGGTGGTTCCCCCATCGACACTGTAAACATAAAATGCCACCCTCGAAACAAGGCCGGTCGGGTCAGTCGAATCTGCACCGAAATAACCAACTATAACAGTATCGCCTAATACTATACAATTAGTCATGTTTGCTCCGTTAGTAACATAATCGAAGAAGTTATCAGCACCCGGAATTACGGGGATAGGATAAGCATCACGGCTTGGATTTCCGTACGTCAAAGTTATATACCCTGCTGTTATATTATTTCCATCTTCTAAGACAGGATTTGAGAGCTTAAAGAAGCTATCCTGAGAGAAAGAATAATTTGCAATGAAGAGTATAAATAGTAATGCGATCAGTTTTTTCATTGTTTGTTTTCTCCTTTTAAATTTTTATGGATGAATTAACGATCTTTTATTAAGAAGTTAGTTTGTTATACGTAAATTACAAAAATTGTTTCAAGTTTATAATATTTCAAGAACTAATTTGGAAGTTTGATGATTGGTAAATTTATTTAATTGGTTTATTTTTTGTCTAATCTACAACTGGATTATAAAATCTTAGTAATAATAGAATCCAATATGAGAATATTACAATTTTAAAGCAATCCAAAGTATTTTCCACTACACGTAAAATTTTATCATTTTAGTATTACTGTGTATTGTATAAATTAATTTATGGCAAAAATAAACGTTACAATCATCGATGCAACCGGGAATAAAGAACAGGAGGCTGCTTTACCTGATGATGCATCTATAAAAAGAATAATGGAAGCTCTCCTTCCAAAGATGAAAATGCCTCTAACAGGACCCGATGGAGATCCTCTTTCGTATAAATTCCATCACAAAGCATCCGGGAAGCAGCTATCAGACGAGCAGACACTCGCTGAAGCAGGGGTTAAAGATGGGGACGTGTTAAGATTACATCCTGAAATTACTGCAGGAATCTAATCCTAACAACTAAAATTTACGACTCATTTTTTAGCCTTCCGCTTTTTATCTTATTGATAAACATTTGCCAATGATTGAAATTTCTGATTTTAAAAGAGACCGATACTCACGTCTTAAAACTATCACCTGGTGGGATCAAAACATTCTAAAAAATGCAAAGGTGCTGGTTGTTGGCTGCGGAGCTTTGGGAAACGAAATCGTCAAAAATCTTGCAATGCTTGGCTTAGGAAATATCTTTGTGGTTGATATGGATAATGTCGAAAAAAGTAATCTTACAAGAAGCATACTATTTAGAAAAGAAGACGAGGGTAAATCAAAAGCTGAGACCGCATGCAAAAGAGCAAAAGATATAAACGATGAAATTGACATTTCATATTATAAAGGAAATGTATTCGAGTTAGGTTTGGGAATATTCAAGGAAATGGATGTGATTATTTGCGGTCTTGATAACAGGGAGGCGAGATTATATGTCAATCAATCCTGCTGGAAGGTTAACAGACCATGGATAGATGGGGCAATCGAGGTTCTGAACGGTGTTGCGAGAATGTTCATTCCCCCGGATGGTGCTTGTTATGAATGCACAATGAGCGAGAATGATTACCAGTTATTAAACAAAAGGAAATCCTGCATGCTATTGGGACTGGATGAAATCCACCAGGGGAAAATTCCAACAACACCTACCATCGCTTCGATCATTGCAGGAATTCAGACGCAGGAAGCAGTTAAGTATCTCCACAAGAAAAAGGAGTTGTTATTATTAAACGGGAAAGGATTTGTGTTTAACGGTGGCTCTAACGAATCGTATATAGTAGAATATCAAAAACGAAAAGATTGTCCCTCGCACTACACTTTTGATAAATACGAAACTTTGAATAAGAATTTTTCGGAAGCTACTATGAACGATGTCATTAGCTTCGGTAAAGATTATTTTCGAAGCGAAAACTTTTTTTTAGAATTTAATAATGAAATTATTTATGAATTATTGGATGAGAAAAAAAACGAAAGGATTCAGCACTTTGCTAATTTAAATCTCCTAACTCAAAAAGATATTAAGCGTGGGGACTTGCTTTATAAAATAAAATCTTTTCATTCAATTGGAAAAAACTCGGAATTGTTTAATAGTATGAAAAGCAAAAAACTAATTGATTTGAAGGTTCCTTTGAATGATATCTTAACACTTAGAAAAGGAAACGAAGAAGTCCATACGGAATTCATAAACGATAATAGTTTTAAAGTTCATAGTTGAATATAAATAAAGACGATAATATAAAAAACAAAACCTGTCCATATTGCCAGGCAAATATAAAATCGGATGCTAATATTATAATATGTGAGCTTTGCGGAACCTCCCACCATAAAGAATGCTGGGATGAAAACAAAGGATGCACAACTTACGGCTGTTCTAACAATCCCAACACAGATTCGAAAGATGAAACCACTTTCGGGTCAATAGACATTGGCAATCAAACAATTGACGAGATAGAAAGAGATTTAGAAACAGAAAGAGAAAAAGCAAAGGATACAGTTAACTGTCCGAAATGCAACATACCTATCGACAAGAATTCATATTTCTGTAATCACTGTGGATTCTATCTAAAAGAGGACACCTCAAAGAAAGGAAAAGAACAGTTTGAGAAGGAATATCAAAAGCGTTACAAAGAAAAAGCAGCATTCAGCCAAAGACGTTTGCTGATTACAACAGGAAGTATTCTAATATTGACCGCTTTAGTCATTATTACATTTTATTTTTCCTATAAAGCCATATACGATTACTTCTCTTCCGATAAATACCAGGAGCAACAAGAGATAAAAAGTTTTGTATCAGATTGGGAAAAAGCCTGGGAAAGTAAAGACATCAATAAATACCAAAAGCTGCTGGATAAAGACTATATTTACTATGATAAAAATGGCAAAAAGATAAATTATCAAGGTAAGATTAAAAGAATAAAATATACATTCGATAAATATGAGTACATCGAGATAGATGTTTCGGACATAAAAATTGAAAAGAGCCTTGATAATCCCAACTACATCAATGTGACTTTCAACCAAAGATACAAATCAGATAAATTCGAAGAAACGGGAATTAAGACACTGCGATTATACAGAAGTGATGATACAGAAAACCAGTGGAAAATATTCAGGGAATATTTCGAAGAATCAGAATAACAAACAAATTCTAACAATCAAGTTAGGAAAAAGCAACACAGCACTTATATAAAAAACAAATACGCTATCAGTAAACCCAAAGTCAGTGTTAATCCAAACTGCATATTCAATTGAGCTGTCATCATAATATGTTTTGAACCATAATCAAATCTCGCCTGCGGAGCCTCCGGTATATCTTTCAGCATTTTGATTAACTTCAATGCAGTCGGCAAGGTTATCAAATTCAACAATGCAAACCATGGCAGCATATCAAGAACGACAAATATTATTATTGAAGCATAAGCACCTAATACGAGAAAATAATAAAAATACTTTGAAAGTTTTTCACCGATAATCATTGGTAATGTCTTTACATTGAATGTCCCGTCAAAATTAATATCTCTTATGTTATTTGAATGCAGGATTGCATCAATTAAAAAACCAATAGGAAGCGAGAAAATCACTGGAAGCCAGGAAAATTCTTTTGTCTGCACGATGTACGCACCAAGAGTAATTCCCGCACCAAAGGAAAGGAAAACCTGAATATCACCAAGCGCCTTATATTTCAATGCAGCAGGAGTCGCAGTATAAAATATTGCCGATAGTAACCCGAATATACTCAGATACAAAATAAATATTCCGCATTCAAGAAAAAGATAAACGCCAATTATAGAAGCCAAAGTAAGGGCAATGAAAACTCCAACTTTCATTTCCTTTACCGTCATAAAACCTTTTGATAATACAAACGAGCCACCGTGAGGAATTCCTATTTCCTTATCCTCTTTATCAATACCCTTTTTAAAATCATAAATGTCGTTTATGAGATTCGTTCCAACATGAACTAACATCGCCCCTATTAAAGTCAAAAAGAAAAGGAAAAAGTTAAATACTAAATCCGGATTGATAATAACAGCAAGTACCGAACCATACAAAACCGGTATCACAGATGCAGGAAAAGCATAAGGTCTGATTGCCATAAACCATAATTTAAATCCTTTTGGGGGTAGGGTAGAACTTTCTGTCATATCTTAAAATTAAAATTTGTATAATGAAATATCGATCAATTTACAAATTTTTGTTAGTAAAACTAAGACAAAAATATGATAGTCAAAAG